>WNFM01001613.1_pt1 | contig 18466 bp, 15 predicted proteins | sample 5400271 | NCBI WGS metagenome assembly WNFM01 (sample SAMN13153352, study PRJNA577476) | soil metagenome | isolation source: 60 cm saprolite on Douglas fir-dominated hillslope | place: USA:California | collected 2013-09-17 | reverse complement strand
TCCCCGTAGCCGACCGCGTTCGCCGCCAGCATGTCGCCGATCATGCGCACCTGCTCCGCGAGCTGCTCGTCGCGCGTGAGCCATCCCATGGATCGCGCGAGGTCGATCATGCGAACGCGCAACGCCGGATCCTCGGTCTCGCGCGTGAGGCCGAGGTAGCGAGAGCGCGTGGCCCGGTCGCCCGCAAGCTCCTCGAGCGCGCGCGCCAACGCAGGCTCGCGGCGCTCGCCATCAGAGAGGGCCGCGAAAAACCTCTCGATACGGACGAAGGACATGCGCACGTCGCCCATCTCACCTGCGAGCGTGCGCAGAATGGAGGCGGCCTTCTGCGCGCTCGACAAGCGCTCGTCGAAATAGCCGCACGCCTCGCCGCGAGGGTCCGCCTCGGGGTTGGCCACGCGCGCGCCGCTGGCGAGCGTCATGCTGGCGGGCCCGAAGAGCTTCAGCAGCCGCTCGCTCGGCCGCCCGCTGCCGAACTCCGTCGCTCCGCCCGATTCGAAATAGCGCGACAGGAGCGGTCCGGCCACCCGGCCATAGGGCGCCAGGGCGGAAAAGCCATAGATCGCCGGGACGTCTGGAAAGAGCCGGCGCATGAGGTCGCGGCTGCTCTCGGCGTAGCGCTCGCTCAAGGCTCGCGCCGTGCGCTCGGCTTCCGGCCGCGATTGCCCGGCGTGCACGAGGCCGCGAACGATCTCGGGCATGGCGCTTCTCACCGGCTCGGGCTTGAGCGTGTCGCAGCCGAAGAGGTAGACCTCCTTCAGTTGCGAGAAGAGCTCCGGGCATGACGCACTGCATTGCGCGCGCTCCATCTCGTCGATGGGCAGCGTCTCGTTCACGTCGGGTCGCGAGGAATAGAACTCGGTCCCGGCGAAATGCCCGGAGACGACCAGCACGTCGCAGCGGACCTTCTGCCGGCAAGCCGAAGCGAGCCAATCGGGGCGGCCGCGCTCCACCAGCTCGACGAAGCGGAACTGCTCCTCGGGCAGGTTGCGGCGGAACACGTCGCGCTCGTCGGAGGAGTTGACCGTCACCGTGCAGACGGTAGTCGGCTCGGCATGGATCGCGCTCACGCAAGCCACGCCCGCCGCCATCAGGAACGCGCGAGGAAATCTCACGAGGGTCACTATATCCAAAGGCTCCGGCTAGCGGGAGCTTTGCAGCTTGAAGGCCGCGGGGTCGAGCTCCGTCGCGACGCGGTCGAGCCAGCGCCCGGCCGCCTCCTCCACCATGTCGAGCACCTGCTCGAAGCCGTCGACGTCGCCGTAGTAAGGATCGGGAACGTCCTCGCCTTCCCACTGGCCGCTTGCCTCGAGGAAGAGGCCGATCTTCGCCGCGCAGTCCTTCGGCGCCAGGGCCCGCAGCGTGCGCAGGTGGCCGCGATCCATCGCGAGGATGTAGTCGAACGCTTCGAAGTCGGCGCGGGCCATCTGTGAGGCGCGTTGCGCGCTCAGGTCGTAGCCGCGCTCGCGGGCGTGACGGACGGTACGCGGATCGGGCGGCTCGCCCACGTGGTAATCGTGGGTTCCGCGGGAAGCAACGCGCACGCGATCGCTCAATCCGCGGCGCCGCGCGAGATCGCGCAACACCCCCTCGGCGGTCGGCGAGCGGCAGATGTTTCCGGTGCACACCACCAGGATGGAAACCGTCGCCTTCAACCCTCGCCTCCCACGGCGAGGAGGCGGTCGCGCAGCGTCTTGAGCTCATCGCGCAGGCTCGCGGCGCGCTCGAACTCGAGGTTCTTCGCCGCCTCGAGCATGTCGCGCTCGAGCTTGCGGATGCGCTGGTCGAGCTGCTTCTCCGAGAGCGAGTCGTACTTCGCCTCCTCCTGCTCGACGCGCTGCGCCTCCTTCGCCTCGTCGGGGTCGTAGACGCCCTCGATCATGTCCTTGATGCGCTTGGAGATGCTCTTCGGCTCGATCCCGTGGGCAAGATTGAAGGCGACTTGCCGCGCGCGCCGCCGGTCGGTCTCGCCGAGCGCGGCCTTCATGGACTCGGTCATGACGTCGGCATAGAGGATCGCCGTGCCGTTCAGGTGGCGCGCCGCACGCCCGATCGTCTGGATGAGCGAGCGTCCCGAGCGCAGGAAGCCCTCCTTGTCGGCGTCGAGGATCGCGACCAGCGACACTTCGGGCAGGTCGAGCCCCTCGCGCAGCAGGTTGATGCCCACCAGCACGTCGAAAAGGCCCTTGCGCAGGTCGCGGATGATCTCCACACGCTCGACCGTGTCGATGTCCGAGTGCAGGTAGCGCACCCTCACGCCGTGCTCGGCGAGGTATTCGGTCAGGTCTTCGGCCATGCGCTTGGTGAGCGTCGTCACCAGGACACGCTCGTTCACCGCCACGCGCTTGGTGATCTCGGAGAGCAGGTCGTCGACCTGGGAAGCGGCCGGGCGCACGATGGTGTCCGGATCGACCAGGCCGGTCGGGCGAACCACCTGCTCCACGACCTGCGCGGCATGGGTGCGCTCGTACTCGGCGGGCGTCGCGGAGACGAAGATCGACTGGCGCATCTGGCGCTCGAACTCCTCGAACTTGAGCGGCCGGTTGTCGAGCGCCGAAGGCAGGCGGAAGCCGTACTCGACCAGAACGTCCTTGCGCGAGCGGTCGCCGTTGTACATGCCGCCGATCTGCGGGACGGTGACGTGGCTCTCGTCGATCACGATGAGCGCGTTCGACGGCAGGTAGTCGATCAGCGTCGGCGGCGGCTCTCCCGGCGAGCGCCCCGAGAGGTGGCGCGAGTAGTTCTCGATCCCCTTGCAGAAGCCGAGCTCGTTCAGCATCTCGAGGTCGAAATGCGTGCGCTGCTGCAGGCGCTGCAGCTCGAGGAGCTTGCCCTGCGCCTGGAATTCGTCGAGGCGCTGGCGCAGCTCAACCTTGATGGTCTCGATTGCCCGCACCACCGTGGCGCGCGGCGTCACGTAGTGGCTCTTCGCGTAGAGCGTGAAGCGCGGGATGCGGTGCAGCAGCTCCCCGGTGAGCGGGTCGAAGAGCGTGAGCGACTCGAGCACGTCATCGTAGAGCGAGATGCGCAGCGCCTGCTCGCTATTCTCCGCGGGGAAGACGTCGATGGTGTCGCCGCGGACGCGGAACACGCCGCGGCGAAAATCGATGTCGTTGCGGCTGTACTGCATGCCGGCGAGGCGCGCGAGCAGGTCGCGCTGCGGGATGGGGTCCTTCTCGCGCAGCAGCAGGCGCATGTCCTGGTAGTCGCTGGGATCGCCGATGCCGTAGATGCACGAGACGGTCGCCACGATCACGACGTCTTCGCGCTCGAGCAGGCTCTTGGTCGCCGAGAGCCGCATCTGCTCGATGTGCTCGTTGATCGACGAGTCCTTCTCGATGTAGAGGTCGCGCGATGGGACGTACGCCTCGGGCTGGTAGTAGTCGTAGTACGAGACGAAGTACTCGACCGCGTTCTCGGGGAAGAACTCGCGGAACTCCGAATAGAGCTGCGCGGCGAGGGTCTTGTTGGGCGCGATCACCAGCGCCGGGCGCCCGGTCCGGGCGATGACGTTGGCCATCGTGTAAGTCTTGCCCGAGCCGGTGACGCCGAGGAGCGTTTGATAGGCGAGGCCGTCGCTTAGGCCCTCGACGAGCTTGTCGATCGCCTGCGGCTGGTCGCCGGCGGGCTCGAATGACTGGTGCAGCTTGAATGGGCTGCCGGGGAAAGTGACGATCTGCAAGGTTTCGGCCGCGAAATGGATCATTTTAGCAAGGTAAAATGCAGGAAAGCCACGCCGTTCAACCCCGGAGAACCCATGTCGCTCGTCGCCACCCGCCTCGCCGCCATCAAGCCCTCGCCCACGCTCGCCGTCTCGGCCAAGGCCGCGCGCCTCAAGGCCGAGGGCAAGGACGTCATCGCCATGGGCGCCGGGGAGCCGGACTTCGACACCCCGGAGTTCATCAAGGAGGCGGCGATCGCGGCCATGCGCAAGGGCTTCACCAAGTACACGCCCGCCGGCGGCACGCCGTCGCTCAAGAAGGCCATCATCGCCAAGTTCAAGCGCGAGAACGCCCTCGACTACACCGAGAAGCAGATCCTGGTGTCGTGCGGCGGCAAGCAGTCCTCGTTCAACCTGTGCATGGCGTTGCTCGACTCGGGCGACGAAGCGATCATTCCGGCCCCCTACTGGGTTTCGTACCCGGACATGGCGATGATGGCCGACGCCAAGCCGGTGTTCGTCCATGCCGGCATCGAGCAGGGTTTCCGCATTACGGCCGCGCAGCTCGAGAAGGCCATCACGCCGCGCTCCCGCCTGCTGTGGATCAACAGCCCCTCGAACCCGACCGGTGCCGTGTATACCGCCGCCGAGCTCGCCGCCTTGGGCGAGGTGCTGCGCAAGCACCCGCGGATCGTCATCGCCACCGACGACATGTACGAGCACATCCTGCTCGACGGCTCGAAGTTCGTGAACATTCTCAACGTCTGTCCCGACCTGTATTCACGCACGGTGACCATGAACGGTGTCTCCAAGGCGTACGCGATGACCGGCTGGCGCATCGGCTATTGCGGCGGGCCGCAGGAACTGATCGAGGCGATGGAGAACGTGCAATCGCACAGCACGTCGAACCCGACTTCGATCTCGCAGTACGCCGCCGAGGCGGCGCTCACCGGCGACCAGTCGTGCATCGATCCCATGGCCGCGGCCTTCAAGGAACGCGGCAAGGTCGTCGCCGAGGGGCTCAACCGCATTCCGGGCGTGAAGTGCCTGGCTCCGGCGGGCGCGTTCTACGCCTTCCCGGACTGCCGCGAGGCGATTCTCAAGCTCCACGCCGCGGGGCGGCTGCGTGCCGCGACCGACGCCGCGCTCTGCGACTACTTGCTGGAACAGCCGCAAGGCGTTGCGGCCGTGCCTGGGTCCGCGTTCGGCGCCGAAGGCTACTTGCGGATTTCCTTCGCGACCTCGATGGAGAACATTCGCAAGGCGGTCGAGCGCATGGCCGGCGCGATGACGGTGCACTCGGTCGCGGCCTAGGCCGCCGAGAGCATGAAGCCCGTGGCTCGATCGTCGCCCGACACCACATTGCTCGACCAGGTTCGCGCGCGAAAGTGGTTCTACGAGTTTGCGCTCCCCGACGGCACGCGCACCGAATGCTACATGCCGCCCGGCGTCGAGAAGGTCCACACGACTCGCCTCGCCATGCTCGAGGGCGCGTTGGAGCGGCGCTTTGGAGGCGATCTCTCGGGGCTCACCGCCGTGGACCTCGCCTGCCATGAGGGCTGGTTCGCCCTGCATCTGGCGCGGCGAGGCGCGAAGGTGCTCGGGCTGGACCTGCGACCGGAGCACGTGGCCGATGCCGCCCTGATGGCCCGCGCGATGGGCATCGAGGCCTTCTCGGCTCGCGTGCTCGACATCGAGAAGGCGGGTGCGCAAGAGATCGGCACCCACGACATCACGCTGATGCTGGGGCTCCTCTATCACCTCGAGAACCCGGTTCGCGCGCTGCGCCTTGCGCGGGAGGTGACGCGAAAGGTGCTCTACATCGAGACCCAGGTCGTGCCGCACATGAGCGGCATCGTCGACTGGGGCTCGCAGGCGTTCCAACGGCACATGATCGGCGTCTTCGGCATCGTCGACGAGATCGGCGAGACTCACGCTCCCGAGGCGGGTGCCGGCGCTCGAGTGGCTGCTGAAGAAGGTGGGATTCGCCGAAGTTGAGCGGCTGGACCCGCCCGCCGATGGATACGAGCAGCACGTAGGACAAAAGCGAGTCATGTTCGCCGCCTACGTGGGCTGAAGCGCGGAGCGCGAGCCCCGCGTCTTACATTTCCGGAAGCTGCAGCTTCTCCGGATTCCAGTAGGCGAAGGCGCTCCAGTACGACGGGCCCTCGTTTCCGGCCGGGCCGACTTCGCACGTGCCGCAGACGCTCATCGTCGCCCGGCTCGCGGCCATCGATTCCCTCATGCGACGACGCCTGTCTCCTGCGAGGATGTCGCTGTAGCGTTCGGTGCGCAGGTTGCCAAGCACCTCGGCGTGCGGGTGCACCGGGCAGGGAACGACCGACCCGTCCGCGTCCACGTAGAGCAGGTTCATCTCGCCGAACCAGGGATTGTTGGTGAACTCCTTCGCCTCGGCCATGTACACGCAGGAGCCGCGCGGGACGACGATTGCGCGTCCCGTCAGGTTCTCCTTGGCTTGCGGCAGCGCCATCCATTTGCGGAATTCCGGGATCCAGCCCCGCGGGCGCAGGAAGTCCTCCCAACGCTTCGCGTCCTCGCGCGTGCGCACGATCGTGCGCGTGCATAGCTGCATCGCCGGGGCCCAGCGGTCGCGGATATCACGGACGCGCTCCAGGAACTCGACGAGCTTTTCCCACTTGGATGGGGGGCGCAGCCTTTCGTAGTCTTCGGGCGTGCCGTCGCCATCGCAGCTGACGACGAGCTTGTTCACCACCTCGAGGCGCATGGCGTCCTCGAACCCGGTCCAATCGACCCATTGCCCGTTGGTGCTGATCTCGACGACCGAAGCCTTCCATCGCTGCTTGGGGATCTCGGCGACGATTCCCGCGAGTTGCTTGTGCAGCAGCGGTTCGCCGGAGCGGTACAGCCGCAACATGTTGACTCTCTCGACGTCGATGTTCGCGAGGCTCTGGGCGAAGTCCTCGATCGAGATGCGGGTGACCTTGGGCTCGATCACCGGCGTCGGGCAGCCGACGCAGCGCAGCTGGCAGCCGCGCACGATGTCGAAATGCAGCATGTAGATGTGCTTCGGCTTCGCGAAGGCCGCCGGCTCATGGACCTGGCGCAGGGGTATGACAACGCTCACTAGGGTGCCTTGATGACGAAAGTCAGGTCGATATTATAAGTCCTTCCGCACCGCACCGCGCCCCGGGAGCCATCTATGCGGGGGGCGAACCAGGCCGTAGTCGCGTGCCTCGCCAGTCACGGTGAACTCGAAGACCACCGTATCGAAGAGGCGCAGCCCCTCCGGGTCCAGGGCGTGGGTGCGGAAGAGGTACTTGCCCGGCAGGAGCTCCAGGGGCTCGAAGCGCACGGCGAAGGCGAAGCGGCCGGGCTCCAGGCGAACCGGCACATAGTCGAAGTCGCTCGAATGCAGGCCGGCAACGCCGGTTCCATTGATGCGCACGATCGCGGCGAGGATGACCGGGGGCCGGTCGTCGGGCTCGAACGCGACGCCCTGCAGCACCACGACACCTCCCATCGCGAACGTGTCGGCCGGGCGCCCCTCGCCGTCCTCGGCCCAGATGGACTCGATGCGCGGCCAGCGACCGGGCGCCGCATGCGGCGTTTTGGCCGCCGCGGCGGACTTCGCCTCGTGGTAGGCGAGGTACTCCCGCGTTACGTCGAACGCGTCGCCTTGCATGCGCTGAGCACCGTGATCGATCCAGATCGCACGGCTGCAGAGGGTCTGCACGTGATACATGCTGTGCGAGCACATCAGGAATGTGCCCCCCGAGGCCCGGTAACCCTCGAGCCATTGGATGCATTTCTTCTGGAACGATTCGTCTCCGACCGCGAGGACCTCGTCCGTGATGAGCAGGTCGGGCTCGAGGGCCGTGGCGATGGCGAATCCGAGGCGCACGACCATGCCCGACGAGTAGTGCTTGATCGGCTCGTCGATCTGCGAGCCGATGTCCGCAAAGTCGATGATGGCCTCGTTTTTCGCGGCGATTTCCCGGGGCGAGAGCCCGATGAGGGCACCGGAAAGGCCGATGTTCTCGCGGCCCGTGAATTCGGGATGGAATCCGCTGCCCAGCTCGAGCAGCGCACCCACGCGCCCCACGACGTCCGCCGTGCCGGCCGTGGGACGCAAGACCCCCGCGACGATCTTGAGGAGCGTCGACTTTCCAGCGCCGTTCTCGCCTATGACCCCGACGCACTCCCCCTTGCGGACCTCGAGGTTGATCGAGTCCAGTGCGCGGAAGCTCGGGATCTCCCGGCGGCGAAACAGGAGCGAGGCAAGCGCGCGCAGGCGGCTACCGCTGGTGGAGACCTTCGGATAGTCCTTGGTTACGCCCTGCAGGCGAATGAGGCAATCGGAATGCGTCAAGCGCGTTCGATACGGGAGCGGGTTAGCGTCAGCCGGCGAACTTCGCCACCAGGTAGAAGACGAGCGAGAGCACGACGATGATCGTGACGATCATGCCGATGGGCCTGCGCTTCGAGTCGGGCTTTTCGTCCATGGTCGAATTATAGAGGCTTGGGCCTTTGCCCAAAGAAAACGGGCCGCTTTTGGCGGCCCGCTATCCTGCTACGTGATGCTATTAACGGCAGACGGCAGGCAGGTACTTCGCCGCGATCGTCGTGGCCGCTTTGCAATCCCAAGCGGTGATGGCCGAGCCCGCGCCACCGACCAGGATGACGCCCGTGCCGGCCGCAACGGTCGGCGGGGACGAGTTGGCCGTGCCGACGGTCGAGCAGCCGGAATCGGTCGCGCCGGGCATCGCGCCCTTGGCCTGGTAGTACTCCGCAACGGAGGTCTTGCAGACGCCCGCGGCGTTGATCAGCTCGGTCACTTTCGAACGGATCGTGAAGTCCTGGTACGCCGGAATGGCGATGGCGGCCAGGATGCCGATGATCGCGACCACGATCATCAATTCGATGAGGGTGAAGCCTTGTTGGACCTTACGCATGAATGCTCCTTGGGACTGTGGGGGGAATACGGACCACACGAAGTGTGTGTCGGAGGTGTACTACGCAACGATCGAGCCACATCCGGACTCTCTCCCGTTTTCGGGGAAAACGGGGTCCCCGGACGCCAATTAGTTGAGCGATGTCAAGCACTTGTGTTGGTTCGCCGGAAAGGCCAGAAGGCACCGGTATCGCCAGGAGACCTGCATTCACTCGGCCCGCCGGCCGCAAGAGACGCTAAGTGACGGGATTAGTCACTTTGGCCGCCGGCGGACGTTACGTTGACCCCCAACCGATTGAGCTCATTTGGGCGGCTAGCGACGCGGACTCTCTCAGTGTCGATGTTCTCCGAGCCCGGAAGCGCGCCAGCGGCATTTGTATCGGCACGGGAAGATGACTCACTCGTTGAGCTTCGACTGAAGAACCGCGTCTTCCTCACCATAGTTCAGCGGCTCGATCCCATCAAGCGTTTGGCGTTCCCACGCAATTGTGCGCTCCAGGGCTTCATCGAGAAGAACCGGCTCGACGTAGCCGAGCTCCTTACGGATGCTGGAGGTGTCGGTCCAGAGCTCGTACCGCCAGTCGAGTGCCGGTTTCATCTGATTCGGCAACTCGCTTGCGGATACGGCGACGACCTCGCCCCTCCAGCCCACGGCGGCACCGATACGTTCTACCCATTTTCTCTCCGAGAGCACAGGCTCGTCGCCAACGTTAAATACGCGACTGACTGTGCGGGGATCTGCGACCGCAAGCGTGATCGCTGCGGCGACGTTTTCAACGTAACCTCGGGTCCATCGCCAGGCTGCATGCTCTTCCTGCAGCAAGATTGCGGGTCGGCCGTCTATCATCCGCTGGAGATGCGGTCGAATCCGGTGCTGCGGATCGCCGGGACCATAGACCGCGGGCAGCCGTAACAGGGTCACCGGAAGATCCGGTTCGGTGCTCAAGACCTGCTCGACAAGAATCTTCTCGTAGTCGTCGGCATACTCGAAGGGCAGGCCTGAGCCGCGATATGGGAAGCGCGTGTTGCGGAGCGGCGCATCCTCGGCGAGCGGCACGGCATCGGGTTGCGCCGTCGACTTCCTACGAAGACCGTCGTAGTTGCGGTAGACATCCGCGCTACTGAGAGCGACGACACGACCTGCATTGCCGCGGAAGGTCTGGACCATGCATCGCGCCTGCTGCTCGGAGTAAAGGATCACGTCGAGCACAACGTCGGGCGCGAATCGTTCCAGCTCTCCCTTGGCGTCATCCAGACGGTTGCGGTTGCCGCGAATACGGCGCACCCCATCCGGGAGAGCGCCATCGGTCTCACCCCTGTGGAGCACGGCGACCTCAATTCCTTGTTCGACCAACAGCGGAACGACGTGGCGGCCGATGAATCCGGTAGCTCCTATGGCGAGCACCTTCACTGATCACCTGAAAGACGATGCACTGATGCGATCTAACGATCAAGTTGAGCGGCCGGCCACGATGACCGTGCCGCGGGAAGACGCGGCCCACCATGCGTCAAGGTCCGCTCCAACGCGTTGTTAGACGTCATTGCTTCGTCGGTTCCGCATCCTCAGTGGGAGGAAAGTCTTCAAGACACAATCTCACAAGAATCTCCTCAGCCACGATCTCAACGGCTCGGTCGTAATCCTCGGGCGGCACCACTTTGGCGTGAACAAGTGCGTCAACTGCGAGTCCAGCTACACGATTGCTCCAAGCCTTCACTGGTACCTCCCCAATGACGTCCAACTAGTATTAGGGCGACAGTTGTTATCACGCTTGATGAATAACGCCGCGAGATAACAATAACGTTGGTGCCCGGGGCCGGATTCGAACCAGCATGCCTTGCGGCGAGGCGTTTTAAGCGCCTTGTGTATACCGTTCCACCACCCGGGCAATCTTCGGTTTGCGTGTTTCCCTTAGGGCTTCCCCTTTCCAATTGTGTGTCCCGTAACTCCTATTCTTGCTTGCCGTGATCTGCGACGAACGCGTGAGCCTCCTCGCTCGTCTCGAAGATGTGGGCGGCCACGCGCCGCCGCGATAACGCCTCGCCCAGCTTCATGCGCAAGAACGCGCTGGTCGTGTAGCGCGAAGCGGTCGTGTAGTAGTGCGTGTCCATGTAGCGCACCATCGCTGCGTAGGTGTCGGCGACGGCGGCGTCGATGAGGAAGTCGGTGTAGTTCACGACCAGGGCGACCTTGTGGCCGACCTCGTGCACCTTTTCCTCGACCACACGGCGCACCCGATCGACGTCGTCGCGCGTCTTGACGTGCATCCCCTGCAGATTGAGGAAGAGAATGTTGCGCTCGGCGTCGTAGCTCACGCGTTGCCCGAGGCCCAGCCCGAGCAGCGTCTCCTCGAGCTGCATCGGCTCGTCGCGAAAGATGCGCGGGTCCATGAGGCCCGGATTGCGCACGATGGGCTTGAAGTCCATTTGCGCGAAGATGTCGCGCTCGATATCGATGCCCGGCGCCACTTCGATCAGTTCCATGCCCTCGCGCCCGCGCCGGAAGACGCAGCGCTCGGTAACGTAGAGGACCGGCTGCCCGCTCTCCACCGCGTAGCCGCCGTTGAAGGTGATCTGCTGGACCTTCTTCACGAACTTGCGGCTGCGCCCCTCCTTCACGATGCGCAATCGCCCTTCCTTCACCTCGACCTCGAGTCCGCCCGCCGTGAACGTGCCCGCGAACGCCACGCGCCGCGCGTTCTGCGTGATGTTGATGAACCCGCCCGCCCCCGCGAGCTTCGGCCCGAAACGGCTCACGTTCACGTGGCCTTCGGAGTCGACTTCGGCCATGCCCAGACAGGCCATGTCGAGCCCGCCGCCGTCATAGAAGTCGAATTGCTGGTTCTGGTGGATGATGGCCTCGGTGTTCACCGCGGCGCCGAAGTCGAGGCCGGACTGCGGCACGCCACCGATGACTCCCGGTTCGGCGGTCAGCGTTACGTAGTTGAGGACGCGCTCCTCGTTCGCCACCGCCGCGACGCCTTCGGGCATGCCGATGCCGAGGTTCACGACGCCGCCCATGGGCAGCTCGAAGGCGCAGCGCCTCGCGATGATCTTGCGTTCGTCGAGCGCCAGCGGCGTGAGCATGTCGAGCGCGACCTTGAACTCGCCCGCGAACGCCGGGTTGTACGCGGTCGCGTAGGTCTGCTGGTGGTTCTCCGGGCTCGCGAGCACCACGCAGTCGACGAGGATGCCGGGGACGACGACTTGCCGAGGGTTGAGCGCGCCGGGAGCGGCGACGCGCTCGACCTGCGCGATCACGAAGCCGCCCGAGTTCTTGGCCGCGGTGGCGATCGCGAGGTTGTCGAGCACCAGCGCCTCGTGCTCCATGGTGATGTTGCCCGACAAGTCGGCGGTCGTGCCGCGGATGAGGGCGACCGTGATCGGAAACGCCTTGTAGAAGAGCCACTCCTCGCCGTCGATCTGCATCAGGCGAACGATGTCGTCCTTGGTGCGCTCGTTGATCCGCCCGCCGTCCTGGCGTGGGTCGACGAAGGTCCTCAAGCCCACCTTCGTGAGGATCCCGGCGCGGTGCCCCGCGATCTCGCGAAAAAGATGCGAGACCACGCCGAGCGGGATGTTGTACGCCTCGATCTTTCCATCGACGGCGAGCTTGCCGAGCTTGGGCACCAGCGACCAATGGCCGCCGATGACGCGCTTCACCAGGCCGGGATGCGCGAGGCGGTTCAGGCCGCGGTCCTTGCCGTCACCCGGAGCGGCGGCGAACACCAGGGTCAGGTCGCGCGGGGCGCCGGTTTCGAGGAAACGTTTCTCGACGGCGCAGATCAGCTCGTCCGGGGTACCGATGCCGACGAATCCGGACGATGCGATGGTGTCGCCGTCGCGGATGATCGCCGCGGCCTCGGCGGCGGAAACGATCTTGTTCCTCATCCTCCGCTGACGATTCGCGAAACCGCTACCAACGTTTGCTCCCTCTCCCTTGGGAGAGGGTTGGGGAGAGGGTCATCTCGCCGCTAGCCTCTGCGCCTTGCCGATCAACTTCTCGTCGGCGAGGAATTCCTCGACCAGCGTGATCTGCGCGTCGTTCATCAACGCCGGCGCGTGGCCGCAGCCGCGCACCTCCACCGAGCGCACCAGCCCCGCCTTGCCGGCGATGCCGCGCTTCTGCATCTCGCGCACGGTCGAGGCGTGCAGCAGGTCGGAATCCTCGCCGCGCAGGATCATCACGGGGCAGGCGACGCGATCCCAGATGTTCCACAGCGAGATGTCGACCATCATCGGCCACGCAAAGGCGCGCCCGATGCCCGGATCGTAGTGCTGGCGGTAGTCGCCCTCCTCCGATTTGACGGCGCTATGCTCGGCGAGGTGGCGCCACTGGGTGTCGGTAAGGTTCCCGAATGGCTCGTGGATCGAGCGCAGGTGCGATTCGAGATCCTCGATGCCGGCGAAGTGGCGCTTGATGCGCATGTAGGCGGCAATGCGCGTCAGCGCCGAGCCGCCGACGCGCGCTCCGAAATCGTTCAGGAGCAGCCGCCGGATGGGCGCGCCCGGCAGGGCCGCCATCTCCATGCCGATGTGGCCGCCGAGCGAGGTGCCGATCCAGTCGACGGCCTCGGCGCCGCTGCGCGCGATCACCGCCTGCGTCGCGGCGAGGTAAAGCGGGGTGGCGTAATCCGACGGGTTCGACGCCCATTCGCTGCGGCCCCGCCCGGGAAGGTCGGGCGCGAGCACGCGCAGCCCGCGCTGCGCCAGGCGGCGCGCGAGGAAGTCGAAATCGCGGCAGTTGCGCGTGAGGCCGTGCACGCAGAGCACGACTTGCGAGGCGTCGCGCGGGCCCCAGTCGGCGTAGGAGACGCGGGTGAAGCCGTGCGGTCCGAGCGCCCGGACCTCGTCGAATCGCGGGTTCAGTTCGACGACGGCCATGGCGCGCGCGTCATGAATGGCCCTTGAGCCATCCGTAGATGTTCTTGCCGAGGATGCCCTGCGACTTGCCGCTCACGAACACGCCGACGTGTCCCCCGGGCAACGGCAGCTCCGTGTAGTCGCGCGTGCCGATGTGCTTCTTCAGCGCCTGCGAGCTCTTCGGCGGGATGATGTGGTCCTCTTCAGCGAACACGTTGAGCACCGGCATGGTGATCCTGCCGAGGTCTACCTTGTGCCCACCGAGGCTGAAATCACCCTTGACCAGCCGGTTGTCCTGGTAAAGATCCTTGAGCCATTGCTTGGCCGCCTCGCCCGGATGGTCGGGGCGGTCGGCGAGCCATTTTTCCATGCGCAGGAAGTTGAGCAGCTTCTTTTCGTCATCCATCACGTCGAAGAGGCCCAGGTTGTACTTGGTGAGCGCATTCACCGGCGTCATCATCGAGAAGACGAAGCTCATCAGCTCGCCAGGGAGGTTGCCATTGGCCTCGATGAGGCGATCGACGTCCTCGTGCGTCATGCTGCGCGCCCACAGGCCGATCAGGCCGTGGTGCAGCGGTGCCCCCTTGCCCTGCGCGTGGAAGTCGATCGGCGTGATCGTGAGGACGAGGCTCTTCACTTTCTGCGGATTGCGCGCCGCGTAGCACGTCGTGAACACGCCGCCTTCGCAGATGCCGAGGAGGGAAACCTTGTCGATGCCGGCGCGGCCGCGGATGAAGTCGACGCACTCGCCGAGGTAGCCGTCGATGTAGTCCTCGAGGGTGAGCCAACGGTCGCTGCGGGTCGGCGTGCCCCAGTCGACGACGTAGAGGTCGACGCCCTGGGCGAGGAGGTTACGCACCAGCGAGCGGTCTTCCTGCAAGTCGGCCATCGTGTAGCGCCCGACCAACCCGTAGACGATGAGCACCGGCACGCCGACCGTCTGTTTCGCGGTCGGCTCGTAGCGATAAAGGACGGTCTTGTCCTGCCGGAATACCTCGCGCTTGGGCGTGGTGGCGATGTGGACGTCGCGGTCCTTTGTCTTGTCGAGCAGGTCGCGCCCTTGCTGCAGGCGGCGGCTGAACTCCGTGAATTCCCTGAGCGCCTCTTTCGGGTCGACCTTCAGGCGCATGTCATTTCGCCTTGCGCTTCGCAGCTGGGCGCTTCCGCCGTGCTCCCTCTCCCTTGGGAGAGGGCCGGGGAGAGGGTTGCCGGGTCTCTCGCCTGAGCGCACGCACCTCGCGCCGCATCTCGGTGACCGCGCGCTGCATCTCGTCCACCTCGGTGCGCGTCGGAATGTGGTGCATCTCGCAGAACGTCTCGGCGATCTCGCGCTCGGCGAGCCGGTACTCGGTGGACGAGCGGGTCACCCGCCGTTGCGCCTCGAGGAACTCCTTCGAGCGGTGCATCTCCACCAGCGCGCCGTTGGCGGTCGCGAGCCACAGGTCGAGCATCTCGCGTCCTGTCCTGATCGGCGTGCCTTTCGGATCGTTGAGCGCCTTCATGAAGCGCTCGAACGCGCGGTTCCAGGCGCCCTGCACCACTTCCCAATACTTCTCGCCGTCCTTCGCCCGGTCCGAATAAAGCTTCTGGACGTTGAGCATCTTGCGGTCGAGGTCGAAGAGCGTCGCGTACGTCGGTCCCTCGGTGAGCTTCTCCAGCCCCATGTCGAAAGCCGACCCTGCCCGCTTCCATTCGGCCGGATCGAAGAGATTCTTCAAGGACTCGGGATCGAACGCGCCCTTTTGCGCCATCGCATCCTTGGCGAAGGTCGACCACTGCTCCATCGTGCGGCGCATGAGGTCGGACATCTGATCCATTTCCTGCCCCGCCTCGCCCGCGACCGGCGGCTCGCCGCGGAACGCGAAGGGCGGCGGCTTGCCCTCGGACCAGGCCTGGAAGAGGCTCTTCTGGTTCTCGTTCCAGAACTTGAGCCACTCGTTGCCTTGCTCGAAGCCTTTCATCAGAACGTCACCACCTGGCGCACCGCCTTGCCCTCATGCAGCAAGTCGAAACCCTGGTTGATGTCTTCGAGCTTCAATCGCCCGGTCATCAGTCGGTTTACCGGAAGGCGCCCGAGCATGTAGAGCTCGATGTAGCGCGGCAGGTCGCGCGACGGCACGCAGGTGCCGATGTAGCTTCCCTTGATGGTGCGCTCCTCGGCGACGAGGTTGGTCGAAGGCATCGCCCATGTCGCGGCCGGGGGCGGAAGCCCGGCGGTGATGGTGGTGCCGCCGCGGCGCGTGATGCGATACGCGGTCTCGAAGGCGCGGGTGGATCCGGCCATCTCGATGGCGTAGTCGACGCCGCCCTTGGTCGCGGCCTTCACCTTCTCGATGATGTCCTTGTCGGCGGCGTTGAACGTGTGGGTCGCGCCGAGCTCCTTCGCGAGCGCGAGTTTCTCGTCGGAGAGATCGATCGCGACCGTATAGCGCGCGCCGGAAGCGACCGCGCCCAGGATCGAGGCGAGACCGACGCCCCCGAGCCCCACGACCGCGACGGAGTTGCCCGCATGCACTTGGCCGGTATTCACCACCGCGCCGACGCCGGTGAGCACGGCGCAGCCGAAGAGCGCCGCTTCGTCGAGCGGCAGGTCGGGATTGATCTTCACCGCCGAGCGCCGCGAGACGACCGCCGCCTCAGCGAAGGCCGAACATCCCATGTGGTGGTTGATGGGCTTGCCGTCCTTGAAGATGCGTCGCTCGCCGGATAGCAGAGTGCCAGCGGTGTTCGAGGCCGCACCCGGCTCGCACAATGCGGGACGGCCCTCCGCGCAGGGATTGCAGTGGCCGCAGCTAGGCACGAAGACCAGCACGACGTGGTCGCCCTTTTTCAAATCATCGACGCCGGGCCCGAGCGCTTCGACGACCCCGGCCGCCTCATGGCCGAGCGCCATCGGAGTCGGCCGCGGGCGGTCGCCATTGATCACCGACAGGTCGGAGTGGCAAAGGCCCGCCGCGCCCATGCGCACCAGGATTTCCCCGGGGCCGGGCGCACGCAGCTCGACCTCCTCGATGGTGAGCGGCTTGGAGGTCGCGTAGGGCATGGCGGCCCCCATCGCGTTGAGGACGGCGGCGCGGACCTTCATCGTTTCCCTTCTCCGATCTTCTTCAGGCGCTCGGTGAGCTTCATGTTCTCGCGGTAGTCCACCGGGCAGTCGATCACCACCACGGTGTTGTCGGCGAACGCCTTCTTCATCGTCGGCACCAGGTCCTCGGTCTTGTGCACGCGATAGCCCTTGGCGCCGAAGCTCTCGGCGTACTTCACGAAGTCCGGGTTCTTGAAGTCGATGTAGGCCGGGCGCCCGAAGTGGCGCAGCTGGTGCCAGGTGATGAGGCCGTACTCGGAATCGTTCCAGATGAGGATCACGATCGGCGTCTTCATGCGCATCGCCGTCTCGATCTCCTGCGAATTCATCATGAAGCCGGCGTCCCCCGTGACCGCGATCACCTTCCGGTCCGGGTAGGCGAGCTTGGCGGCGATCGCCCCGGGCACCGCGATGCCCATCGCGGCGAAGCCGTTGGAGATGATGCAGGTGTTGGGCCGCTCGGCGCGGTACATGCGCGACATCCACATCTTGTGCGCGCCGACGTCGGAGATCGCGATGTCCTCGGGCCCGAGCACCTCGCGCACATCCCAGACGATCTTCTGCGGCTTGACCGGGAAGCCCTTGTCCTTCGCGTATTCGCGGCGATCCGCGACCACCGATTGGCGAACGTCGCGGAAAGGCGGCTCCTTGCGGGGCTTCGCCTTGAGCGCGATGCCGCGCAGGCTCTGGCCGATGTCGCCCAGCACTCCGACCGCGACGATGTAGTGCTCGTCGACTTCCGCCGGCAGCGCGTCGATGTGGATGATGGTCTTGTCGTTGCCCGGGTTCCACATGTCGGGGTGGTACTCGACCATGTCGTAGCCGACGCAGATCACGACATCGGCCTGCTCGAACGCGAACCACGGCAGGTCGCGGGCCTTCAGGCCGATGGTGCCGAGCGAGAGCTCGTTGGAGAACGGCACGATGCCCTTGGCCATGAAAGTGTTGGCCACGGGAATCTTGAGGACCTCGGCGAAGCTCACCAGCGAATCGGCCGCGCCCTGGCGGATGACGCCGTTGCCGGCGAGGATCACCGGCGCCTTCGCCGCGCTGACCAGTTTCGCGGCGTGCTCGATCTTGGCGTTGGGCGGCATCGGCGTGTAGGCCGCCTGCACCGGGATCGGCTTCTTGGCCACCTTCATCTCGGCGATGTTCTCCGGGAAATCGATGAAGGCGCCGCCGGGTTTCTCGGTCTGCGAGACCTTGAACGCCTTGCGCACGACCTCGGGCACGATGTTGGGATCGAGCACCTGGGTGCTGTACTTGGTGATCGGCGCGAACATGTTCACCAGGTCGAGGATCTGGTGGCTCTCCTTGTGCAGCCGCGTCGTCGCGCCCTGCCCGGCGATCGCGACGATCGGCGCGCGGTCCATGTTGGCGTCGGCAACGCCCGTAATGAGGTTGGTCGCGCCCGGTCCGAGCGTCGACATGCAGACGCCGGCTTTGCCGGTGAGGCGGCCGTAGACGTCGGCCATGAACGCCGCGCCCTGCTCGTGGTGGCAGGTGACGAACTTGATGGAGCTCGACAGGAGCGCGTCCATCACGTCGATGTTCTCTTCGCCCGGAATGCCGTAGATGTACTCCACGCCTTCGTTCTCGAGGCAGCGCACGAGCAGCTCGGCGGCGCTCTGGGTCCGGGGTTGCGTTGCGGGGGCGGCCTGCCGGGCAGGCGCGGGTTTCTTGGTGGCGGCGGGTGCGGGCATTGGGCGATGTCCTCTCTCGAAGCCTAGTGTAATACGCTCGCCTGAAAGCCAATTCAGGCAGGAAAAGCGGCGCGACCTAGAAGATGTCCGGCTCGGGGGTCGGCTGGCGATTGGAGAGGACGGCGAAATCGCAGCCCTCATTGGCCTGGGTGACGTGCTGCGAGAAAATGGCGCCATAGCCGCGCGCGTAGCGTGGCTCGGGAGCGCGCCACGCCGCGCGCCGC
>WNFM01304705.1_pt1 | contig 18468 bp, 16 predicted proteins | sample 5400271 | NCBI WGS metagenome assembly WNFM01 (sample SAMN13153352, study PRJNA577476) | soil metagenome | isolation source: 60 cm saprolite on Douglas fir-dominated hillslope | place: USA:California | collected 2013-09-17 | reverse complement strand
TCGGTCATCGCCCATATGGTAGCCTCACGGACCGCCAAATGCATCAGGCATCGTGCCACAGCAGTTTAAGGGCCAGTCCCGGTCCGTGTCAGACTTGCGGTTCAGGTTGGACCCGCCGCCCAATAGCCGCCATTCACAACCGATTTTTCAGCGAGCTCTCGTGGCGATCTCTCGCGTGGCTAAATTCCCTCGTGTTGCTCATCCCAAGGTGGCGTTGGTCGCCAAGCGTCCAACAATTCGTCAATAAAGGCGCGAACTTTCGGCGAGAGGTGCCGGCTCGATGGATAAACCGCCCGAACCGAAGGGCCGTCTGTTGCAAACGAGTCAAGAATCGGAACGAGGCGGCCAGCCCGGAGATCGTCCGGGATCAGAAACGTCGCGAGTCGTGCGATGCCGTATCCGGCGAGCGTCGCATCTCGCAGAGCCTCTGCATTCGTTGCGCTGAACCGACCGCTAATCAACATAGAGCGCGCCTGTCCATCTATTGCAAACCGCCATTCGACGGGTCGTCCGCCATGGACGAAGGCGAGACAGCTGTGCTGGGCAAGTTCGTCAATGTGTTTCGGCACTCCGTAACGCTGCAAATAGTTCGGTGACGCACAGGTTACGAGATGATGCGGCGCAAGCAGCCGCGTCATCAGACGGCTATCGTCGCTCCCCCCCCAGCCGGATCGCAAGATCGATACCTTCGTCGATTAGATCTACATAGCGATCGCTCAACGAAACAGTGACAACAAGCTCGGGCCATTTGTCCATGAATTGGCTGACAATAGGCAAAACGTGCAATCGCCCAAACGATACAGGCAACTCCAACCGCAATACGCCGCGCGGTGCCTGGGAGTGGCTGAGCATTGCGTGCTCGGCTTCGTCGAGGTCGGAGAGAATCCGCACGCACCGTTCGTTGAAGGCGGCGCCCTCACTCGTCAACGATACACTTCGTGTCGTTCGCTGAAGCAAACGAACTCCCAATCGATCTTCCAAGCGGGATACGCTTTTTCCGACGGCGGACCGTGACAGGCCGACTTGTTCGGCCGCAATCGTAAAACTCTTTGTTTCCGCGACATGGACGAAAACGTTGATGTCCTTGATCCGATCGATCGTCACGGCGTTCCTTCCTACCCCCGGCGGCTTAAGCGCGTTGTGCAGCGCATTAGACGCGCCCTTCGGCTGCTTGCTCGATTTTTTCGGCATATTAGGGAATTTCGTTCCCAAGTGAAGGGAGAGCGCCGAATATTGTGGCCAAAGTTCCGACCGAGTTAGCCTTCCGGAAGATCGCTGTCTGTTTCTCTGCACGCTGCGCATCGACACCCGCGCCCGCGCGGACAGGTGCTCAAATCCGAAGGGAGTTCGCGCCGGTGAAAGCTGTTCGATACTACGGCCGCAAGGACATCCGCATCGAAAACGTCAAGGAGCCAGAAGGCTTCGGTTCAAACCAATTGCTGGTCAAACCGCTGTGGACGGGCATTTGCGGAACGGACTTGCACGAGTACATCGCCGGCCCGATCGTCACGCCGGCGACGCCCCATGTCTTCACCGCCGCGACACTCCCCCAGATACTTGGTCACGAATTCTCCGCCGAAGTCCTGGAGGTCGGCAAGGACGTCGCAAACCTCCGGCGCGGTGACCGCGTTTCGATTCAGCCGCTCATCATGCCGATGAACGACTATTACAGTCGCCGAGGCCTCAATCATCTCAGCGAGAAAATGGGCTGTGTGGGATTGAGCTGGGCATGGGGCGGCATGTCTGAGCTGGCGGTCGTCAATGACTACAACGCCGCCAAGGTGCCGGATTCGATCAGCGATGAAGAAGCGGCGATGATCGAGCCAACCGCTGTCGCCCTGTATGCCGTGGATCGCGGCGGAGTCCAGGCCGGCAGCACCGTCCTGATCGCCGGAGCCGGCCCAATCGGTGCGCTGACTATCCTGTGCGCGCACGCTGCCGGCGCGGCCAAGATCTTCGTTTCCGAGCCAAATGCGACGCGACGACAGACGATCGAGAGCTGGGGCATTTGCGCCGGAGTCTACGATCCAAAATCCGCGGATATTGTCGCGCTCGTCAAGGAACAGACCGAAGAGAACGTAGGCGTCGACGTCGCCATCGAGTGTGTTGGCAATGAAGGCGCCTTGAATACCTGCGTCGAGGCAGTCCGCCGCCGCGGCACCGTCGTTCAAGCAGGCTTGCATGTCGGAAAAGCCTCAACGGACCCCATGTTGTGGGCTTTAAAGGACATCACCATCGAGGCGACCTGGTGTTACCCGATCACGATATGGCCTCGCATCATTGACCTGGTCGCGTCAGGAAAGCTGCCGATCTCCAAGATCATCAATGGCCGCGTTCGCGCGGAGGACGTCGTTGCGAAAGGCTTCGACGTATTGACGGGCCGCGACAACAACAAGCTGAAAATATTGGTTTCTGCTGCTCTTTAGAGACTGCCTACGGCATCGGCAGCCGGGATATTGCCGAACCTAATACAAAAATCGCGCGATCACCAAGATCGCGTTGAAATTTCAAGGGAGGATAGACATGACGATGATCCGGACGAAGCTCGCCTGCCTGGCGGTCGCGACGGCCCTTGCTGGCGTTGCTTCGACGGCGGCCCACGCCCAATATGCTGGAGCCCCACGCACATTCCTGTTCAATCCCGCGCTCGACGTCTGCATTCGCGACACCTCCAAGTTCAAGAAGGCCCCTCCCTATGTGATTGGCTTCTCCAACGCGGGCCTCGGCGATAGCTGGCGCGTCGTCGGACTGCACTCTCTGGAGAAGGCCGCGCATGACCACGCCGACGTCGTCAAGAAGCTGCTGATTACCGACGCCGGACACGATGACGCCAAGCAGATCGCCGATATTCAGGATCTCGTATCGCGCGGCGTTGACCTCCTGATCGTCAGCGCCAATACCTCGCAGGCGCTCNNNNGGCGGCATCCCGGTCGTCATGGTGGATCGTCGCGTCGATTCCGACAATTTCGTAACGTTCGTCACCGCCTCGGACTCGATGATGGGCCGGCTCTTCGCGCAGTGGATCGTCGAGAAACTGCACGGCAAAGGCAATGTGATCATCTTGGGCGGCCAAGCCGGATCGAGCCCGAACGAGAACAGGGTCAAGCCTGCGATGCAGGTTTTCGGTGCGTATCCAGGCATCAAGATTCTTGATACCGTTTACTCGGACTGGAGCCCGGTCAAGGGCAAGCAGGTCATGCAAGCGATGATCGCCAAATACGGTCACAGCATCAATGCGGTGTTTTCGCCCCACGGATTGCAGGTGCCGGGTGCGATCGAGGCATTCCTTGATGCAGGCTGGAAGGGCAGCGAGATTCCACCGATCACGTCCGCCGACATGAATGGCCCGATGAAGATGGCGATGAATAACAAGTTCCCGCTCTTGGACATCGATTATCCACCTGCCACAGCGCTTGAGGTCGCGCTGCAGGTGCTGTCCGGCGCCGCCGTCCCTTGCACTTACACGATTAACAGCAACATCGTACTGACCCACGGCGACGAGACCCCGTCTATTCCTCACCCCGATATGTATGTGGAACAGCACGTCGTTTCCGATGGTCCGGACGATATGCTGGTATCGGGCGGAATGGGACCGGGATACAATCCCTCCACCTTCAAGATCGATTTCCCGCACTAATTGGGAGACGGGACCGCCAAGGGGTCATGCATCTCAATGTAGTCGATGCGAGTTGATTGAGCATGCTCAGCCTCGAAGGCCTTTCCAAGAGCTTCCCCGGTGTCCGAGCTTTGAACGGCGTGAGCTTCGAGGTGCGGCCGGGGGAGATCCACTGCCTGCTGGGCGAGAACGGCGCCGGCAAGTCAACGCTCATCAAGATCATCGCCGGCGCGTATGCGCCGGACCACGGGAAGCTTTTCTTCGAAGGCGAACGCGTTCACTGGTCGTCACCTCGCGAGGCCAAACAACGCGGAATTCATGTCGTCTATCAAGAGTTCGTCTTGTTCCCGCAGTTATCCGTGACCGACAACATATTCGTGGGGCATGAGCGGCGCACACGACTAGGCACTGTCGACCACGTACGCATGCGCCGCGAGGCAAAGGAATTGCTGGAACGACTGGGCGTCTCGATTGATCCATCTGTCAGCGTCGGATCGCTATCGGTCGCTGACAAGCAGATGATCGAGATCGCAAGAGCGCTGGTCCATCGGGTTAAACTGCTGGTGCTCGACGAGCCGACGGCCGTGATAGCAGGACGCGAGGTAGCGTTATTATTCGATCGTCTGCGCCGTCTGCGTGCCGAGGGCATCTCAATTGTGTTTATCTCGCATCGCCTGGAGGAGGTATTTGCGCTGTGCGACCGCGTTACGGTTCTAAAGGACGGAGACCTTGTTGCCACTTCGGAGATCGCAAAGGTAACCCGCGAGAGCCTGATCTCGATGATGGTTGGCCGCAAGCTCGGCGATCTCTTTCCGCCAAAGCGCCGCTCCCAGCGTGCGAGCGAGCCCATCTTGCGCACCGAGTCGTTATCGGTCGCAGATCTTGTTCGAGATGTCTCGATCGAACTGAGACCAGGCGAAATTGTCGGATTGGCCGGCATGGTGGGAGCCGGCCGCTCAGAGCTTGCCTTTGGCCTGTTTGGGGTCTTGCCCATTTCGAGCGGCGCTCTCTATCTCGAAGGGCGCCGCTTCACGTCGATGTCGCCCTCGAAGGCGATCAGACTTGGCATGGGCTTGGTTACCGAAGATCGCAAGTCACAGGGGCTTGCGATGCAACTCGATATCGCAGCAAATATTACCGGCCCGGCCCTAAACGAAGTTACGAAGCGCCTTCTGATCGATGAAGAGTTCGAGGCGGCGATCGCCCGGCGTGAGATAGCACGCTACCATATCGCAAGTCGCGGCCCCAGAACACCGGTCGCCACCATGTCCGGCGGGAACCAGCAAAAAGTACTCATCGCCCGCTGGGCACGAATATGCCGCACCGTCCTGATCGTCGACGAGCCGACACGCGGTGTCGACATCGGAGCAAAGGCGGAGATCTATCGAATCCTGCGCGAACTCTCGGAGCAAGGCCTGGCTATCCTCATGATCAGCTCCGAACTGACCGAAATCGTCGGGATGGCCGATCGGGTGATCGTGATGCGTGAAGGGCAAATCACCGGCAAGCTCGCTGGAGCGGACGTGACCGAGGAAGGCATCATGCATCTGGCAACGAGTGAGCGCATGGCGGAGCACGTATGACGGGTGCAGTGGCCGCCTTTCCAGCGTTGCGCGACCACAGCGGATTATTGGGCGTCGTTGTCTTGATCGCTGCCGTGTGCGCTGTGGGCGCCACGCTAACTGATCGCTTCCTCTCCCTTGGCAATATCGTGAACGTCTATGAGCAATCGACGGATCTAGCCCTGGTCAGCCTGGGACAGACGCTTGCAATTTTGGCTGGCGGGATTGATTTGTCCGTCGGCTCCCTGATCAGTCTCACCTCTTGTCTGACGTCCGGGTTGATAAACGGAGATCCCAATCGCGTTATGCCCGTGGTTTTGGCCGTGCTGACGCTGGGTACCGTCATTGGTTTGCTCAACGCGGGACTTGTTATCGTTTTGCGAGTACATCCGCTGATCGTGACGCTGGGCATGAGCGCGATCTTACAGGGCGTGACCCTGTTCTACGCCATGGGTCCCATCGGCAAGGTGCCTCGCAACTTCAATTTCCTGGCCTACGGCCGCATCGCAGGTCTTCCCGTCGGCGCGACCATCGCGGTTCTGCTATGCCTCCTTATCGCCCTGCTGCTCAGATACCTGCCACTCGGACGCCAGATCTACGCGGTGGGTGACGATGATGACGCAGCCCGTCTCGCCGGCCTGCGTCGAAGCCAGGTTCTCCTCTTGGTCTATGGAGCTTCCGGATTCTGCTGCGCCGCAACGGGGCTATATTTGGTCGCCCGCTTTGGAGCCGGTCAGCCTTACACGGGGGTCAACTACACCCTCACCTCAATCACACCGGTCATTCTGGGTGGAACAGCGCTCAGCGGTGGACGCGGCGGCGTTATCGGAACGCTGTTCGGGGCCTATCTTATTTCTCTCGTCAACAATTTGCTGAATTTCATGGACGTGTCGAAGCATTATCAGTTGATCGCACAGGCCTTGATCATCATTCTCGCGGTGTCGGTGTATATGGATCGGCGGAGGACGGCGTGACCGCCACGACAGAGCCCCTCGAGACGGCGGCAAGTCGCGCAGCTTCGCCGCGTTTTCGATCGCTGCTCTCCAGGTTCGGCATATTTCTGATATTGCTAATTCTTGTTCTGATCGGCGGCGCCCTCTCCAAAAGCTTTCTGAGCGCCAGCAACATCTCAAACCTGCTATTGCAAATCGCCCCGCTGGGCATCGTGGCGATTGGCCAGACCTTCGTCATAGTCGTCCGCGGCCTGGATCTGTCGGTGGCTTCCATGATGGCGACGGCGGCGGTCATTGCGACCGGTTTTTCCGGCTCAAATGACGACGTTGCCTTGATTGTTGCCGCGGTAGCCGGCACGAGCATCTGCGTCGGTCTGATCAACGGCTTTCTTGTTGCCAAGCGCGGCGTGTCGCCGTTTCTGGCGACGCTCGCGACCATGATCTTGCTGCAGGGCTTTCGGTTCGCCTACACGCAAGGCGCGCCGTCCGGCAACGTGCCGCCTCTTTTTCGCGCACTCGGCTCTGGCAAGTTGTATGGCATTCCGTACAACTGCGTCATTCTATTAGCCGTGGTCACATTCTTCGGGATTGTTCTTCATCGTTCGGCATTTGGCCGGCGCGTTTTGATCGTCGGCGGCAATCCAATAACCGGGCATCTCCTGGGAATTCGGACGGATGTGGTCACGATCGCGTGCTACCTGATCTCAAGTTGCCTTGCGGGGACGGCCGGTCTCATTCTGAGTGGCTATGTCGGGCTCGTCGATAACTGGGTCGGGCAAGGATATGAGCTCGACTCGATTGTTGCTTGCGTGATCGGCGGAGTTTCCCTCAAGGGCGGCCGCGGTTCGATTGCCGGAGCGCTGGCTGGAGCAGCCACCATCATGGTTGCAGCCAACGAAGTGCTGCTTTTTGGACTACCTATCCAGGTGCAGATCATCATCAAGGGCGTTGTGATCGTGTTTGCGGCGGCCCTCTACGCCGGGTAGGCATGATAAAAGGCTTGGCTCCCTTGGTTCCTAAATCTCGCGGTGAGAACAGACAGCACTGACAGCAGCTTCCAACAACGTCGCGTGGATCGGGTCGGCAAAATGGGCTTGCCGATGTCGGCGCTGGTTGCCAGGGCGGGATACGCGGTGACGGCTTTCGATCGGAGCGAGACGCGGCTTGCCGCGGTCCGCGGCCAGGGCATCTCCATCGCTAGCTCGCCGGCTGAGGCCGTCAGCCGACGGCCTGTCGTCATTACCTCGTTGCCGGACGATGCGGCATTGCGCGCGGTCATGTTCGGCCCCCAGGGACTCGTTCAGGCGATGGCGCCAAAATCCATACTGATTGAAACCAGCACCGTGAGCGCGGAAGTCTCCGGCGAGGTCGCCGCCGCCACCTGCGCGCACAATATCGCCTACCTGCGCGCGCCCGTATCGGGAAACGCGAACGCGAACATCGTTCACACCGGTGCACTGACCTGTTTCGTGTCCGGCCCGCGCGAGGCGTAGCTCGCGGCCGCTCAGGAAAATCATGCGTGGGGACAACCCTCCGCGCTGGTCGAATCAGCGCCGTACCTCAAATGGATACCTGGAATACAGCGTCTGTGTTGCTTCGGGATTGGCTATTTTACGACCGTTGGAACCGGGATTCCAGGCAGCGTGGAATCCGAGCTTGGCACGAGAGGTCACGCATATCTTGTCATGCGGAACCGAGCAAAGCCATGTGCTCCACAAACTCCTAAACTAAAGATTGAATGCCACACCTGACACCCTGTATAATTTCTGATTGACCCAGCTGTGACGCGACGATGAGTGTCTCGGTCGGGATCATGATCGAGGCTCATACGACGAGGCCAACAGAGCAAGCAACGGACACTGAAGTTGATGATTGCGCAATGATCGACATAGGCTGGACTAACTATCATCGCGAGGCGGATGATGGGCATCGGCTGTTGGGTGCATTGTTGGGGAGACGCTTCTGAGCAGCAAAAAGACTTGCTTACAAAAGCTCTGGTAAGGCATGGCATCGAGTCCGCGCCTCTCAACCAGGATAGGCCGGGCGGACCCGGAGTATGTATCTTCGACGAAATCACTGGCCAACTCCGAGACTTTCTTCAATTTGTTAGTTGTGCCGGTCGCGAGCGCATAATCGCCATCGCGAGGCTGGGGGCATTGCGGAACGGAGAAGGAGGCTGGGATCTTCTCCAGGCGGGCGCTTCGGATGTGTTGGTCTGGTCGGATCTAGATCATGTTGTTCGACAAGTTAAGGCCAGATTGGAACGCTGGATTTCCCTAGAGCAACTGCTGGCAGGGCCTTGCGTGGCTGGCGTCGTCGTCGCCGAAAGCCCGGTTTGGCTCGCCACATTGCGAAGGATCGCGGAGATTGCGAGATTTAGTAATGCGAGTACGCTTATTCTTGGGGAGACCGGCACGGGTAAGGAAGTTGTCGCTCGGCTCATTCATCAGCTCGATTCACGACCAAACAAGCGCGAGTTCGTGGTTTTGGATTGTTCCACCATAGTATCGGAGCTGTCCGGCAGTGAATTCTTTGGGCATGAGCGCGGGGCGTTCACGGGTGCGGTGGCGGAGCGGCTCGGCGCCTTCGCATTGGCAAACAGCGGCACCTTGTTTCTCGACGAAGTTGGGGAATTGCCGTTGCCCCTGCAAGCGCAATTGCTGCGTGTTATTCAAGAACACAGCTATAAGCGCGTCGGCGGGAGCACATGGCACCGAACAGCGTTTCGCCTTGTGTGTGCTACCAATCGCAACCTTTTGGAAATGGTAAATCGCGGTGAGTTTCGCGCTGATCTCTTTCACCGCATCGCGAGTTTCATATGCAAATTGCCACCGCTTCGCGAACGGCTCGAAGATATCATTCCGCTCGCTGAACATTTCTTCCGTCAAGCTCATCCGAACCACAAAGTGCCCGAGCTTGACCCCGCCATACGTGAATATCTCCTTCGAAGAGAATATCCCGGCAATGTGCGTGAGCTGCAGCAGGTTGTATCCAGGCTGATGTGCCGATGTGCAGGGGACGGAACCATTACAATTGGCTACGTTCCGTCGGATGAGCGCCCGGCTTGCCAATCGAACCAGATGGTTTGGTTGGATTCCAAATTCAGGCAACCGATCCAGCGCGCTGTCGTCCTCGGTGCCGGGCTCAAGGACATCGGCCGTGCCGCTGAAGAAATTGCTATTCAGTACGCGACCGATGTGGAAGACGGGAGTCTTCAACGGGCTGCGCGCCGCCTTGGCGTCACGGATCGGGCGCTGCAGCTTCGGCGTGCCCACCGCAGGGAATCCTAAGCTAGGGCTGCGCCCAATCACGAGCGAACGCGTGTCCAACAGGTCGCCGCTGACGAAGCGCGCTCATGATTGCACGAGAGCCCGTTCGCCTTAGATGAAATCACGAATGCGCTCTATTCTTTGTTTGACGCGTTCTCTTTACGCGAACCGGTGTCAACTTCGCCTGAAAATGCTCTAAGGGTTCAGTTTGAAGGTCGTCAGCAAGGAACTGCTTCTTGAAGCCAAGGATCGCCCCTGTCTGTCATTTGAGCCGCGAATTCGCGCAAGGGAGCGGAATGCGCCAGCCTGTAGTCTTTCCTCGCGCGGCCGAGGCGGCCAGCTCTTTCGATCAAGCGCAGAAAATTGTCGCCAAGGACCAAAGTCTCATCACTTCTCGGTAGCCCTAATGCCCGCACCTTCGCCAGTTCAACCCCTGGATGAAGCCATGGTCCGTCGGAGCCGAATAGGATTTTTCGCGCGCCCGCCCGCCGAACGGCCTGTTCCAATATGTCAAATCGGCGAACGCCCGCCGTATCGGTGTAAATGTTGGGATGTCGCACCAGGTGATCGATTAACGCGACCTGCGCCCGCCAATCATCAGCAAAGCTACCCAAATGAGGAATGATGAAATTCACGTCCGGATATTCTTCGGCCAGCAGTTCGCACACAGATACCGCGCCCATGACATCGTATATAACAGGCAACGAAAACTCCCGCGCGGCTTCACACACTTCTCGACTAATGGGCGCGTCGTGGCGATGCAGCTTTATTCCGACAAAGCCGAATTCCTCGACTGCTTGACGAACCGATTTTTGCACGCGTCCTCGATCATGAAAAGCATTGACAAAAGCAAAGCCAAAGAATCGATCCGGGCGATCTGAGGCGATGCGCGCAACCTCTCGGTTGGCGACCGCATAATCGGAATGAAACGCGGCGAAGAGCACCGTTTGGGTTATCCCAGCCTGCTTGGCGCGAAGGAGATATTTGTCCAGCGGCGCGGCGGTATCCCACGGTCCGGTCAGCCCGTCGCCCTTGCCGGCATGACAGTGACTATCTATGATCATGAAGTCTGCTCCGTAGGCATCGTGATACTGGCCGGGTAAGCCGCCAACCACGCGGCACATTTTGCCGTGTCGTCGGCATCCCCTGAGGCTGCGCGCTGGCGAAGCCAGCCAAGCCCACGAGTGCAGCCAACGCGCCCTCAAAGCGCTGCCGATTGCTGCGAGCACAGGCGAGAGCAAATCTCGACGAGCTCATTTTGAGGTCCCGCTTCAAAATAAGAAAGAGTAGCCCAGCGCAACTGCTGGTTCCCCCTCGTCTTCGCGTGGGCGGCTGCTTTCAGGCCGGTTGATCGAAGCGATACAAGTTGTGATCGCGCATGTACTTGATCAGTTTTTCTGCGTAGTTCGGATCGGTGGCATACCCCGCCTTGTGGATCTCTCGCACGAATGCGTCGGGATCGTTCTTGAATTGCAGGGCGCGGGCATACCGACGGTTGCGCAGGAAAAACCCGGCATGCTCGGTGATGCTCTGCTCGAAGCTCTCGTATTTGGCGAAATCGGCTTCGATCATGACATACTTGCCTTTGACGTATTCACGGNNGCCTCACCGACCGTGTGCTTTCCCCAGCCGGTCTCGAGGATAGCCTGCGCAACCGTCACGGACGCGGGCACACCGGTCGCCGCCATGGAGCACCGAGCATTTCGGCCGACGAATTCGATGAATTCCTTCCTAGTCATACGACTGACGTCGGTCGGTCGCGACTGGCGTTCCTGAAGAAACTCCGCCGCCGTCTGAACCTGCCCGGTAGCCGCGAGATCGCCGGGCGCCATAGAGGGCAACCGACCCGTTTGGACCACCGCCATCGCATACTCGATCCGCGGCATGTTCACGATATCGCGGAAGGCTTGCCGCTGGCCCACCAGCGCATCGCGCCGATCCGGGGAAAGCCCGTCCAATGCCCGCAGCATTTCGTACATGTTGATGCCATTGAGATTGAGGAAGGCTTGACGCCAATCGTTGCGAACGACTGCCTGTTCAAACCTTACGCGAGTTAAGCTTGGTGCGTAGCCCGGTGGAGTGGGGGGACCAGGGGGCAGCTGGCGTGATCCACTGACCCGCGCGTAGACTGACACGCCGCGGTGCCAGTGTTTTAGTGCCTCGGGGACGGGATCAGTCGGCGCGTGCTTGTGCCACTCAACCGCGAAGAGGTAGTCCCTGCCACTGATTGAAAGCGGGATCTGCGTTCCTATCGGGTCCGGCCTATGAAGAATCTCCTGGGCTCTTGCTACGACCTCGCGCGGAGCAGGACTACGCAGCACACGGTAACCCTCGGGAGGCGGATAATTCACGCCAGGAGGCGGGACTGTTCTGGGTATTGGGCTCGGCGGGACCGGCGGAGTTGAACGGCCCGAACTTGACCCAAGGAAACTTGTACCTTGCAAACGCTCTTGCCAGTGGGCCACAGGCACATAGTTGTGCAGCTTATCCCTCGATGGCTGCACGATGGCGTTAGGAACTCGCATATTGCGCAAGCTTACTGCGAGGGGCGCAGTTGGCGATCCGGCAATGTAGTAGATATAAACCTTGGCATTTGGTCGAGCCCGCGCCCACCCGGCCCAAAAAGCATCATCGCCGCGATTGTAGGTGCAGTCGAACCCCCAGCACTCGCGAATGCGGGCCAGGACTCGGTCCTGGCCTCCGGCCAACTGCCGCATTGGCCAACCGCCGCCGCTGTGGCAGGCGAGAATGAGATTGCCGAGGGTGGATGGCGTACCAGTGCGGCTTTGCGGACCGTAGGAGCGCAAGGCCGCCAGCACCTGCTCGAAGTAGGCATCGAGACCGCCGGGCCCGAGCAGACTTCCGGCCTCAGAGTGAGAACCCAGCGTGGGGGCTACCAGTACCACATTGCGTGCGCTGGCGTTAACGCCCTCGCGGAATGCGCCATAGGGGAACCGCTGACTATTCCAGTATTGGTCGATCGCCTGTCGCTTGATGGCGTCGGCCTTGAAGCCATGCAGATAGAGGACCGCATCCACTGCCGCGCCGGGCGCGAAGCCGTCGGGGATGAAGATTCCGGTTACCGGAGGCGCGGTGATTCCAAACTTGTCGACGATTTTGAGTTCGATTTCGACGTAAAGCGTGATCCCAGGTGGGGTCGACTCTTGTCGCAACAGGCGCGGTGCCGAAACGCCTGGCGTCGGCGAAGGGACGACGGGAGGAGATGGCTGCTGGCTGTCGAGGCGGATCACGGCGAAATAGTTCGGCTCCGCGATGGCGCCATTTGCGTCGGATCGCAATGTTTTCTGTGCTACAGAATTGTTGACGTTGCCGCCAACGGTTATGATGCTTCGTGGTCGAACGTCGGTCACAATATCGCAATGGGTCTTCATCCCCGGTCTGATGTTGTCATAGGTAGCGCCGCTGCCGGACCGGCTTTTGCAAACGAGATCACCGACCTGCGGTGCTAACTCGGTGATACGGTAGGCCTTGACGGGATTGTCGTTGTTGGCGATGCGGTTATCTTTCGCTGCGCGTGTGTAAACAGCGTGCGAGGGGCTATATTTGAAGGCATTGCCGGCGCCTGCGGTCTTCATGACCCAGGATACGAAGGCCGCGCTCCACGGGTGGGCGTTTTGAAATGCGGGATCACCCAGCTGATCTTCACTGTAACTTTGCCCTGCGCCGGTTTTCCAATAGTCTTGCAGCGTCTTGCGAAGCCTGGGATCGGTTTCCTTAATAGCGCCATTGTTCCAGCGCGCCAGCTCCTGAGTGGCGAGACGCACGATCCGTTGCCGGAGCGCCTGGCTATCGAGAGCTGGCAGGGCCGATGGGGCCCTCGCGGGGAGTGAAATTGGCCGCGATAGAGCGCGCGTTCGGGGTTTGGTGAATCGGCTTGTTTCCCACTCGGCTTCCAACGGCGGCGCGCCATAGAGTTTGAATGGACCTTCGACCTCAGAAGCGGTTTCAAAAGGTTCGGGATTGAAACTCAACAGCCTGTTCATCGCGTCCCTCCACGCGTTTGGGCGATGGTGGTGCCGCGAACCGCGCAAAGCTTTGCCGCCAACGCCATTTTTTTGTCGACGTTCTCGGGATTGAAATAAAATGTTCCGACGTTCTTGCCGCGCAGGAAATCCCAGCGTTTAGCCTCCGGCAAAGCCAAGAGCTCGTTCTTGAACTTGCGCAGGAACAAGCGAGCGGCTCCCGCGCCGGCAGCGAAAGAGTAAAGTACTGCCATGCGCAAGAACCATTCGGACTGCTTGGTCGGAAACAAGGTCGCGAAAGCAGCGTGTACACGGTCTGCCGTGCTGCTGAGGTCCCACAATCCAACGCGAACTTGCAATGTGGGGTCTTTCCAGTTGCTCTCCGTTGGGTAGGCTCCGGCGAGGCGCCGCCAGCCTTTGCCGAACTGGCTATTCTCAACGTTGCGGCCTGGAGGCCCATACCTGCATATCTTGGCACCGGCCTCGTTGGTGCAGCCATGGTCGCCGGCAGGGGTCTGAAACACACCGAGCTCATAGAACGATGGGATATACTTCTTATGCTTCTCATTCCATTTGCCCGCGGTGGCGTCCTCAAAGAGGCGGCCTGCCTCGAAATGGATGAAAGCCAGAAGCACCTCGATGGGAATTTCCGGCGCCTCCGCCTGATGCCGAACAAGCAGCTCCTCAATGGTGATGCCGAGCCCTGGGACCTTCTTCGCCGCCATGTCGTGTGTCGCCCTGATTTCGCGGTCGCTGAACTTTATGCGTGCCGCAGAGGGCGCGTGTCCGTGGGCGAGCCCAGGCAAAACGATATCGCGAAGGATCGTCTTCCACTCGGCGGCGAGCCTGAGCTCTTTAACCCCGAGCTTCTGCCTTCTGCGCTCCGGATGCCTTCGAAAGAACACCATATCTGTGAGCGCGTTCGGATCGTGCTCTCCCGCCGCTACGCGATCCTTGACTATCGCGCGTTCAGCGTTCTCTCGCCTGTCGTCTAGCTTTTGTTCGAAGCTATCCCACTCGAATTCTGCAGCGGGTGATCTCGGGGTCAGTTCGGATGGGCCGGTCGAGCTCGCCGCCTGAGGCGGATTAACCTGATCGGAAGGCTCCGGCACGCCAGGACCGGTTGGATTGGGCGCCCCTTCACGAGGCGATCCTCCGCCCCTAGCTGCGATCAGCGCACGTTCGGTATCGGGGCCGACAACGCCATCGACTGGAAGCCCTTCACGCTGCTGAAAGCTGCGAATGGCACTGCGTGTCGCCGAATCCGCGATTCCATGCAGCGGCAGCTGCGAGCCGAGCACATCGTTCAGCGCGCTTTGCACCCAACGCATATACTCCGAGCCAGCTGGCAGTGGTTCGTCGGGGTATGGCGTGACGGCAGTTCCATAAGGCTCGAAGGCCACGCCCCAAGGCCACCGGGGTGGCCTAAAACGCGGCCTGCGAACCGGCGGTTTCTTTGGTCCTCTGAACGGAGAAACCGATGGTCTCGTTGATCGGCTAGACATGACCCGCGGCGCGCGCCCCGAAACTCCGCGCGAGCCGCCCCGGCGGCCGAATTCTTTCTCCACCTCGAAGCCGCTTTACTCTAAGGCCAGCGTCCGAAATCCGTCATAAGCTTCAAAGGGCATGACCTCGAAATTGAGTTCGCCGCTCATAGCTGGCCTCCCACTGCGTATCGCGTGTAGTTCAGGCAAAGACGTCGGAACCCTCTCTATCGAACGCGTGATCTCGTTTTCCAAGCTGACGGCGCACGAGCACGCATGAGTGCTGCAACGCGTCCATGCAGCGGCCGATGTCGGACCGAGTGTGCAATACGGTGATCAGGAAGCTGAGGGCGGCGTTGGGCATGTGTCGTGTCGAACGCAACACCGCTCTGACACCGCAGCTCAGCAGCTGGCTATGGAGGTGCCGTGGATCGATGGCGGGAATGGCCCTTAGTGTTTGAATGGGGAACAAGCCACCCAACGCTGAAATACCGATCCGACGCAGTTCCTCCCTGAAGTGCCGCACGAGTTTCACGAGACGAATGCGCAGAAGGTCGCCTCGCTTCTCATTGACGGCGAGCGCCCGCTGAGCCGCGCTGATAACGGCGAGAGAGGGCGGGCTGGTGTGAACTCTGGTCGCGCTCAGGTTCTCAAATTTTGTGATCAGCTTGGCGTTGCTGGCGATGACCGCCAATGGCGCGCCGAAGCCCTTCGCCAAAGAGCTTCCTATGATTAATTCCGGTCCTTCGACCCCATACCAGGCAGGTGTTCCAGCGCCGCCCCGGCCGTAAGGGGCGTCCAGCGCAGGGTCTTTCCCCAGGATTCCCAGGGCTTGCGTGTCATCAACGACGAGGTATCCGTCCAACTCCCGGACCAGCCTCAAATAGTCCGGCAACGGCGCCGTCCGGCCGGTTTCGGGGCAAACTCCGTCCGTGACGACAACAGGACGATACCCCTCCTGCCGGTCACGATGCAGAAGATATTCCAGCGCGGCTGAATCATGCGTCGGAAACGTCGCTGTCCGGACTCCCTTCGCGGCCGCCCGCTCTATGCCCCAGCGAGCGATCGGATAGGTCCCCGCATCGACGTAGATCGCGATGTGGTCCCTCGCCAGGAGGTCAAATAGATCCCAGTAAAGGTGCAGCGTCGAGGGTGCGAGCACCGCCCGTTTACAGCGAAGCAACCGCGCCAGGTTTTGTGCCACGCGCTCGGCCTCCGGCGCCGGCTCGAGCGCCGCCGGCCGCCCTGTCGTGAGCTGCGCCCATGGCCGCAACGTGTGGTGGGCATGACGAAAGCCCAAGTAGAGCACCGATGTGAAGTCGAGCATCATGACGGCCGCCTCGACTTAGGTTTCCTTTCTGTAAACCGGCAATTTGGGGCGTCCGGGCCTGGGCAATGCGGCGGGGCCAGACGTTCTCGCTGCGACGAGGTCGGGACCGTTCGAGGCGCGCGACGGCGTCGCCGAAATCTGCTCCATGAGCCTGCGCTGGAGCAGCGCCGAAGGCTGAAGGTACCGCGTAGCCGCATCACGCGTATCGACGATGTCCGCTGCCAGATCCACTCCAGTGACCGTCCGATAGCCATGGATGTAACGTTGGATTTCGGGCTTGCAGGAGCGCGCCCAGGTTTTCGCCTGGTCCTCGATGTTTTCGATGTCGGACCAGTCGCCGTAGCGGATGGAGAGCAAGATCCGTTCGCCGGTCACCGCGAGTTCATAGAAATGAGTAACGGTGGTGTCGGTCCAGCCCTGTAGTTTCTTCATGCTGTCGACCGCGCCCATCCATTCCTCCTGGTACGGCACCATGTAGCGTCCGCGCAGAAATTCTTTCATCTCGGGTCGCGCCAGCATCCACTGTATCGTCATCATTTCGGCGCGGGCGGTCCACGTCAGATCGCCGAACTGGTTGTGGGCCCCTTCCGCCAAAATGAGATGGACCTCCTTGAGCGCGTTTAGCAACGGAAATGCGTCGGCAATCACCGTCGTGTCGGAATCTTCCTTGAAGAAGCGAGCCGATGCAGACAGCATGTTGTGGAACGCCTCGATGAATTTCGACCGGTTATCGGCCGGATTGAGATCCGATACGGCCTTACCCATGAGCGACAGCCCATAATGATGTTGATACTCGTGGGCCCGACGCGGCACCGTCAGCCGATTGTGTTCGTCCTGGATGAAGCCCCAGATCAAATTGTTTAGTGGCCGCAACGGATCGAATTCAAGTTCCCCCAATGGGTCGTTCGGTGAACCACGCCGGTTCTGGAAACGCAGCGCGATTGCACTCATGGTTTGAACGAGCATCCCCTCTTCAAGCCAATAGGACCAAATCAGCTCGATGAGGCTTGGGGAGGTCAGGCGATGTTGCAAGACCCCGTGGCAATAGGGCAGGACCTCTTGGACCTTTTCGTCATCGAAGGTGATCAAATTCGTCAGGATCCTGTCGAGATACGGCAAGTGCTCGGCAGGGCCGAGGTAAGTCCCTAGCTCTTTTTTGAGCTCGCCGAACTCCAGTGAGAAGTCGTTGAGGCGGATGCGCTCCTTTTCGAGGTCGAAAATCTTCGGCCTTCCAGGTGGATCCCTTATAACGACGCCACTTTCGAGCGTCAGAAATGCCTGCGTCGCGAGCTTCAAGATACTGTAGGCATAGGGCCCATAGATGCTCAGCTGTCTCTTATCCGTTCGATCTGTGGAATCAATCGGATCCAAGCAACGGTCGATGGGCCGGAAGCGCCGATTTCCAGCATTCAGCTCTCCGACTGAGTCGATCTGGGTCGAGCCGAGCATATTGATATCGATCGGGGCACCGCAAAAAACGCAATCGATGAATTTCTTGTAGCGCTCGAACCCGATTGCGGCCGTGCGGTTACGAATGGCCGTCCACAACGCTCGATCGTCCGTGGGACCCGCAAATGTGCGCTGCAGGGTTACTTTCGCTTCGGTTTCGAACAGCCGCGTGACACTGATCGTCGTGTTTCCCTTAATGGGGGCCGTGGGAGCCGTCAAATCGTCGAAGGGTGCATCCAGCCCCTGCCAATCTTTGGCTTTGACTGTGATACCAATATCGTAGTCCCCGCCCGGAAGGTCCGGGACCTCGAAGGAAAATTGTCTTGTGTCGTGTCCCTGTGCTTTGTTAATGGCGTCCTGCAGTAGCAGATTGCCAGTTTTATAGTGGTAGTCGAAACCTGTCGCATAAACTGTTTCTTTGTCCGTTTCGTCAAGCAGGTCGAACTCGGTGTTCGATAGAGTAACCGTCAACCTTACTTCATCGTGCTTACGGACTTGGCCGGGATCAGTCGAAACAGTGCATGTCCATTGCGGGAGCTGTTGGGCCATCGTCGTGCCTCCTAGGTTGCTATCTTCGTCTACGCTGCTAACGCTCTCACTTGTGATCTCGGTATTGCGGCGCAGTAAGCTGAAGTATCGAGCGTGCTACGCATCGCCCAAAAGGTAAGAAGCTTCGCCAGCAGATCGCTTTCGTCTTCCGGATTCAGGGCACCGTCCGCTCTCGCCTGGCCCAGCGCGGCGAAAACCAGCGATGGTCGCGCGCGATACATCTGCCTCGGCACCTTGGTCCACTCGCCAAACAGCGCCGTCAATCGGGCGGGA
>WNFM01290479.1_pt1 | contig 18468 bp, 6 predicted proteins | sample 5400271 | NCBI WGS metagenome assembly WNFM01 (sample SAMN13153352, study PRJNA577476) | soil metagenome | isolation source: 60 cm saprolite on Douglas fir-dominated hillslope | place: USA:California | collected 2013-09-17 | reverse complement strand
CGATGAACCCGAGACCCGTCAGCGTGACCTGCGCGCTCGTGCCGTCCGACGACACAGACGTCACATCCATCGACCGAACGACCGGTACAATCTGGAGCAAGAAAGTGCCATCCGCAAAATCTGTCCTGATGCTGCCGACCTGAGAATATACCGTCACCTGACCGGTAATGGCATCGAGTGGCACCTGGAAGAAGGCAATTCCCTTGGTCGTGTCCACAGTCGTTACCTGGACGTTCCGTGTCGTTTGATTGCCATTTACGTCAATGACGCGGAACGTAGCGAACGCAGTCGTTGGGTCGAACGGAACGCTAATGCCTATTGATTGACCCGGATTAGCTGATGGCGCCTGTGTGATAGCCGGGATACCGCTCGCGGCTTTGATGTTGCTTGCGGGACGGATAGTGAAGTCAAGCACAACAGGCGCGGTCGCCACGTTGCCGCTATGGTCGACGATTACCGATGGGTCGACCTGCAGCTGATAAGTACCAGGCGGCAGATAGGCGGTCGGCACCACCGATATTATGCGGCCACTGGCGCGTATATCGATCTTGAAGGCGACTTGCAGATCGTCCGCAGTTCCAGCCGTACCGTCGGGTCCGATATTGAAAAGCTTGATACCCGATGCATTCAGCTTCGTCAGATCAAGCGTCTTGTCGAATGTTAGGTCGATCGAAGGCACGAAAAACAGGCTGGCTCCTTCAGCAACACTGGTCTTCTGAACCGCGGGAGGGAAGGTGTCCTTCACAATATTGAGGGTGACCGGATCGGAAATCGTAGTATTGCCGCCGGTATCGGTCGCGCGCACCTGGATCGTCATAGTGGTGCCGCCTGCCGCAATCGACGGAGCAAGCGTCGAGAACTGGAAGGGATAGGCAGCGTCATCAGCCACGACCTGACCGTTGACCAGCAACTCGACGTTGCGGACCTGAACATCGTCGGTGACGGTCGGCGTGATATGAATGACATCGCCTTCGACGACCTGAATTCCGGCCGTAGCGGGATCGCGATCGAGCGCGGCGACGTTTATCGAGACTGTCGGCGGTACGCCGTTGATATCGAACGCCGCGTAATTGACAATCTGAAGCCCCGAAGTGCCGTCGGCCACAAAGGCAATACCGTTGGCCAACGCTACGTCGTTGGGCACACCAGGTAAATTGATGCGGGTAATGAAATTGCCAGTATTCTTGGGATCGCTGACGCCTAGCACATCCAAGCTTTGGAAACCGTTGAATACGAAGTTGCTGCTCCCAACTGCGATCCCTAGACCCGAACCGTTGAGCGCCATCGCGGTGCCGGCAACGCCGAACTTCTGCAGGTCTCCGTCCAGCTTGAGTGCGTCGATATTGCTAACGTCAACGGTGAGATACCCGCCCGTGCCGCCTGCGCCCGCCTCGATATAGGCGACCCCGCCACCGACGAAGATTCGCCCGGCACCATAGGGGCGGCTAAAGCCGCTGTCACCAACGCCGCTCGAAGGAACCGCGAGTGTTCCTCGCGCAACCAGGGTCTCGCCGGCCAACGAGAAGCTTCGCAAGGTGTGGCTGCTGTCGAACGTAAACAGGCTGTCGCCATCGAAAGCTAGATCGGTCAGCGTACCGCCGCCGGACGAGCTGAGATCGACAGTCTGGAGGATTTCGCCGGTCTCAATGTTTACGACCGCGATGCTAGTGCCGGCGGCCACATAGGCAAGCCCATCATGCAAAGCGACGCGAGCCACCGGAGAAGCGAAGGTCACGTCCTGGATGAGAGTCGGCGCGCTCGCCGTGGAAATGTCGACTAGGTGCAACCCGACATCGCTGACCACAGCGGCCGCCACATCGGTGTTGTTGCCGACGAGATCGATTTGGGCCAGCACCGTCGGCTTTGTAAAGTTGGAGACATCGACGATCGCAAGGCCGGCCGAGCCGGTAGCCACGTAGGCCGTCAGGATCGACGGGTCTTGCACAGAACCGGCAACAGCTACACCCTGTGCCGTGCCACTTAGCGCGGTGGACGCGACGACACCCGTAGGCAGGCCCACGCCGCCCAGCGGGTCAATGCCGAGCTTCAGCGAAGTAAAATCATCGATTCCGTCCTTGTTGGTGTCCTTGTTGTGCGGACTGGTGCCCAGCGCCAGTTCGATGTCGTTCGGAAGGCCATCGGCATCCGAGTCGTTGGCGGTGCTGGCTTTGTACACTAGACCGGGAAAATCAGTATTTTCGCCGGAGGGCGCGGTCACAGTATAGCAGGACGCGATCAAGCCGCTCACCGGATCAAAGAACGAATAGTGAATGGCGGTGTTCGGCGGCATGATGAACTGGAAATTTCCCTGCGCGTCGCTGACCGCGCGCAGCGGTGCCAGGCTCGGATCGTTAGGGAAATCAACTTCAACATAGTTGTGGGCGAACACGAGGTTCGCCTGATTAGCAACGGTGCCTGTCCCCGTCACCGACTGGCTTACGACAGGATGAGCCGGATCGTTGCTGAGGAACTGGATTTGGCCGCGGATCACTCCGAGCTTATCGGGTGTGAAGGTCACACCGTAGCTAACTGACTGCCCGGGCGCGAGGACGAGCGGATTCACTGCCGACAGGTTCGTCGGCAGACCTGTAACGACAAAGTCGCCGTTGGTGCTCACGACGCCGGTAATCGTGAGGTCATGAGCCCCCGTATTCGATATCGTCCCAAACTGTGCGATAGTACTTGCGCTTCCACTGACAACGGCTCCGCCAACATTGTTGTTCGGCACCTGCATGCTCAACTCCGCGTGCGCGGAGATCGCTTTGCCGCTGAGCGCAATAGTCGTGGTTTCCGAGCCGGGGGAATCGCTATCGATGATCAACGACGTACTCGCGGCGCCGACCTTTGTAGGATCGTAAGTGATCGTGACCGCGAGCGTCGCGTCCGAAGCAGGATCGCCTTCCCTAAGATACGGCAGCGTCACCGGAGACGAGATTCCTGAGATGCTGAACCCAGCCCCTGAATTCGACAGAGCAACCGAGCTGATGTGCAAATCAGCGCCACCATTGTTGTAAAAATAAATCGTTTTAGAAACGGTCGATCCGACCTGGGCCGTTCCGAAATCGACGCTGCTGGTACGCGCCGGAACTGGGTTGCCACCAGGCAGGCCATCCAACACCGCCAGGATTGGAACGGCAAGCGTCTCGTCCGAAACCGTGTCCTGTGGCAGAGGTGCCGCAGCAAACCTGTACGTTTCCAATGGCAAATAGGTCTTGTAATAGGCGAAGGTCGTCTGGAAGTCGGTCAGCGCCACAGGCAGGCCAAGAGCGTATTCAACAATGGCGTTAAAATCCGCACCAAAGCTGTGAAGCGCGCTGGAATCCGAGCCGTTGGTGCCCATGATGCTGCCGTCGCCAACGATGTAATTGGCGCCCGCGCTCCGGAGATGGATGGCACCAAGGTCATGACCCACTTCATGCGTAATATTGTTAGCCACCAGGTCTTCGAACGCACTCAGGATGCTTGCCGCGCCATTTGCGGCTTGCGCTTCCTTGTCGACACTAATGAACAAGCCGTTAAAGGTGCCCCCGTCCGAATAGTTGTTATTCACGTAGCTGGCGAGCTGGTACTGTTGCTGTTCTATAGATTCGCTCGCTGCGTTCGCTACAAGCGTACTGTTGAACAGCGTCTTGTTGAAATCAGCCCACCACGCGGCGGCGAGGCCTGGCGGTGTCGTCCCCCCCAAATCCGCAGTGTTGTTGATCACAGGCGTCGTGGGATTAACCAGGATCCCTGGCGTCGCACTTGAATTAGTAATGTCGGTCGCAAGAAGCGCGTCGAGGTTCACGCCGGAGAAGTTCGAATAGATATCGGACACGATCGAGCTGTATATAACTTGAACCTGCGTGGCAAAGGTCGCTGCGCTGCTGCGCGGCGTTGCCCCCCCTCCCGTCGCAGGGAACAGGTTGATGAAATTGGTGAGGTTGGCGAATGCACTGCCGTTGTCGACAATATTTTTGATTGATGTTTGAAACGAACTCTCGGAGAAGTCGATGAGTTGGTGGCCGATTGCCAAGCCGCTGAGCTTGATCTGGCCGACTTGAGTGCCGTCTGGAGCCAAAACGTTCAGCGTATCGTTGTCGGTCTTAGTCGCGCCAGGGGCAAGATTGTCGACCGGCGCGAACGTCACAACGCCGCCGGAATAGCCATAGGCAGCACCGCTAGAGACAGAGAGGTTCGTGCCAGCCGGCGTGACGCTTGTGTCGAGCGGCTTGGTCTGTTTCGCCGCGATGATGGGGTCGGAGTTGGTTTTTGCGAAATCCATCTCCGCGTCGGTATGCGTATTGTCGCTGATGTCGAAGTAACGATAAATATAGATATCCTTGTTGATTAGCAGGGTGCCGGGTTGGCCGTCCTGATAGGCCTCGATGTGTACTTTAGTCCCAAACAGCTTGTCCGCCGTAGCTGCGGCAAGCATCGCCGGCGTTAACAGGTTTTGCTCGTTCACCTGGATGGAGTTTTGCTGGCCCGGCAGCAGCGTAAACGATGTTGACGCAAGACCTGTAAGGAACTGGCTCGCCCCGCCGTCGACAGTGATGTTAACGTCCAACGCCGTCGCCATCATGTTTTGCGGTGAACACACATTTGCGGAGGGATTAATCGGCGTTGCAGCGTTGCCGAATGAAAGCGTGAACTGCTTTCCATCCTGACCGAAGAAATAGTTTTGCAAGCCTGCCGTCACCGGAATGGGTGGCACATTCACCGTCGGAGGCACGATCGAGACCGGCGGGCACGGATTGTTGTTCATCGTGCCGGGAGGCGTCAGCCCATGCCAGCCCGGCATAGTGACACCCTGCCCAGGGTCGGTCGTAACCGTCTTGCCATCAGCGGAAACGGTTGCCGTACCATCTATCACGAGCTTGCCGGTAGTATGATCGAACGACAGCACATAGGTCTTCTCGCCCGGCGCCAGACCAAAGACGTTAGGCATCGTCAACGTGGCGGGCGTGCTGAACGTGGCCGCGCCAGGCGCCTGGATCGTGATGTCGAATGTGTGCTGCAGCACGCCAGCCGGAAGCATGTCCTTGACCAGCGCCGGGGGCACAGTGCTTATGCCTACCGTAGGGTTGGCGAGCGGATTGCCGTTGGCATCGAGTATGCTGCCTGGCTGTATTGTAAGGGTCAGTTCCTGGCGCTGTTCATCAGTCAGAGGAATCGTCGCGGCGCCGGAGGAATCCTGCGGCACCGTAATCGTCGTCGGCACGGTGTTGCTCACCTGCTGTAAAATATCCGTTCGCAGGCGCGGCAAATAGACCGATTTGTCCGTAGCATTGGCCGCCTGCTCGGCATCGGTCCCCATGCTGCCCATCAGCGTGTTGACGACGCCCGGTCGGATAGTCGCATCCATCACCATTGAGGGGAAATAGAACCCCCCGGGCGCATTGGTGGCGGTGGTGCCGTCGAGCTCGATCTTGACGTCGCCGGTCGGCACCGAGCTCAGGGTGAAGAACCCTTGGGCATCGGTAAAGACCGCCTGATCTTCGTGACCAAGGACGTATGAGATAGACGTCGTCGGCGGTGTGCAGGATTTGATCCGGTCCGGCGCGCACGTCGTCGAAGGTCATCGGCTGCAGATCGGGGCCTGGGTCTACCACCCGGCCGGTAATGCTGGTGTTAGCGACTGCTGTGGTGCTTACCGTTGTGTAGCTTTGCGTGAGATCACTGCCGGCCGTACCGGAGCCAGCGGCGTCGAGGAACACGCCGTCGGCCACGCCCCTGATCTTCTCGCCCTGCACATGCAGCGTGATGGTGGAGGCGCCAGGCAGCGGGTTTGTGAAGAACAGCGAAGCGAAGGTGCCGTCGGCCGAAGGCACGATGGTGGCATCAACTTTGGTACCGGTGGAATCGGTTGCGAAGAAGCTGTCGCTGGTCAAGGTCGCGACATTGACACCGCGCGAAAATGTCACCTTTGGCCGATACGTAACGCCGATGTCGGCCGCGCCATTGATCGGCGTGAGTCCAACAACAGTGAGCGGAACGAGGTTAGGTAAAGTAACGTTGAGCGTTGCTAACGTAGTATTGCCGGCACCGTCGCGTGCCGAGAGAGTAAGGGTATGGGCCCCAATACCCAGGCTCGACATATCGAGGGTCTGGTCGAAGGCGCCAGTCGTGGCATTAAAGCTTATCGGCACTACTGTGCCACTATCAAATCGATAGCTGAGCGCAGTCAAGGTCGAGCCGGTGGGATCGGCTGCGCCGGTAAGATTGGTTCCGGCCGGCGAAAGAGTGCCCCCATCCTGGATGCTACCTGAGGCAAGGGTAATCGCCGGGGCCTTGGTGTCGAGCGTGAAGGCGAAGACCGATGGCGTGGCGGCATTGCCGGCGGCGTCCGTCGCTTGCAAAGTGATGGTATGCTGGCCATCGGCTGTGCCATCGGTAGCAAGATTCGTAGGTAACGAAAACTTGCCTTGCTGATCGAAATAGACGCTGGCGAAGCTGCCGCCGTCGAACTTGGCCTGCAACGAAGCAACACCTGACAGATTATCGATCACGCCGCCCGTGATGATTGGCGAATGGTTGGTGACGAGACCCGATGATTGATCGACTGTGAGCTTGGGCGGCTGCTTGTCCTGGGTCAGATCGAACGCCTGCAACGTCCAATCGCCGATCTTCTGCCCCGTGGCGAGACCGTCCTGGTTGGAGAATTCAAAATGAATGCCGCCATAGATGCGACTTTCCCCCGCCTCCTGCGCAGCCTGCCAGAAGCTCGTAAAGCTGCGCGTCACCCCAAGCAGACTGGTCGAAGTTGTGCTGAAGGCATAGTTCGACCCGAAGAAGCTGGTGAGCACTTCCGCGGCCGCGGCGCTGAAGGTGGAATGGCCAGAGATATATTCCGGAAAAGGCGGTGTAATCAGCAAGGACTGCCAGTTGGCATCCTGAGTGATCGCGGCATTGCCAATGGTGTCGGCATTCTGGATCGCGCTAACGGGCCGCCAGGACCCGTAGGTGTACTTGGCGTCCCAGGCGGCGATCGCCGCATCGGCCTCGGCCACATCTAGCTCGGCGAACAACCGTGCGTCGGTGGTCAAGCTGTTGCCCTGACGAACCGAAGCTTCCTCCGCAATCTCATTCCACGCCCCAGGCGGCGTGTAAGTACCCTGGCCATCCGCCCAGAAACGCGCGATTTGGGTCTGGTCGGCAGTCCGCGTCGCGCTCGTCGCACTACCCAACGATTTTGTTTCGTTTACGGCGGCCGCGTAATCAGCGCTGGTCAAACTCGGCGGCCCGTCGGGACGGGACTGATCCGGACTGGTCATCGCAAACGGGGGCAGCGTTGCCCATTGGGGATTTTCGGCAGGCAGATACATCGGCCCGGTCGATTGCCATTGGCCCACACCGGTGCCGCCGTCATAAGTGACAAAAGCATTCCAGCCGTCATTGACCCGCGCCGCAATCACTTGGTTCGCCACGGCCTCGCCTAGCGCGACCCCATCGATCTTGGCCTGGCCGTCCGGAATCGTGGCAAGTGCTGTGGCGAATAGCGCGTCAAGCGCCGCTTTCTGAGCGGGGTAAAGATAGACGAGGGCTTTATGTGCCGCGGCGGCGACCGCCGCATCGGCCGATGCCCCCGCTGGCGCCGTCATGGAAACGAGATAACCAGGCGTGCCATTCAGAGCATTAAGAGAATCGTAGACGGCAAGACTTTCGATGGCGAGGCCACGGGACGCAAACTCCGGTGTCGAGCCATCGTTCTGGATCGCCTGCAGCGTGATCTTGTTCCACTGCACCGCGGCGTCGCCAATGGCCGTGGCGACGACGCGATTAACAGTCAGCGAGAAAGTGTTGCTGTTGCCGGCGGCGTCGGAAGCCTTCACGGTGAGCGGGTTGTCGCCAAGGGCGACCGCCACATTGGCGAACTGGAATTTTCCGGTATTGCTTGCGAGCGTGGTCGCGCCAGTTGACAGCAACGTCAGGCTGACGTTGGGATCGGCTTGGCCGACGAGGGTGATGCTGCTCGATTGCGTCTGATGATTGGAGGATGAGCCGAAGACATCGCTCGCTACGAGATCGAAGGTTGGAGCAGTCGGCGTTGTGGTCTTCAGAGTGAAACTGACGTCAATGCTGCTCGCATTGCCGGCGACATCGCTGGCGACGAGATGCAGCGTGTGCGCACCGTCCGCGATCGGTCCCCCTGCAAGCTGGTTGATCGCGCTGGCGCCGAGCTGGAACGCGCCGTTGCCTTGCACGAGCGAGAGCAGGCTGACGAAACTCGCGCTCGGCGCACCGTCTAGGCCGCCGAGCAGATCCGCAAGCCCACTGCCGCCCGCTTCGTCGGTGACACTTCCGGCGATGGTCGGATCGATAGTGATCCCGTCGCTGGAACTTATCCCCGTATCGTGCAGTAGCGCCGCCGTCAGGGCCGGCGGCGTCGCATCCACCGACGACGCGGGGACTCGCTGAAGTGTGAGCAAGAAGTCGGTCTGGTTGCCGGCCACATCGGTCGCCACCGCCGCAAAGGCGTTCGCGCCAAGTGCGAGCGCGACGTTGTCGAAGTGGAACGCCCCCGCGCCGTCCGCCGTAGTACTGAGCCCCGTGGGCGAGAGCGATACCGCGACATTGGGATCGGTCAAACCCTGCAATGTGACGACGCCTGCACTGGTGCTGTGATCTCCCGGGACGCCCGTGTCCGAGGCTGGCGCGAGGTCGAAAACCGGAGAAGCTAACGTCGAAGGACGTCGCGTTACCGGCCTTGTCGGTGGCAACCAGATGCAAGGTGTGGGCGCCGTCAGCCAGCGCACCGCCGGCGATCTGGTTAATCCGGGAAGCATCGAGCTGGAACGATCCGTCGTTCTGAACCGCCGGGAGCAGGCTGACGTAGTTGGCGCTTGACGTGGCATCGAACCCGCCACGGAGGTCCGCGAGCCCGCTGCCCACTGGGTTGTCTCTAACGACGCCACTTATCGTCGCGGTGTTGGTAATTCCATCGGCCGCGTTCGCGCCGCTGTCGATGCTGAGCGCGGCGGACAAAGATGGCGCGGTGGTGTCGCGACGGATTGTTAAGCTGCTGGTGGCTTGATTGCCGGCCGAATCGCTGGCGCTGACAGTGAAACTGTTGTCGCCTTCCGTAAGGCTCACATCGTTGAAAGAGAACACGCCGCTGCTATCGGCTTGCGTGCTGACGCCGAGGCCAAGCAGCGCGACTGCGGCATTGGCTTCGGTCTGGCCGCGCAGCGTCACCTGGCTCGCGCGGGTGGTATGATCGCCAAGCACACCGCTGTCTGAACTTGTCGCGAGGTCGAAAGCCGGTGCCGACGGCGCAGCCGTATCGAGCTCGAATGCGACGTCAAAGGCGGTTGCATTGCCGGCGTTGTCGATAGCGACCAGGTGGAGCGCATGGCTGCCATCCGAAAGCGCGCCTCCCGCCAGCTGATTAAGCGCGGCAGGAGTAAGCAGGAACGAGCCGTCGCTTTGCACCGCAGAAAGTAGGCTGACGTAGTTTACGCTGGGCGTGCCGTCCAATCCGCCGCGAAGGTCCCGCAGCCCACTGCCCGCTACGTTATCCCTAGCGAGCCCGCTTATAGTGTCGTCTTTGGTAATTCCGTCGGCAGCACTGCTGCCGGTATCATTCACGAGAGCCGCGGAGAGGGACGGCGGGGTAGCATCACGACGAATGATCAGACTGGTCGAGGTTTGATTGCCGGCAACATCGACGGCAAGTACGGTAAAGGCGTTATTGCCTTCAGCGAGCGAAACACCGCTAAACTGGAATGCGCCGCTGCCGTCGGCCGTGGTGGTCAGACCAAGTGTGAGAAGCGACACCGACGCATTGGCTTCGGTTTGACCCTTCAGCGTCACGACGCTGGCGCTGGTCGTGTGGTCACCAACGATGCCGGTATCTGAACCAGCAGAAAGATCAACAACAGCAGCCGCCGGCGCCAAAGTATCTAATGTAAAACCGTAGTCGAAAGCTGTCGAATTGCCGGCCGTATCGGTCGAGGTCAGGTGAAGCGTATGCGAGCCGTCGGCCAATGTGCCGCCGGCTAAAGACTGCAATTGCGCCCTAGTTAAATTGAAAGATCCATCGGATTGAACCGCTGAAGTTAGGCCTGTAATTGCTGCTGAATCGAGAGCGCCGCTTAGTCTCGCAATTCCATTTAAGTCCGTTACCTTGCCGGTAAACGACGGATCACTTGTCAGCCTATCGGTTGCAAGCGCTCCGGTATCGTTGGCTAGTTGTCCTGATAGGGAGGGCGGTGTCGTATCCAGAATGAACGAAATATCGATCGTGGCCGGATGCTTAGCCTTGTCAGTTGCAACCAAGTGAAGGGTATGTGCGCCATCCGCCAGCGCCCCCCCGGCGAGTTGGTTTAGGCGAGCCGCATCCAGCACAAACGCGCCGCCGTGCACGCTCGAAAATAGGCTGGTGAAATTTGTGCTCGGAGTTTGGTCAAAGCCACCGCGCAGGTCCGCAATTAGCCCGCCGGTTACTGTAATTTTGCCGCTAACGCCAGGATCGCTGGTGATACTGTCTGTGCTGTTCGCGCCAGTATCGTGATTCAAGGCAGCCGTAATAGCGACCGGCGACGTTGAGGACAAAAGCAACGGATCTGCACTTAAGAGTATCCGAGGCTCCAGTGGCTCGAAGACCAAATCGAAGGTGCCATCGCGCCTTACCTTCCGGCGATGGTCACTGCGAAGCAACGAGCAACCCCCTGAAAACATTAGGCAGTCAGAAGCGGCGAGACCGCCACAAAAAATGGGCCGTAGAATATCGGCCAATTAGTATTTCTTAAAATTTCATTAATCTAATTTTGACACGCTTTTGATGACGCGCAAGCGAAAACATGACTTTCATTTGATTATTTATTCAGCCTTCCCCGCGAAGCCGAGCGAACTTTCAGACCGCTCATCATCCAAGAGTGCTTGGCGGCGAATTTGAAGGTGAGCGCGTTCAGCAGTGATTTGGCAAAACCAACGAAGAAACAAGCCAATAGCCGTGGGTATTTTTGATGCTCCCGACGACAACCGCTCAAAAAGCGACAGAACGGGCCGACTTGCGAATCGTAGAAATAAATCGTCATCAAGGGAAACAATGCTTTCGAACGATCCAGGATCTCCCTGCCTCGCAGCCCTGCCAAACAATTGGCGATCAATTCGCGAAGACTCATGATATTCGGTGAGAATAACGTGCAACCCACCTGAGCTTTTGGAGAGGGGGTGCAATTCAATGTCCGTTCCACGACCCGCCATATTCGTGGCAACCGTTACGCAGCCTGGTTGACCAGCCCGAGAGACAATTGCTGCCTCCTCTTTGTCTTGCCTCGCATTCAAAACGACCGATTTGACGCCGGCCTGCCCAAGAAATGCGCTGAGCGATTCCGAAGCTGCCACGGAGCGGGTACCGATCAGAACGGCACGGTCAATGGAAGCGAGCTTTTGTACTGAGGCGACCACTGCCCGCCATTTTTGATCGGAGCTACGAAACAGGCGAGTTCCGCAATTTTGTCGCTGGAGCGGCTTGTTCGTCGGAATCCGAATTACGCCGAGATCATATACGGCTCGCAGCTCACCGGCTGCTTCCAGCGCAGTTCCTGTCATCCCGCAAAGATGCAGATACCTTTTAAAAAAGCGCTGATAGGTTATCCGCGCCATCGTACGGCGCTGCTCCGTTAATTCGCAGCCTTCCTTTGCCTCGATCATCTGGTGCAAACCGCGCTCCCATGATCGATCCGGCATTACCCGTCCGGTAAATTCGTCGACTATCTGTACCTTTCCCTCCGCAATAATGTAATGAACGTCTTTGCGGAAGAGATGCAGCGCTGAAAGCGCCTGCTGAACCAGTTCATTGCGAGCCCGCCTTATGCCCCAAATATCGCTTCCGGCGCTTGCCTTGTCGGAAATCTTGCTCTCGCCGCGTTCGGATATCCAAATGGCATTCTCTTCGGACCTTAGGAGAAAATCTTCTCCGGCGTTGAGCTCTCCAGCGATTTCAAGTGCCGTCGTGTAGTTTGCTTTCGCTTCAATTGACCCCGGATCAGCACCAGCAAGAATAAGCGGTGTTCGAGCCTCGTCGATCAACACGCTATCGGCCTCATCCACAATCGCAAAGAAAAGCCCGCGCATAAGCAAATGGGGGCTAACTGCATCCGCCGGGAGGAAAAGGCGGTCGAGAAGTAGCCTGGTACGTGCACGGCGCCCCCTAAGTGTCATTCGATCGCGAAGATAGTCAAAAACCAAGTCCTTGTTGGTGCAATAAGTCACATTGCAAGCATAGGCCGCGCGTCGCTCCTCCGGGCCTTGCCCCGACTCGATCAGGCCCACTGTTAGTCCAAGGGCCTCATATACCGGGCGCAATTGCTCAGCATCGCGGCGGGCCAGATATTCGTTAACGGTAATGATGTGAACCGGTCGATTGGATAATCCCGCAGCAATTGCTGGCAACACTGCTGTTAGCGTCTTACCTTCGCCGGTCTGCATTTCGGCAACGGCCCCTCGCATCATTGCCGCACCCCCAAGTATTTGAACCGGGTAATGTCGCTTGCCCAAATGTCGTCCTGAGGCTTCCCGAGTAAGGGCAAAGCTGAACGCAACAGCTTCCAAATCATAGGGATGCAGGGCAAGTCTCGAGCGCAGATCGCCGGCAGCATTTAGCAAAGCGCTATCCGACAAAACGTGGACGTCCGCGCTGTGGCTCTCGGATCGGTGGACTAGCCTGGCAAGCTTTCGCTGAGCCAGCCCTGAGAACAAGCGAGGCGCAACCGTACCCCAAGCATGCTGAATTCTGCCGTCAATTCGACCCGAAGAGACGGGCGAACGCTCTGCATAGGGGGCGTTTGGTTCCAACTGCGAGACGTGAGACCTGTTCAAGGAAGTATCATTTAGAAATTGAGCCGCGACAGCAGAACCTGCCGTAGGCGGCGCCATAATTGGAATCCAACTGGCTCCCATTCGTGATCAAATCGAATATAGGCGCGGCTTCCGAAGGCTCCGGAGGCCGCAACAGTATCCGGCAATTCCAGATCAACTTGAAAAACGCGCCGCAGCGTTTTCGTCCCATGAGAATCGCGGGGATCAACTGCAAACGATCCACCGCCGCTGCTGCTAAGAGCCTTACTCGGCAGTTCATCGCTTCCGGCGGGAACCTCTCGAACTAGACGCGCGGGGAACGTCTCTTCGAGACGCTCGGTGAGCTTCACTGTCGATCTCCGAAGCCGTTTACGAACTAGATCAATGTCGTCCTGATCGATCGTGGCCCGGATCATGCGAGACCCCGGAGGCAGAACATAACCAATTGCTTGTCCTTCGCGCACGAATCTTCCAAAAAGGTCTTGGGGTGTCGGCACTGAGAAAACCCCCACCGCCCGGCTCCTAGCAGTCAACCGCTGGTTTCGCCCGGCTTCTTCTGCCAACTCCGCTCGAGCTTGTCCCAGTTCGGCACCCGTCAGCTCCGCATCGACGCGATTCTTGAAACGCTGGGATTCCAGTTGCGCCTCCAACTCCTCGACGCGGGCCTGCAGGCTCTTGACATGCGCGGCCAACGTAGGCTCTTCGCTCTCGACTAAAGCGTCGCCTTCGGCCACCGTCCGACCTGGCACTGTCAGAAGCCGCTGTACAAACCCGTCTGCTCCAGCCCTTACAATTGCATTCTCAGGAATCCATACAACACCCTCGGTCGTCGTATGGAGGGGCGCCGGTACAAAAAAAACAACGGCTGTCGCGGAAATCAACAAGCCGAGTATGATGCCCACCGCTCTAGTTCGGCGATGACGCAGGCTGGGGCTCGCCATCACATGCCGAACGGCTTTTGCAAGCGGCATCAGGAAACTTGTAAATAGACTCAAGACCGCTATAGCAACTCCGACGGCAAGATACTCAGACGCGACAAAAAGGGCGATACCGAGCATCACCAGCGTTCGGTACGCGAACGAGCTAGGCGCGTAGAATAAAAACCAAAGCCGTTCCCTCAAAGTTCCTCCACCCGGCTTCACTTCCTCTGCGCCCAATAAGTAGCGATTGATAAGATATCTCCAATACGAGATCGCACGTTGGGCCAGATTCGGAATCTCGATAAGGTCGGCGAGAACATAATAGCCATCATATCGAAGCAACGGATTCCCATTGAACAGCACTGTGGAAACGCCCGCTATGAGCATCACGTTGAATGCAATTGCTCGAACGATACCCGGTTCTACGAGCAACCAGACGTAAAGAGCAAACGACGCCAAAAACGTCTCTACCAATATGCCCGCTGCACCAACAGCGATACGCTGCCATTTCGATCGAAAACCGGACGATGCGGAGGCATCGACGTATGGCATTGGCAGCAATACCAGAAGCATCACGCCCATCTCAGGCACTGCACCTCCGAAAGCCTTTACCGCGTAGCCGTGCCCCAGTTCATGCAGGGCTTTGATCACCGGATAGCAAAGGGCTATGGTCAAAAGATTCTCGGTCAAAAAAATCCGGTCGGAAATATTTTCACCGATTTCCGGCCAATGCTGCGCCGCAAGAATACATGCAGGAAGAACCGCCACAATCCACAATGCGACGCCAAGCCACGAAAACAGCCAGGCCGTTAAGGGAAGGGTACGTCGAAGGAACCTTTCGGGATTCCAGATCGGAATTCGCACCGAGAGAGGGTTCAAAACTCTTTGCCAAAATCGCGAGCGCTCCAACTTCGTCGAACGCGCCAGCAACGCGAATGAGTCGGGAGACGAATCGACGATAAGAAGATCTGCCGCGTGGAGATCGGTTACAAACCGGATAAACGCGTCTTGGCTCATGGCCTCCTCACCCAGGCGCTTGGCTGCCTCTGTCCAAAGCGTATCGACAGTACGGGTGCCATCCATGGTTGCCACGATCATGTGGCCTGCCGCCGATAGCCTGTGAAATTTTCCGCTGGATTGGTCCTGCAAGACATACCAAGTGACGCCACCATAACGGTGTCGCTGTATCCGGGAGTGCTCTGGCAGTCTTGGCCGCAAACTTGCGACGCGATACCAAGACATGCTGAGGAAAGGTTCTTGGCTCATGTGAGTTCCTTACGGAACATACTTCCACGCCGTCAGCCTGAGCCAATCGAACACCGGATGAGTCCATATCCAGATAAGCGAGCGACTCCCCGCGTCGATCTTGGCAACGCCTTCCATTCCCGGCCGCAGCGAACTGTCTGCTCCGTCGACGATGCTGGCTTCGACCCTGAACGTGTTGCGGCCTTCTTCAGGAACGGTGACAGGCGTCATCTTCGAAATGGCGAGTGCAACCTTACCTTCTGGGCGCCCAGTGAGCGCTACGTTGCCAACCTGTCCGTTACTGACGTAGCGAATATCGCGCTCGTCTACGTGAATAATGAGGCGATAAGCGTTAAGGGGCGCGGTTTCGAATAAGACCTTGCCCCGTTCTATGGGCGAGCCCAACATTTGACTGAGGTCTCCCGATACGATAATTCCATCAAAAGGCGCAAAGAGCTGCGAACGAGAAAGTTTTTCTTCAGCGAGGGCGAGCTGCGCGTCGGCTTGATCTATTTGCGCCTTCAACATAACGGTGGCCGGTCGATCGTGCTTCGCCAGGGCGTCGCGTTCCTTCTGAATCAGCTTCTCCAACTCGGCGCGCCATTTCAACCGGTCGAGGACGAGATCCCGGTCGTCCAGCGCAGCAAGGAGATCTCCTTTGCGAACAAAGTCGCCTGCGCGTACGGGCGCCTTGCGAATGAACCCATCGAACGGAGCGACGGCGGCCTGCTGAACTTCCCCCTCAAGCACAGCCTTTGCTGTAACTCGATAAGTTCCCTCAGCTAATACGAGAATAGCGGCGAGGATGATAAGTCCCAAAGAGGTTAGCTTCAGCGCGTGGTGCCGCGTCCCAAAGAGCGCACTCAATCCCTCCCCGAAGAATTCGACGATGCGTCCGGCGATGATCTTGTTAGAACGAAGATGCAAAGCCAGATAAGGGCCGACTAATCTGCCCACCGCCTCCAACAACCGTAAATCGCTCTCTGCAAACGGAACGGTCCGGTGTCGCTCAAGCGTTAGGATTCCGATCGGGCTCCCCTCTCCGGAAACAAGGACAACGCTGACGATCGATGTTGCAGCCGAACCGACTGTCTTCAAAAGAGCCTGGTGAAAGAACGAAATAGCGCAATCATCGGACCTCGCTGCAGGAACTATGATAGCAGCGCCTTGATCCAACGTTTCCTGCATTGCGTTCTCAATTGCTTCAACGATTGTGCTTTGCCGATGAAAGCCGATCGATTGAGACATTGCATGCAGACGAACCTCGCCGGTTCGATTTGTGAAACCTACGCAGACACGGTCACATTGGAAACGAACCACAAGTTCGTTAACAAGGGCTATAGCCGCAGCCTTGAGCGACCGATGCTCACCTGCAACCGCCAGGACATCAAGGGTAAGAGCGGCACGCTGGGAAGAAGCCAAGCGCTCACGGGCGTGACGAACCCAAGGTAGCGTCTCAAGCCAACCGGCGCCCCACTTTAGTTGCTCCGCCACCGTTTCAGGAGCGACGCTGGCTGAACCGTGCAACGTGCTCAGGGCAACACCGACAACGCCGCTCGGCGATGCGGTGCCAACGCACAGCGGTACCGCTACCAAAAGCCCAACTGGCTGGGGCTGGGTCGTTCCCCGGGCAACCCGCCCTAAAGCCACTGATGTCCGCCCCTCATCGAACGCGCGGCTACATATTGCCGCCAGATCACCCAGTTCAAGGTTAGCTTGGGGCCAGCTCACCGACGAGGGAGTTGCTGGATCAGGGCCTTGAAGACGGACCAACCCCATCGTGACCCCAGGTATTTTTGAGCACATGACGTCCAGCCATGCGCGGCATACGGCTTCTTGGTTTTCGAAATCTCCCAACGAGGTCCAGTCTGGAGATAGACTTTCCGCTCGCCGTTCGCCCCTAAGGGCCTCAATCCCTTGCTCAATCATTTGCAGACCCATAGTCTCGGGGAAATTTACCGCCCACTACGCGATCGCCGGTCTATCTAACAATAAAATTTCAACAACCTGGATCATTGGGCTTTGCAGCCCAATTGACCAACAGAAGTTATATAATTCTAGCGTAACGTCCTGTAATTAGCAGCATACGTCAATCCGAATTCGAAGCATCTATAAAACAATTTCACTATGGCGATTGTTTAAATCCTGTTGGCACTCGGGGGGGCGGCCTGATGAAAAGTTATAGTTTTCGGTTTCGAAGCGAAACAAGCCCCCCCCAACCTCTTGGCCGACTTCGGCAAAAGCTCTTGATGGGCGCGCTCCTCCTGATACTCGCACCACATGGACTTGATGCCCAAGCTGCATCCGATCCGGCATTCGACTGCGTTATGGAAGCCCAGCAATTGGTTAAGCTCGCCAGTCCTGTCGTCGGCGTACTTTCCGAACTGGTCGTCGACCGCGGAGACTTTGTACGAAAAGAGCAGTTTCTGGGAAAATTGGAAGATAGTGTCGAAGAAGCATCGGCCGCCTTCGCAAAAGTAAAGGCAACCAATGACTTTCCTATCAAGTCCATTGAAGCCCGGTTGGAATTTTTGCGACGCAAGCACGAGCGAGCCGATCAACTGGTTGCTAAGGCGGCGGCATCTCAGGCAAGCCTCGATGAGGCTTCCTCTGACGCAAAAGTCGCTGAACAGCAGTTGAAAGAGGCAGAACTCAATCTCAACCTCGCCCAACTCGAGTCTAAACGAACTGAAGCCTTGTTGCGTCAACGAACATTGCGGAGTCCGATCGATGGCCTCGTGGTCGAGCGGCTTCTTGTCCCGGGGGAGTATCGAAATGAGCAGAGTCCTATACTGACGATAGCCGAGATGGATCCGCTGCGTGTCGAGGTATTCCTACCAATTAGATACTATGGCCAAATTGACGTCGGCAGCGATGCTGAGGTTAGGCCTGAAGAGCCAGTTGGAGGCGTATATACTGCGCGGGTTATCGTCGTTGACCGCGTCATGGATGCGGCAAGTGCCACGTTCGGAGTACGCCTAAAATTGCCAAATCCAGACTTTAGATTGCCTGCTGGAGTTAGGTGCAAAGTTAGATTTAGGCGGGACATTTCCGAAAAAAAATAACAGAGTGTTACCGAGGCATGCTTACTCGGGCGATCCCCGATGGAGCGGAATGCAATTGGGCTTGGCCCGCAAGCGTGTCTCCGCAAGTGGCCCTTGCTCGACAGTTTGCGCAATACTCAAGGCGATTCTCACCGTATTTGCGTTTTGTTGAAAGCCTCATGGCAAAGATGGATTGCGGCGGGCGACCGGCAAGCTTGAAAAGTATATCGAGGACGGTAAGATGGATGTTATGGAAGAAATCGGCCGATGGCCTCAGCCTCGCTGCATCAGATCGAGAAGCGGAAGCTGATCGGGCGGCGGCACCGATATCCGGCTGCGGCTTGCGGGCGTAAAGCCGAACTCGGATGCGATGCGTATCATTAGCTCTGCCTGCCTGTTTGCAATGTCGAGATAGGGTGACTGTATCGGATAGCCCGTCGGCGATTTCACCATCGTCCCGTATTTCTGGATTT
>WNFM01288388.1_pt1 | contig 18480 bp, 16 predicted proteins | sample 5400271 | NCBI WGS metagenome assembly WNFM01 (sample SAMN13153352, study PRJNA577476) | soil metagenome | isolation source: 60 cm saprolite on Douglas fir-dominated hillslope | place: USA:California | collected 2013-09-17 | reverse complement strand
ACCGTTAGTTGTGCGCCAACACTCCTTAATGGTACCAAGTCCAGAAACGCCTGCGACCTGCGACTAGCAATCGAACTATGAGAGGGCGTCGGCTCTTCCAGGATTTATGTCAGGTCCTGCTGAATACCCGCTCCGGCTTGCGCGCGGGCCGCTCAGGAACTGGCCCGGTGCTCACCAAGAGCGCGAGTGATCAAGAAGGCTTGATAGGACACCTGTCCGCAGCTACACGCGGCTCGCTTCCATATCCCAGGCGGGCCGCAGCCGTGCGCCAGGCGCATACGCAGAGCGATTCGTGTGGACTCTGGCGAGCGAGGAGCGTGCCACCAGTCCTGATGCGCGTTTATTCGGCGACCGGTAGCTCACTGTCACGGAGCCGTGCTGTAATGGGCTGAAGCGTGGCCATTGCGTGCGGTACCGGCGAATGATGGGAGAGCTGGCACGTGTTCGTCAATGCCGAGTTCAGCGCAGAGCGCGTCGAAGTCCGCCACGCCGAGTTTCAGTTGCGCGGCGGCTTTGGTGTGGTGCTGGTCGTGAAGCCGCAACGCGGTGAGAATCGCCTCGCGACGTACATCGCGCACCATCTCTTCGAGCGGTGTGCTCGCGCGCACCTTTTGCTCCACGTCAAGCACAAACCGGTTCAGCTCGCTTTGGAACATGATCTGATCGACGGTGATCGGCCCACCACGGCTCAAGACGACCGCCCGCTGGATGACGTTCTCGAGCTCGCGCACGTTTCCGGGCCAATCATAGAGCCGCAGCCGCTCGACGGCCCCTTCGGTGATTCGGGCTGGCGACGCGTTGCCGTAGCGATGCTTATCCAGGAAGTGGCTGATGAGCGCGGGGATATCTCCTCGTCGCTCGCGCAGCGGCGGCATATGGATAGGCATGACGTTGAGGCGAAAGAAGAGATCCTGACGGAAGTGCCCTTCAAGCACCTCCTCCCGCAAGATCTTATTCGTCGCCGCGATGACCCGCACATCAACTTTGATGGGGACGTTGCCGCCCACGCGCTCGAACTCGTGTTCCTGCAGCACGCGCAGCAGTTTCTTCTGCGTGCCCAAGGTCATCTCGCCGACTTCATCCAGGAAGATCGTGCCGCCGTTCGCGGCCTCGAATCGCCCTTTATGCAGGGCCAGCGCGCCGGTGAAGCTCCCCTTCTCGTGACCAAAGAGCTCACTCTCGAGCAACGTCTCCGGCAGCGCGGCGCAGTTGACCTTGACCAGCGGCCCTTTGCGCTTGGAGGCGTTGTGTATGGCCTCGGCCATCAGCTCCTTGCCAGTGCCGGTTTCGCCGGTGACCAGGACGGTGGTGGTGGTGCGCGCGACCTGACCGATAGTCTTGAAGATCTCGATCATGGCTGAGTCATTACCGACGATGCGGTCTGAAGGATCGGACTTCATGGGGAGCTTGGTATACTCGGCCGTGCGCTTGAGCTGCTCACGCCGCAGGACACGGTCGACCGCATAACTGACGTCCGTCAGAGAGAAGGGCTTCTCGATCGGCAGATAGTCCGCGGCGCCCTTCTGAATGGCGTTGATGGTCAGATTGGCCGACCCGCGCGTCGTCATGAGAATGACCGGGACGTCGATGCCTTCCTCGAGCATGCGCTCAAGCACTTCCGTCCCCTGGAGCTCAGGCATTCGGTTGTCGAGCAGCGCCAAGTTCGGCCGCTCGTCTTCCGGTGCGGCCATGAGGTCGAGCGCCTCGAGGCCGTTGCCGGCCTCCGTCACGCTATAGCCTTCCCCTTCCAAAAACTCGCGCAGCATAGTTCTCGTATCCGCGTCGTCGTCCGCGACAAGGATGTGGGCCACCGGAGCCCGCTGCACCGGGCTGCTCTCTCGCGAGTTTCCAGCCATAAGACCTTTCCTCCGATTTGTGCCTTGTTTCACCCGGCTATAGCAGGGCGGCGCGTAGTTCCTCGATGTGCCGCCACGTTGATACGCTGCAGCTTGACTCGCTGGTGCGCCGACGCGCTCGCGCGGTCAGCTGGTTCTCGACGGGCGCCTGGGTTCGCCAGAGCGCACCCTCGACGCCAGGGTCGGATCAGGTAAGCATTGGTCTCTCCAGACCCCTTGGTCTCAGCCCCACACCACGTCGCACACTCTGCCGCATCATCGGCAGCAGAACGCCGCACAGCGGAGTAGCACACACCGTCGCCACTCGGCTCGCTTCCTCCTAGCAAGCTGGCACGCGCAGAGCGAGAGCGCTATCAGCCCGCTCGCTTGTTGGGGCCCTCGTCATTGTAGTCTTATGCTCGCGACACCCGCAACTAATGGAGTAGAGTAGCATTGGCGTCGCGCGGCCGTCACATGCGCGCGATGCTTCGCGCGCAGAGGCCTCGGAGCGTGCCCACTGCCTCGGAGCGTGCCCCTGCCTCAGTGTGGACGACTTTGTCCGAAGACGCGCTGAGCCTTCCGCACGCGGTATAGGGACACGGAAGCCCATGCCGCTCAGGTAGAGTGTGCTGGCGGAAGGCACTCAGTCCTGCGACGTATGGGGCGTTGCTCCCAGCCGCTGTCCTTCGTAGGCGGGTTCGCCCGGCGCATCTTCTCCGCGAGCCATTGTATCAGCTGGTCGCTTGAATACATAGTAGGCAGAGTGTTGATTTACGGGCTGTATACCCACTAGCTCCCACCCATCGCGCCCAAGGCTATCGAGGTAGCGACGGACGAAAGTCGTCCGTCGCTCGCTCGCAATGAGCGACTCGCGCCCCTCCTCGGAGATACGCCCATGATAGTCGATATACGCCACACGATGTTGATACGCTTGCACGTTGCTCTCCTCCCCCGTCGCACGGGTCCGGCGCCGAGCGAGCGTCACACGACGGCTTGCTGGCCGGTTCAGAATTTCTTGGCGAGCGAAAACCACTCACCATGCAGTGTACATGCCAACGAGCCGTGACTGCACGCAGGCGACCGACTCATCAGGCGGCCAAGGACAACGTCGGCGCGCTCGGTCGTGTGGACTCAGCCCGCCTCATGTGAGTCGTGCTGATTCGTGCCACGCCAGCGGGCGGGACGCAAGAGACGCTCAATACGGGCGAGCAGCTCATCGATGTCGAAGGGCTTCGGGAGGTAATCTTGAATCGGGACTGACCAGATACGATTGGTGTCAGTGGAGGCGCTCATCACGATGATAGGATAGGACCCGCGTGGTAATGATCGCGCAGCGAGGATGAACTCGTCTCCAGCGATCCCCGGCATGAGCAGGTCTACAAGGGCAATATCTGGAATCCGCTGAGTCACGAAGTCTAACGCCGCTTGCCCTTCTGTAAACCCTTCGACGGTGTAGCCCTCAGCCTCCAGCGCCTGGGTCACGAAGTCGAGGATATCCGGCTCGTCTTCCACGACAAGGACGGTTGGCGGCATGGTTCACCCCTCGCGTCGCCCGGTAGTGGGCATACGCAGTTCGATCTCAGTCGTCCACCTGTCCCTCGCGTCTCCTGGCGCGCGCACGGCGCTGGTGGGCACGAGCGCAGCTCGATGCTCCGACGAGCCCTCTGCCGTGCGGTCTGCCCTTGGGCTCAATCGAAGGGCAGCCTGGCAACGGCGGGGCCTGGCACGACTGCGCTCGCACACGCGATAGCGAATGCGGCAGTTCATGCGCCCAACGATCGCGGGCAGCACGCGTGCGCGCGGCACCAGCCGCAACCGCAACCGTCATTCCACGGACCGAGCGCGAGGCGACTGGGAGCCTCCTGGCTGTGGCGTCGGAGGGGCGTGCCGGTGCGACGCAAGCGGTCGCGTGCGACTACCCGCCGATCACATGCCGACGTTGGCGTCACGCGTGCCCTGGCAGCGGCTCGTCTGGTGACCGTCTCGGTAGCGCCAGGGTGAAGATGGCGCCGTGTGCGCGCCCAGAGCTGGAGACATTCTGCACCCTGAGCTCGCCGCCATGCGTCTCAATGATACCGCGTGTGATGTAGAGACCGAGACCGCTGCCCGGCACCTCTGTGCTCCCAGCGCCGCGCTCGAAGGCCCCGAGAAGGCGTTCGATGTCGCCTTCGGGGATTCCTGCACCCTCGTCGCGCACGGTGATACTGACCTCGCGGTCATCTCCTGCGACACGGACCTCGATCGCAGTGCCATCGGACGAGTACTTGACGGCGTTATCCAGGAGATTGCGCACGGCCTGCAGCATACGGTCGCGGTCCACCGGTACCAAGCCAACTCCGGCATCTCCCACGAAGCTGAAGTCCCGGTTGGGCATCGTCACGCGGACCTGTTCAACGGCGCCCTGGACCAGGGCGACGAGATCACACGGCTCAATGCGCAGATCGAAGTGACCAGTGCTGAGCCGTGTGGCCGTCTGCAAGTCATCCACCAATCGATTGAGGCGCTGAGCATGCTCCACCACGGACCCGGTGTAGCGGTGCAGCGCGTCAGGCGCGATGTCCGGACGGTCGGCAAGCTGCGCGTAATTCATGACGAGCGCCAGGGGACCGCGCAGCTCATGCGCCACCATCGCCACGAAGCGCATGTGCTGTTCCTCTGCCTGCCGCAATTGCTGGTTGGTCGCATCCAGGGCGGCGACTTTCTCCTCCAGGGCGGCTGTGGCAGCGGCGACCTGTCCCTCTAGCTGGGTGTTGTAATCGTGAATGGCTGCGTTGGCCGTCTCAAGCTCGGCCATGCGCGCGGCCAGCTCCCGCTCCAAGCGGCGGCGCTCCAGCCCACGCGCCACTGCGAGACGCATTTCGTCGAGATCAACCGGCTTGACGAGATAGGCGAACGCGACATCGTGCAGGGCACGCAGCGCCGCTTCCAGCGTGGCAAACGTGGTCAGGACGATCCAGGTCGCCTCCGGCGCCAGACCGCGCAGATCGGCCAAGGCGCTCAACGGCTCGCTGCCTCCCACAGACAGGTCCACCAAGACGAGATCGAGCGCACCCTCGCGCAGGTGCGAAGCCGCCGCTTCCAAGCCTCCGGCCATGAGTACGTCATGGCCGTCATGTCGCAGCACAGCGGCGAGGCTCTCGCGCACGCTCGGTTCGTCATCCACCACGAGGATGCGCCCGACTATCCTGGTCGTCGCGGGCTCCGCACCGGGACCTGTCGCACTGCGTACCATATCGCGCTGCCTCCCGTGGTCCAGAGCGTGCACTCTCGCGCATCCGGGTCGCCCACACTCAGCGAACATGGCGGCCGTATCGGTCTGGTGTTACGGCGAAGTATACCATGCCGATCGCCTTCACACTGCTCGCTCAATGTCGCTGGGGTGGTTGCATGCTCCTGCCCGGAGGGGAGTGATTACGCATCTGCCTATAGTGCAATCGAGCTATCTAGACGATGCGCCCATGCTCCCACTGCGGGGGAGCAATCGACGGGAGCGGGCCGTGGTATAATCGCAAGCGCACATGCGGGTCAACGGGGACTGGCACGCGCGATCTTGATCTGGCAGACCGGAGGACACAGGCATGGACTTCACGCTCAGCGCCGAGCAGCAGATGATCCGCGACATGTGTCGAGAGTTCGCGGAGGAAGAGATCAAGCCGAGAGCCGAAGAGATGGATCGCACGGCGGAGTTTCCGTACGATCTGGTGCGCAAGATGGGCGAATTGGGGCTCTTGGGCCTGCCTTTCCCGGAGGCGTATGGTGGGGCGGGCGCCGATTTCTTGACGTACTGCGTGGCGCTTGAAGAGATTGGGCGCGGTGATGCCTCTGTGGCAATTACCATGGAGGCCCATACCTCCCTCGGCGCGATGCCGTTTTACCTGTTCGGGACAGAAGCGCAGAAGCAGCAGTATCTGGTGCCGCTGACGCGTGGGAAGCAGTTGTGGTCGTTCGGTCTCACCGAGCCGGGCGCGGGATCTGACTCGGGTGGCACCCAGACGCACGCGGAGCTGCGCGATGGGCGCTGGCGCATTAATGGGGCGAAAGCATTCATTACCAACGCGGGCACAGACATGACCGGTGGTGTGACCATCACCGCGGTGACTGGAAGTCAGCCAGACGGCCACCACGAGATCACTAACATCATCGTGCCGCGCGGCACGCCCGGCTATATCATTGGGAACGCCTATCACAAGATGGGCTGGCGCGCTTCGGATACGCGACCACTGGCGTTTGAGGATTGCCAGGTGCCGGAAGGCAACATCCTCGGCAAGTGCGGCGATGGATTTCGCCAATTCATGCAGATTCTCGATGCCGGGCGGGTTGCCATCGCGGCGATGACGGTAGGACTGGCGCAAGCATGTCTCGATGCATCCCTGCTCTACACAGCCGAGCGCAAGCAATTCGGCCGTCCCATTGCCGAGTTCCAGGCGACGCAGTTCAAGTTGGCGGACATGGCGATGGACATCGAGCTCGCGCGCCTCATCTACTACAAGGCGGCATGGTTGCACGACAATGGGCAGGACTATGGTCGGGAAGCCTCCATGGCCAAGCTCTTCGCTTCGGAGGCTGCGAAGCGCTGCGCGGATCGTGCCGTACAGCTCCATGGCGGATACGGCTTTATGGACGAATACCCGGTATCGCGCTATTGGCGCAATGTGAAAGCGCACGAAATCGGTGAAGGCACGAGTGAGGTCCAGCGCCTCATCATCGCAAAACAGCTGGGGCGCTAAACGGAAGCGCCGCCCGCTCGCCGACCCGCGAGGGCGCGGATGTGTGGAGGCGCGTGACGCGGCGTTGGGATCGTCCTGCACATGGCTGGGGTGACCAATTCGGAGGGGCGGGGGGCTGTCGTGCAGATGTATACGCGCGTGGGTCTGGGCGCTGGTGCGATCGGCTTTGTGGTGCTATTTTCCGCACAGCTCGCCACGGCGCTCGGCAGCTTGAGTCTGCTCCCGCTCATTGGAGTATTGGCCGGACTGGGTATGGCGAAATGGCTGCCGCACGACTGGTATGGGCGCCAATTCATGGCAGGAATGCGGGCCGGGTTGCTCGCCAGCGCCGTGGCCGCCGTGGGGTGCTTGGCCTCGCTCACAGTGGCGGGGCCGCACGCTGTTCGGCGCTTGGCGGACGCTTCACACGTGTGGGGCTTCAGATTCGCGGCGCCCATCCTGTCACTCAGTCCTCTCGGCTGGGTAGGTGCCGCGCTGGTGCTGGCTCTCGCCGCTGGATGCCTCGGCACCGCGGCTGCGGGACTGACGACCTTGGTCTTCGCCTTCGACAAGACGCAACGTGCCCTGCAGGTGGTGAGCCGCGCCCGTGAGGCCGCGCAGCGCTCGCAGCGTCTCACTAGCCCGGAACGGCCTACTCAGCGCCTCTCGACACCTCCCAGTGGGGTAATCCTCGGTCGGCAGAGCGGCTGGGATCACCCCGCTCCCCCACTTCAGATGCCCTCCGGGCCCCTCGGAGGACGTGAAAACAGGTTGTCGGCTGGCGCGGGAGGCCCGTCCGGGCCTGCTCGTCAAGACCTCCACGAGGCTTTGGCGGCGTGGGCAGATGCCTCCTCTTCACAGGAAGATGCTGCGACAAAGCGCCCGACCGAGGCGCCCGAGACTCCGCCAGCGCCCCGCAAGGGGTCCGAGAAGGACAACTGGCTTTGCTGATCGGTCACCTAGCCGACGCGCTCGAGAAACGCCACCGGCACGACCGGGCTCGTCCCATTTTCGAGACGCACCCGAGCGGCCAATACAACGAGCCCGGGGGGGACGACTTGGCGCTGCTCGAACAGGTGCACTACCTCGCCCCGCCTGCCGCGGGCTGACCCAGCAATCAACCTGATATGACTGCCTTCTCGTATGGCGTCGTCGGCGGGGGTTGGCATGGGTGGGCTACCCAGCGGAAGCGGCAACAGCACTTCGGGTCGGAGGTTGCGGCGGGGATCGGTGGCGCCGCTCACCAGCGCCACGTCGCCAACGCGTTGCGACAGCAGCTGAAAGGTGACACTGTCCATCGCGAATGACCCGATGCCTTCCGTGAACACCAGCGGCAGGGAGAGTTGCGCCATCTCGGGGATGAGGCCGTCCAGCGCCGCCGTCATGTCCGCACGGGTGAACGCTTCGAGCTCACGCACCCCAATGCTCGCCGCGATGATCGCCGCGACGCCGGAGGCGGCGGCGCGCTGGAGCAGCGTAAGCGGCGCCTGACCGGGAAAGACGAGGACGGTGCCAGGGGGAAGCGGGACTACCGCGACAGACTCGGCGCGCGGCAAGAAGTGCAGCGGTCCCACCGCTGTGCCGCCCACCCCAACGATACCGTGAATCACCGTGGCCACACCCTCGATGCTGAGCGACTGGCCGGGTGTAAGGTGCGCCACCCGACCCGCCAGCCCAGCGAGCACCATCTCGCGCTCTCCGTGGGGGCCGGTTCTCTCCGCGAGCGGTTGATCGGGGCGCACGCGATCGCCGACGCTGACAAGTGGGGTCGCCCCGCCAGATAACGCGCGCGTCCGGCGCACGTTCGCTGCCGGGATCGCCGGCCATCCTGAAGGGTAATCCATTGCTGCGCCTCCGTGACCGCGTGGGCACTAGCTCCCAGTCTGGATGTCGATACCGAGCGCACGCCGCCAGTCCCGCACGCGTGCGAGGCGCTCTTCCTCTTGCTGCGGAAGGACTAATGGGCGCCCGCGAGCATCAATGATCAGGCCAAGCATGCCGCCTTCGAGTGGCTCACTGGCTTTGGCCTGCTGTCCCGGACCCAAGCCGATGTCGATCGTCGGCGCGGGAAATAGCGAGAGCAGCGCGCGCTCGCCTGGCGCGAGCGGCAGCCGGGCCAGCGCGCCGGGCGCCACCTCGGCGACCGTGCGTGTGCCATTGCCGTACTCCAAGGTGATGCGCACCGCCGGCTGCCCGGTTGTTGCGGTGCCCACCGTGGAGACCACCGGACCAAGCTGCGCGACGACGGCATCGGTCTCCGCAACCGCCGCGCTCAGCGCAGGAGCGACGCCGGCCAGGCCCCCGAGCGGGCCGAGGACCTGCGCCACATCCAACACCAACGATGTAATGCCGTGCGGTTGCAATGCGTCCAGCAAGACGAGCGCGGCCTGCGCGGGTTGGGGTGCGTGTGCGAGGGCCCCGCCGGTCCCCACCAGCACGTCCAGCGGTTGGAGTCCAGCGATCCCGGACCCTGGTGCGCGGAGCGCCAGTAGGATCGCTTCGCGCGCCAACGCGTGCTCAAATTCAAACTCCCTCGACGTGGCGGGGNNNAGGACGTATTCGCGCAGCTCGGCCTCTTCAACCGTGTCGGGGAGCCAACGCAGCACGCTGGCCGCGCCGGCTGCGCGCAACACGGCGCCAGCGCCTGGGCCAACGCCCGCCGCGGGCTGGATGGCCGTCAACACCCCTCCCTGGGCGGAGGCGCCCACCAGCACCGTGGCGCTGGCGCCAGCATCGACACCCACCACGTTCATGGAATAGTGCTGACCCAACAGGCGCACCGCCTCGCCTAACGCGGTCGTCGCCGCCACCGGAAAGCTGGAGTTGAGCCCGCGCAGCCCAGCGTATCCCGGTATCGCTCGGACGACGGCGTTCGCGTAGAGGGTGGCTACCGCTTGACTCAGCGGCGCCAGCGCAGTAGGAGAGAGCGGCTCCATCATCTGCACGTGGGCCTGGTCCGCCAGCGCGTGCTGCAGCATGGCGCCATCCGCCGGCATACCAGTGAAGAGCACAGGGATCTCGGGCCGCGGCTCACCCTCTTGCGCCCGCATCGCTGCGGTCCACGCAGCAAGCACCCGCGCGGTCTCGCTCATGTCGGGTCGGGCTCGCTGCCCTTCACGCGAAGGGCCGACGACCAGCACCGCGTGCGGTGGTCGGGAGCGCTGTTGTGCCACCTGGGTTTCCCAGGCGTCGTACGCTCCGCTCGCGCTGGTCGGCGACGCCTCTTGCGCCAGCGGCTCGAGCGCGGTGAAGAAGCCAGTCGTCGCGCGGTACACGAGAGCGGCCAACGCGTCGCGGCCCGATCCGGTCGTGAGCAGGCGCAGGGGGCCTCCCACGCTCACCGTGAGGGCGACAGCATCAACTCCGTCGCCGCTTTCCTGTTCTGGTGTGAGCACCTGCCCTTCGCGCAGCAAGCTCCGCGCGGTGAGGCGTTCCAGCTCCGCGATGGCAGCATGAATCCCTTGCAGCACATCGGCATAAGGGGGCGTGCTCGTGGTGGGAACCGTGCTCATCGCCAGGAGGCGGTGACGTCCATCCACGAGATCGAGCAAGGCGACCCGGGTAAACACTGAGCCGCAGTCGATGACGAGCGCGGAGCGAGTAGCTGGCGCCGAAGACACGCTGGCCTTCCGATTCTGCACCCCGCTCGCCCCTGTCACTCGCGATTCCTCCTTGACCAGCTCTACAAAACCGCTGACCGGCGCCGGCGCCTAGTTCCTGCGTCGCTTGCGCTTGCGCCGCCCAGTCTCTGGCGCATCGCCTGGCTCATAGTCGGGCTGGAAGTCCTCGCCATATGGCTCGGCGCCAGGGCCATCTGGAGTATTGTCGAAGGCGTAGCCAAAACGCCCTCCAGCGCCAGGCCCCTCGTCGCCAAACCGGTCGATATAGTGCTCTACGTTGCCAGCCGCCCCCCCGCCAGCGAAGCCCGCTGCGGCAGGTTCGCCTGGCATGGGCCCCGCGTCCCAACCCCTGCCCTGGGGGGACGCAGCGTATAGATCAGCTGGAGCGCCCGCACCGGGCGCCATCCCAGGGCGCGCCGTAGGCATGGGGCTCGCCGGCTGATTCTGTAGCCACGGCGGAAGCTCAGAGGCTGGGATCGCGGGCCGCGGTGGCCGCTGGGCACCTATGTGGCCGGTCTCCCACACTCTCGACGCGGCTGCGGGGGCGGCAGGCGCCTGCAGCCACGAAGGCAGTCCCGCTCCGTCCTGGGCGGGGCCAGCAGCGGCATAGTTGGTGGCCTGGCGGGCGCCTGGTCGGTAGGAGTCAGGCGGGCCAGTCATTTCGCTTGGGTGGCCCGCCTGTTGTGGCATGGCCGCCGACCTATCCGTCCAGCCGTGCGACGAGCTGAACTCGGCCTGTGGCGGCGGCGCACCCTGCTGCGCCCAAGACGGCAGTGCGCCAGGATCGATCAAGTCGGAGGCGGAAAATGCATTGACTCCAGCCGCGGGAGCGCTTTCTCCGCTGGGCTGCGCAGCGCCGAAGGCCGGAGGGCGCGCCATGCTCCTCCCCCAGTCCGCGGAACCCTGAGGACCGAAGCTGCCAAGGCCAGCGTTGGGTGCGTCGAGCGCCGAGTCATGCGAGCCCCAGCCGCCAGAGAATGGCGCATTGCTGCTTGAGCGATCCTGTTGCCAGGGTTCCGCCATAGGTCCAGCAGGGGACACCCCGGCGCGAGCATCAGAGATCGGCATCGGTCCCGCCTGAGCGCGCAGCCAGTCGGGGAGCGCGCTGTCATCGACGAGCTGGGCGCCGGACGTGCCGCCGGGAAGTGGGGGCGCGCTTGGTGCGTCGTTACCCGCCGCGTACGGCGCCACAGGCGGCGTGAGGTTGACGCGTGGCACCTGCGCCGCATCATACACCTGATTCAACCAGGCGGGCAGTGGCTCGTCGGTCACCGGGCCAGCGAGCCAGCGGGAGACGCTGCCCACTGCTGGTGCCTCGGTCGCCAGTGTCTCTGGCTCCTGGCGCAGCCAGAAGGGCAGTGATCGCTCGTCCACCAGTGAGCTCATTTGCAGACCGTTTCCCCCAAGAGGGGCGGGTGGCGCCGCTGGCGGCTGCTCCGTCGCTGATCCTCCGAGCCACGTCGGCAGCGCCTCGGCGTCGAAGAGCGCATGCGCTGAGAGTCCACCTTCGGGTGACTGTCCTGCCGGAGGTGAGGCAAACCGCTCGGAAGGCCGGATGCCGTAGCCGGGCTGCGCGGCAGCCATACCCTGGCCGCCGAAAGCATCTGGCTGGCGCAGCGGGGGCTGCGGCTCAGGAGCGAAGCCTGCTGAAGCGGCAAGTAGCCAATCGGGCAAGGCCGAATCGTTGAATAACGCGGCTGCGCCCATGGGCGGTTGCGCCCCTCCCGCTGGCGGACTGTAGGCTGAGCCGTATTGTCCCGCTGGCGCGGTTGGGCCGGCCGGTGGCCACGCACCAGCGCCGCCGGAGTTGGCAGACGGGCCCCAACCGGCAGTTGCGGGTAGACCGCCAGCCGCTGGCGGGTAAGGGCTTGGCGAATACGGCGGAGGACCCCATGGAGCTTGACCGGCGTTGGCTGCGCTGGGGCCCTGTGGCTCGCCGGCTGCGCGGAGCCACTCAGGCAAGGCATCCTCGCTCATCAGCGACCCGACCGCCAGCGATCCCTGAGCAGGTGAGGCGCCCGCGCCGCCATCTGGAGCGTTCCAGAGGTCGCTGGCGGGCATGGCCCCTGGCGGTGGCATCGCGGGGCCGGCCTGATGGGCTCCTTGCAACGCGCGCATCCATTCCGGCATATTCTGATCAGCGGGTTGCGGCGCAAACTCTGGCAGCGGCGCCTGCAGCGGCATGCCGCAGCGGGGGCACATGGGAGTTCCCACAGGGACTTGCTGACCACAGCGAGTGCAGGTTGTCACGAGCAAACTCCGTTTCGAAGCCATGCGGCTCAGTCAGTAGCCCTGCCATCACATCTCGGGAGCACCAGGCGAGCGAGTACGATCGAGACCGGCTTCACCCGTTCCTCAGCTGCCGGCAACGTGGCCAGTGTATCACCGACGTGCGGCGCTGACAATCACGGGGGCCGAATGGGGAGCAGCATGTCTCACGGCATCACCGGTTGTCCGTGTTGCATAGTTGCATAGCCCTGACGCAGGGCGTGAGGGCTCAGAGCGATATGCAGCGCACGCGAAAGGAGGGTGATCGCATGCCTTCAGGAACGATCCGAGACATCGCGGCGCATAGTGATGCGCTCCGCGCGCTCTACGCTGGCGCAGCCGCCTCAGCAGCCTACGCCGCAGAGATGTATGTCGATATGGCGATCACGCAGTCCGCCTTCGATGACCTCCAATTGATCGAGGGGGTCGTCCGCGGGCGGCGCGCGCGCATTCCTGCGCTCGGCATGCTGATCCATCTCGCCAACGGCGCCGCGTTGGGCGTGGTCTACGCGGAGGTGCAGCGCTTCTTTCCCGGACCACCCTGGCTGAAGGGTCTGCTGTTCGGGACGGGCTTTTTGCTTGTTGCCTGGCCAGGTGCGCCCGTGGTGGATCGCGTGCATCCACTTATCCAGCGCGGGGAACTGCCAAAGCTCAACCGACCGGTCGTTTTCGGGCAAAATGTAGCCCGCCACGTCGTGTACGGCCTGGTGCTGGGATGGCTTTATGGCCCGCGCTGAGCCAACACAGGCAGGCGAGGGCCGGCCCCATTCCGAGCGGCGTGCGACCAATTTTGCAGAGTTATTGACAGCAAGCAGATGTCATGGTATCATAGCGCCTAGTAGCAAGTGAGCGTGCCCAAGGCCCAGAAAGTGAAGCTCTCACCGGTTGCGAGCATCCTGGGGACGATGCGCTTAGCTTGGTGCGCTCCACGCTGCAGGGGGGATTGCTATGGCACCGCGGCAAAGCAAAACGGCACAGAATGTGGCCGTGGCACCGCAGGCGGATCCGCCGAAGCGGAAGCGCGGACCGCGCGCCGGCACGGAGAACGCTCGGCGCGGCGGCATGGCCGTGCGTGAGAAGTACGGACCCGACTTCTTCGCCCGTATCGGATCCAAGGGCGGCAAGACGGTACGCGAGCGGCGCGGCCCCGAGTTTTACGCCACGATCGGTCGGCTAGGTGGACAGTCCACTCGCAACAATCTCGGGATCGCCCACTACGAGCGCATCGGCCGTCTCGGTGGATTGCGCGCCCGCAAACGCGATGGCGACAAGCCGGCCACATCGTAGACCCCGCGCGCGATCCGGCTTCACGGGCACTGTGTCGGCTGCTCATGCGCGTCGCGCCGCGCGCGCACGTCGTGCGATGCCTCAGGCGCGCGCGAACGCTTTGCCGTGATCGGCCCGCGCCCGCACCTGGGCGACGATAAGGTCGACGAGCCGCTCGCGGCTGGACCAGCGAGCCGAGATGCGCGCGGGATCGAGCCGGTGTGTGCGCACGAGCGTGTGGAGCGCGACGGCCTCCAAACGGCTGAGCTGGGCACGCAGACCCGGCTCTCCCTCGGTGCGCAGCACCGCGAACGGGTCGAGCAGCTCCTTTGATACGGGCGGCGCCTGTTCGGCAGGGAGGTCACCTGCCACTGCTCCGGCACCTTGCCGGGATGTCGCAGAACGTCTGGCGGGCCTGGTTGCCGCCAGGAGACCGCTCGCAGCGAGCGCCTGCGCGACCTGCATGGCGCAGGCGGGATCCTGCTCCGCGCGCTCCGCCAGCGCGCGGAGGAAGGCGGCGACCGAGGCAGGATCGGCCGAGGCTGCGGCTGTTCGTGCGCTAGCGGTTGGCATGCGTGAGATACTCCCGCGTGAGGGCGCTCAACTCTTCGTGGGGCCCGCCATTGCCGTATTTCTGTATCAGCGTATGTACGGGCGCGTTGACGTTCGCCGCCTCGGCAATGCGCGTGGACTCGGGAATGATCGTCTCGAACACGATCGGGAAGCGGCGCTCCACGAAGTCCTCGCGCAGGCGCCGCAGCATCTCGGTGTGCAGCAGCGTTTGCGCGCGCATCTTGGAAATGACGATGCCCAGCGCGCGGATATTGCGGCGCGTGGCGCGGGCGAAGTGCTCGATGCGATCCAGGATGGGTGGGATGCCGAGCACGGAAAGAATGTCCGGCACGACCGGAATCACGTAGGAATCTGAGAAGGCCAGCCCATTGAGCGTCACGATGCCGAGCGAGGGCGGACAATCAATCAGCACGTGATCGTAATAGGGCAAACAAGAGGCGAGCGCATCGCGCAACGCAAAGATCGGCCCGCGCTGATAGTTGTCGAAGTCAGTCAGCTGCGTGACGCGATCTTGAATCTTGATCAGCCCGAGGCTCGACGGCAGCAGATCGAGCCCCGGCACGCCGCCGCCCACATTCGAGACATCGCGCACAATAGCGCGGTCGGCGTCGAAGTGGCGCGTGCCTTTCACCTGATCTGCGAACAGTTGGTAGAGCGTTTGCCCCGCGTCGTCCCGCGCTTTCCACTCCTGCTCTGGGATCAAGCATACCGTCGCATTGGTCTGTGGATCGAGATCGATGACCAACACCCGCTTGTGGTGCTCCAATGCCAGGAAGTGCGCGAGCGCCACGGTCAATGTCGTCTTCCCGACGCCACCTTTGAGATTGATAAAGCTGGTTACGATGGGCATACTGCGACCCTTCTGCCCGCAGCCAGGACGGCGGGGCAGCCGCGCTCTCGGGCGGGCGCATTATACCGGTGGCGCTCGCGATCAGCAAGAGGCCTATTCGGGCTAGCTGCGCGACGGGGTGGTGGCGACCGCTCGCTTTGCCTGTTCCTGGCGAAGCGGGACGCGTGGCGCCACGCGCAGTTGTTCCTTGCACCACCGCACTTGAGCCGCCGACGCTCACGCCGTGGAGCAGGCGCTGGATTGTGGCGCAGCGAGCGGCACGCGGCTGCGTACGTGCGACCCGCTGACCGGAGTAGGGGTGGAAGGTGAGCGCGTCCGACGCTACATGGCCGACGGTGATGCTATACTCGGCCTGGACCGCGTGCTGCTACACCGAGGTGCCGCGCTACCCGTCATGAAGGAGTGGTTCCGCGATGAAGCTTGTAACCTATGAAACTATGGGCCGCAGTGAACCACGCTGCGGCGTGTTGCTCAACGACGCCGTGCTGGATATGGCGCGCCTCATCGAGTGGGCGCGCCGCGAGCGTGTCGATCTGCCGGATGCTGCCGACAGCGTACCGTGGCCCACCAGCGCGCTCGGGCTGCTCCGCCTGGAAGAGGCCGGCATAGCGGCGGCACGAGCTGCGCTGGCCGCCGCCGCGCGCGCGCGACCCGACGACCTGAGCGCGGAGCCTGGTCTGGCGACGCCGCTGAGCGCGGTGCGCCTGCGTACGCCGGTACCCGACCCACCCACGATTCGCGACTTCTACGCGTTCGAGCAGCACGTCAAGGCGGCACGCGCGCGGCGCAACCTGGGCATGACCCCGGAATGGTATGAGACTGCCGTGTTCTATTTCTCGAACACGTCCGCGCTCTATGGCGCTGATGAGCCGATCGTCTATCCGCGGCAGAGCCAGGAGCTGGACTTCGAGCTCGAAATGGCGGCGATCATCGGACGCACCGGACGCGACATTCCGGCGGAGGAGGGACCGTCATACATTGCTGGGTACATGGTAATGAATGACTGGAGCGCGCGGGACCTGCAGCGCCAGGAGATGAAGATGAGCCTGGGACCCGCCAAGGGCAAGGACTTCGCAACCTCACTGGGTCCGTGGCTGGTGACGCCTGATGAGCTAGCGGATCGCCGGATCGGCGCCGGCAAGTCTGAGCGCTTCGATCTTGCCATGACTGGTCGCATCAATGGCGATCAGCTCACCAATGCCAACTTCAAGGATATCTACTTCACCTTTCCACAGATGATCGAGCGTGCCTCGCAGCATGTGCTGCTGCGTCCGGGCGACGTGCTGGGCTCGGGCACCTGTGGCACCGGCTGCATTCTTGAGCTCGGCACCGAGCGCCATCGCTGGCTGCAGGCGGGCGACGAGGTGGAGATGGCGATCGAGCGGCTAGGGGTGTTGCGCAACACCATCGTCACGGACGAGAAAGGCGGCTGACCGTGCCGACTCCAACGCCACCCAACCCTGGCGAGGAGCCCGCAGACGAGCGTGAGTTGTATCGCTTTCACTTTCGCCGTCTGATCGGCTGGTACATCGAGGCGCTCGACGCGCTGCCTCCGGCGGCGTACATCTGGCGTCCTCCGGCTCGAGACGCCAACGCGCTGGCTGGACTCATGAGTCATGTCGCGTCCTCCGCCGAATGGTGGGTGCTGAGCTGTGTAGGCGATGGACCGCTGGAGCGCGATCGCGAGGCGGAGTTCGCGGCGGTGACGGACTGGCCCAACATGCGCGAGCGGCTGCGGCGCTGGCTCGCAGCGTCGGAAGCGCTCTTAGCGGGTATGGACGCCGCTGCTCTGGCCAGCGTCAGCCGCCACCCCGATTTGAGTCTGCATCTCGGCCATGTCGAGATTACGGCCGATTGGTGGAAGGCGACTCAGCCAGCTGTCACCGAGATTTGCTGAGTCATGTGGTCAGGCGCCTGATGCGTATGCTCCTTCCGGACAGCATCGCGCGGAGTATACTCTGTAGCAGGGACCGCGCGCGCTCGGTACTTTCTTCCTAGCAGTGCTGCCTGCTCGTTGCGGCCGTGCGGCCTGGTCTGACACAGGCTCGTGCTGGGCCACGGCCCACATAGTCGGTCGCTTGCGATCCGGCTCTACAACATGCTACAATCGAGCCCTGGACGAGTCTGGCGCGTGAGCGATCGGCTATGCCGACGGTTGGTCCATGTGCCGCCCAGATAAAGGTCCCCGAGCGTAGCGGTCACAGGCGGAGGACGACGATGGCGAGATCCCAGCGGAAAGCCCAGCGCGGCGTTGGGTCCACGATTCTTGGGGCGCTCAACCCCATTCGCGATCCCAGCCTCCTCGTCGCCATCGTGCTTACGGTGATCTGGGAAGGTAGCTCCGGCGATCCTCTGTGGCGCTGGGCGGTGACGTTCGTGGCCGCTTGGATCGCGGCGAAGTCGTTCGTGTGGCTGCTCGTCAACATGGTATTTTCGTCCGTGTACCTGTTTCGGAAGACTGGATGGGTCCTGCGCAACCCGCGACTAGCCTGGCGTCTTCTGGATGCGCTCGGCACGGAAGAGATCATCATCGGCGGACTGCGCCCGGACATGTTCGCGACCGAGGACGGGGCGCTGCACATGGGCTCGCTCGGTGCGGTCGCGGCGGGGCCGGGATGGTATGGCGAAGCAGCGCCCGCCGGATACGCGCAGCCGCCGCGCTATGGCCAGGGAGCGCTCGACGGGTATGGCCAGCCGGCGTACGAGCAGACGCCCAGCCGCCGTCCCGATCCGGCCGCCGAAGAGCTGCAGGAGCTGATGTCCGCGTACGCTCGGCTGATTTCGGACTGGACCGAGTTCACGGAAGAGAAGTGGCGCACGGTCAGCGATAGCCAGCTCGGGTGGAAGCCGCTGCGGGGCCGATGGAACGGGTGGGAGGAGATCTACCAGGATTCGTTCGCCGCGGACACGAACGATCCAATGGCGCGGGCAGCTCAAGCGGCTGGCGAAGCGATGGCCCGGCGATTCAACAACGCGCGGGAGAAAGGCTCGGCGGCGAGCTCGGTCGCCTGCTTCCTGCGTGACCTCGATACGCTGCGCCAGAGCCTCGCGATGCTGGACATGCCCGACGCCACCGGCGTGCAGCGTGTTGGTGGGATCGGCCCCAAACAGCCGATCAGCCAGCGCACCGGCAAGGCCCCCATCATCCGCAACCCCATGATCGTCGACGCCGATTAGCCGTACGCCGTGAGCCCTCGATGATCGTCAAGGGCTCCCTGTCGCAGCCGCCTCATCACGTGCCGCTTGTGGCCGGCGCTTCACAGGCGTATAATCCGACATGCGGCGCACAGCGCCCGCGACCGCGACACTGGGGTCCGGCCGCGCGACGAACATGTCAGCCTGATGCCACATCCCCGCTGTCC
>WNFM01246405.1_pt2 | contig 18484 bp, 15 predicted proteins | sample 5400271 | NCBI WGS metagenome assembly WNFM01 (sample SAMN13153352, study PRJNA577476) | soil metagenome | isolation source: 60 cm saprolite on Douglas fir-dominated hillslope | place: USA:California | collected 2013-09-17 | reverse complement strand
CGGGCTCGTAGACAGATTCCTGCGCCACCCTGATCTGCAAGCGCGACCGGTGGCACTCGGCCGGGACGCCACGCCACCAGGTCACCAAGCGCTGTGACGGCGCCTTCGACGCGGACAGGCATAAGCCGTCGCGCAATCCGCCTGCCAGCCGTGCCGACGAGGGTAGCGACGCCACCGCAGGGCTAGGCGGCGCCGTATTCGTCGTGCCAGTTCCACCACGCGTAGGGCGGGGTCTGGGGGTAGCCCTCGGGCGAGTCCTCCCAGTCCTCCTGGCGTCCGAGCGCGGTCAGGTCGAGGTAGCTCCAGGTGCCCCCCATGGCCTCGTCGCCGCGGTTGTTGATGAAGTAGGTGCGGAACACGCTGTCGCCGTCGCGGATGAACGCGTTCGTGCCGTGCCACTCGGCCACGCCGAAGTCGGTGTCGAAGCCGTCGGTCATGGTGTACCAGGGCATCGTCCAGCCCATCCGCGCCTTCACCCGGTCGATGTCTGGCTGCGGCGCGCGCGAGGCGAAGGCCAGAGTGGTATCGCGGGCGTTCAGATGGGCGAGGTGGGCGACCTGGTCGGCGACCAGGGAGCAGCCGGGGCAGGCATGGCCGGGCCAGCCGGACACGCCGGGCTCGAAGAACGCGCGGTAGACGATCAGCTGACGGCGGCCCTCGAACAGGCCGGGCAGGCTCACCTGGCCCTGGGGCCCGTCGAACTCGTACTCCTTCTCCACGGCCAGCCACGGCATCCGCCGGCGCTCGGCGGCCAGCGCGTCCCGGGCGCGGGTCAGCTCCTTCTCCTTCACCAGCAGCTGCCGCCGCGCGGCCTCCCACTCCTGCGGTGACACGATCGGGGGTGTCTTCATTGCGATGTCCGCCTTCCGGTCCAGGTCCAGGCTCATGCGCTAACTCAGGGGTGTCAGCTCGGCGCCGCTGATGTGCAATCTCAGAGTTGCACATAGTTGATTTACGCGCAACCCCAGAGTTGCGCATGGCTGATTGACGCACAACCCCATGTTGGTTCATGGGCCGCCCGCCCCGTTCCGCGCTGCGCTGCTGCATCATGCTGCGTATCCTGCCCGGCATGCGGTCTCTGGTATCTGAATCTTGAGGCCGGGCCGTCCCACGGGGGACCGGCCGTATCGTCTCCCGGGCATGAGGATCGCAATCGCCGGAGGAACCGGGAAGCCCGGGCGGGCACTGCGCGGCGGAGCGCTGACCTCCGAGCGGCCCGATGTTTGCCTGTGACGCGGTTCGCGGCCTGGCTGGCGGCCGTTCACGGATGACCACGTGGTGCCCGATTGTCGGGGTCCGTCCGCTCCGCCGCATCGCCTTTGCGCCGCGGCCAGGGTGAGTGCGTCCGCCTAAGGCCATACGTTAGAGGGCATCGTCCGGTTTCCCTGGTTAGAGTATGGTTACGCCCTGGGCTGGCGATGCCGGTTCGCTTGAGACGCTTGAGATCCAGTCACGGCTTTGATCCGCAGCCGGATCCTGATCGAGGCCGGAAGCCTTCGGAGGTTGCCACCGGTGAGCGGAACGATCGCGGGGTCGGCGGTCGGCACGCCGCAGAGCGCCGACGAGAGCTCGCAGACGCGGCGCACGCTGCGGATCACGCCGGTCAGCGCGGTCATCATCGCGGCCACTCTCCTGGCGCTGGGCCTGCGGATCTACCAGCTCGCCCGTCCCGGCGAACTGCTGGGCGTGGCCTGGTACGACGACGGGGTGCTCTTCGGCAGCTCCCTCCGCCTGGTGCACGGCGAACTGCCCTACCGCGACTTCATCTTCGCGCAGCCACCAGGGATCACGCTGCTGATGGTCCCGGCCGCGCTGCTGGCCAAGGTGACCGGCACCGCCTGGGGCATGGCGGCCGCCCGGATACTGACCCTCCTGGTCAGCGCGGCCGGCGTGGTCCTGGGGGGCCTGCTCGTCCGTCACCGCGGGCTGCTGGCCGTGATCATGACCTGCGGGCTGCTCGCCGTCTACCCCGCCAGCGTGACGACCACATACACGATCTTCCTCGAGCCGTGGGTTGCGCTGTTCTGCCTGGCCGGAGCCGTCGCGGTGTTCGACGGCGACCGGCTGGCCGGCAGCAGGCGCCTGATCTGGGGCGGCGTGACGTTCGGATTCGCGGGCGCCATCGAGTCGTGGGCGATCATGCCGGTGCTGATTGTCGTGCTGCTCGCCCTGCCCAGGCCGAGAAAGGCCGCGATCCTGGTGGGCGGGGTCGCGATCGGCTTCCTGGTCCCCGTCCTGCCCTTTGCCGCCCTGGCCCCGCGGCGGTTCTACGACGGCGTGTTCCTCGCCCAGCTCGTCCGGTACCACCAGGTGCGGGTCTCGGTCTGGACCCGGCTGCAGGACATGGCCGGGCTGGGCGACCTGCATCACGTGAGCCACACCGCGATCGTTCTCGCGGCGCTCGTCCTGGCCGGATTCGTGGCGGTCACCCTCGTCGCCGCAACCCTGGTCACGCGCCGTCCGCCGCCGCCGCTCGAGTGGTTCGGCGTGCTGACGGCGGCCCTGGTCGTGGCCGTGTTCATGTGGCCTCCGGGGTTCTTCTTCCACTTCCCCGCGTTCCTGGCGCCGTTCCTCGCCGTGGCCCTGGCGCTGCCCGCGTCCAGGCTCCTGACGGCTTCCCAGCCGAGGGCGGAGAGGATGGGGATCGGGCCGGGGACGAGGTGGATCGCCGCGGGCCTGGTGGTCCTGGTGATCGGGGTATTCACCGTTACCCAGGCCCGCTCGGAGGCCACCCTGACGCCGAGGGTCGCCCCCGCGGCCGTCGCCGCCGCCCGCCGGGCGATCCCGCCCGGAGCGTGCGTGCTCACCGACCAGTCGTCCTTCACCATCGCCGCCGACCGGTTCACTTCCAGCGTACCCGGCTGCTCGCAGATGATCGACCCCCTCGGGACCGACTATGCCCTCACCCCCGGCCGGGACGGGCTCCACGACGCGGGCCGGTTTCCCGCCGTGGCCGCGATTATGCGTTACGCGTTCGACCACGCCCAGTACGTGTGGCTGGCGGGAACGTACAACCTCCGGCGGATCGGATGGACGCCCGCGCTCACGGCCTACTTCCGCAGCAACTTCGTCAGGTTGCGGCATGACAGCAGGGGCGACACGCTCTACGTGCGCCAGGGCCTGCACCGGAGGTAAGCCGCCCGGGCCCAAAGGCCCGGCCCACAAAGATCCATAACGTCCAGCGGCGACTCGGGCCGTCGCACGGCGCGACGTCGCCGCGCTAGTATCGCACCCGTGGGATTCCCTTGACTGTGAGCTGAGCGCTGCGCCCGTGGCCCTCCTTCCTTGTCTTACCTGGCCGGTGAGACAAGGAAGGAAGACACGTGGAGAAGTTGAGGACTCAGAAGGCCCGGCCGACGCTGCCCGGGACGTGGATGCTGGTGGCCGCGCTCGCGGTGGTGCTGGTCGACGAGCTGGTCGACGGCACCAAGAGCGCTGCGCTCCCGACGATGCGCCATGATCTGGGCCTGACCTACGGGCAGGTCGGCCTGCTGGTATCGGTGCCGCTGTTGCTGGGGAGCCTGCTCGAGCTTCCCCTCGGGGTCCTGGCCGGGCACGGCCGCAGGCGCCGCCTGGCCGTGCTGGGCGGCGGGGTGCTGTTCATCCTCGCGCTCGTGGCCACCGCTGCGGCCCGCTCGTTCGCTGGCCTGCTGGTCGCGTTTGTGCTGTTCTTCCCGGCCTCGGGGGCCTTCGTCAGCCTGACCCAGTCGGGGCTGATGGACGCCGACCCCGCCCGGCGAGAGCAGAACATGGCGCGCTGGGAGCTGGCCGGGTCGGCGGGCGCGGTGGCCGGACCGGTCCTCCTGCTCGCCGTGCTCGCGGCGGGTGGCGGCTGGCGTTCGGCGTACCTGGTGCTGGCCTGGTGCGCGGTCATGGCCTGGCTGGCAGTGGCCCGGAAAGGTCCGGGGATGCTCGCGGAGCTTGCTCCGCGGCGGGCGGTCGAAGGGGGGTCGGCCCCCCTAGGGCCAGCACTGACAGTGCCACCCGCCGCGGGAAATCCGGCTCGCCGTGATCCGGATCCCCGCGGCGGGTCGGCTGCGGCGCGCCGCGCGGTCGGGGCCCTGCGCGAGGCCGGGGTGGCACGCTGGCTCGCCCTGATCCAGGTCTGCGACCTGCTGCTCGACATCCTCACCGGATTCCTGGGGCTGTATCTCGTTGACGTCGTTCACGCCACGAAGGCGCAGGCGGCCCTGGGCGTGGCGATCCGGCTCGGGGCCGGGCTGGCCGGGGATGCCGCGGGAATCCGGATCCTGGCGCGAGCCTCGGGCCTGAGCGTGCTGCGCGCCAGCGTCGCGGCGGCCGCCGTGCTTTACCCCGGGTTCCTGCTCGTGCCGGGCCTCTGGCCCAAGCTCCTGCTGCTCGGCTGCCTGACCATCGTCACGGCGCCGTGGTATCCGGTGCTGCAGGCCCAGCTGTACCGCAGCCTGCCCGGCCGGAGCGGGGTCGTGGTGTCACTGTCCAGCGCGGCGAGCCTGCTCGGCGGCGTAATCCCGCTGGCCGTCGGGTTCCTCGCCCAGCGCTTCGGGCTCTCCTGGGCCCTGACCAGCCTGGCCGTCGCCCCGCCGTGCCTGCTCGCCGGGCTGTGGTGGCGGCGGCCGGCCGCCGCGGACGACGGCGGTTCCGAGGTCGGCCAGCCCTGAGGGCGCTGTGTTCCGGCCTCTGACGCAGACGCGGGCGCGGCGATGCCCTACCCCGATCCGGGGCCGGCCCGGATCGGGGCCGCCGTGAGCTCAGGCGCTCGCGCCCTGGCTGTCGTCCGCGGCCTTCCGACCGGTCGCCGCACCGTTATCCGCGGGCGCAAGACCGTCGTAGGGGGTGATGGCCGTGTCCGAGCCGGACAGGCTCTTCTTCACGGACTCGAGGATCGTCAGGCCCTGCCCGACCAGGCCGGCCGCGATCTCGCTCAGGCCGTCGGCGCCGTTCAGGACGCTGATGTTCGCGCCCGCCAGCCCGGCCGCCGCCTCCTTCACGATCTGCGGCAGCTGGTCGATCAGCATCCGGTCGAGCGCGATGCGGTTGTTCGATGCGGCGGCCTCGGCCTGCATCCTGACCCTCTGGGCGTCAGCCCTGGCCAGGATCTCCACCTTCTCCGCCTCGGCCTGGGCAGGCTTGATCACCTCGGCGACCAGCTGCCGCTGGCGCAGCTCTGACTGCCGCTGGGCCAGGTCGGCCTGCGCGGCGATGACGTTCATCTGGGCCTGAGCCTGGGCCAGCGGCCCGGCCTGCGCGGCCTCGGCCTGCGCCTTGTCGACCTCGGCCTTGTACTGCGCCTGGACCACCGATGTATGCCGGGCGTACTCGGCCTGCTGGCGCTGTGATTCCTGCTGAGCCTCGGCTGCGGCCTGATTCGCCTGGGCCTGCGCGATCTGGGCCTGCCGCTGGATCGCGGCGTTGTGCGGCGCCGCCATCGCGTCGATGTAGCCGCTGTTCAGGTCATCGATGGACTGGATCTGCAGCGAGTCCACGGTGAGGCCGATCTTGGCCATCTCGGCCTTGGAGCCGTCCAGCACCTCGGTGGCGAGCTTCTGCCGCTCGGTGACGATCTCCTCCACGGTCATCGAGCCGATGATCGACCGCAGGTGCCCGGCGAAGATCCGCCCGGTCAGGGTGGACATCTGGTCCTGATCGGACAGGAACCGCTGCCCGGCGTTGACGATGCTCTCCTCGTCGTTGCCGACCTTGAACGCGATGACCGAGCGGACGTTCAGCGAGATGCCCTGCTTCGTGACGCAGGTCTCGGCGACCTCCGCCTCGTTCATCGACAGGGTCAGGAAGCTGGTCTTGCGGAAAAACGGCAGCACGAATGCGCCGTGGCCGGTGATGACCTTGAACGGCGCGCCTCCGCGCCCGAACCTGCCGCCCGCGACCAGCATCGCCTCGTCGGGCGCGGGAACACGGTAGCCGAGCATCTCTCATCTCCCGTTGAGGTCTTCCCGGAGGGCTCCCCGGGTAGCAGCATTGCCTGCGTTTACCGTCTTACTGCACGAACGGGTCACGGGGAAGGGGTACGCCTAAGTCACGGGCGATGCTCAGCCCGGGTTCAGCCACACCATGGGGTGAGGGTCGGTGGGGGTCACGGGGGAAGGCCCGTCGGATCGGTCCACTCGCTGACATCCACTGTCCTAGTACCGCGGGATTCGATGACCAGGACGGTCGCGCCCTTGGGCAGGGGGGTGGGCGACCAGGCGAGATAGGTCTCCGAGCCGCCCCGGATCTTGACGATCACTTCCCCGGGCCCGGCCGGGCCTCTCGTGGCCACGCTGAGCACGCCGATGCAGCCGATGAGCGAAGACTCTCCCGCCACCGTCAGCCGCTCCTCACGCCGCCAGACTCTGCGACTCCCACAGTATTGCGGCTCCGCGCCGGCCGAGCGACGGCCGCGCCTTCCGCCCCGACGGCCCGCTGCTCCCGGCCTGACCCGCGCGGCATCCCCGTTCGGAACTTTGGTCGGATCAGATGGTGATACCAGCGGATTCTGACCGCAAACCTTCGCGGGCCGCCGCGCGGAGGGCGGGCGTGCCCATGGCGCCGGAATCGATGGGGCGACTCCGGCCGGATCCGCGGAATAGCCCGGGCGGCCCCTGCGTTCCTAGACATCGCCGGTGTGTTGTGTCCCCCGGGCCGCAACTACTGCCTTCGCGGAATACCGTCCGGCTGGAGCCGCGTTTGTGCCACTCGCCGAGAGGCGACCGCACACCGGCCTTGGCACGCCCTCGAGAGCACAGCGCTCCGGGGGCGTCGTCATTCCCGGGCTACCTGACGACCGCCTGCCGTAGCTGCCGGCCGAGCACTGCGGGAGCCCGGGCGGGGAAGCACGCGAGGCCGGACGGCGTTGACCGTGACACGGGGCCGGCCGGCGTTCCCCGGTGAGGCTGGCTGACGGCGCGGCCGTCCCCCGGCACCGAGGCATCAAGCGGAAAGGCTGGCCGTATCATGGCTGACGCACTGCCGGAATCCACCCTGGCGGCGCTCGACGATCCGTTCGCGCAGCTGTCCGGGCCGCTGGCCAGCACGACCCGGCTGGACCTCCAGGTCGTCGAGTCGGCCCGGCTCACCCCCCACATGCAGCGGCTCAGCCTGACCGCCCCGCAGCTCGAAGGGTTCGGCTACCTGCCCGGCCAGGACGTGATGCTGCTGGTGGCCGCCGAGGGCAACCGCCCGGTGCGGCGGCGCTACACCATCCGTCACCTTGACCCGGACGCGCGGCTGCTCACGCTCGACATCGTGCTGCACGGCGACGGCCCCGGCGAGCGCTGGGTGCGGTCGGCCCGGCCCGGCGACCGGATCGAGGGCATCGGGCCGCGCGGGAAGATCACCGCGTCCGCCACGGCCGACTGGCACCTGTTCATCGGCGATGAGTCGGCGCTGCCCGCTGCGTTCGTGATGACCGAGGCCCTGCCGCCCGGCAGCTCGGCGACGCTGGTGCTCGAGATCCCGGAGGAGAGCGACGAGCAGGACCTGCCCGCCGCGGCGAGCACCCGCATCTCCTGGCTGCACCGCCTCGGCCCTCCCGCGGGCGACCCGGCAGCGCTCGCGGGCGAGGCGGCCGAGGTCGAGCTGCTGCCCGGCCGCGGCCACGCCTACCTGTTCGGCGAGGCGACGGTCGTGTTCCGGCTGCGGGAGATCCTCGCCGAGCGCGGGCTCGGCCAGGACCAGATGTCGCCCAAGGCGTACTGGGGCCGCGGCCGGGCCAACGCCAGTCACGGCGAGCCCGCCCGGGATACCTAGCCGACCCAGCGATTAACGCATACCACGCAAACCCCCCCAGATCTGCGGTCTCCTCGCGCCAGCCCGCAGCCTCTCCTCGGTCGATTCCATGATCCCGGACCGAAACCCACGCATATGATGGGTTTGGGTCCGCGATCATGGAATGCGCCAATATTTCACGGCCCCGGGCCAGCCGGCCAGGCCATGCCGGTGGCCGCGAGGATGTCCGACGGGCGGGGCAGCGCGTCCTGGGTGCCGCGGCGGGTGGTCGCCGTGGCTCCGGCCGCGCTCGCGGCGCGCACCGCGTCGGCGGGCGGCACCCCCGCCGCCAGGGCCACGGCCAGCGCGGCCACGAACGCGTCGCCCGCGCCGACGCTGTCCACGCTGCGCACGCTCAGCGCGGGAATGACCTCGTCCTCGGCGGGGCCTGCCAGCGCCGCGCCGTGCGATCCCGCCGTGACGACCGCGCGCCGTGCGCCGAGGGCGCGCAGGTCCCGCGCCGCGGCGCCCGCCGCCGCCAGCCCGGCCACGCCGCGACCCAGAACCGCCGCCGCCTCGCCCTCGTTCACGACCAGCCAGTTCACCCCGCCGGCCAGCAGCGCGGCGGGCTCGGCCGGGGCCGGCGCCAGGTTGAGCAGGCATGTCACCCCGGCGGCGCGGGCCCCGGCCAGCGCCGCCGCGAGCGTGGTCATGGGGATCTCGGCGGACAGCACGAGCAGATCGCAGCCGCCCGACAGCGCGGCGGCGACCTCGGTGTCACCGGCGTGGTCGTTGGCCCCGGGGGCGACCGTGATCACGTTCTCGCCGGCCGCATCCACCGTGATCAGCGCCAGGCCCGTGGCGCAGCCCTCGACCGCGCGCACCCCGCTGACATCGACGCCAGCGGTCTCGAGCGCGGACCGGGCCATCCGCGCGAACTCATCATCCCCGGTACAGCCCGCCATCCGCACCGCGCCGCCCAGCCGGGCCGCGGCGACCGCCTGGTTCGCTCCCTTGCCGCCCGGCGCGATCACCGCGTCCGAGCCGACCACCGTCTCCCCGGGGGCGGGCAGTCGCTGCACCGCTACCGAGATGTCCATGTTCAGGCTGCCAAGGACGGTAAGCCGCGGGCGCCGTGCCATGCATCCTCCTCGTAGGTTCGCCCGGCCCGGCCGCGGCGCCCGCCGGAGTCGTCCCGCCGGAGTACCTCACCCACTTTGACATGTTCCGCCGGGCCGCGGGCGGAGACTAAGGAGGCTGGCGGGACCAGCGAGGCAGCCGCGATGATCACCTGATCATCGCGGCTGCCACCACGCATCCCTCTGGCCCCTCCCGGGCACGTCAGGCGGCCATTGACCTAATTTTCGCGGCAGGCCAACAGAGCATTCTTTCTCAATACGCGGAAACTTGCTCCATAATGAGGCGAACGAGCCGCGTCCGGCGTCGAAAGGAGCGCGTCGGATGGTGACATCCGGAATAGCAGCCGACATCCCCGCGCTCCTGTCGAGCACGTCGGCGCGGACGCTCATCGTCGGTATCGACAAGGTCGGCCGGATCCTGCAGCACGACCGCGCCGCCGGCGACATCCTGGCCGAGGCGCCGCGCTCGCTGCTCGGCGTCGATCTCGCCACCATCGTCACCGGATCGGCGTACGGCGTCGGGCTGCAGGCGCTCATCGACGCGGCCTGCTCCGACCGCGAAGGCACTGCGGTGCTCACGGTCAGGACCCGCAACGGCCGCAACGCCGACGCGGTGGTCACCGTCCAGCCGGTCCGCTCGGCTGACACGCGCCTGCTGGCGCTGGTGATCCTGCGCATCGCGCCGCCGTCGGAGGAGCGATTCCTCGACCCCGCTGTGATGCGGCACGCCCTGCTCGACGGCGCCTTTTCCCGGACCGGCGGGGCAATCGACATCGACCAGATGGCACCGGCGCTGGTCAACATCATCGTTCCGCACTTCTGCAATTCGGTCGGCTTGGTGGTGCTGGAGAGCCTGGTTGGTGCGGACGAGTTCCCTGGCAGCACGTACGAAGGATCGCCCCTGGTCCGGCGGCTCGCGATTGCCCACGACGACGGCGACCCAGGGTGGGATGCCGCCTTCCCCACCGGCGAGATCCTCAGCTACCCGCCGGGGTCCCCGCATAGCCGGTGCCTCGACACCGGCGCGCCCATCATGGAAGACCTCGCCGGCACCACCAAGGCGGACGACATCGCGCGGGGCATGCGGCGCAAGCCGGTGGCCAGGCTGCTGTCCGACACGTCCATGCTGCTGCTGCCGCTGATCGCCCGGGGGACCACGCTCGGATTCTTGGCCTGCGTGAGGCAGAAGGACTTCCGCCGCTTCGACGCCTACGACACAGAGATCGGCATGGAGTTCGCCTCCCGCGCGGCGATCTTCATCGACAACGCCCGCAGGTACAGCCGGGAGCGCGCCACCGCGCTGACCCTGCAGCGCAGCCTGCTGCCGACGGGGCTGTCGGCGCCGTCCTCGGTCGAGGTCCGCCACCGCTACCTGCCGGGCAGCAAGATGATCGAGGTGGGCGGCGACTGGTACGAGTCGATCGCGCTGCCGGGCGGCCGGGTGGCCCTGGTCGTCGGGGATGTGGCCGGGCACGGGGTGCGCGCCGCGGTCACGATGGGCCGGCTGCGAACCGCGATCCGCACGCTGGCCCGGCTCGAACTGCCGCCCGCGGAGACGCTGCAGCAGCTCGACGAGCTCATGCATGAACTCGGCGTGCGCGAGCCGCATTTCGCCACCTGCGTGTACGCGGTCTTCGACGCGGTCTCCGGCAGCTGCGAGATCGCCTCGGCGGGCCACCTGCCCCCCCTGCTCGTGCCGCCGGACGGCGACAGCGAGTTCCTGGATGTCTCGCCGGCCCCGCCGCTCGGCGTCGGATCGGGGCCGATCCAGACCCGGATATTCAAGATCAGGGACGGCAGCCTGCTGGTGCTCTATACCGACGGGCTGGTCGAGAGGCGCACGAGCGACATCGACGAGGGACTCACGAGACTGCGCGAGACGTTCGGCCCCGGCTCGGCCTCCCGCCCGCTTGAGGATCTCTGCAAGGCCACGCTCGCGGGTGTTTACGCCGATCACCAGCGCGACGACATCGCGGTGCTGGTGGCCAGGCTGCGCCGCCTGGCCCCGGACCAGCATGTCACCTGGAAGCTCGCGTCGGAGCTGACGTCCGCCCGCCGCGCGCGCATGCTCGTCCGGCGGCGGCTCCGCCGCTGGGGCCTGGCCGAGCTGATCCCCACCGCGGAGCTGCTCGTCTCCGAGCTGGTCACCAATGCGGTCCGCTACGCCCAGGGATCGATCGCGCTGCGCCTGGTGCGCGAGGGCGGGCTCGTGTGCGAGGTCCTGGACGACTCCGCGGCCCTGCCCCGGCTGCGACACGCGGGCGAGGAGGACGAGCGCGGCCGCGGGCTGCAGGTGGTGAGCCAGCTGGCCCAGCACTGGGGCGCGCGGCGGACGCTCTCCGGGAAGGTCGTCTGGTGCGAGCTGCCGCTCCCTCGCTCCTGAGGCAGGACGGCGCAGGCCCCGGGGGCAGGACGCCGCAGCGTCCCGGATCAGGTAGCGGCGCCCCTGGCGCCCCTGGTGTCCTGTCGGATCGACAGCTTGGCGTTCTGCATCACGGCGACCCGCTGGGCCCGGCGGGCGACCGAGCTGTCGTGGGTGACCAGGACCAGGGTCAGGCCGCGCTCCCGCCAGAGCTTCTCAAGCAGCCCGATGATCTCGTCGCGGGTGCCCTCGTCGAGGTTGCCGGTCGGCTCGTCGGCGAGCAGCACCTTGGGCTCCTTGACCAGCGCCCGGGCGATGGCCACCCGCTGCTGCTGGCCGCCGGACAGCTCCGAGGGCAGGTGCCGCGCCCGGTCGCCGAGCCCGACGTCCGCCAGCGACTTGGCGGCCCGCGCACGCCGGTCGGCCGCCCTGATGCCGAGCGGGACCAGCGCCGCCTCCGCGTTCTCCTGCGCGGACAGCGTCGGCACCAGGTTGAACGTCTGGAAGATGAACCCGATCGAGGTCGCCCTGACTTTGGTGACCTGGCTCTCCCGCATCTGGGCCAGGTCCTGCCCGTCCAAGTCGACGATGCCGGACGTCGGCCGGTCCAGGCCGCCGAGCATCTGCAGCAGCGTGGTCTTGCCGTGCCCGGTCGGGCCCTGGGGCGCCCTGACAGCTGGCGGACCGACATCCAGGAGAGGACTCATGTACAAGCTCACCGGCGTGACCAAGAACTACCACGACGTGGTGACGGTCGCCCCTGGCACGGCGTTGCGGATCTCCTTCTGCACGGTCGCAATGTCCGCAGAGCTCGCGGCCGCGACGTAGACGGTGTTGACCTTGCCCGTCATGCTGGCCAGCGCCTGGGCGCGGGTCAGCGGGATGAAGATGTCTGTGGACGAGGCACCCGCGGGGTCTTTCACGATCCCGACGACCGGAAACTTCGTGTTAGCGATCGTGACGTCCGATCCCACCTTCAGGCTCGCCGATTTCGCGTAGCCGGAGTCGATCACCGCCACGTCGGAGTTGGCGTCGGACGCCTTCAGCGTGCGCCCGGAGCTGAGGGTCCCGTTGCTGAGCGGACCGAGCGGCTGACCGCCCGTGGAAAGGTCGACGCCGTTGACCGTCACCTGGTTTCCGGCGCTGAATGAGCCCGGACCCCGGAAACCCCCCGCGCCCCCGGAGCCTCCGCCGCGCGGGCCACCGCCGCCCCCGCTGCTGAAGTCGGGAATCTTGAACGTCGTGTCCACGTTGGCGGCCGTCACCGCCCCGGCCGCGGCCGCCACGCCGTTCAGCTTCGAGATCGTGGTCACCGCCGACTCGTTAAGGCTGCCGAGGCTGCGCGTCGCGGTCAGCTGGTCAATCTTGACCGTCGCGCCCGGCTTGAAGTTGAAATTGCGGCCGCCCAGCCCGAACGAGCCGGCCGAGGGCGGCATAGTGACGGTCGCGGACGTGCCCACGCCGTAGAGGTTCTGCAGCACGGTGCCCTGCGCTGCCCTGACGCCCGACGACGCGGCGGTCACGGTGATGACCAGCCCAATTCCGAGGGCGAGGCCCACGGAGATGAAGATGGCCTGCCGCATCCGGCGGCGCAGCTCGCGTCGGAGGTAGGTAAAGAACATGAAGACTCCTCTTCAGAACCCGGGTCCGCCGCGGCGCGGGCCGCAGTTGCAGCGCCACGTTGCCCGCGCCGGGCGCATCGCCCCGCGCCGGTACTGATGATGGGCGCCAACTCTGAATGGATGCTGAAGGAGCTCTGCGAAGTTGCCGGAATGCTGGCGGCACCAGCCGGCCGACCTGCTTCCGCGCGTTAAATCAGCGAGCGCAATCGGCCGCCCGGACGCCGGGGGGTAAAAAGCAGCAGCCGTATGCCCCGGGCCCGCCAGGTGCCGATCAGCCGGATATTCGGTCCCCGCAAGGAACTATGCAGTAGTGCCCGAGCCGCACAACTCCGCTCAGTCACCATGTGCATAGAGATATAGCCAGATATCGCTAGTCCGCCAGGCATGAACCAGCCGGAAGTGCAGGCCGTCGAGTATCACCAGCGGCGTGAAGTGACCGTACTCGACGACCCAGACCCTCCAGACGTGGGTCAGCCGCTCGCGTACCACGGGATCGGGCAGGAACGTGCCGATGAGCGTGGCGGACCTGATCGGCGTCTGCGCCTGGGCGACGGGAATCAGCTTCCGGATGCCGTACGGGTAGGCCTGCGCGAAGTTCTCCGCCTTGAACTCCAGGACGGCATCCCCCGGCTGCAGGTGCCCGGCCACGATCCGGTCGGCCTGCCGGACGTTGTCCCCGTGGCCGTCCGGGCCGCGCACCTGCCGCTGCAGGGGCACCCCGAGCAGCGCGATCACCACGAGCGCCGCGGTGCCGGCCACCCAGCCGAGCGCGGCCAGCCCGGCCCCCGCCAGCAGCGCGATCGCCGGGATGCAGAGCAGGACATAGCGGAACGTGTAGAACGGGGTGATCAGGGAGGCGACCAACAGGATCGACGGGGGCAGGATCAGCCAGGGCAGGCACAGCGCAGGCAGGGATCCCGGCCAGTTGGCCCGCAGCCGGTCCCGCCCGAGCAGCGCGCTGACGACGATCCCGCACGCGATGGCCAGGACCACGGCGTCGGCCATGTACGCGGGGCCGATCAGGTCATGCAGGCCCCTGACCGCGCCGAGGCTGGGAGGCGAGAGCCAGGAGAGGACTCCGCGCTGCACGAAGGCGAACGCGACCACCGGGCTGGCCAGCGCGGTGCCCGCCATGGCGGCGGCCAGCCAGCTAACCGCCAGCGACCTGGCGGCAGCGGCACCCGAGGCACCGGCACCGGAGGCACCGGCACCGGAAGCACCGCCACGCGAAGCACCGGCGTCGCTGGCGCGCAGGCACCGCAGCCCCACGGTCACCGCGTGCGCCACGATCAGCAGCAGGCCGAAGATATTCACGATGCCCAGGACCGCCAGGCTCACCGAGTACCCCGCCATCCAGCGGTACCTGCGGCCGCCGGAGTCCGCCTGCATGGCCCGTACCAGCAGGTAGCTCGCTATCGCGGCGACCGCGACCGCGATCGCGTACGACCGCGCGTCCTGCCCGTACAAGCTGACCTGCGGGAGGACCGCGAACACCAGCCCGGCGGCGAGCCCGGCTCGCGGCGACACCAGCCGCCCGCCCAGTGCGGCCACGGCCACCGCCGCGACCGCCATGGCCACCGCCGACGGCAGCCTGGTCATCAGCTCGCCGGTGCCGCCGAGCTTCACCATCACCCAGATCAGCAGGTAGTAGGCGCCGTGCGCGGCGTCGATGTTCCCCAGCGTCCGCAGCAGGTTGCCGAGCGGGCGCTGCGCTGCCGACAGGGTGGCGGCCTCATCCCGCCAGTACGAGGCTCCGGTGATGCCCCACAACGTGATCACGAGCGTGGCCGCGCCTGGCAGCGCCAGCATCCAGGCGGCTCCGGCGCTGAAGCCCGCCCGCCTGCTGGCCGCTCCCTCGCCACCGCCCGCCCCGGCCGCGGCCTGGGCCACGACAGGCTGGGTGCTGGGCGAGGTCACGGCACGGTGCCTTCCAATCGGGACTCCGGGCCTACGACACTATGCAACCCGACGTGGTCACGCAGCCAGAGAAAGGGGATGGGCAGGCGGGCGGGGGGTCAGGAACTGCGCATCGCGCGGAGGGATTCCCGCAGCGATCCCATGGTGGCCAGCACTGCGGACGGCTCATAGCCGCAGTGCGCCATGCAGTTCGCGCACCGAGGGTCCTTGCCGCGCCCGTAGGAGTCCCAGTCGGTGGTCTCGATCAGCTCCTTATAGGTCTTGGCGTACCCGTCGGCCATCAGGTAACACGGCCGCTGCCAGCCGAGCAGCGAGTAGGACGGGATGCCCCACGCGGTGCAGCCGAAGTCCGCCTTGCCCTCGAGGAAGTCGAGGAACAGCGGGGAGTGGTTGAGCCGCCAGCGCCTGCGGTTGCCGTCGCCGAACGCCTTGCGGAACAGCTCCCGCGTCTCCGTGACGCCCAGGAAGTGCTCCTGGTCGGGCGCCTTCTCGTAGGCGTACGCCGGCGAGATCTGCATCTGGTCGATGCCCAGGTCGTCGTTCAGGTAACTCAGAACGTCGATCACGTTCTGCGGGGTGTCGGTGTTGAAGAACGTGGTGTTGGTGTTGACCTGGAACCCGCGCCGCTTCGCGTCCTTGATCGCAGCGACCGCCTCGTCGAACACGCCTTCCTTGCAGACCGACTCGTCGTGCCGCTCGCGCAGCCCGTCGATGTGCACCACCCAGGCGAAGTACCGCGACGGCGTGAACTTCTCGATCTTCTTCGGCATGAGCAGCGCGTTCGTGCACAGGAACACGTACTTCTTGCGCGCGATGAGCTGGCGCACGATCTCGTCGATCTGCGGGTGCATGAGCGGCTCGCCGCCGGCGATCGACACCATCGGCGCGCCGGACTCCTCGACCGCGGCGATGGCCTGCTCCACCGGCATCCGCTGCTTCAGCACGTCGTGCGGCTGCTGGATCTTGCCGCAGCCCGCGCACTTGAGGTTGCACGCGAACAGCGGCTCAAGCTCGACCAGCAGCGGGAACTTGTCTCGGCGGGCCAGCTTCTGCTGCAGCAGGTAGCCGCCCACTCGCAGGCTCTGGCGCAACGGCATGGCCATTATTGCTTCAACTCCTTGGGAAGGCTGAACCGGATGGATTCGGTGGCGACCACGCGCTCGCTGACCTCGACCGAGCCGAGGCCGGACAGCGCGTCGATGATCTGGCCGACCACGGCGGGAGGCGCCGACGCCCCCGCGGTGATGCCCACGACCGACGTCCCCGCGAGCCAGCCGAGCTGGATGTCCTCGGCCCCGTCGATCAGGTAGGCGGGGGTTCCTGCCCGCTCCGCGGTCTCTACCAGGCGTCGCGAGTTCGACGAGTTCGCCGAGCCCGCCACCAGCACCACATCGGACTCGGCCGCGATGGCGCGGACCGCGATCTGCCGGTTGGTCGTGGCGTAGCAGATGTCGTCGCTGCCGGGCCCGCGCGCCGCGGGGAACCGTTCCAGCAAGGCGTCGGCGATGCTGCCGGCCTCCTCGGCGGACAGCGTGGTCTGCATCAGGTAGGCGACCCGGCCCGGGTCAGCAGGCTTCAGCCTGGCCACGTCCGCCGCGGTCTCGATCAGGGTCATCGCCTGCGGCGCCTCGCCCAGCGTGCCCTCGACCTCCTCGTGCCCGCCGTGCCCGATCAGCGCCACCTGATAGCCCTCGGCGGCGAACCGCCGCGCCTCGGCATGCACCTTGGAGACCAGCGGGCAGGTCGCGTCGATCGCGTCGAGGCCGCGCACCGCCGCCTCCCGGCGCACCTCGGGCGACACCCCGTGCGCGGAGAACACCACGGTCGCGCCGTCGGGGACCTCATCGAGCTCGTCCACGAAGATGGCCCCGCGGCGCTCCAGGCCGGTCACGACGTGGGTGTTGTGCACGATCTGCTTGCGCACGTAGATCGGCGAGCCGCGCTGCTCGAGCACCCGCTCGACGACCTCGATCGCCCGCTCAACGCCCGCGCAGAACGAGCGCGGGCCGGCCAGCAGCACCCGGCGTGGCCCGCAGGCCGCCGCCCACCGGGCCAGCGCGGGCCCGGCCAGCCGCAGGGAGCGCAGCGCGGCGATCCCGCCTGGCACCGCCCACGGGCTGAGCAGCGGGCGCTGCGGGGTGTCGGATATCGCCCGGAGCACCACGGCGGGCCGGCCGGCCGCGCCGTCCAGCAGCATCGCCGACTCCATGTCCGCCGCCAGCGCCTCCTCGCTGGCCAGCCGTTCCCGCTGGCCGCGGCGGACCAGGCGGTCCACGGTGACGATCTTGCCAGCGCGGGCGCGCAGCCCGGCCCGGCGCAGCTCGCCCGCCAGCAAGGGCGCGGACGGGCAGCTGACGGAGGCACCCGAGTCCGCCCGGGCGACCTGCGTCCCCACCACGAGATCACCGGGGCTGAGGTCCGGGGTCAGGCCCCCGCCCGTACCGCCCACGGCCAGTATCCCGAACGTATCGTGGCGGAGCCGGTCCGCCTGCGCCGCCGCTCTGGCCGCGCCGTAGCCGCTGCGCCGCACCTCGCCGCGGTCGCCGAGGCCACGCCGCACGGCCCGCGCCTCCAGCCGCAGCGGCGAGCAGACGACCAGCCGGTCGCGCCCGGATTCAGGGCTCATGCTGTGTCTCCCGCGTCTCCCGCTCGCTCACGCCCGGTCTCCCAATCCGCATTCCGGCGCTCTCGCCCCGGGGCGAGCCGCATCGCCGACGCGCTGATGTCGCTATGACGGCATCGCCGGCGCCTTGGTGTCGTTCGCGGCGCGCTCACGGGCCGTCCTCCAGCCCGCTCAGGTAGCGGCCGAGGGCGCTGACCGGGAACACCAGGCGGTACAGGTGGTAGTTGATGTAGAAATCGCCGGGGAAGCCGGTCCCGGTGTACTGCGGCTCGTCCCAGGTCCCGTCCGGCCGCTGGCTGCCGGCGAGCCAGCGCACGCCGCTCTCGATGCTGGCCTGAGCGTCCGGCCCGCCCGCGGCGATCAGGGCCAGCAGCGCCCAGGCGGTCTGTGACGCGGTGGACTCGCCGCGGCCCGCCCAGCCGGGATCGTCGTAGGAGCGCAGGTCCTCGCCCCAGCCACCATCGGGATTCTGGTGCGAGAGCAGCCAGGCCACGGCGCGCCGGATGGGCGGCTTGCCGGGCCGCACGCCCGCCGCGATCAGCGCGGGCACCACCGCGCCGGTCCCGTACACGTAGTTCGCGCCCCACCGGCCGAACCAGGACCCGTCGCTCTCCTGCGCCCGCAGCAGCCAGGCCACTCCCCGGCGCACGGCACGGCTGCCGGCCAGGCCCTCCGCAGCCAGCGCCTCCACCGTGTGCGCGGTGACGTCGGCCGACGGCGGGTCGATGACCTCGCCGAAGTCGCAGAACGGCAGCCTGGTCACGAGCGTGGACGTGTTGTCGGCGTCGAAGGCGCCCCAGCCTCCGTCCCGGGACTGCATGCCGGTGAGCCAGCGCACGGCGCGGGCCGTGGCGGAGGTACTTTGGCCCGCCCGCCCGCCCTCGTCACGAGGCCAGGCCACCCGCCGCAGCGCGAGCAGCACCTCCGCCGTGTCGTCGATGTCCGGATAGCCGTCGTTGTCGAACTCGAACGCCCAGCCTGCCGGGGCGAGCCCAGGCCTGCGGACCTGCCAGTCGCCGGGCCCGTGAATCTCCTCGTCCAGCACCCATCCGGCCGCCGTCCGCAGCTGGGGATGATCGGACGGCAGGCCGGCGTCGGCGAGCGCGATCATCGCGAGGACCGTGTCCCAGACCGG
>WNFM01176509.1_pt4 | contig 18484 bp, 21 predicted proteins | sample 5400271 | NCBI WGS metagenome assembly WNFM01 (sample SAMN13153352, study PRJNA577476) | soil metagenome | isolation source: 60 cm saprolite on Douglas fir-dominated hillslope | place: USA:California | collected 2013-09-17 | reverse complement strand
ATTAATTCAGTATCTGGTTTACCGTGAGCAAGACGGATGGCCATTGCATTAATTGTGAAGTCGCGCCTTTTAAGATCTTCCGTAAGGCTTTTGCCCCACTGCACTTTTTCGGGGCGCCTTGCATCTTTGTAAGATGATTCTGTTCTAAAAGTTGTAATCTCGTGAATATCGTAGCCCTCACTACTAGGGATTCCAACCGTCCCAAATTTATTATTATAAAATCCTTTTGGAAAAAGTTTTAAAATTTCCTGGGGTATTGCGTTAGTTGTGAAGTCCCAATCGTTAACAAGTTTGCCCATAAGAAGATCTCTTACGGCCCCCCCCACAATATATATTTCATAATGCGCATCATGAAATATATCCAAAATACTTTTTACCTCTTCTGGTATACTGATATTCATTAAACTATTATACCCTTTAACATAGACTCATGAAAAAGTGGCAAATCCAAAGTAAAGAAAAGATTGGCGAAATAATTGACATACTTCTAGAAAATCGTGGCCTAAAAAATAAAAAAGAAAAGCAAGAGTTTTTGGCTCCCACAGATCCAAACGAAATTTCATTAAAAGACTTGGGGATAGATAAGAAGGAAGTAATAAAAGCGATTAAAAGACTAAGTCTTGCCAAGAAAAACAAGGAAGAGGTTATTGTTTATGGGGATTATGATGCAGATGGAGTGTGTGCTTCAGCCATCATGTGGGAAGCTTTGCATAAATTTGGTTTAAAAGTTATGCCCTATATTCCTGATAGGTTTTCCGAAGGGTATGGAGTAAATGCAATTTCACTAGAGAAACTTAAATCCCAAAACCCAAATCTTAAAGTTATTATAACTGTCGATAATGGAATTGTTGCTTATGATGCCATGAAAGTTGCAAAAAAATTAGGACTTGATGTGATTGTAAATGACCACCATACAAAAGAAAAAAAGAAGTTGGGAGCATACGCTATTATTCATACAACCAAAATTTGCGGCTCGGCAGTCGCCTGGATTTTTACACGGGAATTATTGGGAAAAAGAACTGCAGGACTTGAGCTCGCGGGGATTGGAACAATATCTGACCAGATGCCACTACTAGAGGAGAATCGATCTTTTGCTAAGTTTGGATTGCAAGAGTTGAGAAAAACTAAAAGGGAAGGAATAGTTAACTTGTGCAAGCTTACTCAAATTGATCAAACAAAGATTGGCACTTATGAAATTAATTTCATAATTGCCCCGCGAATTAATTCGATGGGAAGAATGGGAAATGCAATTGATTCTTTGAGGCTTCTTTGTACCAAGGATGGCAAGAAAGCAGAAGGGCTATCGCAAAATCTTAATAAAACAAATGAAGAGAGGCAAAGAATGCTAGATGAAATTGTAGTTCATACAAGAAATGAAGTTAAGAAAAATAATTGGAAATCAGTAATTGTTGTTGCACATGAGTCATATCATGAAGGAATAATTGGTCTAGCGGCATCTCGTATAGTTGAAGAGTTTTATAGGCCAGCGATTGTAATTTCAAAAGGTGAAAAGATTTCAAAAGCATCTGCCCGTTCAATTAGTGGATTTAATATCATTGAAACAATTCGCATGGCAAGTGATCTAATTTTGGAAGGTGGAGGGCACCCAATGGCAGCTGGGTTTAGTTTGGAGACAAAAAAAATCCCAGATTTTATTGAAAAACTTGATGAGGTTTCAGTGTCACTTTTAACTGAGGAAATTTTAACTAGAAAATTAAAGATTGATATGGGAATTTCGTTTAATCAAATTAATTGGGAACTTCTGAAGGACTTAAGTATTTTCGATCCAGTTGGAATTGGAAACCCAGCGCCATTATTTGTTACATATGAGGTAGAGATATCGGAGGCAAGAGCTTTGGGGAATGGAAACAAACATTTAAAATTAAAGTTAAAAAAAGATGACAAGTTTTTTGATGCAATTGCTTTTGGCTTTGGAGAAATGGCCCAAAAGTTAACTAAGGGAAATAAAATTAATGTTGTTTATGGAGTTGAAGAAAATGTTTGGAATGGAAATAGAAGTATCCAACTTAAGGTAAAAGATCTAAAAGTAGTTGATTAAATAATTCTGGGTCGATTTGGTATTTTCCTGAATTAACTTTAACCTTTTCATTTTTAGCTTTAATTGCTGTAACTCCAATTCGCACTTCACTTGGGGTTAAATCTATTGTTGCATCAAAGTTCCCATCCGATCCTGCAGTTAAAATTCGAATGATTCGATCTGCCTGGACCAATTTTTGTAAATTTTCTTTAGACATAGCCACATATTATACTTGAGCTTACCCCTAGCTTGTCAAATCACCCTATTAACCACTACAATACGAGTATGCAAAGAACATTGGTAGCCGAAACAACAAAGCTGGTTGGGAAAGAAGTTCTGATTAAAGGTTGGGTAAATACCGTTCGTGATCACGGTAAAATTTCTTTTATCGATTTAAGAGATAGAAGTGGAATTGTTCAATGTGTTGGACAAAATTTACCGAAATTAAGTCCAGAGTCGGTTATAGAAATTAAAGGTAAAGTTGCCGATAGGCCGGAGAAATTAATTAACCCAAATCTTGAAACTGGCAAGGTTGAACTCCAAATTGAAGAAGTGAAAGTTATATCTACTTCCAAAGAATTGCCATTCCCTATTGATACAAACGGATACGAACTTGATGAGGAACTAAGAAATAAATATAGATATTTGGATTTAAGGAGGGAAAGAATGAATAGAAATATAAAAATTCGATCAAGAGTAACTCAGTTTTTTAGAGATTTTTTGACAAAGCGCGAATTTGTTGAAATTGAAACTCCAATTTTGACTAAAACAACTCCAGAAGGTGCTCGAGATTTTCTGGTTCCTTCAAGATTGCAAAAAGGAAATTTTTATGCACTACCTCAATCCCCGCAACAATATAAGCAGCTTCTGATGGTTGCTGGTTTTGAAAAATATTTTCAAATTGCCAAAGTCTTTAGAGATGAAGATCCTAGGGCAGATCGTGCATATGGAGAATTCACTCAGCTTGATATAGAGATGTCGTTTGTAACCCAAGAAGATATTTTAAATCTTGCAGAGGAAATGTTTACAAAGTTAGTAAAAGAGGTTTTTCCTGATAAGAAGATTCAAAAATCTCCATGGCCAAGAATTTCTCATAAAGAAGCAAAAGCAAAATATGGTAACGATAAACCAGACTTGAGAAAAGACAAGAACGACCCAAACGAATTAGCGTTTTGTTGGGTAATAGATTTCCCATTATTTACTGAGCAATCTAAGGAGGACTTTTATCATGGATCTGGTTCTGCAAAGTGGGCACCATCTCATCATATGTTTACCTCTCCTCATCCAGATGATATTCCTCTTTTAGAAACAGACCCAGGAAAAGTTAGAGGTCTTCAGCATGATTTGGTATTAAATGGTTACGAGGTTGGAGGGGGAAGTATTAGAATTCACGATCCTAAAATTCAATCTAAAGTATTTGACCTAATTGGTTTTTCTGAGAAACAAAAAAATGAGTTTGAGCATATGTTGACAGCATTTACATATGGAGTTCCGCCTCATGGAGGAATTGCTCCAGGACTTGATAGATTCCTAATGGTAATTTTGGGCGAACCTAGTATACGCGAAGTTATGGCTTACCCAACTTCTGCATCTGGCCAAACATCTGTTATGGATGCTCCTAGTAAAGCAGATGAAAAACAATTAAAGGAATTGGGAATTAAAATTGATAAAAAGAAATGAAACTATTCCACTTATCACTAGTATCTTTAGTCTTCGTGTCGTCTTTTAGCTTGGCTTTATACAATAAACCAAAAATAAATATTTCGCCTCGTCAATTTTCTTTATTTCCCAGTTCCCTCCTTCCAACTTTAGCTAAAGATGCATCTTATCCAGTTCTTTCAGCCCAAGCCGTTGTTGCAATTGACCCAGATTCAGGGGTGGTACTATACCAAAAAGATCCCGACACCAAATTCTTACCTGCTTCAACCACTAAAATTGTTACAGCATTGGTTGCAGTGGACTCATATGATCCAGCAACTATTGTTACAATTGGCAACTTGAGTATGCCCTCTGACTCCCAAAGAATGGGACTTATGAAGGGGGAACAAATTACAGTTGATAGCTTACTTCAAGGACTTCTTATATATAGTGCAAATGATGCAGCAGAAGCACTAGCCGCAACTTACCCTGGTGGACGAGATAGTTTTATAAATGCAATGAATGTGAAACTTAACGATTTGCATCTAACCAATACTCATTTTACAAATCCATCTGGGCTTGATGAGGAAGGCCATGTTGCAACAGCGCGAGATCTTGTTCGTATTGCTCAAATTGCAATGCAAAACCCATATTTTGCAAAGATAGTTGGGACTAAGGCGTTAGTTGTTACAAGTACCGATGGGAAAATTGTCCACCCCTTAAAAAATATTAATGTATTACTCGGAAAAGTGGAGGGAGTGGAAGGGGTTAAGACAGGTTGGACAGAAAACGCCCGTGAGAACCTTGTCACTTATGTTAATAGGTCCAATAAAAAAGTTTTGATAGCCCTTCTTGGTAGTCAAGATAGATTTGGAGAGACAACTGAACTAATTGACTGGGTATATAAAAACTATTCCTGGCAGGAAGTACCGTTTTACCAAAAAACTATTGGGCTATATAAGCATCAGTGACAGCTCCCACATAAGCTGTAAATCCTCGTTCACCTTCCAAAACTACAATAGGCTCATAAAATTGGCTTCTTTCTCCGCTATCATAGTATCCTAGGGAAATCTTGGTGATGTTAATATTTCCAGTTTGATTATTTACTCCAAGACTTGCAACATAGCCCCCACCTTGTGATAGCTCATCAAATGCCGCTTTTGCTGTTTTAAGTGGATATGTTGCAAAATGCGTTTCATCGATAGCAAAGTAGTGGTATTCTCCTCCAATAATTTGTTTATCCCGATTTTGATCCCCAGATACTATAAACCAGACATTTGCTTTTCCTGGCTCACTCGTCAGGCTTGGGAGTTTATCGTAATCTTTTCTAAAAAAATTAACTTTTACAAAATTTCCTTCTGATTGAGAAACTGCATTTACAAGTTGTCTATTCTCAACTTTCAAAAAGTCAGCAGTCAAGCGGGTCAAGTCAGCTGGTAAAAATCCACCGCTAGAGAGAAAGCTTTGTGCCACTGTTTGCGCAACTGCCGACTGTGGCGCGCGTTCTGTAATAAGGCCTGTATCTTGGCCTAAATTATAGCTAACTGAGAAGACGCCGGTAATAATATTAATATCAAGAGTGGCTGGCGCTGTCGAATGGCTGAACTTATATTCTGTTTCAGATACAACTTGCGGATCTTTACTAAATCCCATCGCAGATACTTTTTGCTTGGTCGTTTCCAAAGAAAAAAGACCGGCAGCCTTCCCGGGCATATAATAAACTTTTGCTTGAGTGGGTAGGGCTGGCAAGTCTCCGCTTATGGTATCTAGCTTGTAAGTGAGTTTTGGTAAATCACTCTTTTGTGGAAAAACAGGCTTTGGAAGCTTTCCAAAAGCAACAGTTGCAGGAGGAGGTGGTTTAGGGAAGACAGTATTGAAAATACTTATCCCAATCCCAAGAAAAATTCTACCTATAATTAAAAATATTATAAAATAGATTCCATAGCGAATAATTTTCCTTGTAGTAATTGCAATTTGAGTTAGTTGTGTCATTATCTTTGAGTATAGCGGCACTTGAAGGTATAATTCAATCATGATTAGAACTCGTTTTGCACCAAGCCCTACTGGAAATCTTCATATTGGTAGCCTAAGGACTGCTTTGTATGCATACGCTCTAGCGAAGCATTCCAAAGGGAAATTTATACTTCGAATTGAAGATACAGACAAAAAACGTGAAGTCAAAGAGGGAAAAGAAAAAATACTAGAGATTCTAAAGGACTTTAATCTGAATTGGGATGAGGGACCGTTTATCCAGTCAGAAAGAGTAAAGAGTGGAATATACAAAAGTGCTGCTGAAAAACTAGTTAAAGATGGACATGCTTATATAGACGAAGGAGCAATTCGCCTAAAAATTCCCAAAGACGAAAAAATTAGTTATCACGATTTCGTTTTAGATAAAGAAATTACTTGGGATACAAATACTTTAGAGGATTTAGTGATACTTAAATCTGACGGATTTCCCACATATCATTTGGCATCTGTAGTTGATGATGTTGATATGAAAATAACTAATGTCTTAAGAGGTCATGATTGGCTTCCGAGTACTCCAATCCATCTACTTATTTATAAATATCTTGGATTTACGCCGCCAAATATTGGCCATTTAACAGACATCTTAGATCCAGAAGGCGGAAAGCTTTCAAAAAGAAAAGGCAGTACTTCAGTTGAAGGATTAATTTCTGAAGGGTATTTAAAAGAAGCAATTTTAAATTTTATTATGCTTCTTGGTTGGGCGCCAAAGGATAATAAAGAAATATTTACTTTAAACGAATTTATTAAAGCATTTGATGTTAAAGGACTGCAAAAAGCCAACCCAATTTTTAATAAAACAAAGCTTGATTGGTTTAATGGGGAATGGGTTAGAAAGTTGAATGATTCAGATCTAGCAAATATGATATTTGAATTTTTCGGCAAGAAATATCCAAAGGAACAAATAAATAAAATAGTTCCAATTATTAAAGATAGAATTAAAAAATTATCTGAGTTTGAAAGTTTTGCTGGATTCTTTTTTGAAAAGCCAAAAGTTGATAGCAAACTATTTGGTAAAAATTATCAAGAACACTTAAAAGCTGCAATTATTGGAGTGGAAGAAAATGAAAAAGATCTAATTGAAGTTGTTAAGAAACACAATTTTAAAACGGGTGAATTTTTTATGGACTTGCGGATTGCAATTACCGGAAGTAAATTTACTCCCCCAATTAACGAATCTATTGTAATATTAGGTAAAGAGGAAACTCTAAAGAGATTAAAAAATGCTGCCCACACAAACATACAAGGAAATTGATCTTGATACTTTTAGGAATAAGCTGAAGTTAAAGAGTATCCAGGAAAAGCTTAACTTCACTAAAAAGCACCCTCATGCAAAAAGATTTCTCGACAAAAAGGGGATTGATCTGGCGCATCTTCGAGCTCATTCTGCAAAAATTTTGGGAGCTGGGCTATTGGGGAGTGCCCTTCTTATAAATTCCCCGTCTCTATCAAAATTGCCGGGTGTCATTGAAATAGCTAAAAAGATGAACACTCCACAATTAGAAGTCCCGCTTAAGCTTCCTCAGGAAGGATTTTTAAATTCCCTTTCACAAATTATCCCCTCTTATGCTCAGCCATTAACTACCGCAAAAGAAAAAGAAATAGAACAATTAATTAATGAATACATTAAGATCCCCGCAAAGGCGAACTTAGAAGGTGAGCACTTAAATACAACATATGGCTTGATTGGAGCTGAGCAGCACTTAAGGCGCTACCCTGGGGATACAATGGCAGCCCACGACAAGGTGCCTGAACTGGATGAAGGGATGGCACCGGGCTTGGGGGCATGGGGATATTTTGCTCCTTCCAAGGCAAAACTGACTCAAGACTTGGTTGAGAAAGAAAAATGGTATGCAGTTGTCCAAACTCTATACCTACCTGACTGGCAAAAGAGGCTTCCGTACTTGCGTGATACTTGCGTGATTGGTACAAGTATAGAAAAGTGCTAATTATTAATACAGTAAATGGACGCGCGGTCGTAGCAGACATTGCAGACTCAGGCCCCGCCGCTTTTACAGGAAAACAATTTGGGGGAAGCCCGGAAGTGATGTATTATTTAGGAGGGGCGAGATATAAAAAGGGGCCTGTTATCCTTTTCTTTGTTGATGACCCCTCAAATAAAATTCCCTTGGGCCCAGTTAATTATAACGAACTAGACTTGGGAGGATTAAGTTTAAAACAAGTATGAGTATTATATTCTACGATCATCTTTTGGTTCTGGAAGACGTTAAAAAAATAGTTAATTCTGGAAAAGGAAGCTATGAGGAAAAAGAAGAATTATGGCAAATAGTTGATGAGCTTGTGCACCACAGAATGATGACCACTTTACTTGATAATCTGCCAACTATTTATCACGGAGAATTCTTAGAAATTTTTACAAGAACACCACACGATAAAAAACTTATAAAATATCTCTCTGACAAAAGCCAAAAAGACATGAAAAAGATAATTAAAGACGAAAGCAAAAAGCTTAGATCTGAAATTTATTTTTTAGTTACGGCCATATAAATGAAATAAAGGCCAGATAGACCAACTAGAACATAAACTATTTGGACAACCATTGGCCATGCTCCAAAAACGGAGTCAACTAAATTTATTTGCGCTAATCCTACTAGTCCCCAGTTAATTGCTCCAACCAAGACAAGTACCCATGCCACCCAGTCTACTGTGTTCATTTTCATTCCTCCTGTAGATTTTTTTGCCATTTTTAATCACCACCTTAACTATTTCTTAGTATCATCTAAATTAAAGATTAATGTCAAGTCGTGGTAAAATATGCCTACATTGCGGAATCGTCTAATGGTAGGACTTCAGATTCTGGATCTGAATATCTTGGTTCGAATCCAGGTTCCGCAGCTGAGCAGTGTACCCACATGACCGAAACTCCTAGAAAAACCGGATAACACTTTTAAACTTAAACTTCCGTACCACACGCTCGTTGTTCGGAAAACAATTTAGAATAGGTAATTTAAAACTAAAAATTCTAACTATTTTAACCATTTGGCCACTGAGGTAGTGGAATCTCTGGTCTATTTTCCCATTTTAGTAATTCTTCTGTAAATCTAATGTTGTTGCTTGTTCCCAGCTCAAGAATTTGTCTATAAACAGAGTAGTCACTCGAGGTATCTGCAACAAAATTATGGGCAAATTCTGAGGAAATTTTTTTGGGAATATTCCAATCCTGACCTGATTTATCTGGCATAAAACATATAGTGCTTTGGCACGGGCTCGATGTCTATCATCTGGAGTACGTTTTTTTAGCTTTGCTGTAACTTTATTTATTTGTTGTTCTACTTTTTGAAAATCTTCTGAATTTTGTAAGTTGGACCTCAAATACTGATTCCTTGTCATTATTAATTTGCCTATACCGCTATCATTTTTAAATCTCAATGTTGTACTAAGTTGCCCCCAATGTTGTTTGACAACATGGTCCTCGCATGTTTTATTGATTTTTTTAATTGTAATGCTCTTTCCGTTTTTAACCGTTTCATCAAAGAAGTTCGTTAAGATCCTACTTCTACCCAATTCCTCTCTAGCGAAAGCTGCTAAAACAATCGCGCTACTATATGATTTTTGGTTAATTAGGGATACCGCATCAATAAGCAGTAAACCACATTGTTCTAGAGCATAGACCGCTCCCTTTAAGAGATACTGAGATGTGACGCACATAGTTCAATTATACTATTTAGCCTTACAGTGATAAACTCTTTGTATTGAGTTATAAGGACTGAAGTGGTCTAGACCGACATGCTCAGCCAGTTGCATGCAAGGTTAAAAATTGTCACAATGGATATGTCGATGAAAATTAAGAAGTTGGTTGTTAGTTTAATACTTGGAGTTCTTGGATTTTTACTCGCTTTATCAGGCCTTAATTTAATTCAACTTTCGGCAAAGCTAGCGCTTTATGCTGGATTAGCATTATTCGCTTTAGCAGCTCTTAATTATTTTTTGTTATAAAGCAGGAACAGTTGTTGTTACTGGAGGTGGAGATTCAATGGGAGTAGTAACTGAAGGTGTAGTAGGTGTTGCAGTTTGTTCTACAGTATTAACTACAGTTTGTACTAAGGTTTGGTCTACTTGAGGAACTGAATTGGTAGTCTGTTGCACTTGTTCAATTTCTTGCTGAATAATGGGCGCTAATTCTTGTTCAATTGGTGATACTTCCCCAGCTGGAGCTGAAAAGATTTCCTCGGTTAGTTCTTCTGTTCTTTGTAAAACTTCCTCGGTAGTTGGTCCAGAAACTTGAGTGTCAGCTTGCGTGATTATTTCTTCAATTGGAATCTGTAAAGCCTGGGTAACGATTGCTATCTCCTGACTTTGTTCCAGTTCGTTAACCAAATTATTTATCGCGGAAGCGTTTTCTATAGCATTTACCGTTTCCGGAATTTGAAGACTATCTAAAGTAATTTCGGCTGTTATGGCGGCTGTTACTTCGTTCAGGTTAGCGATAGAGATATCCGATCTTATCTCGGCTAATAGATTAGTGGTTTCAGGTGACGCGGCAATTACAACACCGGAAAGGCTTGCTGGTAAATTAGATACAAATTTATCAACAACCTGTTTTTCTAAATCTTTATTACCCAGGTCAACGGCGACCTTTATGTCAAGTACATCGGGATATATTGTTGCACTTTCATAAAAGAGAGTATCTTTAAGTTTCTCGGGATTAGTTCCATATAATTTTGTAATTTGGTCATGGCCTAATTTCTTTAAATTTTTAATGAGCTCTGCAAGTTTCGGATCTTTATTTTTTTCACCACTGGCTCTAAGTTCTAAGGCCTCCAAAATCCGGAGGTCAGCTGGATCACTCACCCAGTTCGCCACAAATTGGCTTTGTAGATCAGAGGTAGACAAACTAAGTACACGAGCCTCAAAATGCTCCAAAATTTTAGCTTTATAAATTTCGGCGTAGATAATTAACTCTGGAGATTTGAACACTCTTCGGATTCTACTAAAAGTTTTAAACTCACGCATTGGATTTCCAGGAATTTCACTCACCAGCGTATCTAAAAGTGCTTGCTTTTTTGTAAAGGGCATTGCTAACACTTTCTTTTCAAACCTCTCGATAAGAATATATTGTGTCAACCTCAAGGAATTTTTCTGAGAGTCACTAGTTGCGACGTCTTCCAACTCTTGCAAAAGTTCTGCAGTTTTGAGTTCTTTGTAGTTTGATCCGGCAACAGTAGCCAAACTATTTGCAAGCTCGCGGGCGAGGATTTGAGGATCGGGATGATAATTAATTAATATTTTAGCAAAGGCGCCGAGTCCTTTTGCACGAGCTTTTTCAATCTTTATTAACGAGGAGTCATCAAATTTTTCTTCCAGCCCTTGTAGAATTAACTCCTGACGGAAATATTTCTCAGCGTAGTTAAAAGCTACAGCGTTAATAGCCTTCGCTTTATCTTTATCTGTTTTGCCTACGCTATCAGAAATAGATAATATCTGATTAAATCTGTCTTCGACTTGGGATATCTCGTTTGCGGCAAGATTAACAACAAAACCTTTAATAAGAGGGTTATTTTGTTTCAGATTCTTCTGTAAAAGTGAGATTGTCTCAATTGTTTCCCAAGAGTTATGTTTTAAAATAAGCTGGGTTTTGGAAAGTGAATCGAAAGTAAAAAATTCCTGAATTCTCCTGCCCGCCTTTTTGAAGATATACAAAGGATTGTCGGCGAGAATTCCTGACTCGGCAACTTTTACATCCTGTGGATCAACCTCAGCGGTCACGTCGGTATGCTTATAATCATAGCCTTGGTTAAGTTCTTTTACTGCCTCACTCGTTATTGCCTTTTGAACATCGGCCGGTAGCGCGGTCTTACTTTTCGGCCTAAGGTCCTTAAACCCGTTAAAAAATGCTTCTGCTACCGAAGGAGTGATGGTAAAGAGTAAGACGAGAAATAAAGCAAGAGCTAAAATAAGACCGGAAAACTTCCACAAAAATCCTTTCTTTTTCCTAGGCCTTGTTTTTTGGGTAGCCATTTGTCCTTGATTTAAGTATCACTCTTTCTTCAGTAGTTATCAAGCGATTAAAAACATAACCACTTTGAGGAACAGTTTTTATGGTGTCTCATTTAGCTTCAATGTGAGACAATGGTATATGTCGAGTTATGAGGACTGAAGTGGTCTAGACCAATATGCTTCAGCCAAAAATGGGAAAAACTTTAGAAAGACTTGGTTTAAATCCAGATAACTCTATTGTTATTGGCTCTGGGATTCTGCAGGCGCTTGGAATTAGAAAAAGTAGAGATATTGATTTGGTTGTTACTCAAGAAATTTACACTTCTTTGAAAAAATCTGGAAATTTCAAGATTGTAGAAAGCCATAGTCGCGAGATTTTGAAGGATGATCTATTTGAAATCGGAACAGATTGGAATGTTTTAGGCAAATCGTACAGTTTTGAAGATTTTGATAATAATTCAATAATTATTGATGGAGTTAGATATATAACTCTTGATTTCTTGTACAGAGCAAAAAAGAGTTGGCTTCATCAAAAAAATGTTCGTCAGAAAGATATTGAAGATGTGAGATTAATTGAATTGTATACGACTGAGATTAATTAATGAAGAGTTTGTGTTTAAGGATTAGATAAATAACTACAGCAAGGGGAATTAGAGCTGCAACGAAGTTTACATAAAGTCCTATGGCAACAATCAAAGCATACAACAGCAAACTCCACTTTTTTCTAGTAACAATTCCATATGAAATTGCAATCATTGAAATTCCTACAGCAAGCCTTATTAAATATGTAGGCAGGTGAGTTCCGGTAGGCCGAATTACGTCTCCAAAGATTCCTCCCATTATGCTTAAGCCCCCAGTTAACGTAAAAAGGGCAATTAGTTTTATTTCTATTGGTAAGTTTCCACCCGGAAGTGCTACTTCTAACTTATGTGCAATTTTATGTGACCCTCTTCTCACTTTTTTCCTTGTCATCTCTAGATAAATATTAGCAGATTATGTACTATGAATATAGTGAGTAAGAATTTTATTTTTGGTGTTTTTGTAGTTTTTTTAACTTTGTTGGTGCCGCAAACAATATTTGCGCAACAAAAAACGCTTAACTTATCTGCAAACGCGAGAAGTGCTATAAACAATTTAGCTAAAGACATTCTTACAGAAGGCATTAATCCTAAAATAACTGATATTAAGTCCCAACTTGATCCTGTTGATTATGCGACTGTAAAAACTATTGGAGTACTTCCTGATAATCCGCTTTATATTTTTAAGTCTGTCTCAAGAAGTTTAAAAATATTTTTTACTTTTGATAAAAACAAAAAGGTGCACCAGATACTTCTTGATGGAAATGAGAAAACTCTGGAAAGTATTTTAGTTTTAGAGAAGGCAACTAAAACGAATAGTCCAGTTTTGAGGAACATTTATGTAAACATTTCTGCGAAAGTTTTGGATAGTGTGGGGAGTGATTTTGATTATGTAGCTAAGAATATTAATGCTCTAAATAAAGACGAAGCATTTAAATTTGCAGGAATTTATCTTAAACACCAGATCCTTTTGCAAGAAGAAGAGGACAGGCTCGGTGAAAGTGATTTTCTTAAAATTGAATCTGTAAGAGTAGCTCATCTTCAAAGTCTTGCCCACATTGTCGTTTCTGGTGACCCAACCCAATTGGCTAAAGTAATTAGTACTCAAGTTGGTCTGAATTATAAAGATTTAGCAGGAGCTGCAATTTTACGAGATCTTGAAAACAGCGCAGCGGATTTAGATCGAGTGACCCTTATGGCTACTCAAAATTCACTACTTAAAGATATTGAGTCAAAGTTATTGAAGCTTACAAGTAAAGATAGGTTAGCTGAAATAACAAGGTATGCATCTTTCATTCACGGTAACCCAATACGCCAATTCCAAGCATACAACCAGATATCTAAAAGTTTCACTTCCAAAGAAATAAATATTTTGACATCGAATCTTAAAGATAAAGCAGCGCAAAATTTTAAAAGACATTTGGAAAGACTAGATAATTCAGAAATTCAAAAACAGTTTGTGCAAACAGTTTTTAGCGAATACCCAATAGATTTACGGCTTATTTTTTATACTGAGATTCAACTAAGAAATTCCCAAGGTCAACTTGTTAGGCTAAAAGAAGTAAAAAAAATTTTAGGCTCTCAAATTTGCCAAAATTTTGGTCAGAATTCAGACAAGTTGGCTCAAACCAGATTTTATACAGAGTCAATTAAAAACCCAGATGTGCTAGATATAAAGATTGGACAATTTCTTGTTGAGTCGATACAAAATTGTAGTTCGAAAACTGATACAGCTTTGCAACTAGTGACTAATCTAGAGAAAGCCATAAACAACAATTTTACAAAAGAGGCTAAGACGACGCCAATATCTGGAAATATACTAACAAAATTACAAGCAGAGGAAATATTGAAAAAGGAGGGGATTACAGATATTGCGCCCCAAGACGAACAAATAGTTGCAGAAATAGTCGAAGAAGAAGTTAAACAAATTGAGGATGAGGTAACAGTTCCAGAAACAATTATAAGGGAGGTTCTTGCAATCGAGGAGCCAACCCAAGAAGAAATAGTGCAAAAGGAAGAACAAATTGTAGAAGAAATTATTGATGCCGCAGAAACAGGTAAGACAAGTCCGTTTGTCGAGGAACTTCCTGAACCGGTTCAAGAAGAAATAGCTAAAGAAGTAGAAAATCTAGCAACTATTGTTCCTACGCCAACAACAATTCCTACGTTAGCACCAACCCCAGCGCCAACCTCAATTCCAACAACTGCCCCTTCTGCGGTACCTTTACCAACAGAAGAACCAACACTTATAGAAACCATAGAGTCTACGGCTCCTTCACCAACCCCAATAGAAGTAACCACCCCATCGTTATAGTCTTTGAAGTCAGACATTAATTATAATGATATACTGGGCCTAGACAGAGATGCTCAGCCCTATCCAAATGAGGTGAAGAATTTATAAATAATGCGTATATTAGTCTGCCCAGTAGCAACAGTTAATGCCCCAGTTAAATATGTCCTTAAACTTTTAGAGTTACAGAATTGGGGAAGATGGATTGATGGAAAAGTAGAGAAAGTTTATCCAGAGGGACCAATGGTTGTTGGCCAGGAGGCGATACTTTCTGCAAAGTCGTTTATGTTAACTTGGAGGGTAAGAGTCAAAGTAATTAATATTGATAAGGTTAATCGTAAAATTCGATATGACGTCTTTGATCCATTTGAATTAAAAAATGAGGAAGAGTTGGAGTACAAACCATTAACCAATAAAACATGTAGAGTTCAATATAATTGTAATTTCATTTTTCCAGATGGAATTAAAGGATTTCTCGTAAAAACTTTGCTTGGTAGGAAGTTAATTGATGTGCCTGAAGATTCGATAAGAAGGTTAAAGGCAGAGGCGGAAAGAGAATATAAAAACAGTTAGTAATTATTTAAAATCTGTAGTTGTTTAGTGACTTGGGAATTTACTGTATTAACGGTGTTAATTATTAGTACTATAGCAATTCCAAGGGATATTATAGTTAGTACAATTAAAATTACTCCAATAATTTTTGAAGTTTGTTTTGGTTCTTGAAGATACCTTATTCCCCAAATTAATCCAAGTGGTGGAAGTATGAAGCTACCTATATATAAAAGAAGTTGATGGGTAAGTGTGGTTGATAAAGGCTTTGGTTTAAGGTTCGTTCCACAGTTAAAGCAAAAAAAGTCAGTTACTTTTACTTGAACATGACACTTGGGACAAACTGGATTTTCCATCCCCTAATCTTATCATTAATTGTGTTTTTACTGTTTCAGAACTAATATTAAATATAGACTGAAGGTGAAGAGGGATGTATAAAAAGTTGGGATCTTTAAGGCAATTGTCTGGCCAGCGTTTTTGACCTTTAGACTATTCGAGTTTTTCAAAATATAGATAAGTATGATATACTACCTCTAGTTTGAAGGAGCGCGTAAGGGAAAGGGCATTTGCCACCTGATTGCGGTTACTTAAACAATGAAGGTGGTGATACTAAATGGCTAAAAGATTATTCGTAGGAGGACTTCCATGGTCAGTTACTGATCAGGAACTTCAAGATATGTTTGCTGCTCATGGAGCAGTTGCATCAGCAAGAGTTATCACTGATAAATTCACAGGTAGATCAAAGGGATTTGGTTTCGTTGAATATTCAAATGATGAAGATGCCGATAAAGCAATCAAAGCACTTGATGGAAGCGATATACAAGGAAGAAAAATCGTTGTAAACGTTGCTCGTCCAATGGAAGATAGACCTCAAGGAGGAGGTAGAAATTGAAATACCTTGTAATTATAGGTATAGTAGCAGTTACGTTAATCGCAGTCTTTTTGTTAGTCAGAAAGGCTCCGGTTGGCGTAGCTCAAAAACAAATACCAATGGAAACTACATTACCATTTCCAATAGTTGATACAGGAAAGCACTATAGTGCTCTTATCTCAACATCTATCGGAGATATTACAGTTTCTCTTAATGTTGAAAAAACTCCAATTACAGTAAGTAACTTCGTTTATCTTGCCAATAAAAACTTTTACGATAACACTATTTTTCACCGTGTTATAAAAGGATTCATGATTCAGGGAGGAGATCCCAAGGGAGATGGGACCGGAGGCCCTGGGTATTCATTTAACGATGAACCAATTACAGATGACTATAAGCGTGGAACTTTGGCTATGGCCAACTCAGGCCCGAATACTAACGGAAGCCAATTTTTTATAATGCATCAAGATAATCCACTTCCTAAAAATTATGTTATTTTTGGAATGGTTACCAAGGGCATTGAAGTTGTAGATAAAATTGCCGATTCTCCTGTTAAATCAAGTTCTTCAATGGGAGAAAACTCTTCCCCAATTTCTCCAGTAACAATTAAATCTGTTAAGATAATTGTAGAATAGTTTTTCTAAAATGAAAAAAGTTCTATTACCTCTTTTTGTTTTTATTCTTGTTTGTTTTGCTTTAAATTTCATTCAATATTCCCCTTGCGATACTCCAATTAAATATAAAATTGGAAATATTGATAAACGCTTTAACATAACTTCCGAGCAGTTTAAAAAAGATACGAATAATGCCAGTAGCATATGGAATAAGATTATTAATAAAAACGTGTTTACATATGATCCAAAAGGAAATCTAACTATCAATGCAGTGTATGACGAGCGGCAAGCTTTGAATAATCAAATAAACACACTTGAAGGAAAATTAAAAACAGGCGAGACAACACTTGATGCGCAAATCGCCAAATATCAAAAAGATCTGGCAACCTTTAATAAGTCTCTTATTGATCTTAATGCTCAAATTGATGCTTGGAATGCTAAGGGTGGTGCTCCGCCTGATGTGTATAAAGCTTTGCTAAATCAGCAAAGTGCCCTAAAGGCCGAGGCAAGCCGCCTCAATGCACTGGCAAAGTCCTTAAATCAGCAAACTAGCACATATAATTCTCAGGTTTTAAATGTTAATAATAAAATCAATACTTTTAATGAGAGCTTGTTGGTTAAGCCAGAGGAGGGGTTATATGATTCAGAAACTAATACAATCAATATTTATTTTGACATTAGTCAAAATGAGTTAATTCATACTTTAGCCCATGAATTGGGGCACGCCAGGGGGTTGGCGCATACTAATGGAAAACTTGATATTATGTACCCGGAATCAGGAGAGTCATTAATAGCTTCACAAAATGATATTAACGCCATTACTTTAATATGTAAAAAGAAGAGTTTACTGCAGGCTATCCTCTTGACAATTACTACAAGATAGGTCAAATTGATAAAGACACGAACAGAAGGGGGGTGAATTGAATGTATAGAAAATTAATAATCGCTTTTGTTATTGCATTAGTTGGACTTGCTGTAAATGTCAATAGTAATGTGGCCCAAGCAGCTCATAGAAGTTACAGACTTGCTTATAAGCCTTACACAGTCCAAAGAGCAATGCCAACAAGCCCAGACTTTAATAATTGGGGAGCATACCCTAATTCTCAAGTTAACTGGACACACGCAAGAGTAAACAATCACACTGTGACTTTCCAGAATCCATTGGTTTGTGCTGAAGCTTTTTCAGGAAACAGAAAGGTTCACCTTGGATGTTTACATCTAAATCTTGGTCCAACTACAGCATCTACTGTTAATTGGGCAGAGGAATTTAATGTCCCAACCCAAACTTTAGGACACGGAACCTGGAGGGTAGTTTATACCTATAAGGGTACAGATAACGTCTGGCATAGGATCTTGGGAGTAGATGGAAGAGCATCTGATGGAATGATCAGTCTATAGAGAATTGATATAATAGATTCTCATGGAAAGCTCGGATAGAGAACTAGTTCTAAGGATCAAGTCTGGAGATGTTCTCGCTTTTGAAGTACTCGTTAACAAGTACCAAAGGTCTTTGTACAGTTTTACTAATAGAATTGTAAAAGATGATAGCGCTACCGAGGACATTCTTCAGAAAACTTTTTTGAAGATTTATAAATCTATTGATCGAGTCGATCCCGATAGAAAGTTCTCTACTTATGCTTTTGAAATTGCTAAAAATACTGCAATTTCTTACCTAAGGACTCTTAGGCGACAAATTCCAATTGATCAGATTGAGATTGAGCTTTCAGATTCATCATTTGATTCTTTAGTCAAAGAAGATAAAGAGAAAAGAGTATCTGTGGCAATTACTTCTTTACCTAAGAAATATCAGAAAGTTATTCGACTTTATTACTTTTCAGATTTATCATATAACGAGATTGGCCAAAAGCTTAAGCTACCAGTCAATACCATAAGGACTCATTTGCGTCGGGCAAAAGAGAG
>WNFM01322221.1_pt1 | contig 18490 bp, 19 predicted proteins | sample 5400271 | NCBI WGS metagenome assembly WNFM01 (sample SAMN13153352, study PRJNA577476) | soil metagenome | isolation source: 60 cm saprolite on Douglas fir-dominated hillslope | place: USA:California | collected 2013-09-17 | reverse complement strand
TCCTCGAGATTGTGCTCGGGGTCGAACAGCATGGTGAGGGCGATCTCGCGGTTCTCGCGCACGGCGACCGAGAGCACGTCGCGCACCTCGGTGTAGTCGGCGACGGCGCTCACCGGCCGCTTCTCCGCCTCGAGGATGTCGAAGCGCAGGCGCGCCGCATGCGGCAGCAGCGCGCCGCGCCAGCGCCGCGGACGGAACGCGCTGATCGGCGTCAGCGCCAGCACGCCGGCGCCGAGCGGGATGATCGGCCCGTGCGCCGAGAAATTGTAGGCGGTGCTGCCGACCGGCGTCGCGACGAGGATGCCGTCGGCGGCCAGCTCCTCGACGCGCACGACATCGTCGATCGTGACGCGGATCTTGGCGGTCTGGCGCGTCTCGCGCAGCAGCGATACCTCGTTGAAGGCGAGCGCCTTATGCTCGGCGCCGGCGACGTCGCGGGCGCGCATCTCGAGCGGATGGGTGCGCACCGGCACGGCGCGCGCGAGGCGCTCGCGCAGGCCCTTGGGCTCGTAGCCGTTCATGAGGAAGCCGACGCTGCCGCGATGCATGCCGTAGATGGGCAATCCCAGCTCGAGATAGCGGTGCAGCGTCTCCAGCATGAAGCCATCGCCGCCGAGCGCGACGATGACGCCGGCGTCCTCGGGCGGCGGGTCGCCGTAGAGCGCCGTGAGCTCGGCGAGCGCGGCCTGGGCGGCCGGCGCGTCGCTGGCGACGAAGGCTATGGCGTCGGTCTTGGCCAAGGGCGCGGCGCTCAACCGCCGGTGACGCTCATATGCCGCGACACCGCCGGGCGATTGTGGCGGCGATCGATGATGAAATCATGGCCCTTGGGCTTGCGCGCGATCGCCTCGGCGATCGCCAGATCCAGCGGCTCGTCGCTCTCGGCGAGCCTGAGCGGCGTGCGCAGATCGGCGGCATCCTCCTGGCCCAAGCACATGAAGAGCGTGCCGGTGCAGGTGAGGCGCACGCGGTTGCAGCTCTCGCAGAAATTATGCGTGAGCGGCGTGATCAGGCCGAGCCGCCGCCCGGTCTCGCGCACGGTGTAGTAGCGCGCCGGGCCGCCGCTGCGGTAATCGGTCTCGTCGAGCGTCCAGCGTCGCTGCAGCTGCGCGCGCACCAGCGACAGCGGCAGGTACTGCTCGAGCCGCGTCGCGCTGCCGATCTCGCCCATCGGCATGACCTCGATGAAGGTCAGATCGAAGCCTTGGTCGCCGCACCAGGCGACCAGGCGATCGAACTCGTCGTCATTGACGCCCTTGAGTGCGACGGCGTTGATCTTGACGGCGAGGCCGGCGCGCGTCGCGGCGTCGAGCCCCTCCTGCACCTTGTCGAGCTTGCCCCAGCGGGTGATCGCCGTGAACTTGGCGGGGTCGAGCGTGTCGAGCGACACGTTGATCCGCCGCATGCCCGCCGCCTTGAGCTCCCCGGCGTAGCGCGCAAGCTGGCTGCCGTTGGTGGTGAGCGTCAGCTCGTCGAGCGCGCCGCTGTCGAGGTGGCGGCTGAGCGCGCGCACCAGCGCCATGATGTTGCGCCGCACCAGCGGCTCGCCGCCGGTGAGGCGGAGCTTGCGCACGCCTAGCCGCACGAAGGCGCTGCACAGACGGTCGAGCTCCTCGAGGGTGAGGACCTCCGATTTCGGCAGGAAGGTCATGTCCTCCGCCATGCAATAGACGCAGCGGAAGTCGCAGCGGTCGGTGACCGAGACGCGGAGATAGCTGATATGCCGGCCGAAGGGGTCGATCATGGGCTTGTTATGGGGACCCGCCTGGCGGTCCTCAAGTCTCCCGGCGCTAGCCTATCGCATAAAATCCGCGGGCGAAAGGAGAGCAGGGTTCGGGTCCTGGGTTTGCGGCGGACCCTTCGAGACGCCCGCTGGCGCGGGCTCCTCAGGGTGAGGACCAACCGGATGCCTCACCCTGAGGAGCCGTGCTGAGCTTGTCGAAGCACGGCGTCTCGAAGGGCGAGTGGGACAGCGCCACGCCTACCACGGCAGCTCGCCGGCGAGGAAGGCGCGCGCGGCCGCGCTGGCGGGCCCGGCGAAGAAATCCTTGGCCGCCGCGCGCTCCAGCACGCGGCCCTGATGCAGGAACACGACCTCGTCGGCGAGCCGGCGCGCCTGGCCGAGATCGTGCGTGGTCATGATGATCTTGGTGCCGGCGCGGTGGAAGCCGTCGATGATGTCCTCGACGGCGCGCGTCGCGGCGGGGTCGAGGCTCGCCGTCGGCTCGTCGAGGAACAGCACCTGCGGCTCCAAGGCCCAGGCGCGCGCCAGGGCCAGGCGCTGGCGCTCGCCGCCCGACAGCACCCGCGCCGGGCGCCGCGCCAGGGCAGCCAGGCCGACGCGCTCGAGCGCCGCGGCGACGCGCCGGCAGCGCGTCGCGCGCGCCACGCCGCGCAGGCTCAGCGCGTAATCGACATTGGCGGCGATCGAGCGGCGCAGCAGCACTGGGTGCTGGAACACCATGGCCTGCTGGCGGCGCACGAGCTCGGCGCCCTGCGCGCCGCCGCCCCACAGGATGCGGCCGGCGGTGGGCGCGAGCAGGCCGTGGCACAGCCGCAGCAGCAGGCTCTTCCCGGCGCCGTTGGGGCCGAGCACGATGCTGCGCGGGCCGGCCGCGAAGGCGAGGGTGACCCCGGCCAGGAGCGGCACGCCGCCCGCCGTATAGCCGATGCCGTCGAGCCGCAGCGGCAGTATCGAGGGAACCGCGTGCATGCGCGACAAACTGGCGGAATCCCGCGGCCAAAGGAAGCGGGTTGCACCGCGGCCGGGGCGCCTCCATCATCGCCGGCATGAAGGAGTTCAGCGTCCGCCCCGACCCCAACGATCCGCGGCTCACCCGCCGCGTCAGCGGCATCGACCAGGAGGGCCGCCCGGTCGAGACCTCCGTGGTGGTGGAGCGGCCGCTCACGCTGTTCCTGAACGGGCAGGAGATCGTCACGATGATGACGATCGGCGACCATGCGGATTTTCTCGCCGTCGGCTATCTGCTCAATCAGAACATGCTGCGCTCGGATGACGTCGTCACCGGCATCGACTATGACGACGAGCTCGAGACTGTGGTGGTGCGCACCAAGCGGCGCACCGATTTCGAGAAGAAGCTGCGCAAGAAGACGCTGACCTCCGGCTGCGCCCAGGGCACGGTGTTCGGCGACCTCATGGAGAAATTCGAGGAGATCCGCCTGCCCGCGGACGCGATCCTGCGCACGTCATGGCTCTACGCGCTCGCCAAGAAGATCAACACCGCGCCGAGCCTCTATCTCGCCGCCGGCGCCATCCATGGCTGCGTCTTGTGCGAGGAGGACCGGCCGCTGCTCTACATGGAGGATGTCGGCCGCCACAACGCCATCGACAAGATCGCCGGCTACATGCATCTGAACCGCATCGGCCCCGAGGGCAAGATCTTCTACACCACCGGCCGGCTCACCTCGGAGATGGTGATAAAGACCGTGCAGATGCGCATTCCGATTCTGATTTCGCGCTCCGGCTTCACGGCGTGGGGCGTCGATCTCGCGAGGAAGGCCGGGCTCACCCTGATCGGCCGCGCCAAGGGCAAGCGCTTCATCGCCTTGGCCGGCGAGCAGCGCATCGTCTATGACGGCGACCCCGCCAAGGTCGAGGAAGAGGCGCCGCAGCAGCGGCGCAAGGCGAGTGCCGAAGAGGACGCGGCGTGACGATCGCCGGCATCGTGCTCGCCGGCGGCTTGTCGCGCCGCATGGGCGGCGGCGACAAATGCCTGCAGCCGCTGGCCGGGCGCCCGCTGCTCGCGCACATCATCGAGCGCGCAGAGGGCCAGGTGGCGGCGCTCGCGCTCAACGCCAATGGCGATCCCGCGCGCTTCGCCGCTTTCGGCATGCCGGTGGTGGCGGACAGCGTGCCGGGCTTTGCCGGGCCGCTCGCCGGCGTGCTCGCCGGGCTCGACTGGGCGGCGGCGAGCGATCCCCGCTGCACGCATGTGGCGAGCTTCGCCGGCGATGCGCCCTTCCTGCCGCGCGACCTGGTGGCGCGTCTCTGGGCGGCGGTCGCCGACGGGCGGCACGATCTCGCCTGCGCCGCCTCCGGCGGGCGCGCGCATCCGGTGTTCGGGCTGTGGCCGGTCGCGCTGCGCGAGGCGCTCCGCCGCGCCATGGTGGCGGAGGGGACGCGCAAGGTCGACGTCTGGACGGCGCGGTACGATCTCGTCGCCGTCGATTTCGCGACCGCGCCGGTCGATCCCTTCTTCAACGCCAACCGGCCGGAGGATCTGGCCGAGGCCGAGCGGCTGGCGGCTTCGCTGCGCCCGGTCAGCGCCGCGGCGGCGGCTCATCCGCGATCGGGATGAGCGCGACCAGGACGATATTGATCAGCATTTTACCGGCATTCTCGAAATTGACGGTGACGCGGTCGCCAACCGCCGATTGAACTTGTCCGACGCCCCATCCGGGCTCCGAGGGATGGCGGACGCGGACGCCGGGAACTAGGCTGTGGCGCATGATTGGACCGTCATCCGTTGTGTTGGGTGCGCCTTGCCGGCCATATATAGGGGAAGGCGGGGGACCGGGCAGCCCCGGCGGGCGGCGAACAGGGGATGGCGGCCATATGAGCATACTGGTCGAGATGCGCGTGGTCGAGCTGCTGAATGCGCGGCTGTGCCACGAACTGGTGAGCCCGGTCGGCGCGATCAACAACGGCGTCGAATTGCTCGGCGAGGAAGACCCCGACTTCGTACGCGACGCCATCCAGCTGATCGGCCAGAGCGCCCGCAAGGCGAGCCAGCGGTTGCAGTTCTATCGCTTCGCCTACGGCACGAATGCCAGCGCCAGCGGCACGCCGGCGAGCGGGCGCGATCTTTCCCTCGGCCTCTTCGAGGAGACCAAGATCCGCTGCGACTGGCTGGCGGGCGCGGCGACGCTGCCGAGCGATTGGCAGCGCCTCGCCTGCAACATGCTGGTGCTCGCGGGCGAGGTGCTGCCGCGCGGCGGCAGCGTGGTGGTCCGCCCGGTGCGCGCCGGCGTCTCGGGCATCGAGGTCATGGCGGAAGGGGACAACGTCAACGTCACGCCGGAGATGCGCGCGGCGCTCGATGCGGCGGCGTCCGTCGACGAGCTCACCTCGCGGACCATCCAGGCCTATTTCGCCGCGCGCCTGGCCAGCCAGCTCGGCGCCATGCTGGCGCTGGTCGAGGCGGAGCCGCAGCGCGCGCTCTTCCGCGCCGCGGCCGGCTGAGCCGCGCCTTGCGGCGGCGCGCCTAACGGTTGATTAACAACCGTCATCGCTAACCGCTTCTTAAAGTTTTTTCGACAAGTTTTGAGCCAATCTCCTGGCCGCCTTCCGCGGCCAAGCACGGCGCGACCGCGCTCCGAGGAACCGCATATGGACGACCTGCTCCGCGAATTCCTGACCGAGACGAACGAGAGCCTTGCGGTGATGGACCTCGAGCTCGTCAAGCTCGAGCAGAACCCGGAAGATCCCAAGCTGCTCGGCAGCATCTTCCGCATCGTCCACACCATCAAGGGAACCTGCGGCTTTCTCGGGCTACCGCGCCTCGAGCGGGTGGCGCATGCTTCCGAGAGCGTGCTCGGCAAGATCCGCGACGGCGAGATGGTGGTCTCGCAGGAGGCGATCAGCCTGGTGCTCGAATCGCTCGACCGCATCAAGTCGCTGCTGGCGGCGCTCGAGGAGAAGGAAGTCGAGCCGGAGGGCGACGACGGCGATCTCATCGCCCGCCTCACGCAACTCGTCGAAGGTGGTGCGACCGCGCCGAAGCCAGCGGTCGCGCGCGTCGCAGCGCCGGCGGCGGAGCCGGCCGAGCCGGTAGAACTCGAGCCGGCGGAATCGGTCGAGCCGATCGAAGAGATGGCGGAGATCATGCCCGCGCCGGTCGAGCCCCCGCCCGCGCCGGTCGAGGCCGTTCGCGACCGCGCACCGGCGCCCGCCGGGGAGGCGGCCGAAGCCAAGGAATCGGCGGTCGCGGCGCAAAGCATCCGCGTCAACGTCGATGTCCTCGAGAATTTGATGACGATGGTGAGCGAGCTGGTGCTGACGCGCAACCAGCTCATGCAGATCCTGCGCGTTCACAAGGACACCGACTTCGCCGTGCCGCTGCAGCGGCTGTCGCATGTCACGACCGAGCTGCAGGAAGGCGTCATGAAGACGCGCATGCAGCCGATCGGCCATGCCTGGGCGAAGTTGCCGCGCATCATCCGCGATCTTTCGCACGAGCTGAACAAGAAGATCGACCTGCAGATGCTGGGGTCCGAGACCGAGCTCGATCGCCAGGTCCTCGAGATGATCCGCGACCCGCTGACGCACATGGTGCGCAACTCGGCCGACCACGGCATCGAGCTGCCGGCCGAGCGCGTGCGCGCCGGCAAGCCCGACACCGGCACCATCACGCTCAATGCCTATCACGAGGGCGGCCACATCATCATCGAGATCAGCGACGACGGCCGCGGCCTCGACACCGACCGCATCAGGCAGAAGGCGGCGCTGATGGGCATTGCCAGCGAGAGCGATCTCGACGGCATGAGCGAGCAGCAGATCCATCAATTCATCTTCAAGGCGGGCTTCTCCACCGCCAGCACCGTGACCAGCGTTTCCGGGCGCGGCGTGGGCATGGACGTCGTGCGCACCAACATGGAGAAGATCGGCGGCACGGTGGAGATGAAGAGCCAGCGCGGCAAGGGCTCGACCTTCATCATCAAGATCCCGCTGACGCTGGCCATCGTCTCGGCGCTCATCGTCGAATGCGGCGGCGAGCGCTTCGCCATCCCGCAATTGAGCGTGATCGAGCTGGTGCGCGCCGCCGTCAAGGCCGACACCAGCATCGAATGGCTCAACAATGCGCCGGTGCTGCGCCTGCGCGACCGGCTCCTGCCGCTGGTCTCGCTGCACGAGCTGCTGAAGCTCGGGCGCCGCCCGGATCACCCGAGCGAGACCTTCATCGTGATCACGCAGGTGGGCACGCTTACCTTCGGCATCATCGTCGATCGGGTATTCGACACCGAGGAGATCGTGGTGAAGCCGGTCGCGCCCATTTTGCGCGACATCGCCATCTTCTCGGGCAACACCATCCTGGGCGACGGCAGCGTCATCATGATCCTCGATCCCAACGGGATCGCCACCAGCGCCGGCGAGATCACCGTCGGCGCCGGCGGCGCGCGCACCGACCACTTGCCGGCGCGCGCCGTGCAGCGCGACGACCAGACCAGCCTGCTGCTGTTCCGCGCCGGCGGCGGCACGCCCAAGGCGGTGCAGCTCTCGCTCATCGCCCGGCTCGAGGAGATCGATCTCGCCAAGATCGAGTACTCGAACGACCGGCCAGTGGTGCAATATCGCGGCAAGCTCATGCCGATCGTCACCCTCGATCCCAGCTTCGAGCTGCGGCAGGACGGCCGCAAGCCGATCCTGGTCTTCGCCGAGCGCGACCACGTCATGGGGCTCGTCGTCGACGAGATCATCGACATTGTCGAAGAGAGCCTGCATGTCGAGCTCACCGCCGACCGGCCGGGGCTGGTGGGCAGCGCGCTCGTCGCCGGCAAGGCGACCGACATCATCGACGCCGGCTTCTACCTGACACAGGTCTACAGCGACTGGTTCGGCAAGCGCGACGACGGCGAGTACGTCGACGGGCGCCAGTCCGCCACCGGCAAGAACAAGCGGCTGCTGCTGGTGGACGATAGCCCGTTCTTCCGCAACATGCTGTCGCCGCTGCTCTCGTCGGCGGGCTACCAGGTCACCACCGCCGAGTCGGGCGACCACGCGCTGCGCCTGTGCGAGGCCGGCGAGGATTTCGACATCATCGTCAGCGACATCGAGATGCCCGGCATGAACGGCTTCGAGTTCGCCACGGTGGTGAGGAACGACAGCCGCTGGCAGGGCACGCCGCTGGTGGCGCTCTCCTCGCACGCGACGCAGAAGGATATCGCCCGCGGTCGTGCGGCGGGCTTCCGCGACTACGTCGCCAAATTCGACCGCGACGGGCTCCTGACGACGCTATCCGAAGCCATCAATGATCGAGGTGCGGCATGAACCGGGGCACGGCGGCAGCCGATCTGCGCAACCGAGTCGCCGTGGCCGGCGAGGCGCACGAATTCGTCTCGGTCACGGTCGCCGGCCAGCTCTTCGGCATTCCCGTCCTGGAGGTGCAGGACGTGCTGGGGCCGCAGCGCATCACGCGCATCCCGCTGGCGCCGCCGGAAGTGGCGGGCTCGCTCAACCTGCGCGGCCGCATCGTCACCGCCATCGATCTGCGCACGCGGCTCAAGCTGTCGCGGCTGCCGGACGGCGAGGTCGGCATGAGCGTCGTCGTCGATCACGACGGCGAGCTCTACAGCATCCTCGTCGATGCCGTGGGCGAGGTGCTGAGCCTCGGCGCCGGGGCGGCGCAGCGCAACCCGCCCACGCTGGACCCGGCGTGGCGCGACGTCTCCAACGGCATCTATCGCCTCGACAATACCCTGATGGTCGTCCTCAACGTCGCACGCGTTCTCGACTTCGCCGCCCGAGCGGACCTCGTCTGAGGCCATCCGGGTGCCGTTCCAGCCGCCTGCAGTCCGGAGTGTCGGGACATGAAGTCGTGCCTTGTCGTCGATGATTCCCGCGTCGTGCGCAAGGTGGCGCGACGGATCCTCGAGGATCTGCAATTCGTCATCGAGGAGGCGATCGACGGCAAGACGGCGATGGACGCGTGCCTGCGCAAGATGCCGGACGCCATCCTGCTCGATTGGAACATGCCCGGGCTCAGCGGCATCGACTTCCTGCGTCAGTTGCGGCGCACCCAGGGCGGCAATACGCCGGTAGTCGTGTTCTGCACGACCGAGAACGACATTCAGCACATCCGCGAGGCGATCGGCGCCGGCGCCAACGAGTACATCATGAAGCCGTTCGACAGCGACATCCTGCAAGCCAAGTTCGCGCAGGTAGGGCTGTTGTGACGAGAACGGAGGCGGCTGCCGCACCAGGGTTGGGGAGCGCGCCGGGGGGCCGCGCGCTCGCGCCCTATCGGCTGATGGTGGTGGACGACAGCGCCGCCATCCGCGGCCTGCTCATCCGTTCGCTCGAGGCGGATCCCGAAGTGGCGGTCGTCGCCTCGGCCAGCAACGGCGCGGTGGCGCTGGCGGCGCTGGCGCGGCACGACGTCGAGGTCGTCATCCTCGACATCGAGATGCCCGTGATGGACGGGCTGACCGCGCTCCCCAAGCTGCTTGCCGCCAAGCCCGGCATCAAGGTCATCATCGCCTCGACGCTGACGCGGCGCGGCGCCGACATCAGCATCAGGGCGCTCGCGGCAGGCGCCGCCGACTATCTGACCAAGCCCGGCTCTTTAGTGCTCAGCAGCGCCGACGAGTTCAAGCGCGAGCTCCTCGCCAAGGTGAAGGTGCTGGGCCATGCCAGCCGCGTCTCCGTGGCGCTGCGCACGGCGCGGCGTGTTCCGGGCGCGCGGCGCCCGGCCGCGACGGTGGCGCTGGACATGGTGCCGCGGCGCGTCATCGCGCTGCGCCCGGTGGCGCGCGAGACGCTCGAGGCGATCGCCATCGGCTCCTCGACCGGCGGGCCGCAGGCGCTGTTTCGCGTGCTGGGCACGCTCAAGGGCGCCGTGCGGCAACCCATCTTCATCGCCCAGCACATGCCCGCCACCTTCACCACGATCCTCGCCGAGCACATCGCCCGCACCAGCGGCTGTCCGACCCGCGAGGCGGTGGACGGCGAGCCGGTCCAGGCCGGGCACATCTATCTCGCGCCGGGCGACTTCCACATGACCGTCGAGACCGTGGCGCCAGGAAGACGTGTGGTGCGGCTGTCCAAGGGGCCGCCCGAGAATTTCTGCCGGCCCTCGGTCGATCCGATGCTGCGTAGCCTCGCCCTGTCCTATGGCCCGCGCGTCCTCGGCATCATGCTGACCGGAATGGGCCGCGACGGGCTCGCCGGCAGCCGGACGGTGGTTCAGGCCGGCGGCACCGTCGTCGCCCAGGACGAGGCGACCAGCATCGTCTGGGGCATGCCCGGCGCGGTGGCCATGGCCGGGCTGTGCAGCGCCGTGGTGCCGCTCGAGGACATCGCCGCCCTGGTCGAGAAGCTGGCGTCGCGGGGCCGGCCATGATCGCCGCCGATTTCGAGCTGCTGTGCCGCCTGCTCAAGGAGCGCTCGGGCCTGCTGCTGGCGAGCGACAAGGCCTACCTGCTCGAGAGCCGGCTGCTGCCGGTGGTGCGCCGCCGCAACATGAAGTCGCTGGACGAGCTCGTCGCCGTCCTGCGCAGCCGTCCGGAAGAGGAGCTGGTGCGGGACGTGGTCGAGGCGATGACCACCAACGAATCGTCCTTTTTTCGCGACCTAAAGCCGTTCGACCAGTTCCGCGACTTCATCCTGCCGGAGCTGATGAAGGCGCGGGCCGGCAAGCGGACGCTGCGCATCTGGAGCGCGGCGTGCTCGAGCGGGCAGGAGCCCTATTCGCTCGCCATGCTCTTGAGCGAGCACAAGGACAAGCTCGCGGGCTGGCAGATCGAGATCGTCGCCACCGATCTCTCCAGCGAGATCCTCGAGAAGGCGCAGGCCGGCGTCTACACCCAGTTCGAGGTGCAACGCGGCCTGCCGATCCAGCTGCTCGTCAAGTATTTCCGCCAGGAGGGCGAGCGCTGGCGCATCGATCCGGCGATCGCCGCCATGGTGCGCTTCCGCTGCCTCAACCTGCTCGAGGATTTCACCCATCTCGGGCATTTCGACGTCGTGTTCCTGCGCAACGTGCTGATCTATTTCGACCTGCAGACCAAGACGTCGGTCCTCGACCGGATTCCCCGCGTGCTGCAGCCGGACGGGTATCTTTATCTCGGCGGGGCGGAGACGATCATCGGCATCACCGACAAATTTCAGGCCGCTCCCGACCAGCGCGGCGTCTACACCCCCGCCATCTCCGCCGGCGCAATGGCCAAAAAGCTCGCGGCCCGCTAGCGCAGGCCGCGTTACGGCGCGCGCGGCGCCGCCGTCCTGATCGTTTCGGAGTTGTGGTCTGCGCCTACGCCTTGGCGACGAGCTTGCGCGACGGGCCGCTCGCGGTCTCGGCCGGCGGATCGCGCAGCACGTAGCCCCGGCCCCACACGGTCTCGATGTAGTTGTCGCCCTTGGTGGCGGTTGCCAGCTTCTTGCGCAGCTTGCAGACGAAGACGTCGATGATCTTGAGCTCGGGCTCGTCCATGCCGCCATAGAGATGATTGAGGAACATCTCCTTGGTGAGCGTCGTGCCCTTGCGCAGGCTCAAAAGCTCGAGGATGCCGTACTCCTTGCCGGTGAGGTGGAGCGGCGAGCCATCGACCTCGACGGTGCGGCTGTCCAGGTTGACCGTGAGCTTGCCGGTGCGGATCACGGATTCCGAATGCCCCTTGGCGCGGCGCACGATCGCCTGGATGCGGGCGATCAGCTCGCGCCGGTCGAACGGCTTGGTCAGGAAATCGTCGGCGCCGAAGCCCAGTCCCTTGATCTTGTGATCGAGCTCGGCCAGGCCCGAAAGGATGAGGATCGGCGTGCGCACCCGCGCGGCGCGCAGCCGGCGCAGCACCTCGTAGCCGTCGATGTCCGGCAGCATCAGGTCGAGGATGATGATGTCGTAGTCGTAGAGCTTGCCGATCTCCAGGCCATCCTCGCCGAGATCGGTCGTATCGCAAATGAACCCCTCGGCGCGCAGCATCATCTCGATGCTGGCTGCGGTGGCCGAATCGTCTTCCACCAGAAGTACGCGCATCTTCCCGCCTCCGCTCGAACCCGACGCTCGGTTCGTCATAACCATAACCGGTTTTAATGATCCTTACCAACCCGGGTTAAAGACGGGTTAACCAAGCAACAAAAAAGTACCTATCCTCGGTTGAGCTCGCGTGGCGGTTGGCCGGCTCAAGCCGATCCCGCCTGTTTAACGGGCGATTAAGCGCGTCCGGCGATGATGCGCGGCCACCCGAGGCTGGCAAGGAACCCTGGTGAGCCGCCCCGATCCCGTCGCCGAAATAGCCCTCATTCCCGAGCATCGCCGCTGCGGCCGCATTGCCGGCGTCATGGGCATGCTGCTCGATGTGGGCGGGCTGCTGCCACGCCGCCCGGGGGTGGGCAGGCAATGCGCCGTGCTGGCCCAGGGCGGCTGCCGGCTCGCCTGCGAGGCGCCGCGGTGAGCGCGCTCGACAGCCTCATCCGTCTCCACCGCTGGCAGGTGGACGAGCGCCGGCGCCATGTCGCCGACCTTGAAGGGCTGGCGGCGCAGCTCACCGAGGAGCACCATCGCCTCGACCGCGAGGAGACGCGCGAGCAGGCCGCGGCCGCGGCCCCGCCCGAGGCCGCGGTCACCTATGCCGCCTATGCGCGCCAGCTGATCGAGCGTCGACGCAAGCTGGCGCAGTCGCAGGCCGAGGTGGCCGAGCGGATCGAGCGCAGCCGGGCGGCGCTCGCCGAGGCCGTCCAGGAGGTGAAGCGCTACGAGATCATGGCGGCCAATCGCACGCGGCAGCAGCAGCGGCGCGAGGTGCGCCGTCAGCAGCAGGCGCTCGATGATCGGGGCGCCGACGCCTTCCGCCGCCGCGGCGCCGGCAAGGACTGAGCGAAGCTCAGGCGGCGTCGGCCTTGCGGCGCTGCGCCGCCGGCAACACGACGTCGATGCGGGTGCCCCTGCCGTGCGCGCTCTGCACCGAGATAGTCCCGCCATGGGCGGCGATGATGCCGTGCACCATGGAAAGCCCGAGCCCGGTGCCCTTGCCCAATTCCTTGGTCGTGAAGAAGGGCTCGAACATGCGCGCCCGGGTCGGCTCGTCCATGCCGCAGCCGGTGTCGGTCACCGCCAGGCGAACCTGGCCATCGCCGTCGGCGCCCAGCGAGATCGTGACCGTCCCGGGCTTGTCGCCGATGGCTTGCGCGCCGTTGGTCACCAGGTTGACCAGGACCTGATTGAGCTGCCCGGGATCGCCATAGATCGTCGGCACGGCATCGATCTCGGCTTCGAGCTTGATGCTCGACGGAAAGCTCGCGCGCAGCATCTTGATGCCGTCGGCGACGACCGGCGCGAGATCGAATTCGCGCTGCTCGATGGCCTGCTTGCGGCTGAAGGCGAGGATCTGCTGGACCAGCTCCCTGGCGCGTCCGGCGCCCATCAGCACCAGCTCGAGATTGGCGTGTTCGCGGCTCTCCTTCTTCAGCCGCGACATCGCCACCTTGGTCATCGCCAGCACCGGCACCAGCGCATTGTTCAGGTCATGCGCGATGCCGCCGGCGAGGCGCCCGAGCGCGTCGAGGCGGCCGGCATGGTTCATGACCATCTCGAGCTCGCGGCGCTTCTCGCGCTCGGCTTCGAGCAGGCGTGCGGCAATGGCGTTCTGCTTGAAGACGCGCATCGCCTTGCCCATCTCGCCGATCTCGTCCTTGCGCTCGGCCTCGTCGATCTCGACCGAGAGATCGCCGGCGGCCAGCCGCTCCATCTGCGCACTGAGCTGCCCGAGCGCGGCGCTGATGTTGTGATTGACGAAGTAGGCGAACACGGTGGCGATGCCGAAGATCGCCGACGCGATCAGGACGAGCCGGGCAAGGATGGCGAGGAATTCGGCGGCGATGTCGTCGATGTAGACGCCCGTGCCGACCGCCCATTGCCACGGATCGAAGCCGGCGATGTAGGAGACTTTGGCGATCTGCCGATCGGTGCCGGCGCGCGGCATGCGGTAATAGACGATGCCGCCGCCCCTCTTGGCGGTGTCGATCTGGACCTGGACGCGCCGAACCCCGTCGGCATCGCGGTAGCCGGACCGATTCTGCCCCTCGACCTTCGGCAGGTTGGGGTTGAGCACGACCACGCCGTCATAACGCTGGATGAAAAAATAATCGTTGTTGCCGTACCGCAGCGGGCGCAGCGCGGCGATCGCGCCCGCCTGCGCCTCCCATCGGCTCAGCTTGCCGGATTGCTCCTTATCGTACCAGGACTGGATGATGCTGACGGCGGTCTCGACCTGGCGCTGGGTCTGCTCCTCGCGGTCGGCGACGATCTTGTGGTGGAGAAACGATGCGCCGAGGACGATGGTGGCGATGAGCGACAGCGCCGAAACGGCCAGGAGAAGGCCCAGCTTGGCTTTGATCTTGAGGCGGTTGAGGATCCGCACGGGCAGGCTCCCACGCGACCGAACAGGTCGGGCGCGGTTCTATAGTGCAGTGCGTCCGCTGAAGAACTGATTAAACGCCCGCGCCCTTCAGGGACTGGGCGGCGCGACCCCTCGCGCGCCGCAGCATCGGGGTGGAAGCGCCACGGGCAAGCTGGATGGCCGCCCCTGCCTATCCAGGCGCGGCATCGCGGCCACCGTCTTTCCCCACCCCCAGCGGCGGCTGCAATTCGACGCGTATTTGTGCCGTCTTGTCGCTGCGCCCCGCCTCGATCTCCTGACGCGGACGATGTCGGTGTTGCCGCGCGCTGCAGATTGTCCGGGATGCGCGCCGAGGGCATGACGAAGCCCATCGCGGCGGCGAGCGGCGGCGCCCGCACCAGGTCGTGAGGCGCGCGCCGTGCGCGTTGTTGATGTGGCCGATATAGCCCAGCTCGAGCCGCAGCTGATCGATCTGCCGCGGCGCATCGGCTTTTTGGGGGCGGCCTTGGTGCCGGGCATGCGGCAGCACCGACTCAGGATGACGGCAACGTTATTCCGTCCGGTTAGCGATCCTGGCCGACACCTCGGTAATCTTGCAGCCGCGTGACGCGAAGGCCCGGCAATCCATGGCTCTCAACGAGTCGCTGCCAAGACAGAAATTCTTCGATTGATAGCGTGTAGCGGCGGCACGCTTCCTCGAGACTGAGAATGCCTGCTCGCACCGCCGCCACCACTTCCGCCTTGCGTCGGATGACCCAACGCTTGGTTTCGGGCGGAGGGAGGCTGTCCAGCGAGCCGATCGGTCCAACAAGGTCAAGCCAGTTCCCCGGCGCTGATTTCGCCGCGGGATGCGGGTCTACCTTGGCGGTTGCTCCTGAGTCGGATGCCATAACCGGGAGTTTATGGCGCCCCGCTTAAAAAACCGCTAAGGCAGAGGGTTAACGTACTGAGCAGTTTGCATAAATACGAAATATCGAGCGCGTTCAAGCGGCAATGGCCGCGCAATATTTTCCACGTGCGGAGCACATAGGAATTGCGGATGAGACGCCGATTGTCCGTCGATTCGGACGGCCTCTCGGCCTCCTGCGTCGATCGCCGCCGGGCGCCGCCGGCATGTGCTCGGATGTGATCGACCTGCTGGTTGCCGTCGCACCGCCCAAGCTCGACGGCGGGCTTTGATCGCCGGAAGAATTATCAGCGATTTCAACGATCTGCGTTCTTCCGAGTCGCTTGCCCAAGCAGGGGCCGATTCATATACTCCGGCACGATTTTGGGTGTTCGGGCTTTACGGAGCAGGTGATGCGGCCAACGCTTCCGCCAGACTATCGGCCCTCGGAGGGAGAAGAGTTCATGAACCCGCTGCAACTCGAGTATTTCCGCCAGAAGCTGCTGCGGTGGCGTGCGGAGTTGTTGGCGGAATCCTCGGAGACGCTGCAGCATCTCAAGGAGGAAAGCCTGGCCGAGCCTGACCTGACGGACCGGGCGTCGCTGGAGACGGAGCGCTCGATCGAGCTGCGCACGCGCGACCGCGAGCGCAAGCTGATCTCCAAGATCGACGCGGCGCTGATGCGCATCGAGGACGGCAGCTACGGCTATTGCGAGGAAACCGACGAGCCGATCAGCATCCGTCGCCTGGAAGCCCGCCCCATCGCCACGTTGAGCCTCGAGGCGCAGGAGCGCCACGAGCGCATGGAACGCACCCACCGCGACGATTGAGCCAATGCCAACCGGGGTTGATGAGCTTAACCGACCGTAAAGACGGCTGGCATAAGTTACGCGCATGCCCGAAAAGCCGGTTCAACATGGCGGCTCGCCGGCAAAGCCAGGCGAAGACGGCGATCTGACGCGCAAGCTCGACGCGGTGCAGGCGAGGACGCGCATTGCCGTCGACACCACCGAGGTCGCGGCGGTGGTGGAAGCCATCGTCGAGAGCTTGTCGGGCGACATGTCGATCGCCGATCTCAAGCTCTACCGCGAGCTCGAGCAGCTCGCCCAGTACATCCAGCGCGCCAAGCGTGAGATCGCCGAAGTCAAGCCGAACGACATCCGCGAGCGCCACATTCCCATGGCCACCGACGAGCTCGATGCCGTGGTCGAGGCGACGGCGGAGGCGACCGGGGCCATCCTCGACGAGGCGGAGGCGGTGCAGGAGCTTGCCGCCACGTTGCCGCCGCCCATCGCCAACAAGATCGCGGCGGCTGTCACACGCATCTACGAGGCCTGCAATTTCCAGGACATCACCGGCCAGCGCATCACCAAGGTGGTGAAGACGCTGAAATACATCGAGAGAAAGATCGATGCGCTGCTCGCCGCGTTCGGCGATACCGTGGCCGGCAAGCAGGCGCAGCTCATGAAGTCGCCCGACGAGGACTTCGTCAGCGGACCCCAGCTGCCCAAGGCCGCCAACAGCCAGGACGAGATCGACGCCATCTTGGCGAGCCTCGACGGTAAATAAAGCAGCGCCCTCGCTCTTCGCCTATCGCGCCGCATCGCCTTCATAGAACGCCTGTGCGTCGTCGTGGAGACGATGGCGCGATCCCGAGCGCAGATACATCATGTGGCCGCCGGGATAGAGCTTGAGCTCGACCCGCGACGCCGTGACATTGGCCGGCAGATGATCGACGACGAAGCGGCTCATCATATAGGGCGTGATGAGGTCGGTGAGCCCATGCGCGATCAGCACGCGCATCCGCGGCTGGAGCGCCAGCGCCCGACGCAGCGCATCGCCGGCGCCGAGCGAATGGCGCCCGCCCGAATCCCCGTCGCCCCACTCCCAATGTCGGCTGACATCGCTGTTGAGCAGCTCGTAGCCGAGCTCGGTCGCGAAGCCGAGCTCGTCGCGCGCATAGGCGAGGAAGGCGCGGGTGAAGGGCGCGATCGAGCCTTGCAAGACCGGATCGTCCTCGGCCTGATCGCTGTGCGGGGAGGGATCGGCGGCGGCGATGCTGCCGTCATAGCGGCTCAGGATCTGCCCGGCCGGCCGGCGCATCTCCTTGACGTAGGCGCCCAGCGGCACGCGGCCGCGCCAGCGCGCCACCATGGCCTCGTCGAGGCCGATGAGATCGGCGATCGTCGCGTAGAGGCGCTCCGAGCCTTTCGCCTCGCCGGCGCCGGCGGCGAGTGCGACGAGGTAGTCGTTGAGGGCGAAGTGCTCGGCCTCCGCCAACCCGTCGGGCGAGAGCGCGCTTTTGGCTTCGAGCGCGACCGCGGCGTAGGAGGGCAGGCGCAGCGCCCAGGGCAGCACGTCGAACTCGTCGCCGCTCATCAGGCGGAACTCGAGCGCGGGCGAGACCAGCATGACGCCCGAGGCGGCGATGCCTTGCTGATTGGCGAGCTGGTGCGCGAGCCGCGCGGCCCGGAAACCGCCATAGCTCTCGCCGATGAGATAGACCGGCGAGTTGAGCCGGTCGGCGCGCGTCAGGTGAAGGCGGATCATCTGCGCCAGGGCGTCGAGATCGGCGCGCACGCTCCAGAATTTCCTGGCGGCGTCTTCGCCGCCGCTGGCGCGGCTGTAGCCGGTGCCGACGGGATCGAGGAAGACGAGATCGGTGAACGGGAGCCAGGTGTCGGGATTGTCGCTGACGCGGTCGGCCGTCGGCTGCGGCTTGCCGGAGGCGCCGAAATCGAGCGCGCGCGGCCCCAGCGCGCCGATGTCGAGATAGGCCGACGCGGCGCCCGGCCCGCCGTTGAAGGCGTAGGTGATCGGCCGCTTCGCCGCATCGGCGACGCCGTCGCGCAGGAAGGCGACATAGAAGATGTCCGCCTGCTTCTCGCCCTTGTCGTCGCGCAGCGGCAGCGTGCCCGCGGTGGCGGTGTAGGCGATCTCCTGATTGCCGAGCGTGAGCTTGTGATGCGTCACCGCATCCGGCGGCAGCAGCGCGGCGGCGGATGCCGCGGGCGCTTTGGCCGCCTCGTGCGCGGGCTTGTCCTCGGCGCGCAGCGGGAGTGCGGAGGAGAGCAGGAGGAGCAGGGCGGCGAGCCCCGCGGCGGGACGGCGAAGGAAGCGGCGCATGGCGGCCTCGCTGGCGGCAACGCGCCAGCTTAGCGGCGGCGTCGCGCTTCGGCTATCCTGTGGGGCCGACCATTCTCTTTTGGATGGTCATTGGTGCACCGCTAGCATGGCTGCGGCGACCTAATTCAAGGCGTCGGGTCAAACCAGGAATCGAATTCGTCCCCGCAGCCGCGCGGTCGCGCAGCCTGGCGACGCTGGACGGCTGCAGCTTCGTCGAAAAGCTGCGCAAGCTTCTCGAATAGGCCGGCAGCTGAGCCTTCGTGCTCCATCGCTGCAAGCCGTCTGCAGTCGTTCGCCAGCCGCTGCGCGAACGACCCCACCTTGTTGGTGGAACTGCCTTCCATGTGCCCCCTCGCATCTTCGTGAGGAATGTTTCGCACAAGCCTATTAAGAAAAGACGTAATT
>WNFM01205164.1_pt2 | contig 18494 bp, 13 predicted proteins | sample 5400271 | NCBI WGS metagenome assembly WNFM01 (sample SAMN13153352, study PRJNA577476) | soil metagenome | isolation source: 60 cm saprolite on Douglas fir-dominated hillslope | place: USA:California | collected 2013-09-17 | reverse complement strand
ACGCCCACACAATTTCACCCACCAAGGACCGTTGCGGCTGGCGCGCGAGGGCACACAGCAGTTCCAGCACATCCAGCGGAAACACCACGGCGCCTTTCTCGTGCGATGGCGGCGTCGCATTGCTCATGCTAGGATTACTCGTTTGAGGCGAGTACGTCAAGCAGGGCGCCCTTGACCTCGGCTTCAAAGCGCGGGGCTTGCGGGCGCCACTCGGTCAGTGAAGAGAAAGGTGACGGTGCCGGTCGGCAGCGTGGCCATGCGGGCCTCCTCGCCACATGGGGAAGACGGCCCTGGCATCGTACCACGGCGCTTGGGTGCCCTGGGGCGGACTGCGCCTGCTGGGAAGGAGACCGAGGGTGACCCACCACCACCCGTGTTGGTTCCTCGATTCCCTTGGTAGCGAGTCGAAGGCGAATTCAGGAACGGGAAGCAACACAGGTGGGGGGCATCCCCCACGGCGGCGGTGACATGGCCCTTGTCATCATCCTGCTAGCAGGCGGCGGCAGAGCACCTCCCCCTGCCACCTACCGAGTGAAGAACCGCTGGGTGAACGTAGCGATGAAGCTGATCTCGATCAGCAAGCCAGTGACCGCCTCGGCCGCAGCGACCGTCGCCTGCGGATCGGACGGCTGGAACGAGCTGACGAAGAACCCGCGGCCGTGGAAGGCCGTGAAACTCACCACGAAGGCTTCATGCCACGTCATCGGATGCGCGGTACACTGGTGCCCGGACGCAATGAGGGTCACGATATCATGCGGCCCTGCAACGGGGCAGCCCGTCCCGTAAGCGAAGTAGGTCGCCGCGAATCCGGCAACCATAAGGAGATACACGAGAATCGTTCGTATCGGCTGGTAGCCATAGCCCGCGAGCAGCGCGAGAAACCAGGAGAGCAGATATTGCCCCAGGCGCCACTGCCGCAGCAGCACGCTCCGCTGCCGAATCTGGGCGCGGTAGCTGAAGCGGTCGGCGACCTCACTCAAGCCTTGCGCACGCAGCTGGGCAGCCAGTTGGCGATAGGCGCGCACGACAGTCGCATGAGCCTCTGTGCCGTCGAGAAAACCTGCTTCGCGCTCGTCGCCCAGACGCGCGACATGGCTCCACTTCACCGCCGTGAGATCCACGGTGCCCACGCCTCCCCAGCGGATGTCGCCGAGGGCAGTGCTGGTATTGCGGGGAAATAGACGGCCAAGTAGCGATGGGGGCTTTGCCACAGTCGCATTCTGTAGGAGCGTCTTCCCGTCCATCTGTGCCCCGCGAAGGGTGGCCCGCTCCAGATGCGCCCCATGGAGGTAGGCTCCCTCCAGGTGCGTCCCGGTGAGGCCGGCCCCTTCCAGGTGCGCCCCGCGAAGGTCAGCCTGCTCCAGGTGGGCCTCGCGGAGGCTGGCCTCCTTCAGGTGGGCCACGATGAGGTTGGCCCCCTCCAGGTGCGCCTCGCGGAGGAAGACCCCTGCCAGGTGGGCCTCGCTGAGGTCAGCCCCTTCCAGATGCGCCTGGGGGAGGTAGGCCCGCTCCAGGTGCGCCCCGCTGAGGTTGGCCGCCTCCAGATGCACCCCGCGGAGGAAGGCCCCCGCCAGGTGCGCCTCACGGAGGTTGGCCCCCTCCAGATGGAGGTTGGGCACGGAGTGGAAGACGTCATGTGTGCGCATGCGCTCGGCGAGCCAGAAGACGTCGGCGCCGGTGAGCGGCGCCCTATCAAACGGCCCCTTGCGATCACCATGGTCGGCGGCGGGAGCGTCCCAGGCGTCGAGGATGCCTTGCATCTCGGCCCGCCGCTCTGCGCTGATCGGATCGCCCCACTTGGATGCGAGCGGCGTTGATAGGCGGGTTAGCTTCGCTGTGCTCATGGCGGGCGGTTCCTTCCTTGGCTGTTTCGTTGTCGCTGCCTACGATAGCAGAGCCGTCAAGCGGTGGAGGCGGCGCCGATCACGAGCAGGACATCTAGGCATGTGGCAGGCGCCGGCTGGTCCGGCCCATCCAAGCTCACAGGGGCTTCATCGCATCCCCCTTGTGCCACCAGGCAACAACCTAGCACCTATTCTACGCCTCTGTGCAAGCCCTGGCGGGCAGAGCAACGGCCAGGTAGCACAGATGGGTGCCCCTGGCCGCTATCGAGACGCTAGGACGCGCTAGTCGGGTCGCGCCTCCATCCACGCCGCCCATTCCGCGTATCCCCCATCGTGTTTTGAGCGCCACGTCACGCTGATCGAGCCGGGCAGCCCGGCGTGCAGGGCGTAGCGCATCGCGTCCAGCGCATGGTCCGCCGCCTTCAACGGATGCTCCTCCACATGGCCCCGCGCTCTGCCTCCCCTCTCCCTGTAGGAGAGGAGCCGGGGGTGAGGTCCCGCGGGCACCACAGAATGGCTGCTCTCGCCGATCAAGAGCAGCCTGGGCCGGGCGCGACAAGTGGCGGGTGGAGATGAGCGACGGGGGCGGGCGACGGTGTCACTCCCACTTGAAGGTGCGCGCGGCGTACGCCAGGACCACGACAGCCCAGCCGGCGAGCAGCGCCAGACTCCCCAACGGCACGACGCCTCCCGGCGTCATGGCGCCGCGCAGCGCGGTGGTCAGCGCCGCGGCGGGCAAGACGTTGGCGAGGGGCTGCAATACGCCAGGAAGGTGATCCACCGGGAGGGCGATGCCCCCCAGGATCAGGAACACCAGGAAGAGGGCGTTGGCGCCGGCGAGGGTCGCCTCGGCGCGCAGGGCGCCGGCCATTGCCATGCCAATCCCTGCAAAACAGGCTGTGCCGACGAGGAAGACCAGCAGCGAGGCCCAGAAGGAGCCTACCGGCCGCCAGCCAAAGACCACGGCGGCAATCACCAGTAACAAGCCGACCTGGAACACTTCGAGCGCCAGCACTGCGATGCCCTTGGCCAGCAGCAGCCCCGAGCGCGGCAGCGGTGAGCTGCCCAACCGCTTGAGCACGCCGTAGTAGCGCTCGTATGCAGTGGCGATGCCCAGGCTCACCATCCCCGTGGAGATGATCGCGAGCGCCAGGATGCCCGGCACGAGGAAGACGATCGGCGCAACAGTCGTGCCACTGTGCGTCGGCACGATACGCAGCGAGGCGAAGAACGCCAGCAGCGCGGCGGGCACGAGAATCGTGATCAGCACGCTTTCGCCGCGCCGCATGGTCAGCGTCAGCTCGGCACGCGTCTGCGCCAGCACCGCCCGCGCGAATGGAGCCGCACCCGTGGAGAGCGCGGACACGGAGGCCCGATCAGGAGCGAGGGCGTTCATTCGCGCATCTCCTTGCCAGTCAGCCGGAGGAACACATCCTCCAAGGAGCCGTGACCGACGCGCAGCTCAGTGAGGCCGCCGTTGACTTCACGCAGCCAGGCAGTGAGCTCCGCCGTCAACGCCGGGGCATCCTCCGTTTCGACCACATACACGCCCGGCGCGTCGCTGTGCGCCTGTTGCGCGGCGGGCAATGCGGCCAGCGCCGCGAGGTCGAGCCCCGAGTTCGCTTTAAACTGCACGGCCGTTCCGCTGCCGATGCGCGTGAGCGCGTCCGGGCTATCCAGTGCCACCAGCTTGCCATTGTCGATGATGGCGACGCGATCGGCCAGGCGCTCGGCCTCGTCCATGAAGTGGGTGGTCAGCAGGACGGTGGCGCCGCGCTCCGTCGTGGCGCGAATGATGTCCCAGGTGGCGCGCCGGGCTTGCGGGTCCATGCCCGTCGTGGGCTCATCCAGAAAGAGGAGCTTGGGCCGCCCCACCAGCGCCACGGCCAGCGCCAGCCGGCGCTTTTGGCCGCCGGAGAGTGTGCGACAGCGCGCATGGGCGGCCTCGCGTAGCCCAACCAGCTCCAGCAAGGTCGCCGGGTCCTCGGAATGCTCGAAAAAGTGCGCGTAGAGGTCCAGCACCTCGCTGGCGCGCAGCCCCGGATAGAGGCCATCTTGCTGGAGCATCACGCCGAGCTGTGGCTTGAGCGCGGCGGCGTCGCGGCGTGGGTCCAGCCCCAGCGTGCGCGCAATGCCACTCGTTTGCGAGCGGTAGCCTTCGAGGATCTCGACGGTGGTCGTCTTGCCGGCGCCGTTCGGGCCGAGCAGCGCGAAAATCTCCCCCGATCGCACGGTGAAGCTGAGATCGCTCACGGCGGCGCGCTCGCCATAGACCTTGGTGAGATGCTCGACGACGATCGCGTCGGATGCGCCAGCAGGAGGCGCCGGGCGGGCCCCGGGGCGCGCCGCCGAGGCCGGGGCAGGGGTCTCGTTCAAACGCATAGTGCTCGCGATACTTTCATGCAGATGAGGTGGGCGCAACTGTCCAATGTATCAATGAGTTCCACTTCAACGATACTCCGCGCGGGGCGATCGCGCAACCAATTGACCCAAGTCATTATGCCCACTCGCCAAAAACCCACGGTGGTGTGGCCGCTCTGTCAGGCGCCCGCCCGAGTTGTGGCCTCCGTCGCGCGAAACGCCAGCGCGCGCTTCGGAACCACGGACCGCTCCCACTTAGCGAGGCGCCACCGCGACAACGACCGCCCGCACACCGACAACGTGCACGGCAGCCGCCTCGACGAATCCTGCCTCACGCAGCCACAGCAGATTTTGTTCGAGGCTGCCGGGCTTGTCGCCGCGCTCGGTGACGCTCCGCTCATGCTCGACGAAGGTACGGCCCTCGCCCACCTGCCATCCCTGCGCGGCGTACCGCGCATCCAGACGATCCCACAGCGCGAGATAGCTGGGGAAGACCGCGGCGGATGTGATGCGGATGCGGTCGCAGAGCACGAACAGCCCACCGGGAGCCAGCGCCGCCCGCACGCTGGCGAGCGTCCGGCGCTTGCCCTCGTCGCTGCTGTTGTGGATCGCCTGTATGGCGATCGCGGCTGCGAAGGGTCCACTGGGGAGGCCCTCCAGCGTAAGCGTCTCGAAGTCGGCGCGCGCCAGCTCGAAGCGACCGGAATAGGGGGCAAGGTGCTCGCGCGCCATCGCCAGCATGGGCGGCGAATTATCCACGCCGGCGACCGCGCTGCCCGCGATCCTATCGAGGACACGCGCCGCGACGATCCCCGCGCCGCAGCCTAGATCCAACACGCGATGGGGCGCCGGGGTCGCGGCGAAATGCGCGCGCAAGATGTCGAGCATCAGATCCATCTGTTCCTCGCGCAAAGGACTGTGGGGGTAATTCGTGTTGCTCTCGACCCACGCCCGCGCGAACGCCTCGTCGTTCCACTGTTCCACAGCCTGACTCCTCGGTCTCTCTCTGCAGCGATCGTTGCCATGCGCTGCCAGTATACCGAACGCGCCTGGGGCTGGCGAGTGACATCATGCGCCATTCCGAGCGTGGCAAAGCGGCGATGGACCTGCCGCGCGCGGGTGATGGGTCGGTGGTCCAGAGACATCGTCTTCAGTCTCGCCCGCGGCCCGCACGTTATAATGGACTGTCCTCTGGCCCGGCGTGGGCTGTTGGCGGGCGGCAGGCCGTGCGCCCGGCACTGGAAGGAGCACCTCTTTGCACGACGACATTACCGACGTTCCTGGCATACTGGTCGGGCACGACACGAATCTCGAGGCCGGGACCGGCTGCACCGTCGTGGTCTGCGAGTGGCCGGCTATCGGCGGGGTGGATGTTCGATCCCCGCTGGACGGTCGCCGAGGTCCACGCAGTCTTGCTGACGGGGGGCAGCGCCTTTGGCCTGGACGCGGCGGCCGGGGTGATGCGCGTGCTAGAGAGCCGCGGCGTCGGCTATGACATGGGCGTCGCTCGCGTGCCGATCGTGCCTGCCGCGGTGTTCTTCGATCTCGGCTTGGGGCGGGCGGATGTACGACCGGACGCCGCCGCGGGGCAACGCGCCACCGACACGGCGACGTCTGGCCCCGTGGCGCGGGGCACCGTAGGCGCGGGAACTGGCGCCACGGTGGGCAAGCTCGGCGGCCCGGCGCTGATGCTGAAGGGAGGCCTGGGCAGCGCCAGCGCCGCTCTCCCGGATGGGCATCTGGTGGGGGCGCTGGTGGCTGTCAACGCGCTCGGAGACGTGTGGGACTTCGCATCGGGCACGATCGTCGCGGGCGCGCGCGGCCCCGCGGGTGGCTGGCTGGCCGATTCGCAACAAAGCCAGCCCCAGGCGTTCGGCGGTCCACTCGGCGGGGATGCGGCTCCTCCCGTAGCGCCAGGCGCCAACACGACGATTGCGGTGGTCGCTACAAACCTGCCGCTGACGAAAACCGAAGCGGGGAAGATGGCACAGATGGCGCAGGATGGACTGGCGCTGGCCATTCGCCCCAGCCATACGCCGTTCGACGGCGATACGGTCTTCGCCCTGAGTCTGGCACGAACGGAGGCGCGTGCCGCGGCTCCTGGGGGCGTAGGTCCCGCGATCGTGGCGCAGGCGGGTGCGCTGGCCGCGAGCGTGCTGGCGCGCGCCGTCGTCGATGCCGTGCGCGCGGCGACGGGTCTGCACGGCGTCCCAGCCGTGCGCGACCTGGGCTCGCGTGAATCGGTCCCCGAGACCCCTTGATCCCGCCGGCGCGGACTGCCCTTCCAGCGCTCTGCTCCGGAGGGAGAGGGAGTGGAGAGCGCGGGCCGCTGACAGCGCAGCGTGCAAGGCGACGAGTGGGACAGGACGGGTGGTGGTGAGCGTCGCGGCTCGACGATGAGGACGGCGCAAAATGAAGTGGGAATGAAGTGGGGGCGTCGCCTCGGAGCGCGGACACGCTCGTCTTGTCGCTCCCGCCTGGCCCACCGACCATCGTCCCGGATTTCCAGATTGGTTGCGGCATGTCCCCTCAGAGGAAGCTGAGAGGCTCCTATCTTGGGACAGGCGTGCCGACTGGGGCGTCGGGCGCCCCCGTCGCGCTGTCTCTCCACAGAAGGACGCCGCCTGCCAAGCGGCCAATAAGTACGGCTCTACGTGAACGAGCGCCTACAGCAACAGTCCTACGCAGTTCATCCTACATCCCCCGTGGCCGGAGCGGTCCATCAGGTGGGGGCCTGCATCGCACCGCATCGAGGCCTTCTGAAATTTGCAACGGACGACCCGCGAGGCGGTAACCGAGGTCACCGCGGCGGCTAGACCCGCGGGAAGAATTGATCAGTGGCGCGCCGGGTCCTACAGAAAAGCGGACTAGTCGGGGAGGAGCGCCAGCACTTGATGCAGGATACGACCTGTCACGCCCCAGATCCGGTGCGGGCCAAAGTCATAGAAATGAATGAGATGGGACTCCCCGCCGCGCACCCAGGTTTCAGCGTGATAGATGACCGGATCGACCAGCGCCGCCAGCGGCGCATCGATCACCTCCGCGACCTCGCTGGGGTTAGGGTCCAGCGCGAGAGGTGCACTGCCCAGCCACCCGATGACCGGGGTAATGATGAAGTTGCTCACCGCGGCAAACTCCGGCGGCAATTGCCCCAAGACGCGCGTCTGCGTGAGATCGAGACCGATCTCCTCATGCGCCTCGCGCAACGCAGTGGCGATCAGCGACGGATCGCCCGGATCGCGCGAGCCACCGGGAAAGGAGATCTCACCACGGTGCGCTGCCAGGTTAGCCGAGCGGCGGGTAAAGAGGAGCCGCGGCAGATCACCGTCAGCGTAAAGCGGCACCAGCACCGCCGCCTGGCGGGCGAGCGCCAGATCCAGAGTGGTGCGCGCCTCGCGCTCCGGTAAGACCGACTGAGACTGCAGCGCCTGCGCGAGATACTCCATCAATGCGGGCGCCTGGCTGACAAGCGTGGACCGGTCGTATCGCAAAGCGCTCTCCTCGATCTGTGGTGCCATGCGGTCTCCCTTACGGTGGGCAGGAGCGGGTGGTGGCGAGGGCCGATCCCTGACCAATAGTGGTGCGAGCTACGCCAACGCTTGCATTCGCCGAGGGCCTTTGGTATAATAGCCGCTGAAGTGGGGGCATGCAACGCGGCTCGCGTGATCGCGAGCGTTGGAGTCGCACAACCTAGCCGAGAGCGAGAGCTCCCTTCGGCTGATTGGCGTTCCGTCGCTGGCGACTCAGGTTTGAGCCACTAGACCGGCATCTCGTAGGCAACCAATCGTAGGGCATGGCCGAGCAGTATTGAGCATTTGGGTCACGCTGAACCCGCTCGCGCCCTTCCCCAACGGCGCGTCCTCTTGACGCCGCCTGCGCTCGACGCGCCGCGGCGCTCATTCCCCCTCTTCACTGTTGCGCCTCTGTGCGCCCAGCCTCTCTGTGCGTGGCGATAAGCCGGCGGCTCCCGTCGCCGGCCGCTCGCCTGGCTTGGCTATGGCGCCTCCGTCGCGGCAGCATTTGGAACAAGGGGGTATGTAGATTGCCCATGCATCCTTGGGAGCAGGGGAGTTCGCCGGCGGGCGAGGTCGATAATCGGGCCGACGCGCCGGGCACATTCAACAGCGGGCGGGTGAGGACGATGGATTACAACACAGACGACACCGCGCCGGACGGAGCCGGGGGGCTGGATGACGGCGCCGACATGAGCGAGATGCAGCGCCTGCTCGACGAGCAGGAGACCTCGTTCAAGAGTATCAAGCGCGGCGATGTTGTGGAGGGCCAGATCGTCCGCATCGATCCCGAAGAGATCCTGGTGGATATCGGCCTGAAGAGCGAAGGTGTGCTCTCGACCAAAGAGCTGCCCGCGCAAGGATACGGGTCGCTTGCCGAGTTGAAGGTGGGCGACGACGTCCTGGTGTACATCATGCAGCCAGAAACGCCGGAGGGGCATGCGGTGGTCTCGATCCGCCGTGCGCGCCTGGAGCGCCAGTGGCGGATCGCCCAGGAGCAGTATGAGCGCGGCGAGCTGCTGGAGGCCGAGGTCATCGATCACAACAAGGGTGGCCTGATCGTCAACCTGGAAGGCATTCGCGGCTTCGTGCCGATCAGCCAGATCCTGAATCTGAAGCGGGAAGACACGGCGGACAACGCCGAGACGCAGACCAAGCTGCAAGGGATGGTCGGGCGCCGGCTGCAGCTCAAGATCATCGAGATCAACCGCAATCGCAATCGGCTGATCCTCTCCGAGCGGCTGGCCGTGCAGGAGTGGCGCCAGCGGCGGCGCGAGGAGCTGTTGAACGAGCTGCAGGTGGGCGAGGTGCGCAAGGGCGTCGTCAGCAACCTGGCGAACTTTGGCGCCTTCGTAGATCTGGGCGGCGCGGATGGCTTGGTGCATATCAGCCAGCTGGCGTGGAGCCGGGTCAACCATCCGAGCGAGGTGCTGCGCGTCGGGCAGGAGGTCGAGGTCCAGGTCCTCTCCGTGGACAAGGAGAAGAAGAAGATCGCCCTCTCGATCAAGCGCGCCGAAGTGGATCCATGGACGACCGTGGAACAGCGCTACCAGCCGAACCAGTTGGTGAAGGGGACGATCACCAAGATCGCCCCGTTCGGCGCCTTCGCACGCATCGAGGACGGCGTGGAGGGGTTGATTCACCTTTCCGAGCTGCCTGCGGGCATGCAGGAGCCGAAGTCGGCGTTGCACGAGGGGCAGGAAGTCACCGTGCGCATCCTGCGCATCGAAGCCGAGCGCCGCCGTCTGGGGCTCTCCGTGCGCCAGGCGGAGGAGGGAGGCGAGGAAGAGGCTGCTCCGGCGCCCGTCAGTGAGGCGGAGCCGTCCATAGAAGCTGCGTCAGGCGCCGCGCCCAGCGAGTCCGGCGTCGAAGCGGCGGCGCCCGCTGCTCCGCAGCGCCCAGCCGAGCCGGAAGAACCGCAGACGGCCTTTGCCGCGGCCTTCCGCGCGGCCCAGGCGAATCGCGATCGTGAGCAAGCTGCAAATGGCCAGGAAGCTGAGGCTGCTGCTCCTCCGGCCCCCGTCGCTCCGGCCGCAGAGGTCACAGCCGCTGCGCCCGCGCCGACTGCTCCCGCGCCCGAGCCGACCGCTCCGAAGCTAGAGTCGGGCCCAGCGCAAGCCCCGGTCGCGGCTGCGGAGTCAGTCGCAGCTGAGGAACCACTCGTGGCCGAGGAGCCAGTTGCGGCCGAAGAGCCAGTTGCGGCCGAGGAGCCAGTTGCGGCCGAAGAGCCAGTTGCGGCCGAGGAGCCAGTCGCGGCCGAGGAGCCAGTCGTGGCCGAGGAGCCAGTCGTGGCTGAGGCGACGAAGACGGACGCTGAGGCGACGAAGACGGACGCTAAGGCGACGAAGACGGACGCTAAGGCGACGAAGTCCGACGAGACGGCACTGGCAACGGCCGCGCCGACCGTGGAGGCGGAGGAAGCCGAGCCACTCGCGGAGTCCGCGCCGGCGGCCGAGGAAAAGCCGGCCTCCGCAGCTGAAGCGAGCAACGGCCAAGTCAAGCCGGAGTCTGCCGCGCGGCACCGCGCTGCCACCAAGGCAGATGCGCCCGCCAGCGCCACGCCAGAGTCGTAGACTGCGGGCGCGCTGCCCGCCACTCACGCAGTCCGGATGCCGTCGAGGAAGCTACCTTCCTCGACGGCATCGCGGTATCGCGCTACCCTTTCGGGTCCCCGCGCCGACCATGTCCGCGCGAGCTCACCGGAGCGCACGCGCGGCGCCCGACAAGATGCGACGAGCGCAGGCGCGATGGGGCATCTGCGGCGACCGGCGAGTGGTCAGTGAGGCGCGTGCCTGCCGACACACAACACCCTCTCGTTGTGGCGCATCGCCCATCCGAGCGCTATGATAGATGGTATATCCCGCTGCGGGATGCCGGCACGCGAGCGCAGATCGACGTGTCGGGGTAACGAGCGAGTATGCGTGTGGCGGCAATGTCGCCACCAAGGTGAGGCGCACGGCGCTGCGTGCCGTGATGCCACGGTCGGCCGCACTGTCGCGGACTGACCTTCGTGTGCGGCACGCCAGGTGAGCACGTGCCTGGACGAGCAGAGCGCGTACCGCTTCGTGAAGAGGCGGGCGAGTGCGCGGGTCTGAGTTCCAGTCTCCGCGCGCGCGGGCGGAATCTCAGTGATGCAAGCTACTTGCTGGTGGCGCGCCACCGATCCGGCGAAGCAGCTTGCAGGTGTTGCCACTGGATGGCGGCGGCCGCTGAGAGCCGAGCGTTCGGACATGTGCAGCGCAGTGCTCCGAGAGCTTGGCGAGGATGCCACGGCACTCGGCACATCCGCGCCAGGCCGCTTCTGGAGCGGGTTCTAACGGCTGAGCTTTGTTGACGGCTGGGTGGACCGTATAGTATGATGGACGTAGGGAGACTGCGATGTCGCGGTCCCGAGAGGAGGCACTCGCCACCCAAGTAGTGTGAGGGCAAGGAGTCGGCATTGGCCGCTCAGCCCACCGTTCTCAAGCCAAAGCGTGCGGCGTTGGGGTGCCGTTCCCGATGCCGCCAGGGCGAGCCAAAGCTGCTGGCGCAGGCGATGGCGGGCTTGAGACGTCGGAAGTATCGACCGACACACGAGGATACCCTTCCTCCCTCTCCCTTGAAAGGGGGGTGACCCAACATGAACGACAGAGACAGGTTCGATAAGTTTACGGAGCGGGCTCGCAAGGTGCTGAGCCTGGCACAGGATGAAGCCCAGCGCTTCAACCATAATTACATCGGGACCGAGCATCTGCTCTTGGGCCTCGTGCGCGAGGGCGATGGGGTGGCCGCCAAGGTCCTGAGCAACCTGGGCGTCGAGTTGACCAAGGTGCGCAGCGCCGTTGAGTTCATCATCGGGCGTGGCGATCGTATCGTGCTCGGCGAGATTGGGCTGACCCCGCGCGCGAAGAAGGTTATCGAGTTGGCGGTGGATGAGGCGCGCCGGCTGAACCACCACTATATCGGCACCGAGCATCTGCTGCTCGGTCTGGTGCGCGAGGGCGAGGGCATCGCCGCGGGCGTGCTGGAGAGCCTGGGCGTCAACCTGGAGAAGGTGCGCACCCAGACCATCCAGGTGCTCAGCCAATCGGGATCGCACGGCGAGCGCACCGATAGCAAGCACTCCAAGACTCCGACCATCGATCAGATGGGTATCGACCTCACCGCGCACGCGCGGCAGGGCAAGCTCGATCCGGTCATCGGGCGCGAGAAGGAGATCGAGCGCGTCATCCAGATTCTCTCGCGGCGCCAGAAGAACAATCCTGCGCTCATCGGCGAGCCGGGTGTCGGCAAGACGGCCATCGCCGAGGGGTTGGCGCAGAAAATCGTCGCGGGCGAGGTGCCGGAGACGCTCTCCGGGAAGCGCCTGCTCACGCTCGACGTCGGCTCGCTGGTCGCGGGCACCAAGTATCGCGGTGAGTTCGAGGAACGCCTCAAGAAGATCATCGAAGAGATTCGCTCCAGCGGCGACTGCATCATCTTCATTGACGAGGTGCATACGCTGGTGGGCGCGGGCGCGGCCGAGGGCGCGGTGGATGCCGCGAATATCCTCAAGCCCTCGCTCTCGCGCGGTGAGCTGCAATGCATCGGCGCCACCACGCTCGATGAGTATCGCAAGTACATCGAGAAGGACGCGGCGCTGCAGCGGCGCTTCCAAGAGGTCATCGTCCGCGAGTCGACGGTGGAAGAGACGATCGAGATCCTCAAGGGGATTCGCGATCGCTACGAGCAGCACCACCGCCTGACGATCTCAGACGAGGCCTTGAAGGCCGCGGCCGAGATGGCGAGCCGCTATATCACCGATCGTTTCCTGCCTGATAAGGCCATTGACTTGATCGACGAGGCGTCGAGCCGCGTGCGGATGCAGCGCTCGCTGGCGCCGCTCAACCTCAAGGAAGCCATGCGTGGGCTGGAGGCCGTGCTCCACGAGAAGGATGCGGCCATTCAGAACCAGGACTACGAGCAGGCCGCCGAGCTGCGCGACCGTGAGGTCAAGCTGCGCGACCGCATCGCCAAGCTGGAGTCCGGCTGGCATCACGACCAGGGCAATGAGAAGCCTGTGGTCGGCGAAGAGGACATCGCCCAGATCGTCTCGATGTGGACGGGCATCCCCGTCATGCGCATCGCGCAGGAAGAGTCGGCTCGCCTTCTGCAAATGGAGGAGGGCCTGCACAAGCGCGTCATCGGCCAGGAAGAGGCGATCGAGACCATCGCGCGCGCGGTGCGGCGCGCCCGCGCCGGCCTCAAGGATCCCAAGCGGCCGATTGGCTCGTTCATCTTCATGGGGCCGACCGGCGTCGGCAAGACAGAGCTGGCCAAGGCGCTGGCGGAGTTCATGTTTGGGAGCGAGGACGCGCTCATCAAGATTGACATGTCCGAGTTCATGGAGCGGCATGCGGCGGCGCGCCTCGTGGGCGCTCCTCCGGGGTATGTCGGCTATGAGGAGGGCGGCCAGCTGACCGAGGCGGTGCGGCGCAAGTCGTACAGCGTGATCCTGCTCGATGAGATCGAGAAGGCCCACCCGGACGTCTTCAACATGCTGCTCCAGATCCTGGAGGACGGCAAGTTGACCGACGCCAAGGGACGCACAGTGGATTTCCGCAACACCATTGTGATCATGACGTCCAATGTCGGCGCGAGCCTGCTCAATCGTGAGGCGGCGATCGGCTTCATGCAGGGCAAGGACAAGGCGAAGGCAGCGGCGAGCGAGTATGAGCTGATGAAGGACAAGGTGCTGGGGGAGTTGAAGAACACCTTCAAGCCCGAGTTCCTCAATCGTATCGACGCGATCATCGTCTTCCACAGTCTGCGCCAGGAGCATGTGCGCCAGATCGTCGATCTGATGCTCACGCGCGTGCGCACCCAGCTGACCGAGCAACAGGTGGAGCTGATCGTGCCGGACTCGGCCAAGGATTTCCTGGTCGAGAAGGGCTACGATCCGCAATACGGCGCTCGGCCGTTGCGCCGCACAATTCAAAACCTGGTCGAAGATCCGCTGGCGGAGGGGCTCCTTCAGGGCCGCTTCCGGCCAGGGGATATGGTCGAAGCGCTCGATCGCGACGGGACGATCGTGCTGGAGGTGCAGGAGCGACGCGAGGAAGACCTGCTCGAGCAGCTGCCGCCTCCGCCAGAAGCGGCGCTCTCGGCGGGCGAGTCAGAAGCGATGCGGTAACGATTGCCTTCGTGGCTCCCCCGCAGCCGCGATGGACGAAGGAAGCTGGCTCACTGGGCGGAAGACCGCAACCAGTAGCCAGCTTTCCGCGTATCTTGGAACAGCAGGGCGATGCGGTGTCGCCGCGCGCAAGCCGCTCTTCACACCGCTGGCGGCGCGCCAGATGCTTTGGGATGGCCAGACCCGCGTGACGGCGTGTTAGCGCCGGCGGCCGCCGGCTCGGGCAGACGAGCAGGCTGTCGAGCGCGCCGGCATCTCCTGTCCCTTGCCACTTGATGATGTACTGGCCGTTCACTCCGCGCCCAGGTTCCGTTGGTCACAGCCTGCAGCGTCTGAGGCATGCGCGCACCAACGCCGGCTCCGGCGCGCTTCATATGAAGGTCTCCAATGCCTAAAGCCCGCAGTAAGTTCGTCTGCCAGCAGTGCGGCTACGAAACCGCGAAGTGGATGGGGCGCTGCCCCGACTGCGACACCTGGAACAGCCTGGTGGAGACGCCCGACGTCGCGCCAGCGCGGTCGGGCCTTCGCGCTGGCTCCACGCGCGAGGGGTTTGTCCCCGCGGTGCCCCTGCCGGAGGTCGCGGCCATCGCGGGGCAGCGGCAAGGCACCGGCTCACCGGAGCTGGACCGCGTCTTGGGCGGCGGGTTGGTGGCGGGCTCGCTCGTGCTGCTCGGTGGGGAACCAGGGATCGGGAAAAGCACGCTCGCCGTACAGGTTGCCGGCGATATCGCGTTGCGTTCCGCATCGCGCAGCGTGATCTACGTCTCTGCGGAGGAATCGGCGCAGCAGGTCAAGCTGCGCGCCGATCGCCTGGGCATCCTGACGGAGCGCCTCCTGCTCTTGCCGGAGACCGATCTCCATGGCGTGGCGCAAGCGGTCGAGCGCATCCGCCCGGCGTTGGTGGTGGTGGACTCGATTCAAACCGTGGCGTTGCCCGAGATCAGCTCCGCGCCGGGGAGCATCAGCCAGGTCCGCGAGTGCACTATGCATCTGATGCGCCTGGCCAAGCGGGAGCAGGTGCCCGTCATGCTGATTGGGCACGTGACGAAAGAGGGAACGGTCGCGGGGCCACGCGCGCTGGAGCACATCGTCGATGCGGTCCTCTACCTAGAAGGCGAGCGGTTTCACACGTATCGCCTGTTGCGGGGAGTCAAGAACCGATTTGGGGCGACGAACGAAGTCGGGGTCTACGAAATGCGAGGTGAGGGTTTGGTGGACGTCACCAATCCTTCAGCTCTCTTCCTGGCCGAGCGCGCCGAACAGCAGAGTGGATCGGCCGTGGTCGTGAGCATGGAAGGGACGCGGCCGTTGCTCGTGGAGGTGCAGGCGCTGGTCACGACGACCAGCTTTGGCATGCCCCGCTGCACGACGAACGGCGTGGATCATAGTCGCGTGCTGATGTTGCTGGCCGTGCTGACCAAGCGCGTGGGGTTGGCCCTTGGCAACCAGGATGTCTATTTGAACGTCGCGGGGGGATTTACGCTGAGCGAGCCGGCCGTGGATCTGGGTGTGGCCGCGGCGGTCGCCTCGAGCTTCCGCGAGCGGCGCATCCCGCACGATGTGGCGCTGCTCGGCGAGGTCGGGCTCGGTGGGGAGCTGCGCGCCGTCACACGGGTCACTGCGCGCGTCCGCGAGGCGGCGAAGCTGGGGTTCCAGCGCTGCATCTTGCCCGCCACAGGTCCTGTCGCTGAGCCAGGCCCTGGAGGCGGCGCTTGATTGATTGTGGGTGAACTCTTGCCGGCTTGTCGGGTCAGAGTATGCCATAATGGAGTGTGCGTTGTGCGGTGAACACGTCGCCGGCTGGTGGGCTGTTGCGCCTGCCCTGAAGCTGGCCAAGAGCGGCGCTCTCTGAAAACAGGGAGCATGTAGGAGGCAGAGCGACGATACGGCGGCATCTTGGAGGGGGACGCGACTGCTCGAGGGTTGGTGATCCTTACGAGCGACCATCCAAAGCGTAATCTGCACTTATCTCATCGCGTGTGCGAGGCCTCGCAGGTCCAGTCCACCTCTGAACGACCGCTCGAAGCATTGGGGCACCCTGAGGCTGCCCTAAGGCCGTGGTGGAGTCGTCATCACGTATCGTCTCTGCGTACGAGGTGGAGGACCGTATGTCTGGGAGGTTTGTCGCACGTATTGCCGGGTTGGTGGCGGCGATCGCAATCGCCCTGGGCGTGGGCATCAATCTTGCGGGCGGCGTCCAAAAGATTACCCACTTGAGCGCCTGGTCCGTCCTTGTTGGCGTGGCCCTGCTGGCGGGCCTCATTGGACTGGTCATCGCGCCCTACGTCACGTTCGTCCCCTACCGCTGGGTCCGCGAGCAAATTCGGCGCGCGGACGTCAGCACGGTCGTCGCCAGCGTCGTCGGGTTGATGGTCGGCCTCATTATCGCTGCTTTGCTCACGCTGCCCATCTCGCAACTGAAGCTCCTCGGCCTTGGCACCTGGCTCCCGACGGTGGTCGCGCTGGCGTGCGGCTCACTCGGCATTGGCCTGGCGGTCCAGCTCCGGCATGACTTCACGCATCTGGTAGCGGCGGCGTTCGCGAGCCGGGCGGCCCGACGCGCCGAACGCGAGGATCGGGAGAGCGACGATCGCGAGGAGCGCGATGACACGTCAGGCCGCGATGCGCGCGGGCGCTCCGGTGTACGGGGCAAGAAGGAGCGGACGAGCGACCGCGTGCTGGTGGACACCAGTGCGATCATCGATGGGCGCATCGCCGACATCAGCCAAACCGGGTTCATCGCCGGCACGCTCATAGTGCCGCGCTTCGTGCTGGAGGAGTTGCAACACATCGCCGACTCCTCCGATAGCCTGCGCCGCAACCGCGGCAGGCGTGGGCTGGAGATCCTCGGCCGCCTCCAAAAGGAGACGGGCGCACCGGTGGAGATCTCTGATGCCGACCCCGAAAGCACGCCAGAGGTGGACGCGAAGCTCGTGAAGCTCGCGCGGCAGTGGCGCTGCCCGATCATCACCAATGACTTCAACTTGAATCGGGTGGCGGCGCTGCAAGGGGTGAAGGTGCTGAACATCAACGAGCTGGCGCACGCGGTGAAGCCTATTCTGCTGCCAGGCGAAGAAATGGCCGTCAAGATCATTCAAGACGGCAAAGAGTTCGGGCAAGGCGTCGGCTATCTCGACGACGGCACGATGATCGTCGTGGAAGGCGGCAAGCAGTTTATTGGCAGCGACGTGGATGTGACGGTCACGCGCGTGCTCCAGACAATCGCTGGTCGTATGATCTTCGCCCAGCCCAAGCAAGGGCAGAGCGTCGGCAGCGCCAGCTCCTCGCGGCGCGTCGACAGCTAGTCCCATGCCGAGCGGGCCAGGAACCAGCGCTCCACGCGCCGCGGCGCTCGTCGTCGCCACCACACCGGCGCCGCCGAGCGCCTTCTCGCCTTGCTGGGCGCCGGTCAAGGGGCGCCCGCTAGTCACATGGACGCTCGATTGCCTAGCGGCCTCGCCGCACCTCAGCGACGTGCTCGTGCTCGCGCCGGAGGGCCGGCGCGAGCTGGTGCAGATGTTGGCGGCGCGGTCGGGGTGGCGCAACGTTCGCGCGCTGGCCTCGCCAGTCGCGTCGCTTCCGCAGGCGGCCCCCTTGCTGGCGGCGCTCGCACACCTCGACGCGACGGTAGAGACGTTCGTCTTCGTCGACGCCGCGCAGCCGCTGCTACGGGCTGACTCGGTCCACGACGTTCTGACGCGCGCCGACGCGACGCAGGTCGCCATCGCCGCCGTCCCGGTAAAAGAGACGATCAAGTGGGCGGATGAGGCGCGCCAGGTGCGTCGCACACTGCCCCGGTCCAGCCTCTGGCAGCTCCAGACGCCCGCGGCTGTTCCACGTGCGACACTCACGGCGGGCTTGCGGCAGCAGATGGCGTCTCCGGGCGCGGCCGCGCACAGCGATCTGGTGAGCTGGCTCTTGGCGACGTGCGCGGGCGTTCCCGTGCGAGTGGTGCCCGCTGGCCCGGATGCCCCGCGCGTGCGTACGCGCGCCGATCTGGATCTGCTGGCGGGCATGCTGCGCACTGCGGCTGCGCACTGAGGCCACGATCCCATCTTCAGCGCTGTCGGTAGCCCATTGCCTATCTCTCCGACAGGAATGGCTCGCTGCGGATCATGAATGCGGACGGCTCGCATCCGATGTTGCTGGACGGCAAGCAGATGCTCCTCTACCGCATCTGCTTCGATGCCTGTTCGCCAAACGGCGGCATCTACCTCACCGACACGGCCAGCAGTTACCGCAGGTTCTTCACTCAGGGGTTCGGGCCTGACTGGAACCCGACCCGGAAACCAAAAGTGCGTCTAAGGGTGTATCGTTGCTGTACGCCGATGAGCAAAGCGGCTTCTGACGCATGAGTCTCAAGCGTGAGTCAAGACGCCTTCCTTCGTGCCTATCGGAAATTGGCAAGTCTTCGAGAGACACAGAAATTCCGTTCCTGGGTGGTGCGAATGGAATGAGCTTCCGGCTGGCGTTGAACCGCTTCGAGATGGCGGTCGAAGTGGTCGGCGGGCACCAACTCCCCCAGCGAGACCGCCGGCAGCGGGAGGAAGAGGCGTGTTTTCCTGCCCATCATAGAGGGGTCCTGTTGCGGTGACGCGCTGCAGCGACGACGGGAGTAACGCTATA
>WNFM01222911.1_pt1 | contig 18495 bp, 25 predicted proteins | sample 5400271 | NCBI WGS metagenome assembly WNFM01 (sample SAMN13153352, study PRJNA577476) | soil metagenome | isolation source: 60 cm saprolite on Douglas fir-dominated hillslope | place: USA:California | collected 2013-09-17 | reverse complement strand
CCACTGGCCCTTCGCCACTTCGGCGTTGATGCCTTCGTGGTTGATGCCGGCGAACAGGCACAGTTCGAGATGCTTCTCGACGATCTCACGCGCAACCGGACCGACATTGCTGTAGCCGACGCCGGTGTAATACGGGCCCTGCGGCGCCGGATAGCCTGAGGTCGGAAAGCCGAGCGGACGGCCGTCCTTGTACATGAAGTATTCCTGCTCGAAGCCGAACCAGGCGCCCTCGTCGTCAAGAATGGTAGCGCGCTTGTTGGTCGCGTGCGGGGTGACGCCATCGGGCATCATGACTTCGCACATCACCAGGACGCCGTCGGTGCGGGCACCGTCCGGATAAACCGCGACCGGCTTGAGAAACCCCACAGCGGAAGCTGCTCCAGCGTCGGGAAAGAAGCGAATTCCTTGATCTGTGTCTTGCCGCGCAGATTCGGTGTCGGCGTATACCCGTCGAGCCAGATGTACTCGAGCTTGTATTTGGTCATTGAGCCTCTCATGAGTTTAATGCTGTTAAATGCAGGCAACTGAAGCCTTGGAGCTACCTACAGACGTACCCGGCCACGTCAGGCCGTTTCTTACCAAGCAATTTAGGTGCCAGTCGCTGCAGCGCAGCACCCGTCATCCCCAGGAATGTCCAGCTGCTTCAGCGGATTTTTTGATGCGACATAGGAGCGCGGCTGACATGCGCCCCGAGCGGCCCAATCGCGCCTGCGGTGCCAAATAGAGCCCGATTCTCCGGCAGTTTCCAAACCAGTCCTGCCCGCCGATTAAACCCGCAGCAGGCGGGCCGAACATTCGTCGAGAAGTTCGGCGAGCGCCGGCAACCTTCGTGTCGGCTCAAGCGTTAGCCATCTGCCCATTGCCTCACACGAAGCAAAACAGGAAATGCCTATGAAATATACATTTTCTGACTTTTTTTGATCAACTTGCATTCCCCGAGGGCAAGAACGATATCGCGGTTTCGGTAACCACAAGAGAACGAGTCGGGCGCACCATCATGGTTCGTTCGATCTCAAGGAGAGACTGAAATGCTGACTACAAGTGTCAATGAGGGGTCTGCCAAGATCTATCAATTCCCTGCCGGGGGCCGTGCGGCTCTCGGGGGACGTCGCTATGGCGACACCGGGACTGCCGTTTCCGAGTTTGCCGTCCCAACGGCCAACCTCGCTGACTGCAGCGGCAGCTGGTACCACGCAGCGGCCATCCAGGAAACCAAGCCTGGGCGTGACCACTGATGCCTGCCAAATACCGGGTATGGACGGCTCCAAGAGTTCAGGCGCCGTCGGTGAAGTAGAAAAGGGTCGGAACGAAATCGTTTCGGCCCTTTTTCATGTCTGAACGTCGTCAGGTCAGCTCGCACGCCGTGACCGGCCGCTTGACGTTCTTGAGCGTCGTCGCACCCGCCTTGGTCATCTTGAGGGTGACGCCGCTTCCCGTATAGCGCGAACCCGAAAGGGCCAGCCGCTTGGCCAGCGTCACGGACCTGCCGTCGAGCTGCAGATGGGCGCGCGAATCGTACTGGAAAAATCCGACGATGAATTGGGTTCCGTCGGCGCAGCGATAGTTCTGAAAACTCGTCTGTGCAAAAGCCCGCGATGGCGCGGCTGCCATCCAAGCGGCGAACAAAGCCGCACCGAAAACCGCGATGTTCCGACAATTCATGTTTCGCCCCCTGTCATTTCCCTGTCGCACCGGATTGCGAAAAATCATCCCGATGTCAGAAACCCCTGCCCGCCATCTCAGTCTTGCCGGCGCCAGCAATTTCCGCGATCTCGGCGGCTATCCCGCCCGCAACGGCCGCACCGTGCGCTGGCGCCAGATTTTTCGCTCCAACCATCTCGGCCACCTCACCGATGACGACATCGCGGTGGTTCGGGGGCTCGGCGTCAGGAGCGCATTCGATTTCCGCGGCGCCGAGGAACGCCTGGCCGCACTGTGCCTCATGAATGATATCACGGTGCATTCGCTGCCGGTCGAGCCCACGGTGGTCGCGGCGCTGCGCGCCATCGCAGCCACCGGCACGCCACTATCGACGGGTCATGCCGCCGAAGTCATGCGCGATTCCTACCGCAACTATGTGCAGCAAAACACGCCGCGGTTCCGGGCACTGTTTGCGCATTTGCTGGAAGATCGCGCGCCGCTGGTAATCCACTGCACCGCCGGCAAGGACCGCACCGGTTTTGCCTGCGCGCTGATCCTGCATACGCTCGGCGTTTCCGACGACGTGATCTCGGAAGACTATCTCTTGACCAACCGCTACTATCGCCGCGATCCCGCCAACGGCAGCGAACTCCCCGACGACGTCAAGAATGTGCTGGGGACGGTGCAGACGTCGTTTCTCGGCGCGGCGTTTGAGGTCATCGAGGCCGACTATGGCGATCTCGAAACCTATCTTCGTGACGGCCTCGGCCTCGGCAGCATCGAGCGCGCCAGCCTTGAGGCGCGCTACCTGCAGAGTTGAACCAGCAGACCTGTACTTGCAAGCCTGTACTTGCAAGCCTGGGCTTCGGCCGGTCAGGCCGCCGCTTCCATTTCCAGTTCGGCATCGAGATCGGCGATGACCTCTTCGAAGGCCAAAATCGCGGTCTGGATCGCCGCGATCTGCATCAATTCCCAGCTACCAACCGGACCACTGCGATTTTGCAGCGAAACGATCAAATCGCGCCGCTGCTCCTTAAGCTGAACAAGCGGTAAACCGTGATCCGGAAGACTTCTCATCGCAAATCCCCTGCCTGGATTGAAGCACGCTTGTAGCGCATGGGTTCTGCAATCGACTTACGCAAGTCCGACAAATTTTATCGATCCGGCTTGATCCCGTAGTCTTACGTGAAGCCTGCCGCGTTTACCGCCTTCTTGATCTGATTGAACAGCACCTCGGTCACGTTTTGCGTTGCCCAGTCGCTCAGATGCAATTGTAAGCCATCGGCCGGGTCGACCAGCTCCCGCATCGCGACGTGCCAAGGCTGCATCAGCGCCCAGCGGCGGAACACATCGACCCCGGCGGCTTCAGCCAGATCGGATACGCGCTTCACCATCTTCTCGGAGAGCGGCCTCTTTTCGTCCGTTACGACGGCGGTGGTGTATTGCGAATCCATCAGAATGACATCGGTCGGGATCGTGGACAACAGTCTGAGGCCGTCCGCGATCGCCTTCACTACCTTCTCGAAGTCGAATTCGTTGCTGCGAAACACAGCGTTGGTTCCTACCTGCCAGATGACGAGCGCCGGCGCCTCGTCAATGACGTCGGACTTGATGCGGTCCATTTCCGTCGTCGCTTCCTCGCCGCCTACTCCCCGATTGATCACGTTGATCATTCGTTTGCCGAACGGGTTGCTGCCGTCAGTGCCAAACTCGTTCCTCAACATCAGCTCGAGCCGAGCCGGATAAGGCACCACCTGGAGCATGCCCGACGTCGACGAGGAGCCAAAGGCGACGATTTTGGTGTTTCGCTGCCGCAGGCTTCGCGCCAAATTCGGCAGCGGGTGCTTGAAGCCCACTATATCCTGCAGGGTATCGTCAGCCGCGGAAGTTTCTGCCATACGCGTGCCCTGGTAGCGGAGCGATCATCGATCTCGTCTGCATTTGGACGCAATTTCTCCGTGCAATGCAACTGATTTTCATCCAAACGCCGACGCGTGCCTGGAGGATTTTGTTATGGACGGAAAAGTGATTGTCGTAACCGGCGCCCTTGGCGCGCTCGGCAGCGTTGTCGCGGACGAGGCGCTGGCCCGTGGCGCCAGGATTGCGAGCGTCGACCATGCGCCCACGCAAGTCCCGGCAACACCCGACCGGCTTGAACTCGGCGGCGTCGACCTCACCGATGCCGCCCAGGCCAAAAAGGCGATCGACGCCGCCGCATCACATTTCGGCAAGCTCGACGCGCTGATCAACATCGCCGGCGGCTTCGCGTTCGAGGCGATTGCCGACGGCGACCCCAAAACCTGGCAGCGGATGTATGCGCTTAACGTCACGACGGCACTCAACGCCTCGCGCGCGGCGATCCCGCATCTTTCCAGATCGACCGCGGGCCGGATCGTCAATGTCGGCGCGATGGGCGCGTTGCAGGCCGGCGCCGGCATGGGCGCCTACGCCGCTTCCAAGGCCGGCGTGCACCGTCTCACCGAAGCGCTGGCCGCCGAGCAGAAGGGCAAGATCACGGTCAACGCGGTGCTGCCGTCGACCATCGACACCGCAGCCAACCGCGCCAGCATGCCGAAAGCCGATTTCACGAAATGGGTGAGCCCGAAGGAATTGGCCGACGTAATCCTGTTTCTCGCCGGCGACGCCGCCAGCGCCGTGACCGGCGCGCTGATTCCGGTAAGCGGAAGAGTCTAGTCCTCAACCGCTATCAGCTTCCTCAGCACCGCCTTGAAGCGGATGCTGCGCTTGCCGGCGAGCGCGGTGGCTTCGCCTTCGGCGCCTTCGCTGTCATACGTGCCGGAAAAGCCGATGCCGACTTCATAGCCGCCGAACAGCGGACGCTCGCCCCGGCTCAACGTGTGCTCGCGGTTGACGATCTCGCCTTTCCATCGGCCGTTCGCTGACGAGTACGCGCCGATATAATCGAAGAACGCGTCACCGCCGCGGATGTTGCCGTCTTGCAGCAGCATCACGCCGGTGTTGCCGCCGTCGATGCCGTCGAGCATCCGGATGTGGATCGAGTAAAGCCCATTGCCGATACCGTCCGGCCCGACCTTGCCGGGCGGCGGCGCGTCGGCATCGTTGATCGGCGTCATGACTGCCTTCAGAACGGCGCCCGGGAGTGCCGGCGCGCTGCCTTCGGAGTGCAGCTCGTTGCCGCGAAGCTCGCCGTTGAACGTCATCGCGATGTTGTCGATCGGGTAGTGCGCGACATAGTTCGGATCGTGGTTATGACGCGGAGTTACCGCCATAAAGCTTGCCGCCTGGTGTCGCGAACATCACCCCGCTGCCGCTTCCGCGCGGCGTCTCAAACCAGAATTTATACAGCCCCTGCAGCACGCTCGGTTCGCTCCCAAATCGGCAAACGCACAGTTGCCCGCGAATGCCGGCTTCGCAGGGTTCCCTCGTTTGCCAGTTTGTCGTGTCCCGGCGTGAGTTTAGCCGGTTCGGCGCTGCCCGATCAAACGCTTTGCCGAAATTCAGCTAGAGTCCGGACATTGAGTCGCGGCCGGTGGCGCCGCCGGAGCCCATCGTTGGAAACCGCGCTTTATCTGCCCGTCAAACGCTTCCTCGAAAAGCTCGGCTTCACCGTCAAGGGTGAGATCGGCGGCTGCGATCTCGTGGCGCTCAGCGACGGCGATCCGCCGGTCGTGGTAATCGGCGAATTGAAATTGACCTTCAACCTGGAACTGATCCTGCAGGCTGTCGACCGTGCCGCCGCCGCCGACGAGGTCTGGCTGGCGGCGAAATTGTCCGCCCGCGGCAAGGGTCGCGAGAGCGACGCGCGCTATCGCAATCTCTGCCGCCGGCTCGGCTTCGGGATGCTGGCCGTCACCAATACCGGCGACGTCGAGGTGATCGTCAAACCGCCCGACACGGCCCCTCGCCGCAACCCCAAGAAGCGCTCGCGGCTGGTCGCGGAACATCGGCGGCGCAAGGGCGATCCGGCGATGGGCGGTTCCACCCGCGCCCCGATCATGACCGCTTACCGGCAGCAGGCGCTTGCCTGCGCGTCGGCGCTATCGGATGGGCCCCGGCGCGTGAAGGATCTGCGGCCGGAAATTCCCGACGCGGGCAAAATTCTGCTGCACAATGTCTATGGCTGGTTCGATCGCGCCGAGCGCGGCGTTTACGTGCTGACGGATGCCGGGCGTGCCGCGCTGAAACGCTGGCCGCAACAACCGATGGACCTCGGCGCGAGCAACCCAGCGCCCTGACGACGACAACGAAGAATACGGGAGGATGGCATGATCGTGGTTACCGGCAGCGTCACGGCCCGGGCGGACAGTTTTGACGAGGTCCGCAAACTCAGCCTCGAACATGTCCATCGGTCGCGCACCGAGCCCGGCTGCATTTCGCATGCGGTGAATGTCGATTGCGAAAACCCGCTGCGGCTGGTGTTTTTCGAGCAATGGGCCGATCGCGCCGCGCTGCTGGCGCATTTCGCGGTCCCCGCCTCCAGAGATTTCGTCAAGTCGCTGCAGTCATTGGCAGCCGCCGCCGCCACGATCGAACTGTACGACGCTACCAGGCTGGAGAAGTTGTAGATGCATGGCTGTATTGCCATGCAAATTTCATATTGCAATGCAACATAAGGGCATCTAGGTATCTCCGCAACAGATGCGAGGCCCCGATGAGCGAAGACTGGAACACGAAATACGGCACAAGGCGCGTGCGGCGCGATCCGCCGACGCTGGAAGAAGCAATCTTCGCCGCCGTTGGCATCACCGAAGATCCGCAGCAGCAGGCGGAAATCGCCGCTTCGCTGATGGGATTGCCGTATGAAGACGTGCTGACTGAAGTGAAAAAGACCGGACGCGCAATGGCGCGATCGGCCACCCGCGTCATCGCGGGCGAGCAAGGCGCCCAGCGCTCCATCGTCGTCGAGCGCAAGATTGTCCGCCGATTCGGCAACGACAAGCGTACCGGTACCTGAAACCAGCTTGAGCTTAGCAATTCGCGGGCACTATCTGATCCGCGAATTGCCTGATAAAGCGCCGCTCGTCAGGCCGCCCGACCCCAGCCGGTCATGTTCATCAACATCTTCCAATAGGCGCGATTGAAGTTCACGACGGCATCGACCGCGGTCGTGACGGCGGGCGGCGCCAGTACCGTGTCGTCCTGCTGGGTCAGGTCGATCGTGCCGGTGGATTCGCCGTGACGGAACGTCAGGTGGGCGCCGAACTTGCTGGCGAGCGCCCGCATCGCGTCGTTCTGCGCGCCGGTCGTGATCCGCAGGCGCTCGTACCCCTTCGCACGCGCCTCCTTGATCAGCTTGCGGAACAGGATGCTGCCGACGCCGCGCCGGCGCACTGACGCTTCCACGCTGAAGGCGATCTCCGGCAGCGAATCCGGTGATTGATCCGGCGGATGCAGCTCGGCCGCGCCGCGAACCACGCCATTTTCAAAGAAGGCGATCACGATCGTGCCGTCATTGGCGCACTTTTCGGCGTAGCGCTCAATAAAACTGTCGTCCATGAAACCATGGAAGCGATCATGCCGGCTGTTACGGTCGAGCCGCAGCAGATGATCGCGCAACAGCGGCAATTCTTCCTGCTGGCTCAGCGTCCGGACACTGCTGTCAGCAAGCGCGGCCGCAATAACGGTGAGGTACATAGTCTATCTCCTCTGAGAGAGCCCTCTGAGGAGGCGTCGAATCCCTAGACCACCTATATTGTGCATCGCAGCATGAATTTCAAGCCCTTGGAATGCCTCATCTAATGTCATATTCCGTTAACTAATTGTTAGGCAGTCCCGACTGTATCAGAGCACCAGCTGGGTTTGCGTCACCACGGCGACCAGCTTGCCGTCCTCGTTTTCCAGCCGCGTCTGCCAGACCTGGGTACGCCGTCCCCGATGCACCGGGGTGGCGGTGGCCGTCACGGTAGAGCCCTCCTTGGCGCCGCCGATGAAATTGGTCTTGCTCTCGAGCGTGGTGGTGCCCTTGGCATCTTCCGGCAGGTTGATGATGGTCGCGGCAGCGCCGACCGAGTCCGCCAACGCCATGACCGCGCCGCCGTGAATCGTATTGTGCAGCGTGCAGAGCTCCGGACGAACCACCATCTGCGCCACCACGCGATCCTTGTCGGCTTCGATGAACGTCACGCCCTTCAATTCCGCGAACGGCATCTTCATCGACTGGATTTTTTCAAGCGGCGTCATCGGTCCTCCCGTTTTTCTTTAACTCGTCATACGCGGGCTTGACCCGCGTATCCATCTTCCAAGAAATGTTTTTGAGATGATGGATTGCCGGGTCGAGCCCGGCAATGACCTGTGTGGTAATGGCAAGCATGCACCAGTTTCCGCCCCGCCGGATCGTCTGCCTGACCGAAGAGACGGTGGAGACGCTGTATCTGCTTGGCGAGCAGGACCGTATCGTCGGCGTGTCCGGCTATGCGGTGCGACCGCCGCAAGTCCGGCGCGAGAAGACGCGGGTCTCGGCCTTCATCTCCGCGGACATCCCGAAGATTCTGGCGCTTAAGCCTGACCTGGTGCTCGCCTTTTCCGACCTGCAGGCGACATCGCAGCCGTCCTCGTGCGCGCGGGCGTGGCCGTGCATGTCTTCAACCAGCGCGACGTCGCGGGCATTCTCGCGATGATCCGCACGCTGGGTGCGCTGGTCGGGGCGGCCGGGCGCGCCGATCAACTCGCCGTCGGCTTCGAAGAACGCCTCGTGCGGATCGCTTCGACGCCGCGGCCCTCACCCAAACCAAGAGTCTATTTCGAGGAGTGGGACGATCCCTTGATCAGCGGCATCGGCTGGGTGTCCGAACTGATCGAGATCGCCGGCGGTGAAGACGTGCTGCCGAAACTGCGGTTTCAGCAGGCGGCGAAAGACCGGATCATTTTACCCGACGCAGTGCGCGACGCCGCGCCTGACGTGATCCTCGCCTCCTGGTGCGGCAAGAAGGTCGTGCCTGACCGGATCAGGCAACGCCCAGGCTGGTGCGATATCCCGGCGGTGCGCAACAACCGCATCGTCGAGCTCAAGTCGCCGTTGATCCTGCAGCCGGGCCCGGCGGCGCTGACCGACGGGCTGGATGCGATCGTCGCAGCGTTGTGGCCACAGTGATACTGCCTGAACGAAAATTCGCTGTGGTCGCTGTCACCCAGCGACAAAGGAGACGGTGGACCGATCGTAGTCTCCCGATCCCATTCGCCCTTCCGCAAAGATCTTGTGTTCCGCAATCCAGCCGAACGATTGCTCGAATACTTCCTTCGAATAGGTTTCGAACACGATCCGCTCGCCCGGGCCCCAGCGGCGCGTATCCATGACGGCATGGAAACGATCCGGAAATTCGTTCTTGTAGTAGTGCGTGTAAAGTTCCGGCCGCAGATCGATATCGCGCTGCGCACGACGCAAGGCGCGGAAATATCGGCGCACGTCCTCCGGATCCACCGTGTCCTTGATCATGGCCGCGATCATGAAGGTGGTATCGATCACCTTGCGGAAGCCCAGTTGCTCGGCCAGATAATACGGCCCGTTGAACAGCGCGGCTGCCGGGCTCTTGCCCTCGATCAGCAGCTCCATCCGGTGAAACAGCATGCCGTCTTCGAACGTCAGGTTGATCTCGGCGGCAGGCATGTACTGTTCCAGCGCCTGTATCGTCGAGTAGTGGCTCCCCGACTGAAATCCGACCGAGATGGGAATTCCGGCAAGGTCGGCCGGTGTGCGCACCGGAGAATCTGCGGGAACGAAGATTCCAGACGGCGCGACCGAATAGACGTCGGCATAGAGCTTGGCGTGGCCATTGGAGGCCGCCACGTTCACGGTCCAATGGCAGGCACAGCTCACATCGGCCTCGCGCCCCTTTTCGATGCTCTGGAAGGCGCCCTGATTGACCTTGTTGTGATGCTGCCCCTCGGTGGAGCGGATCAATTCGCGAAAATCATAGTCGAGGCCTTCAGCGCGGAAATAGCCCTTCTCCTCGGCAACCCATTCCTGCAGGCGAAAATGCGACTCGATGGTGAATTTGCTCATGGCGGGTCTCCCTGATGTGCATCATTTGAAGTTTTCTGATTGACAGCAGGCTAGCCGATAAGTGTCACTCCTGCCATGTCTAGACGGGAATAGATGATATGGCCGAAACTGCATCATCGGAACTGAACCTGCGCGAGCTGCGAATCCTCAATGCCTTGCTGCACGAGCGCAGCATCACGCGAACGGCGCAGCTTCTGGCCACCACGCAGCCCGGTATCAGCAAGGTGCTGCGGCATCTCCGCACGCAGTTTGCCGATCCGCTGTTCGTCCGGAACGGTCATGCGATGCAGCCGACGGCCAAGGCGCTCGAGATCACCGATCAGTTGCGTGCGCTGCTGGGTGCTGCCGACAGTTTGCGCGCGTCAGCGACGGCGTTCGACCCCGCACAATCCGACCGCACGTTCAGCCTGCTGCTAACCGATGTCGGGATGATCCGCTTCCTGCCGCCACTGATTGCCCAGGTCGGCGCAATCGCCCCAAGCGTTAGCATCCGGGCGATGCCGCTGGACTCACGCCAGTTCGAACTGAAGCTCGAGGCCGGCGAAGCCGATTTGGCGCTTGGCGCATTTCCGGGGGCAGCTCGCCACCTCCGCCGACAGCGGTTATTCTTCGACAGCTATGTGACCGTCGTGCGCAACGGTCATCCGAGAAATTCGACCCTGCGGTCCCGCACCGGTTTTCTCGCCGAGCGGCATATTCTCGTCACGGCATCGGAGACCGGTCATGCGGCGCATGTAACGGCGCAACGCGTGATGGCGTCGCAGATATCCCCGTCGAATGTCATGCTGCAGGTCCCAAGCTTTATTGCTGGCGCCATCGTTGCCGCGGAAACCGACGGCCTGATGACCTTGCCGGCCAATCTGGCCAAGCGTCTCGCCAAACCGCTCGGGCTGACCGCTTTCGAAACACCGATCGCGTTGCCGCGCATCGAAATTACCCAGTATTGGCACGAACGGGTTCATCGCGATGCCGCGCACCGCTGGCTCAGGACGGTCACGTTCGATCTGTTCGGCGCAACTGTTCGGCGCCGATAGACTAGATCGCCTCCACTCCGCACCATTCCGCGATAAACAGCGCGGTTGCCTTGGTCGATTTACGCAACGACTCCAGGTCGACATATTCGTTGAAGCCGTGCATCGCCTCGCCGCTGGCGCCAAAACAGAGGCTCGGGATGTTGTAGTTCAGCCCGTAGAACCGCGTGTCGGTCAGCGCGGTGAAGGCTTGCTCCGGTACCATACCGCCGCCGCCATAGACCGCCGCGAAGGCCTTGTTGAAGGCGGCTTCCGGTGCGGCGGAATCCTTCAGCTCATAGCCTTCCGACAGAAAGCCCGACCATTCCACCTGCGGCGGATTGTTGGACAGGAAGCGGTGGTCGCGCGCCGCTGATGATACGCAGGCCATGATTTCGGACTGCGCGTCGGCGACCGACCAGCCCGGCAGAATCGCAATGCGGCAATCGACGTCGCACCACGCCGGCACGCTGGAGGCCCAGTCGCCGCCCTTGATGATACCAGGGTTGAAGTTGATGGGATGATTGACCGTGCCAAAGTGATGATCGCATTTGGCGCGCTCGTTCCACTCGGATTCCAGTTTCTGCAGCGAATGGATCAGATGGTAGGCCGCCATGATGGCATTGGCGCCGGAACCGGCCTCGTACACATGCACGGGAAACCCGCGCACCTTCAGGCGAAACCAGATCACGCCGACCTGCGAGCGTATCATCTTGCCAAAGGTCGGTTCGGGAATGAAACAGGCATCGGCGCGGTAGCCGCGCTGCAGGGTTGAGAGCGCGCCGACGCCGGTGCTCTCCTCCTCGATCACGGATTGAAAATGAATCCGCGCCGTCGGCCGCAGCCCCGCGGCCTTGATCGCATCCAGCGCGTAGAGCGCACCGATGGTGCCGGACTTCATGTCGCAGGCGCCGCGGCCGTACATCCTGCCGTCCTTGATGACCGGCGAAAACGGCGGGTTCTCCCACATATCCAGCGGACCAACGGGAACCACGTCGCAGTGCCCCTGCAGGATCAGCGATTTGCCGGCATTGTTCGGCGGGCGATAAGTACCGACCACGGTACGGGCCCTGGAAAAATCATGCTCGATCGGGCCGAAACCACGCAAATCCTTCAAATCCTCGACGTCGATATGCCAGTCATCGACCTCGTAGCCGCGCTGGCGCAGGAGATCGCCGATCATGTCCTGGCACGGCCCTTCGGCGCCGCGGGTCGAGGGGATCGCGACGAAATCCCGCGTCGTCGCAAGTTGCGCATCGAAGCCGGCATCGACGGCGTCGAGAATTTTTTGTTTGTTATCGTTGGCGTTCATTACGTTCGTGTTCCCCGCTCGGTCGGTTCTTGAGGCTCGATCAAAGCATAAGCTATAGCGTTTTCGAGCGAAGTGGACACCGGTTCGCGTCAAGAAAACGCGTCAAGGCAAAAGTGTCTCGGGAACTCCAGTACCCCGGATCGCTTTCAGAATCGGCACGCCGCCCATACAGTCGCCGCCGATGGCAAGTGAGGAAGACCGATTTGACGACCGAGAAGATGGCAACGGCCGGTTGGACCGTCCTGCCCATGGGCCTGGTCCTGATGCTGCTCGCAACGCATGCACTGGCGCAGCAGGTCTCGCGCGAACAGGACATCGTCGAATTGCGGCTCGGCCAGCGCATCATGGTCGACGACGGATCGTGCCCGGCCGGCCAGATCAAGGAAGTCTCGGGCGCGAAGATGACCGCGACCGGCGTCTTGCGCTCCGCCAAATGCATTCCGCGTCTGGGACCCAAGAAGCGGTAAACGAAGCGGTAAACGAAGGCTACCAGCTTCCGTATTGGCCGACGATACCGCGCCAGAGCGCGTCGCGCTCGCGAGCAAATGGCTCCTTGCCGACGCTGGCGTTCTTCGCTGCCGCCGTAATCACCAAGACCAGCTTCAGTTCGGGATCGACAAAGATCGACTGGCCGTAAGACGCCGAGCAGCGCGAACCGGCGCTTTTCGCCCGGAAACAGCCAGAACTGGTAGCCATAGCCGAAATAGGGTGTCGCCTTGTGCGGCGTGAACGCATCGGGCTGGCGATGCCAGTCGGTCGCATCGAGCAGATAGTCCTTCGGCACGATCTGCCAGTCGCCGGCGGCGCCATCATTGGCGAGCAGGATTCCAAGCCGGCCAAAGTCGCGCAGGATAGCGTTGAAAATTTCCCGACCCGGTTTCGGTGACGTCCCTGGTCTTGATCCATGTCGCGTCGGCCTCCGCGCCCATCGGCTGCCACAGCCGCGGCGTCAGATATTCGCTTAAGCTCGTACCGGTCACCGCGCGCAGCAACAGCGTCAGCACCACCGTCTGGTTGGACGCGTAGTGGAATTGCGTGCCCTGCTCCACCTCGCGCGTCGGGAATGCGCGCAGCGCCGTGACGGAGTCGCGCGTCAGGCGGATGCTGTTGAATTTCGAATTATCGTCATTGCCGTCATAGACCTCCCTGAACGGCACGCCGGACGCCATCCGCAGGATGTTGCGGATCGTCGTCTCGCCATAGGGATTGCCGGCGAGATCCCCGACATATTTGGCGACGGTGTCGTCGAGCGAGGCGATCTTGTTCTCGGCCAGCGCCATTCCGATCGCGAGGCTGACGATGGACTTCGCCATCGAGTGCGACACGAACCGATCGGTCGCAGTGCGGTCGTATTGATAGCGCTCGGCCAGGATCTGGCCGTCCTTGATCACCAGCAGACCGGTCACGCGCTGGTGGGTCAGGAAATCGTCGAGCGAATAGGTCTGCTTTTCGAAGCGATAGGAGAGCTTCGGTTCGCCTGCGGCCTTGAGAAGCGTCAGCGGCGATGCCGCCTTCCGCAAGGTGTAATACGGAAGAAAACTGTCGAGACGGCTGAACGATCCGACCCGCACGCTTTCGTCGAAGAACCAGTTGGCAGGCTTGCCGACAGGGTAGCCCGCCGCTTTCCCCAGCAAATCCTCGTCAGGCGCCGCGCGGGCCGGAAAGGCCAGCACGACAAGCACCGCACATGAGAGCAGGATTCGTCCCGGCTGCATTGGATGGCTCACACAAAGGGATCATCGACGGGCCACTGCTTTACATGGGCAGTGACTTGCATGTCGAGCCCGCGGGGGACACTCGACGCAGGGGTCAGATCGTGGCGGTGAGGATATTGCGTTCGAAGCGCGTGCTTACGGATTCGTCGACGGTTCGAACATGCATTGCAGCGTCGGCTTGGCGATCTTGGTGAAGGTCGGGCCGATCTCGGATTGTTTTGATGCCGGCACCCAATCGGTCTCGATGGTCGGCACGCCGGTCTCGCTGATGCCGCGCAGCAGGGCTTCGCGCAGGTCGGTATCTTCCACGGTCGCGGCCGCATAGTCGTGCAGACAGCCGCAGACGGTTTCGGGATGCGCCCAGCGCCCGACCATATGGGGCGCGCACAGCCGTACGAACTCGCCGCGCGGATCGGGAACCCTGAACAGGGAACGCAGCGGCATCGGCTGAAGCTGCGCCTGCACCTGCACCTGACCTTTGACCTGGGCTTGCGCCGAACCGCTGACCAGGACGGAGGCCAGGATCGCGGCAGTACAAATACGAAGCAACATTCAGAGCCTTTACCGGCGGGTTTCTTAGGGCAAATTTCCCGGGGATCGTCCGCCGCGCTTACTTGGCCGCGACCAGCATCAACTGGGGCGCCGAGGTCGTTACCGGGGAACCGTTGTAGGAGAAGGTGCCGATGCCCGGCAAGCCATTCTCGGAAGAGCCCGCCATCGAGGGACCAGCGAGGATGAAGGCGAAGGCGAGAATGAAGCTGATTGTCCGCCCCCGCCGTTTCGTTGGCAATCTGATAACCGTGAGCTGTTTCCGGATATCTGCGCCGAAAGCGGAAAATGGTTTCGTGGCGGCCGAGATTTGTTTCGTCGGCCAGAAACGACGAAACATTGGCGATAAAACTTCAATGATTTCAGTAGAGTGAAGCGTGGCTCGGCCGCCGAACCGATCGCTGGTCGGTGCCGGCCTGATCTACCGGCTGATCGCCGCCATGATCTCCGGCGCAGGCGTCACCATGGGAGACCCGCAATAGGTGAACGTTCCAACACCCGGCATGTCGCGATCCGCACTGCCGGCCATCGACGGGCCGGACAGGACGAAAACCAGGGCGATCATGTAGCTGAGGGCTCGCATTCGACATCTCCTAGTTCCATTTCAAGTCCCGTCTGGAGATGAGACGCCCGCTGAACCAAGCGGGTTCGACCCTGCGCGGCGAGTTCTTAAGGTTTCTCTGCAAAAGAAGCCGCTCGCAAACCGAGGCCTGCCGTGAACCGAAGCTTCGGTGAGAGCTACTCAGTCGAACGGCGTGCAACTTTCCGAGTGAAGGCGCGTTGTAACCTCTTCCTCAACAAAGGACAGCAGTCGTGGGCAATGGCAACATTGAAGTTGGCAATCGAACCCCGACCCGCAAACCCGGCCAGCCGGCAGTTGAACTGACGTCAGGGCGTAACGGCTCGCCCGAACAGCGGATCGAAGGTTCCCTCAAGACGGAGCCCCTTTGTGGCGCAATGTCGCAACAAGGCGGCGAATTCCTCGGCAATTTATCGGCGCCGCAGAAATTCGTTCATCTGGTCGGATGCCGCGAGCCCAAGGTCAAACCGGGCTCCGAGGTTCGCCAATATCCCAATCCGGCCAAGCGGTAAGCCCGGGCTTACCGAGCGGTATTGCGCCCGGGACCCGAACTACTGCAAAAACTACTGAACGAACTCACTGCACTTCTGGACTGTGGCATCGGTTGCCCCCCACGGCATGATCGGTACCGTGGAGGTTGAGTTTTTGGGTGAACCGTCAATCAGTTTATCCGAATACACCATGTAAACCAGAACGTTACGCTTGGCATCGCAACCACGGACGATCTGCATCTTCTTGAAGAACAGCGAGCGGCGCTGGCGGAACATGTCATCGCCCTGCGCCATCTTGTCCTTGAAACGGATCGGCCCGATCTGGCGGCAGGCCAGCGAAATGTCCGAGACCTCCTCGGCCAAACCCAGCCAGCCCTTGAAGCCGCCCTTTTCCGGCACCGTGAAATGGCAGGCGACGCCCTCAACCTCGGGGTCGTCGACGCCATAGGTCGCCAGCTTGTCGTTGGGGCTGACCCATTTGAACACGGTCGAGCGGCGGAAGATCAGGTCCGGCTCGTCGGCAGCCGAAACCGGGCTGGCCTGCGACAGCGTCAGCGCCAATACCGCCAAGGCCACAATTCTCCACTTCCTGTCACACTTTACGATGGCCTTGGATGTCACTGATATCTCCACTGCAAAAAAGCTGCCGAATACCTCGCCGGCCTATGTAATATTGGAATGCCGCACAGGAAGGCCGGAACGCACCGACAGGCCGGTTCGTTTAACGGAATGTGAGGCTTTTTTGCTACGCTCAGGGCGAAAAGCGCTGGCCGTGGAAGGCTTACGCTGGTGAACGCTTTTCGCGTCTGCGACAACAAATGGATATTAGGCGACTGGATTCGAAATTCTGGAATTCGAGGATTATGCGCGTGAGCGGGCATCGGATTTTGAGTGCGAGTAATGCGGGCGTGAAAATGGCAGATCAAGGGTCCAAGCGCTTCGGGTTTTGGCAGCTTGCGGTGTTGACGGCGGCAGGCACGCTCGGTGCGGCCTCGCACGCAGATGCGGCGCTGTTCTACTACCAGGACTCCGATGCCGGCTATTCCCGGCCCACGCCGTCGGCGCAGCCGCGGCGCCAGCGAAACTCGCGAAAGAATTCAGCCGGAAAGCATGAAGCGACGGAGAAGGAAACCGGCGCCAAGCCTCAGGGGCCGCTGATTATTGCGATCTCGATCGATAAGCAGAAGGTCCGGGTCTACGACTCCAACGGGCTGTTCGCCGAAAGTCCGGTGTCCACGGGCATGAAGGGTCACTCGACCCCGATGGGCGTGTTCAGCATCATCCAGAAGCACAAATTCCACCATTCCAACATCTATAGCGGCGCGCCGATGCCCTATATGCAGCGCATCACCTGGTCGGGTGTGGCGATGCATGCCGGCGTACTGCCGGGCTATCCGGCATCGCACGGCTGCATCCGGATGCCGATGGCGTTTGCCATGAAGATGTGGAACTGGACCAAGATGGGCGCGCGCGTGGTCGTGACGCCGGGCGAGATGACGCCCGCCACCTTCTCGCATCCGCTGCTGGTGGCCCAAAAGGTCGCGCCGCAGCCGGTCATTGCCGATGAGCCCAAGAATGATTTGCCCAAGGCAGACATGCCGGCGGTGAAGAGCGATAAGGGCGCGGACGCAGGCTCGGCCATCAAGTCCGAGAATTCCCAGTCTGCTGATTCCAAGTCTGCTGATTCCAAGTCTGCTAATTTGGAAGCGATCCTCGAACTCCGATCGACCGTCGGCCACGCCTCTCCGCTCCGCGAGCAAACCCATACTGCGGATGCCAGCGGCGCGATGCCGGCGACGAATACCGCGGTCACGATGTCGGATGCCACGGGTGGCAAGTCGACCTCCAGCGTGAGCGCGGAAGCGAAACCCGAAGCCGCGAAATCCGAATCCAAACCGGAAGCGGAATCAACTTCCGCAAACAGCGCCGAGACCACATCGTCCGACAACAAGTCGGCGGAAGCATCGACGGCCGACGCAAAATCCGACGAGACCGGTTCGGTCGAGAAGAAGGTTGACGAGGCCCAGGCTCCTGCGCCCGACGCTGCCAAGACCGAGACCGCAAGCGACAGCGCGAAGGTTCAGGAGAAAGCGGAAGACAAGCCCGCCGAAGCCAAGGTTGAAGGAAAGTCGGCCGAAAAATCGGACGAAGTGAAGATCGATGCGGCCAAGGCCGAAGCAGCAGCTGAGCCCGTCAAGGTTGAAGCTGCCAAGCCGGAAGTTACCAAGGCCGACGAGCCCAAAGCTGTCGAGACCAAGGCGACCGAGACCAAGGCCGTCGAAAAGCTGGCGGAGCCCGCCAAGGCCACCGCGGATGCACCGGCTGCCGCCGACGTGAAGAAGGATACGGCGCGCCTGCCCGGCGTCGAGAAGGCCGCGAAAGCCGAGCCCAAGCGTACCGGCCAGATCGCGGTGTTCGTGAGCCGCAAGGACTCCAAGCTCTACGTTCGCCAGAACTTTTCCCCGCTGTTCGACGTGCCCGTGACCATCGCGCCGAGCGACCGGCCGCTGGGCACGCATGTCTTCACCGCGGAAGCCGACAAGAGCAATCCGAACCTGCTGCGCTGGTCGGTGGTGACGCTGCCGGTAACCGCGCGCAACGCGGCCCGCAATGACGACGACGATCGTTCGGCGCGCCGTCGCAAAACCGCTGCATCGCCTGCCGAGGTGAAGCCGCTGCCCGCGCCGGATACCCCGGCTGAAGCGCTGGACCGCATCACCATCCCGCAGGATGCAATGGTACGCATCACCGAGGCGCTGACGACTGGTGGCTCGATCATTGTATCCGACCAGGGCATCAACCAGGGCGAAACCGGCGAAGGCACCGATTTCATCGTTTCGCTGCGCTAATCAGACACGCAGTCCGGCGTAACGGCTTGTTGAGCGGCGACACGGCGTGCGTTGCGCTATGCTGTGGGCTGTCGAACCGCAGCCAGACGTATCACGCGAGACGCTCCATGATCGACCGGAGGACCATGATGACGGCGGCACTCGCGGCAGTTGCCGGCGCGGCCTCAAGCCGACCGGCGTTGGCACAAGCCGGCATGAGCCGGATCACGGCCTACGCATTTTCGTTTCCAGGATTGGCTGGCGGCGACATCCGGCTCGCCGACTATGCCGGCCATCCGATCCTGATCGTCAACACCGCCTCGCTCTGTGGCTTCACCCCGCAATATGGCGGCCTGCAGGAATTGTGGACCGAGTTCCACGACCGTGG
>WNFM01213539.1_pt2 | contig 18502 bp, 17 predicted proteins | sample 5400271 | NCBI WGS metagenome assembly WNFM01 (sample SAMN13153352, study PRJNA577476) | soil metagenome | isolation source: 60 cm saprolite on Douglas fir-dominated hillslope | place: USA:California | collected 2013-09-17 | reverse complement strand
GCTCGGCAATAACCAACATCTCACGAACGCGGCCATGACCATGTACCGTTTGCCCGGGTTGCGGGGATCCGCCCTGGGCGACGCGGCGGACCAGTTCCTGGAAGGCTCTCGCTTGGCCTCGCTCGGAGAAGACTTACCTTTTGGCGGCGTCATATCGCCGTTCGTGGGGGCCAGTCTGCTGACAGACCGCAATCCGGAGAATACCCGTCCGGATGGCAGTCACCCGATGCTCACCAACACGGGACAAGGCATGTCCATGTTTGTGCGCAGCCCGCGCTGGCGGGATCCAGATCCCGCTGGAGACCCTGAATCACAAGATATACAACGGCGCGACGAGCGGCTGACTCAGTCGGGCATACGCGGTGAATTCATGCCCAAACGCCCTATCAACAATGACGGCAGCGACGGCGAGGTAGTGGGCTACTACGACCGTACCGGGAAGGCCTTCGCCCTCGAACAGGAAGAAGATGTCACCCGCAATGCCGAGCTGCGCGAAGACCTGACGGTGGCCCGTGAGGGAGATCCCCTGCGCGGTGCGGCTGGCGCAGGCGAGGTGAAGTTAGGCAGCGCTGCGGACCGCCTCAGTCAGGCTGCCGAACATCTGGAAGATGGCAGCCGTCGCAAACAGATGTATGAGGGCAGCTTCACCACGGGTGGTGCAGGCAATGTGGGCACGGTCATGGGTGACCTGGTGTCGCTGCTGCAACAGCAGCGCCTCGACGCGGGCAAGGCCGCCATGCTGAGTGGCGGCGAAAACCTGAGCAGCACGGCAGTCGCCAATGGCATGGGCCAGGCGCTCAACCTCACGCCGACGGGCAACAAGCCCGTCATTGGGCAAGACCTGGCCCGCTTTCAGTTATACGCAGATCAGGCCATGCGGCTGGGCATCGATGGGGATATGGCCGAGGACGTGGCCGTGCAGATGCGTCAGCGTGGCGCGCTTCAGCCCGAAACGCAGTCCCAGCTGCGTACCCAGGTGCAAGCCAACAAATACCGAAATACGCAATCTGGAGAACCGGGCCGGGATGCTGCCCGACCAAATCCGGGCGGTGGGCGCGATGCCCGTCCTAGTGCAAGGCCCCCCAGATGAGAGTAGTCCAGCCGGGCCTACGACACCACCTCGCTCCGGGCTGCCCATGCCCCGCCGCCCACCGTCTGTTTCCAGAAACGAGGGATCCGCCAATGCCTGATTCAACATCGCCTATTAAGTACCATTCTGTCGAGGAACTCCAGAAGATGCCGGGCGAGGAGCTGGCGGCCCTCGTGGATCAGCTTCCGACCGAGCGGACACGCAGTTACAAGCTCCAGTACGAGACACCTTTCGATTTGTTGCCGGGGCAGGCCGTCAATTTGTCGGTGAGTTTCCCCTGGGGCGGAGAACCCTACGCCAGCCTGGGCACGGACGGCCTGGGTGAAAGTGCCGCCACTGACGCAAGAACGTGCCCGCCTGAATGAAGGGCTGCCACAGGCTGAGGGGACGACGACGGCAAAGCGAGTCAATCCCGCCTTCATTATCGGTGGTCTGGCCGTGCCGCTGATGTGTGTCATGCTGCTGCTGTTCTCGCGGGGACACAAGACGGACAACACGGCCTTGCAAGGCACCCGCACCCCGACCCGGACACCCAGCGCTACGCCCGCCAACAGTCCCACGCCGACACCCCTGGCGCTTGAAAACCAGGACAAGGTGATTCAGGGCGGCGACGGGCGCGCGTCAAGCAGCATTGCCTATCCGGTTACGCTGAGGATAGGGCTGCCGGGTGTGGCCCAGCCCCGCGTATTTGTGGTGCAGCGTCGCACTATCCAGACCTCACAGTGGGATTTCGACAGCAATCCGGATACGGCGTCCTTTGTGACGGGCATGACGGTACGCCCGGTGATTGGCATTCCCTGGTCGCCGGAGAATGCCACGTTGTTTGCGAACCTCGGGCAAAAAGTCACCTTCAGCCTGCAAATGAATACCGGAGCCAGCCTGAATTTTGCCTATGCCTCGTCCTCGCACATCGCCCGCAGCGATACCAGCGTCTTGCAGCAGGTGGGGCCTGCCCTGGTGCTGTTGCTCATTGGAGAGCGCGACGACAACGGGGATCTGACCGCGACCCGGCCGATGGTGCTGGCCTCCTACCAGCCTGACGGGGAACTCATCCGGGATGGCGTGCTGGTGGATGCGCTGCTGGGCACGCCTGTTCCAGCGACGGCAACCGTCGTGCCCACGCCAGTAGATAGGGTGGACGTGCAGGTGGTGTCGGTCACGTCGCTGCCTGCCAAAATGTCAGTCACCGTGACGCTGCGTGTCTTCAACTCCAAGCAAACGCCCATCACCATTGGCCCAGAGGCGCTGTGGGTGGCCTTCGGCTATGACCCACATCCCATTGGGCCGCGTGTGCCTGCGGAAGGGCTGACACCTTTCGAGACACCTTTCGATTTGTTGCCGGGGCAGGCCGTCAATTTGTCGGTGAGTTTCCCCTGGGGCGGAGAACCCTACGCCAGCCTGGGCACGGACGGCCTGGGCTTGAACGGAACCTACCAGTTTGCGGTGCAGCTCGCCGCTGCCAAACAAGGCTAAGTGGAGGACTAGATGAACGCTATTAAGTCAACGAGCGGTGCCAAGGCCAACCCAATGGCTCCCATGAACACGGTCAAGCCAGACCACATGTTTGTGCTGCTGGAGACCCTGAACCAGGCCTTTCCTGGAGAAATGCAGGCGATTCAGGCAGCCAAATCAGGCTTCGACATGGCCCGCTTTGCCCAGGTCCAGGCGCAGCGGCAGGGCCACATGGACCAGGCGTTAAGGCTGCTCACGGAAGTCTACAGCACCCGCATAGCGCTGCAAATGAGCGTGTTGCGCCTTGGCTTCTCAATTTTCTACTACGCGCTGTTCCGAGACGAGCATCAGCCTAAGGAGTGACCTATGAAAGCGAAGTGGCCCGGCCTCAGTCCGCCTGAATGAGTTTACGGACTGTGGCAGAGCGGAAGTATCGAATTCATATCCTATCGACGGTTATTTCAAAAAAGGAGTCTCGCTATGCACTCGCTATTGACAGAAGTTGTTTTGCAGCCACTCGTGGTCGGTCAGACTGGTGGCGGCGGCACCCTGAGTCAAGCCGCCCAGAACTTGTTTGGTGACTTAAAAAGCACCATGCAGGTCATCGCGCCGCTGGCAGTGGTCATTGGCTGCATCCGTGCCGGGTTGATGTATGTGCTGTCCCCCATCCCGGTGGTGAGCCAGTGGAAGCAGCAGAATCCGCAAGTCTTCAGCTCGCTGTTCATCGGCATTGGCATTCTCATCGCGGCCAGCACTATTGGCAGCCTCATCGCATTTTCGTAGTTCAGCTCGTAATCCAGGAGGTGGGGTATGGCAGGCGCAGGCGAAGCAACTTTCAAGTCAAACGTGCTGGTGCGGGAAGAAAAAGGGTTCGCGGGAATCCCGTTCAAGCGCATCATGCTGGCCTTTATGGGCGGCGCTTTGGCCTATATGTTCAGCCGCTTCGTGGTCGGCGGCTGGTCAGCGCTCGTCGGTGTTGCTACGGCGGTGCTGACGGTTATCCTGACCGCGCCGCGCGGAGGGATCCCCCTCTGGCAGCGCCTGCTATACCGCGTGCGGGGTCGGCTCATCGTGGCGCAAATCGACAGGCCGGAGAGCTGGCCCGCGCGCCTGGGCAAGTTTATGGAACTGCGCGCCGATGCCCTGGTCTTCTCCGGGGAAGCGCTCTTCAAAATGCCGGAAGATGACCGGGCGGCACTGGTGGATTGGTCGGAGTGGCTGGCCTATACCGAACTGGGCCAGGCCATGAACGGGGAGGGCATTCAAATCGTTGAAGGCCCACGCGCGCTGCAATTAGCAGCGCCAGGAAAGCCAGGTGTGGTATGAGTGCTCCCAAGGACAAGAAGGCGCAGATTGGACGCACCTTTCTTATCCAGCCTTTTGACCTGATGCTGCATGACACGCCGCAAGGCCTGTCTGCCTTGCAGGGCCGTTTCGCCGGGTGGGTCAGCGGGCTGGATGGTCCAGCCCGCTTCGCCTGTTTTCAGGTGCCCGCCACCTTGAATGAGAAAATTACGCAGATTAACCGCACCGCGCGCGATACCGAGGATGAGCAGCGGCGCAGGCTGCTCATGGAATACCGTCGTTTCTACGAAGGTTTGCAGGATAACGCCGAGTATCAGCGTTCTGTGTGCGGGATGCTGCTGTGGAGTGAGGAAATGCCTCGCGCCCTGGGCGAGGGAATGCGCACGGCCTTTGATACGCCTGTGGTCGAGGCCCCCTGGCCGCCGCTGTTTCACGGCGATTACCGGGCGGTCGAGAGTCCGTTCTGGCACATGCAACCTGAAGGTCGTCCTGGGGGCCGTCCCGTGTGGGCGGTCCTGAGCAGCTACGAATTTCAGCCCGCCACCTGGGATTTTGGACGGCCTCTGTCGTATCTCCTGAAGATGAATTTTCCGCTGGCGATGGTGGTGGATATTCCCATCACGCTGCACCGCAATGAGGCGGTGGAGAAGGTCGAAACCAGCATCCAGGCCTATACCTCGCATCTGTCCACGCACGTCGGCGAAGACAGCCGTTCGGTACAGCGCATTGTAGACTGTCGCCGCACCATCCAGGAACTGAATGGCAACGATGCCTTACATGAGGTGCAGCTCTTCATCGCGGTCTCGGCACCGGACACGCACACGCTCAAACAAAGAATCCAGACCATTCGGGCCGAAACCCGCTCCTGGTTCGCGCTGCGCCAGGAGGAAGGCGAACTCTTGAGCAAGGCAGTACACATGTTTGCGCCGTACCGCACCGACGAAATTAAGCTGCCGAATACTCGCCATCCCGTGACCTCGCGGGAACTGGCCCTGATGCTCACGCCGCTGGGCTATCCCAAGCTGGCGGAGGTACGCGGCATCATGCGCGGCGAAGCGCGGGGGGGGCGCTTACCCGGTCTTTTTTGACTCGTGGCGCGACCGCAGCGCCTCGCATGAACTGTGGGTGGGGCAGACGGGTTACGGCAAAACATTCGCGCTTAACTGCTATTTGACCCGCGAGTACGCGGAGAACGGCATCCCGTTCGACCTGCTCGAACCGATGGGCCACGGGCAGCATCTGGCGAAGGTCTTTGGGCTGGAGTGGTTCAGTCTGTCCTCGAAGAACACGGTGCTCAATCCCCAGGATGTGATGTTCGCGGAACGTGAGGACCAGATCACCCATGTCATCCGGCTGTACGAGACGGTGCTGGGGCGGCTGCTCACAGGTGGGCAGGACCAGAACATCCAGCGCGGCCTGCTGGGGAATGCGCTCGAAGTGGCCTACAGCGGCTTCCCGGATTTGCAAGCAATCACGCCGGACGTGGCGCCAAAAACCGATCTGGTCGTGGATATTCTGTCGGGTCTGGGCGATCCCGGTTCCCGGCTGCGGATGCTGGCCGAACATCTGGCTGAGGAAATTGGGGCCATGTGTACGGGCAATGGGGTGTATGCCCGCTTCCTGAACGGCGAGACAACCATCGACCTATCCCGGCAGGGCCGTAAGTGGATCCCGCCGCGTGTCTTTTCCTTTCACGAGCTGCCGCCGGACCCCATCCTGCAAGGCCTGGTTAATGTGCAAGTGTTGTCGGCGATTCGCCGCGACAGCCTGGTGGACGAGCAGCCCAGAATTATTGCCATCGACGAGGTGTACCGCCTGATGCAGCATCCGGCGCTCATGGATTTCATGGTCGAGGCCGTGAAAACGTTCCGTACCCGGCGCAAGAAGGTCATATCCATTGACCAGAACATGATGCTCTTTACCCAGGGCAAGCCGCGTTTTCTGCTGGAGAACTCGCCTATCCGGGTCATCTTCAGCCAGAAAGGGGGCATGAACACCTTCACCGATGATGCCGCCTTTGCCCATTTCAATCCGGTCCACCTCAATATCATTTCCAGCTTGCCCAAGTTTACCTTCCTGCTCGACATCCAGAGTCAGGGCTTGTACTGGCTGTACAACCGCCCTTCGCCCGTGGAGCAGGTGCTGTTTGGGGCCACGTAATGGCCCGCCTTTTCGAGTGTTCGCCGCAGATGCCACAACGGTGTCTTTATCAATAGCAATGGAGAGTCTCATGAAGCAGCGTATCATCCGTCTTTTGTGTGCAGTGCAGTTAATGGTTGTCGGGCTGGCCCTGAGTGGCAGCGTAGTACATGCCGAATCCTATAGTGGCGTGACGATAACGGCAACCTGCTCCGGGTTCACGGCCACAGGCACGATCCAGGGGACAGGGGACGTCGAGGTAATTTCGATTGGCGCGAGCGATAGCGCCGGGTGGACCATCCTGGGTGGGCCTGACACAATTTCGCTCCCGATCTCCGCTACAGGCTCTGTCCCCTTTCCCAGTGGCACATTCGACTATCCTTTTCCGCATGATGGGGTGATCACCGTCACCGCGTATGGCTTCCCTGGGGGAACCTTTGTGAGCAGCAATACCGTGAGCGGTTGTCGCGGCGGCGCGAATATTCCCCCTGCACCTAACTACTCGCTGGCGGTGCCTACGTTCACCGATGGGCGTTGTAACCAGAATGCCGCGCAGACGGTGGCTGTCTATCCCGATAAGAAGGGCGGCTACTTGTTCTATGCCGTGCATAACGGCGTCGGCGATTTCGCCCTGCACGTTACCGAGCAGCAGCTTGACGACAATCCTGCCAAAAGCAGCAACTATCTCATCGCGCAGAACCTGGGCGTGCAGTTGTACCGCCTGACGGATGGCAGCTTGCAGGTCAACCGTATGGGCGGCGACAACAAGGTATATAGCTATTTCATCGGCGCGTGCGGCGCGCTGGAAGACTGAGCGCCGAAAACTGATTTCAGCTCTGGCCTGCGGCGGCAAATCGTCGCAGGTCAAGCCCTTTTGTAACAGATGAGGAGCGTGTAGCGCGATGTCAAAAACAAAAAGTGATGCCAGCAGTGCAGCGGCAGCCATGCAAACCATTGCCGCCGATGGCTATCTGGCCTTTATCGAGTGGCCTGTATTCCTGATGAACCGCCTCAAGCAAGTTGAACAGCATCTGACCGTGACGGCACCCCATGACACGCCAGCGGAGCCAGCACTGCCTGGAATACCTGATCTAGCCGTCGTAAGTGGACCTGATAATGTGGCAGCGACAAGCCTGCCCGCAGTACGGATTCCACAGACACCGATAATGGGCGCGCCCAGCTTTGCCCCTATCCTGCCCGACGCAATCGCGGCAACACCCGCAGCCACGGATGGGGCTGAAGGGGAACTAATGCGGCTCCTGGATGGCTTTACCATGCAAGGAGAAGACGCGTGAAGCAACATTTTGCCAGACCGCCGAAACGCAGTGAATTGAACGAGCAGGTGGCTTTAGAGTTGGTGCGGCAGCACGCTGCCAATGATCTCTCTGGCTTGCAAAGCCCCGTGATGATACGGCCTTTTGCATCTCCTGCTGGCGCTCATTTACTTATTGGCGGAGCAGCCGGGACAGGCAAGACGATAGCCCTGCATACCTGGGCCTATCGGCTCTTGTTACAGGGTGTGCGAGTCGTGTATATCGAGGCGCACCGCGCAGACTACGAACAACCTTTCCAGTCGGCGCTGGCTACCTTAGCAGCGGCGCGTGGCTATAGCGTGCAAACCCATTCGCTGGCGAGCTGTATCCCTGAGCGTTGGGATCCAGAAGATGCCCTGACGGTTTATGGCGCAGCCAGTAAGGACGGCTGGGATACCGCGCGGTATGTCATGCTGCTCCTCAGTCAGATAGATAAGTATTTGAAGACGGAATCGAATTCCTGGGGGCGCTTGCCGCTCATCGTCATCGTGGATGGACTCGAACATAACCTGGAGCTGGTGGCTTCGGGTCTCGAAATGGCGATGGCGGGCTGGCCTGCGCAGAATGCGTATGTATGGCTCAGTGAGCGAAGCCCCTGGCAGCTTGTTCGGTCAAATGTGCCTGCGTTGCGGGCGCTGTGGACTTATAGCGCTATTTTGGCGCTCATCGGCAGGCAAGAGCGGGAGTTTGTGCCCTGGCTGCGGGCGGTGGGCTGTTTCCCGTCCGGCGTACTTACCGAGAATAGGCCGCAGGCGGCGGTTTGTAGCGCAGGGCTGGCTGAAGGCATTGTGTGGGGTACTTTGGCGCTGGATGAGCATGAAAGCGCACTGGCAATGCCTTACGGGGCACCTGAAGCAATGCAACTGCAACAGTGATTAAGGAGTGGACAAGAAAATGAAACTGATCATCGTCGAATCACCTGCGAAGATAGCGAAGATAAAGAGCTTTCTGGGCGAAGGCTGGCGCGTGGAGGCCTCAACAGGCCATGTGCGCGACCTGCCGCAGCACGACCTGGGCATTATCATCGCCGACAGCTTCAGGACGGTGTACGAAATCGTGAAGTCGAAACAGAACATCGTGCGCCGCCTGATGAAGGCGATTAAGGACGCGGATGAGGTCTATCTGGCAACGGACCCAGATCGGGAAGGCGAGGCCATCGCCTGGCACCTGCTCGAACTGGCCCGTCTTCCCAAGAAAAAGCCGGTGTACCGTGTCACCTTTAACGCGATCACTAAAGCGGCGGTGCAGGCGGCTATTGCCGCACCACGCCAGCTTGATGGCAATCTGGTGGAGGCCCAGCAAACGCGCCGGGTCATTGACCGCCTGGTAGGGTATATGGCCTCCTCGATGGTGTCACGGGGCCTGGGCGGAAAGTTCTCGGCGGGGCGGGTGCAAAGTGTGAGCCTGCGCCTGGTCGTCGAACGGGAGCGCGACATCCGGGCCTTCGTGCCGGAGCACTATGCCACGCTCAGCGCAACCCTCAAAACGGTGGGTGGAACCTTCCAGGCAAAACTGGACACTATCAAGGGCCAGCCCGTCGAACGGCTCACCACTGAACAGGTGGACGGCCTGCTGCGCAATCTCAAAGCGCCTGTGTTCTGGGTCGGTAAAGTCACCAGCAGCGAACAGTCCCGCAGGCCAGCCCCGCCCTTCACCACCTCCAGCCTACAGCAGGCCGCCAGCATAGCGCTAGGCCTGTCACCCGATGCGACGATGCAACTGGCGCAAAAGCTCTATGAAGACGGCGCCATCACCTATATGCGCACGGATAGTGTCGAGGTCGCACCCGAAGCGCAGCAGGCAGCGCGAGCCTATATCGGGAAAAGCATCGGCCCGGACTATGTGCCCGCTGCCCCGCAGGTCTACCAGTCGCGGGCGGCGAATGCCCAGGAAGCGCATGAAGCCATTCGTCCCGTGGACGTGGCTCTAACACCGCAGGCCCTGAGTGAAGGCCCTGAGGCCGATTTATACCTGCTCATCTGGCAGCGTTTCCTGGCGTCGCAAATGGCGGATGCCCGCTACGCACATACCAGTGCGCAGATTGCCATAGGCAGGGAACTGGGGCAGTCCTATCCGCTCGCCTTTGCCGCCAGTGGGCGCACCTGCCTCTTCGAGGGCTTTCTGAAGCTGTATCAAGCCGTCACTGACGAGGACGACGTGTCAGAGAACGATACGGCGCTGCCCGCGCTGGTGGAAAACAGCCTGTTGCAGTTTGTCGAATGGCTCAAACAGGAGCATACGACTAAAGCCCCGCCACGCTACAGCGAGGCTTCTCTGGTCAAGGCACTAGAGCAGCGTGGGATTGGGCGGCCCTCGACCTTTGCCAGCATGGTCAAACTCATTAAGGACAAGGGCTACGTGGGTCTGGAGAAGAAACGGCTGGTGCCTACCCAGACGGGTATGGTGCTGTGTGCCTTCCTGGTCGGGCAATTTCCCCGGATATTTGAATTTGACTACACGGCAACGCTGGAAGCCGAACTGGACCGCATCGCTTCTGGGGATGCCACACGCCTGGGCGTGCTCATCACGTTCTGGGGCGACTTTGAGCCTGCCCTGAAAGCGGTCGGCAAGGTCGTCGAACAAAAGCTCATCTCCCGCGCCACGGTGAAACCGACCGGGGAACTGTGTCCCCGCTGCGGCAAGCCGCTGGTGGAGCGTCAATCCGCGCGCGGTCCGTTCGCCGGGTGTAGTGGCTACCCGACCTGTAAATTCACGGCTGATATGGCGCAAGTGGCTAGCACAGTCAAAGTATAAGGAAGGCCGCCGATGGTCAATTATGTGGATGTGGATGACCTCGATCTGGAGGAGCCGGAGCTTCCGGCTTTTGAGTACGACGACGCGCATGTGCCGGACGACGTGCCTGATTTCGGCGCACCGCCAGATTTCATGCCCGATGGCTTTGTCTCAGCGGAGCCTCCCGACTGGGACGAGCCGCCAGCGGCGTATGTCCCGCCGGAATGGGCCGTCGGCCTGCCTGCCTCTGCACTCGATATGCCTGTAGAGCAATTGTCCTGGCAGCCCGAACTTGATTTCGAGACGTTAGCGGCTCCCATGCCACCTGAAGCTGACCGGGAAGTGGTCAGCCGGGAACAACCTGCCGCGCCTGAACTGGTGGCGCAGGCGGAAGTGCAACCGCTGGAACCAGGCGCGCCCGCAGCGCTGGAGGTGCCAGCAGACGAGGTGCCGGATTTTTGGGAAGCTGAACTGAAATACGATCCCGCCTTCGATGACGTGCAGTTCAGCGAAGCGCTGGATCTCCAATCCGTCGTGCCGTCTGAAACCAGCCTGTGGGAACAGTATTATGCGGCGGTCGTGAACGGGCAGAATTTGGGCGGCAGTGAGGCTGAACTGGTGCAGCGCGCCGTAGACATGAATCTGGTGGATGCCCGTTTTGTCGGCTATTCAAGCCCAGAGGGACATCATGTGGGCGCGCTGGAACTGGCCCATGATCCCGGCACGGGCCAGGAATATGGGCAGATGTTGACGGTGGCTACCTTCCAGGACGCGAATCAGGCCGCCGCCCTCTACGCCGAATTGCAGAGTCATACGTCGAGCGAAGGCCTGCCAAACTATGCGATAGCGGATCTGGCATCGTTTTCGGCGCTGGCGCTTGGCAATGAACTGGACTGGCGTCCTGCCACAGAGCAGGAGCTGGCGCTTGGCAATCTGGATCTGGGTCTGCCTGCCGACGAACCTCCTCAGCCCCTGATGAATGACCTCATTCTGGAACATGCGGGGGTAGACCTGTCGTCGTATGCGCCGGAAGGGACTTTCGAGTTTGGTCAAGATCCAGACGGTCCAGACCTCTTGGAAGGCTTTGATATGACGGGTGCCGACTTCGACCTGGATAAGTCCGAGCCAGCCCCCATCTCCCTTGAACAGGAGCTGGCCTATTACCGCGAGGCACAAGTGCTGCCAGCCGACGAACCACCTGCCTCGGACCTCGATGCCCTCATCCGTGAATGGGCGGGTGTCAACGTGAGTGGCTATGAGCCGATACCAGGCTGGGACCAGCCCTTCTTTAGTTATGAGGTCGGCATTACCGAGCGCGAGGGCGTGTATGACCTGGAACTGCTCAAGCAGGTAGACGGTGGCGTGACGCTGGGCGGACCAGAAGACTACCGAGTGCTAGGTTCCTATGGGGACAGGGCCGAAGCCGAAGCGCTGGCGCAGGATATGGTCAATTTGCGGGCGGATGTGGTGGGCCTGACGGGTGACGAAGTGGCAGGCTGGCAAGCGATGACGAGCATGGCCTATGAAGTGGGCCTATCGAGCGAGGCCATCCGGCCAGGTGAACCGCTCTTTGCGGAGTCGAAGGATATTCCGGCGGATCCCTTTGAAATCCGGCCTACAGCCGACTTATTTGCCGAGTATGAGGCCATGCAACAGCAGCAAGTCGAAGTGAGTGAACCTGAGCACGAGCCGAGCTTCGCGCCAGACATGGACCTATAGCGGAAATGCTCTCAAGCAACGAACCGACTGATTAGTAGAAGGAGCTACGGCAATGAAAACGCAAGGTAATTTAGTGGGCATTTCGCTTGGTGCGTATGCCAGCATGGTGGGCGACGGCGGCAGCTTCCCCGGCGCCGAATTGTTCGGATTGGTGGCATTGCGCAACGCCTGGACAACGCGTAACGCGCTGCGCAAAGGTGCCAGGCAGTCTTTTAGCAAGACGCAGACCTGGCGCAACCTCGAACTGGGGGCTGGTCGTGGCAGGCTGGCCCGCTATACGGCTGAGTTAGGGCACAGGCTTCAACCTGAAGGCGATGTCTCGGTAACACTTTTGGAGCCTGTGGTGGAACAAAACCCCCAGCTCGTGGAGGTCCTGTCTCAACTGGAGTCGCAGGGTGCCATTGCCCAAGGCATACTCAACCATTGCACTTTCGGGCAGTTTCTGGACGAACGAGAGACCGGGCGCAGGCACTCTATGATTTGATAGTGATGGTCTATTCATTTGCCGCAATGGTGGTGGAGCCGAAAAGAAGCGATGCCGGGGTGTCGGGGCGGTTGCTGCAAAGTATCATCCAACTGCTCGATGCGAATGGAATGGCGGTGATCCTGGATAGGGACATTGCCCCGGATGCGCCCAACGAGTTAACCATGAGCTTCAAAGACGCGCCCAAAGTGCTGCGATTGGCGGTAGAGGTGATCAGGGCATCTGTTTTCTTTCGCATTTCCTGGCGGGAAGCGCGTGCGTTGGTGCATGATCTGCTGAGGATTCAGCGTGAGCCAGGTTGGGGAACATTGGAATCAGTACACCGTGAAGCTGGCTGTCGGGGCCAGCAGCTAGGGAACCTGGTACGTGTACTCTGCCAGATGGGAGTAGGTCACAAGGTGGTGGACTTTGGCAGTAGCTGGCTGCTCATCATCTGGAAGCAGGGATTGCAAGGCTAGCAAAAGAAATTATTGGCTCATTGAATTCAGATGAATGATTTCACGGAGATGATCCCTCAGCGTCTGCAATGGCCTAGAGAGGGGATAAGTTAACGCTTTACGATGTGCCACAAAGCTCCAAAAGGTTGGTAATCTTGGCTTGAAGATTGAGGTCGTTACTATTCTTCAGATCCACATATATCTGAAAATCACGTAGTGCCTCACACCACATTTTCAGGAATTCATAGACAGAACCTCGACTGTGATACGCTTGTGCAAACTGGGGATCAAGCCGTACAGCGTCAGTGAGGTCCGCGATAGCTTCCTGATACTGTCCCCTATTATGGTATGCACCGCCTCGATAGTGGTAGGCTGGTGCATACATTGGGTTGAGCCTAATAGCGTCATTGTGATCTGCGATAGCCTGGTCAGACTGACCAAGTGAGTCGTATACAGCACCTCGATTACAGTAAAATTCTGCAATACGCGGATTTATCTTGATGCCTTGCGTAAAATCGGCAATAGCATTGTAAGGTTGACGGAGGTCAGTGTATGCAACGCCCCGGTTATTGTAGGCTATAGCAAACTGGGGGTCGAGCTGAATAGCTTCTGTATAGTCTGCGATTGCTTCCTGATATTGCTTCAAACTTGTGTGCAGTTGAGCGCGGTGTTCATACATATATTGCATACCCATGTTATAGGCGCGCTCTGGTGCAACACCCTCTATGGCTTCTGTGAAACAGGTTGCCGCTTTCTCGTAACGATTTCTGGCCTGTTCCAAATTCCCGAATGCAACCTTCAGAACACAGCTTAAATCGTGAAAGTTCTCTCCTCGCGTCTCAAATTTGAGGTCGTCTGGTAATTTGAGATCGTCATAGGTCTTGAGATTCCAGCCTCGTGAGGATACAAACCCTATCTCGGTGTAGTCATCATTGTGAGTGCCATAGAGAACGATGTCGGCGGGCAAGTCTTTGAGAACCTTGATGGCTTCTGGAACCTGAATAACTTCCACATTTTGATCCTGAAAAATATTTACGGTGAATTGATGGGCATGAATCTGCCAAAACTCTGGTCGTGAGCCTTCGCCCCCTGCAAAGAGTGGCAGGACAATGACACACTTTTCGATGAAGGCAAAGGCCTCGTCATAGGTCAGGGGAAGCGGGGGGAGCTTTTCGACGAACGCATCAATCTCCTGCTCGAACGTTGCAATAGCGTCTTTCTCTCCCTTAGCGCGTAGGTCAATCAAGGCATCGAGGGGCGGGAGACGCTTTATATCGCAACTCTCTATGTAAACTGGGACGAGTTTATGTGCTTTGTGGGCAAGGGTAAACTCCTTGACGCACCAGTTCGAATCAATAAATTCTGGCGATAATAGGCAGATCACAACATCCGCATCGACCAAAGCGTCGCTAATTTCCTGGACAAAATCGACATCCTCTGGAAAGTTGAATTCATAGAGGATTACTACCTGTCCACGCTGGCGAAAAATATACGCAATGGCGTATGCAAACGCCCGTTGCGCTGGGGCGTGACTAATGAAGTAGACTTTTCTCTCTGTGGTATTTTCCATCGAACCCCTCAAGCTAATCGTGATACGTCAACTTTGTCGGGAAGTATTCAATTCCCTCCATCATGATACAATCAGAAGCTGACTTTAGCGTTTCGTATTATGTCTGCAAATAGCGAATGCCCACTATTGAGAATCCGATCATCAATTCGCCGTTCGCTGAACCAGCGCAGCTCCACGAATTGGACGAGCGCGGCAATCCCACAGGAAATATTACTGCGCAGCGTCGCAAGAGTACGTATTTAACGCCTGTCCCGCAACCTCGCAAGCAATCTCGAGCGACACCCCAACTGTTCGATGACGTTTTCGAGGGTGAACAGGAAAATGAGGAGATTAACCGGATTCGCGGTTATTTGAGCCTGTGGCATCAGAAGGGACGTCCCCATTTAACGCGAGTCACGTGCGAGTTACTGGATTATTGGACGGCTGAAAACCGCGAAAAGAAACTGTTCTTTTGCCAAATCGAAGCTGTGGAAACTGCGATTTACATTACTGAAGTTGCAAAACGCGAGCAACGCCAGGGCATTGAAGAACGGTTGCGAACCGCGAGTGAAGAGGCTAACCCTGGTTTGTATCGAATTAGCCTCGCCACCACAAAAGGTAAAAATACACGTTAGCGCTTTTTACGCCGAGTGTGAGCACAGATTCATCAAGTTCACTTTGAGCAGGGTGGCCCAGAGGTAATCACCGGTCAGGCCAATACGATCCCATTGAGTAGGGGAAATGTGCCGAATATGGTCATCAGTGAGGTTTTCCCCTTCGGCTCGTAAATCCTGAATGATATGCCATTGATGCACACTGTTCCAGGCGACTCAGGCACTTTCTCTCATTCAGTTTTGATTCGATGGCCCCGCAGTGATGCTAAAGGCTGGTTTGCTCATGCTGGTTTTTCGGTGTAGGCTCAAGTTGTCTGACAGTTGCTGGAGACTTAACCACAGAACCATTACGCGTCCAGATCTAAACAGTGAGTGGTTCCTAACCTTGCAACTCCGACCCTAAGTTCCGGCCCGACGCGGCAGCAAAGGTTAAACACAATGTATCCTGTCATTCGTCTACCGTTTCTAGTAGTTATATGTTTGGTGTGGATACTAACAGGAAATGGGGCTAACCGGGCAAACGAGTTCGTCGAGCAGGCCATGCCACAGGCCACGCCAGAAATGACTGCAACATCTGGGGAAGTGTCCGCCAAGCAAGCAACTCAGGAAACCGGAGATCCCTCTCCCGACATGACTGGGGAGACATGGATCGCGAAGGGTATTCCGCCGAAAAGAAATCCAAAGGTCACTTGGTATCAGAGCCTTTCAGTAGAGAAAATGTGGAATGAACTGTCTGCTCTAGAAAACCGCAACGGCGCGCTGGTGACCCTTAAACGTGCCGAGCTGAACCGAGGATATTTCAACGGGATAGTGTTAATTTCTGAGAAAGAGATACAGGAATTCCGAGGACAGCTGCTGAAGATTTCTGGCGTGTTGCAAGGGGAGGAATCCTCCAAAGATTCACAGATGCCCATTATGCCAGATGGGCAAAGGTATCCCGCGATAATACTTCATATCCAGAGTATTGATGCGTTGGCTAAGATTGTGCGACTGCCTTTTATTGAATCGGTCGAGCCAGAATTTGTAGCGGCGTCTGGGGTAGGCTGCTCTCTATCCACTTATACTCCTAATCCGGCGGACGGAATGTTATTCGATAACCGTGTTCCTTGGTCTTTCAAACACATGGGAGTGGTAGACGCTTGGAACTTGTACAAAGTAAATAATGCATTCTATTCTCCGGGGTATCCTATCCGAATAGGAGTTGTCGATACGGGTGTCTATCAGGACGAGCAACAACTCACAACTTTCTTTGAGTCGAGCGGCTTCCGTTCCCCGGCACACAACTTAACAGTAGTTCCTCAGGCATGGGATGATTGCGGTCATGGAACCCGGATCGCTGGCCTGGCTACTGCTCCGGCTGATACTCAAAACATTTATGCAAGGAAAATTGTCGGGGTAGCCTGGGGTGCGAATCTAACCACAGTGAAGTACAACGACTCCGTTATTGCATGGGCCGGGTCCAGATTCGCGCTCGTTAATGCAATCTATTTAGCGGTTGGCGACGGTTCCCAGATCGTGAACCTCGCTTTGGCAATGCCTTATTGGTCCACCTTTGTCTACGATAACATTGATACGGTCTACCGAACGACTCAAACGATCTTCGTTCGTTGCCGCCGCAGGCACATTTGTATCTTCAGTGCAATTTCCAGCCGCGATGCCGCAGGTGCTTGCGGTTGCAATCGTGAAAAGCAAGGACACAAGCAATCCACAAGCAGGGTACGAGCTTTATGGCGGACCCTTTCCAGAGTCGGCATACGGAGAAGAGGTAGATTTAGCTGCGGTGAATGGGGACGGCGACATTCCTACAACCGGAGGTGGACAGCTTGTCACGAGTATAGGGGGCAGCTCATCGGGAACGGCGCATCTTAGCGGAATCATCGCCCTAGTCTGGGGAAAGCAGCCGGGCGCGACTCGTAACCAAGTAGTGGCGCGGCTACGTAAATCAGGCTCACTTAGACTCATAAGTGGCGAGGAAAATCTAACACCGGGTAATAGCTCAAATGTGGGGTACGGAATTCCAGACGCATACATTGCAGCTGGTGGATCGCGGCATGCGTCAATCTATGGTCCGAGTACAGTACGCCCGGGCGCAAGTTATACCCTATCGGTAAGCACCGACGGCTGGCTACCGCTGCAGTACGTATGGAACACCGGACAAAATACCGCATCAGTCACCTTTACCGCAGCACAGGCAGGTCAAATTGACCATAAGGTGACAATCACTAACCCTATAGATGGCAAAATTCTGACGGCTCAACAAACGGTAACGATTGGACAATCTCATAAACGTATCCTCTACTCCGATCCAGCGATAGTGAGGTATCCGCCGTATCCATTCGCGGGCGGCATCTATGATGTCAAGGTCAACTTTGGTGTGAAGATGCCAGTTGGATGCGCCGTCCTCGGTGCCCTCGGGCAAAATCTCGATATTGTCAATGGGAACTATCAAAATAGCGGCCCTCCACTCGCTTATCTTTCGATCGCATGGGTCCACGGATTTAACATATCAAGACCCGGTGGTATAGGTTCGCGGGATTTGGACGTGGATGCGCGAGTATGGCATAGCGGAATTAATGCAATCCGAATCAAGATTCACTATGTGATTTCTGAGCCCGACGGTGTCGACTGCAACACGCCTGGGGCGACCGTACACGGTTGGTATCCGCCGTAGCTGAGCACATTTCAAATTCGACGGGTCATCTGGCCCGTGTGCCATGAAGCAGTCAGCATAAGAATGTCTTCTCATAGCATTGGCTAATATCTGTTGGGTTTAGGTCATTCAGGAGGATCAATGTTATTCGACGAAGATCAATACAAACTCCAAGGTGAGCTCTACGACGTCAACCAACGTATTGCCGATCAAGCCAACACCTTGCAAGATCACTTTTTGTCCAAAAGTGGGCGCGAGACACTCAGTCAGATTTGGTCAGTTTTTCTTCCGCGTCAGATTGAGGATCAAATTCCGCTTGAGAGCGCAGCGAAGGCATTCATATCGATCTTGGACTTGCATCCAGCATTACAAGGCCCGCCCATATCCCGAGTTGGTCGGCCACTTTTTCCTGATCAACCGGGTTATCTTCCTAGTGCAAGCGAGGAAGCAGGGAAAATACTGCTGTTTGGGAGCATTTACCTTGGGATATCAGGGCAAATCGATGGTCCATATTTCGATAAGCTTTGGGAGATTATTGCGGGCGCGGACATCGTCAACACGTTGTTGCGTAATGTACTCACTGGCAAGCCGTTCAATCCCGATCCCTTGCCAATTCCAGAAAAACTTCCAAAACAACTAGTTGATTTCATCCGCGACTTCGAGAGTCGCTTTTGTTTAGCCGGAGTCAGAGACGCGTATATAGGCTTTGGCGCCGCCCAACAAGCTTGGAACCCCAGCAGCAATGCTAAAGGCATCACAAGCCTCGACCCAACATCAGGCTGTGCCGGTCAATCGGTGACGATTCGTGGCGTGGGTTTTGGCGCATCCCGTCCACAAGGAAGGGAAGTCTACTTCCCTTCGCGCGATGGAGGATGCATTCCCACGAAGATACTTCCGCACGGCTGGACGGATACCGCCATCGAAGTTGAGGTTCCGACAGATGTTGGCACCGGATGCGTCGGCTTTGTTGAGAATGGAAAAGGCGGCGCAACCACATTAGCCCAAGCAGCCAGTACG
>WNFM01335427.1_pt1 | contig 18511 bp, 18 predicted proteins | sample 5400271 | NCBI WGS metagenome assembly WNFM01 (sample SAMN13153352, study PRJNA577476) | soil metagenome | isolation source: 60 cm saprolite on Douglas fir-dominated hillslope | place: USA:California | collected 2013-09-17 | reverse complement strand
CCGTGGCCTCGCGATTTTCGGTGGATGTTGATACCGCCAGCAAAAATGCCGCTGTGGTTATGGGTCCCGGCCTGCGCCGGGACGACACCGGCTACACCGGCTGATGCGCCGGCGCGCGCAATTTCGCGACGTTGGCCTTGCCGAAATCCGCGGTCGACTTGCCCGTCAGCGCCGCCAGCACCAGCGCCACCATGTGGGCGAGGCGTTCGTCTCTCGCATCCTTCTTCAGGAGGTCGCGGCCGAAGATCACGCTCAGCGTGGCGCTGTTGGAGAGATAGAAGAAGCACAGCCCGGCGATCGAGATGTAGAGCTGGACCGGATCGACGGCGACGCGAAAATCGCCGCTTTCGACGCCCCGCGTCACCACGGTGCGGATCATCTCGACGAACGGCGAGTGCATCGACTTGACCTTGGTCGAACGCTTCAGGTGGCGGGCTTTCGCCAGATTTTCGGTGTTGAGCAACGCCAGAAATTCCGGATTACGAATGAAATAGTTCCAGGTGAAGTCGATCAGCCGCTCGATCGCGTCGGGCGGATCGAGATGTTCGAGATCGAGGCCGCGCTCCTCGGAACGGATCTTGTCGTAGGCGGCCTCCAGCACCGCGAGGTAGAGGTCTTCCTTGTTGCCGACGTGGTAGTAGAGCATGCGCTTGTTGGCGTCGGCATTGACCGCGATGCGGTCGACGCGCGCGCCGGCCAGGCCATGGGCGGCAAATTCCTGCTTGGCGGCCTCGAGAATGCGGATCCGCATGCCCTCGGGGTCGCGCTGCCACTTCAGGGCGCGTTTTGCCTTTGCCAAATCAATCGCTCGATGGACGCATGATGGCTGCTGTACCACGCGGGGGAGCGTTTGAGAATGCGGGGGCGCTCCATCCACGTCATTGCGAGCTTAAGCGAAGCAATCCAATTGCTGTCATTCCGGGGCGATGCGAAGCATCGAACCCGGAATCTCGAGATTCCCTGGGGTGCAATTGCACCCCTGAGGTCTGGTCCTGCGGACCATCCGGAATGACGAACGGAGACTACCGTTGCGGCTCACTCCGACTTCCCCGCTGACGGCTGCACCAAAAGCGTCGGAACCCCGCAAGTGCCGTTGCGCACCGTCATCACCCGCGTGCCCGGCTTGCGGCCGGTGCGGATTTCGGAGACGTCGACACCGGCCTGGGTGAGCCGCGCATGGGTGGCGTCGATGTCGGCAACGCGCCAGCAGATGCCGCTGAGCCGGTCGTGTCGGACATCCCGCGGCGGGTCGGCGGGCTTGGCCGGCCGATGGGTCACCTCGACGACGAGGTCGCCGCAGCGGAAGAACATCAGCCGGCCCCAGTCCGGGTGCGAGCGGTCAAGCGCCATGTCGAGCCCGAGCCGCGCGCCATAGAGTGCCGCGGCGCGCTCAGGATCCAGCGTCGAAACCACGACATGATCCATCGCGGTGATCGGCCCGGTCGCGACAGGCGCCGAGCGCGGGCGCGCGTTGGCCAGTTCAAGATAGAACAGCCGGATGCCGCGCGTGGCGTCCGAGGCCGTGCGAGTCCGCTTCCATGATAGCGTCGCGCCGGAGAGCGCATCACGGCTTTCGATCTCGGCGACCGGCTCCGGCTTGAGGGTGAGCCGATCGAGCCGGCGGTACAGCTTGGCGATATCGTTGGTGCGAAAACAGAGGCTCGCCAGCCCCTCGCCGCGCGCTGCCAGCACGGCACGGATTCGGTCCGCGTTCGCGCCCTCGCCGGAAGGCGCCATCAATTCCAGCGACATGTTGTNNNNTGTGCGAACAATGTCTGATAGGCCGCGGCGCCCGCCGCGATATCCCGGGTCAGGACGACGACGTGATCGAGACCGGTAATCACGAAAAAAGCCCCCTCCCCATTTTGTCGCACCGCCCCGGAAACCCGGACAGTACCCAACCGTTATATGCTACCGGCCGCCGTCTCGGTCACCTTGGGACGGTCGTAGTCCCCTCATATTCGCATCTCAAGCTGCAAAGACGGCAGCGATGCGAATATTTTCAGCGAAACCATCCGATATCCGGTGCTAATGTAACTGCGCCGGGCCGGACCAACAGCCCAAGACGGAAAACGAATGCAGGCCCTCTTTATCGGACAGACCTATATCGACGTCACCTTCATCACCGACCCACATGCCGACCGGTGACGAAAAGCACGTGGCCACCAACTATGCGGTGTCCTTTGGCGGCAACGCGGTCACCGCGGCCTTCTGCTGCGCCAAGCTCGGCATCGTGCCCGACCTGATCTGCACCGTCGCCAACGACTGGCTCGGCCGCATGTTCTGGGACATGAGCGCGAAGTACGGAATTTCCATCCACCCGCGCAAGGTCAACGCTTCCTCGCTCTCCTTCATCATGCCGAAGGACGGCAAGCGCGCCATCGTCCGCTGCCGCGACGACGAACACATCCACCCCTTTCCGATCCTCAACCTCAGGGGTTGCCGTGCCCTGCATATCGACGGCCACCAGCCGGACGCCGCGATTCATTATGCCAAGCTGTGCCGAGAGGCAGGCATCCTGACCTCGCTCGACGGCGGCGGCCTGCGCTCCAACACCCATGAGCTCTTGGAATTCATCGACGTCGCCATCGTCGCCGAACGGCTGTGCGAGCAAATGGAGAAGACGCCGGAGGAGATGCTGGATTATCTCAAGAGCAGGGGTTGCCGGGTCGGCGGCATCACGCTCGGCGAAAAGGGCCTGCTCTGGTACGACGAGACCGGCGCGGTCCACAACTTGCCGGCGCTTCCGATCCCGCGCGAGCGTGTGATCGATACCAACGGTGCCGGCGACGTCTTCCACGGCGCCTATGTCTATTCATATTTGAGCCATCCGGGCAAAAGCTGGCATGACCATTTCGTTTTCGCGCGCGCCGCGTCGACGTTCAAGATTCAGCGCCTTGGCAACGAGGCCGGATTGCCGACGCTGCAAGATATCGAAGTGGTCAAGATGGCGTTCCCGGCCAGTGCGTGACCGGATGAGACGGAGATAGCATGGGGCGCGTCTTCGTTGCCGGCAGCATCAACATGGACGTGGTGGCGACCGCCGACCGGCATCCCAAGATTGGCGAGACCGTCTCCGGCAACGCCGTGCACTATTTCCCCGGCGGCAAGGGCGCCAACCAGGCGGTGGCGGCCGCAAAACTCGGCGCGCCGACCACGCTGATTGGCCGGCTAGGGAGCGACGCCTTCGGGCAGCACTTGCGCACGTTCCTCGCCGCACAGGCCGTCGACCTCGCTCACGTCAAGGACACCGCCGAGGCCCATACCGGAACGGCCATCATCACCGTTGCCGATGCCGACAATACGATTGTGGTCGTCCCCGGCGCCAATGCGCAGGTCAGTGCCGAGGACGTCACCGCAGTTGCGCTTGCCAAGGGCGACGTCGCCGTCAGCCAGTTCGAAATTCCGCAGCCCACGATCCACGCGTTCTTCCAGCGTGCGAAGGCAGCGGGCGCAACCACGATCCTCAATCCCGCGCCTGCGATCATGTTCGGCAAGGATCTGCTCGATCGCGTCGATATCCTGGTCCTCAACGAGACCGAACTCGGATTTCTCACCAATACGGAGCTGCGCGATGGCGACGATCCCGCCCGCTTCTTGGAAGCAGCGAAAGGCTTGCAAGGCGGCGGCAGGATCATCTGCGTGACCTTGGGCAAGCGCGGCGTGCTGTCGCTGATCGACGGGCAAGCCTCCATCATCGCCGGCCGCGCGGTGAAGGCGGTGGATACCACCGGCGCCGGTGATTGCTTCGTCGGCGCGCTCGCAAGCCGGCTTGCCAATGGCGCGGCCGTCCGCAGCGCGTTGGATTACGCCAATGCCGCGGCATCGATCTGCGTGCAGCGGATGGGCGCGGCGCCGTCGATGCCGACGGCGGCGGAAGTCGCGGCACTGCTGTCCACATAGATTGACCTTCTTGATCCCACGGTCTTGATATCGGGCGCGTCCGGCGACATGCTGGCTGCGGCGCTTGCCCCAACGAACAAGGAAAAACCATGGCCAAGATCGTGCGTGTCGAAATCCTGCAAGTCGATCTTGTTCCAAAGGCGGTCCGCACCGACGCGATCCAGTCGTTCGCCGTGCAGGAAACGCCGATGGTGCGCATCCACACCAGCGACGGCATCGTCGGCACCGGCTATTCCTACACGATCGGTACCGGCGGCTCGTCGGTGGTAGCGCTGCTACGGGATCATCTGGCGCCGCGGCTGCTCGGCCGCGACCCGCTCGACATCGAGGCGATCTGGAAGTCGCTGTTTTTCTCAACCCACGCGACCGCGGTCGGTGCCATCACCAGCCTCGCGCTATCAGCCATCGATACCGCGCTGTGGGACGTCAAATGCCTTGCCGCGGGTCGCCCGCTCTGGAAGGAAGCCGGCGGCGCGCAACCCTCCGTGCCGGTTTATTCCACCGAGGGCGGCTGGCTGCATGTCGAGCCGCAGGCGCTGGTCGATGACGCACTGTCGGTACGCGCGCAGGGCTTTGGCGGCGCCAAGATCAAGGTCGGCCGTCCCCATGTCAGCGAGGACATCGCGCGCCTGACGGCAGTGCGCGACGCGGTCGGCCCCGGTTTCGAAATCATGGTCGACGCCAACCAGGCGTTCACGGTCGGCGAAGCGAGGAACCGTTGCCCGCCGAAGACCTCGGCGGACATATTCGCCTCGCAGCATCGACGTCGCTGCCGATCGCGGTCGGCGAGTCCATCTATCATCCCGGCCATTTCAGGGAATATCTGCAGCGCGACGCCTGCGCGATCGTTCAGGCCGATGTGGCGCGGATCGGCGGCATCACGCCGTGGCTCAAGGTGGCGCACCTCGCCGAAACCTTCAACGTTCCGATCTGCCCGCATTTCCTGATGGAGTTGCACGTCTCGCTGTGCGCGGCGGTGCCGAACGCAGCCTGGGTGGAATGGATCCCGCAACTCGACGACATCACCACCAGCCGCCTGACCATCGAAGGCGGGCGGGCCAAACCGTCTTCCGAACCCGGCCTCGGCATCGCCTGGGACTGGCAGGCGATCGCAAAACTGCAGGCGTTCACGCCCGTCGTCCTGAGCGCGTGATAATGACCTGAGCCGGCACCGCGCGCTGGTTTTAAGTCAGCGCGCCCTTCAGATCGAAGCTGGCATCGGCCGCCTGCTCCGGCGTGATCGACCGGTTGGCGGCCAGCAGACGCCGGCCAAACATGTGATCACCGGCGCGGTTGACGGATTCGATGCCGAGCAGCCGCCCGGACTTGTAGCAGAAGGCGGAGAAGGCTCCCGCGGCGCGATCGCCGCGCACCACGACCTGGTCGTAACCGGTGGTCAGGCCCACCATCTGCAGCTTGTCGGGACCCTGATCGCTCCAGAACCACGGCAGGCCGTCATAGGGTTTGGCGGCGCCGGTCAGCCGCGCCGCGACGCAGCGTGCATGATCGGTGGCGTTCTGCACCGACTCCAGCCGCAACGAGCCGCCGAACCGCGGGCTCGCATACAGCGCGCAATCGCCGATCGCCGAGATGTTCGGATCGGCGGTCGACAATTGCTCGTCGACGATGATGCCGGCCGCGACCGGCAGGCCGGCCTCCGCCGCCAGTTCGACATTGGGCAGGACACCGACGCCGACCACCACGAGATCTGCCGGCAGGTGCCGGCCGTCGCTGAGGCTGACGCCGATCACTTTGCCGCCGTCGCTTTCGATACTGGTGACCTGCACACCGAAGTGAATGCGAATGCCGGCGGCGGCGTGCTGCGATTGCGAGAATTCCGAGATCTCCGCGGTCACCGCACGCGCCATAACCCGCGCGCCGAGTTCGACCACGTCGACTTCGAGACCCTTGGCCCGCGCCGTCGCGGCAAATTCCAGCCCGATGAAGCCGGCGCCGATCACGATGACACGCTGGCTCGACGCCATCAGGCCCCGCAATGCCTCGCTTTCGTCGAGCGTCCGCAGGTAGCGCACGCCGTCGAGAGTGGCATTGGGAATATCCAGCAGCCGGTTACGTGCCCCGGTCGCCAGCACCAGATGGCCGTAGTCGAGCGCCGCGCCGGAGGCGAGCGACAATTTGCGCGCGGCACGATCGATCGAGGTGACGCGATCGGCGATCAGATCGACGGTCTGGTCGTGATAGAATTTTTCCGGCCGGAACATCAGGCTGTCCGGTCCGCCGGTTCCCTTCAGATAGGCTTTTGACAGCGGCGGGCGCTGATACGGCAGATGGCCTTCGTCATTCACGAGCGCAATGCGTTCGGAAAAGCCGTTCTGGCGCAATGAGGCCGCAAGCTGAAAGCCCGCATGGCCGGCGCCGGCGATGATAACCGGTCCCGAACTCATCGCGACAACCCAATTGCAAGGGCACAGGAATGACCCATGTCGAATCCTTGTTCTACCGATGTTGGCTTGCTCGTCCGATCGCTGAACAGCGGCGCTCGTGTCCGTGTCCTAGACGATGGCGAGCCCTATCTGGCCTCATGGTTCGACCAGACGCAAGGGCATCTCTGCTCAAAAGCGAGGTAATTTTGCAGGTCCCGCCGGGGATTGTCACCCCTACCCTTCTGCGATTTAAATGCCGCGGCTGCCGTTCCCCGCACGCCCCGAGGACTTCCTCATGCCAGATACCGCCGCCGACCCTGCGCTGCTCCGGATCGAAGGTCCGATCGCGACCATCACGCTGAACCGGCCCACGGCTTTCAACTCGATTGACCTGTCGATCGCGCAAAAGCTCGAGCAGCTCGGCGCCGAGGTCGAGGGCAATGACGCAATCAGGGTGCTGGTGATCGAGGGCGAAGGCCGCGCCTTCTCCGCCGGCGGCGATTTGCAGACCATCGGCGCCGCGGCGGCGGCCGACAACATCGCCCCCGTGGTCGGGGAACTGCTGAAGCACTATCACGCCTTTATCGAGACGGTGCGGCGGATGCCGAAGATCGTATTGTCGAGCGTCAACGGCTCGGCGGCCGGCGCCGGCATGGGACTGGCCTTTGTCACCGACCTCTGCATCGCCGCCGATGATGCCCGCTTCACCCCGGCCTACGCCAAGATCGGTGTCTCGCCGGATGGCGGCAGTACGGTGGGCATGGTCGGCACCGTCGGCCCCCGACGCGCGCTGCAGCTATTTCTGGCGGAAGACAGTTTTACCGCGCAGCAGGCCTACGAGTGGGGCCTGGTGGCACGGGTTGTCCCGGCGGCGGAGCTGAAGGCCGAGACCCGAAAATTTGCCGAGCGCCTGGCGCAAAATCCGCCGGCCGCCATCGCCGGCACCAAATCGCTGGTCTACCAGGCCGCGGTGACGCCGACCAAGCAGCAGCTCGACGATGAGGAAGCAGGAATCATCGCCGCCATGCACACCGATGAATTCCGCGTCGCGGTGAAGAAGTTCACCAGCAAGGGGAAATGAGTTCGTCTCACACAGGTTGACCGTCGTCCCGGCGAAGGCCGGGACCCATACCGCGTTGTGCTTTCGATTGAGGCGAGGCGGCTAACGCCGTCCCAAACAAACTAAGAGCCGTGGTTATGGGTCCCTGCTTTCGCAGGGACGACGAACATTACGTGCTCGGACAGATATACCCTGTCCCCGCCGGAGACTTGAAGCACCCGACCGACTCCGGGATCACCTGCTTCGGCAGCCACAGCACCACCTTCGGAAAATAAATCGTGAACGTGATGGTCACCAGGAACACGACATAGATCGGTAGCGCCGCGCGTAACGCCTTTGAAAATGGAACGCCGACGAACTTCGACGCCATCAGCAATACCAGCCCGTAAGGCGGCGTGATCAGGCCGAACGCCAAGGTGGCGATCAGCACCACGCCCATATGAACGCCGTTGATGTCGCCGGCCTGCGTCAGCGTATTCACCAGCGGCATGAAAATGATGATGGTCGGCACCGGTTCGATGAAATCGCCCACGATAGTGAACAACAACACCAGCAACAGCATCATCAGATGCGGGTCGTTGCCCGCGATCGAGGTGATCCAGTCGGCGATCACGGCCGCGCCGCGCAGATAGGCCAGCATCCAGCCGAACGCGTTGGCGGCGCCGATGGTGATCAGCGGCAGCGAAAAGATCAGTCCGGCGAGGCAGAAATCGTAGGGGATGTTTCTGAAGTGTTTGCGGTTCAGCGCCGGGATCACCACCGCGATGATCCAGATCACGGCAACGACGCCGGCTTCCGTCGGCGTGAAATAACCGGTGAGGATGCCGCCGAGCAGGATCACCGGAATCATCAGCGGCAGCGCCGCGTCGCGCATGCCGGAGGGGCCGAAGAAATAGCAGTAGATCATCAGGCCGAAGCCGATCATCAATCCCGGCACCACGCCGGCCATGAACAGCCCGGCGATCGAGACGTTGCCGACCGCACCATAAACCACCGCGGTGATGCTCGGCGGCACCAGGGCTGCGATGGTGGAAGCGGACGCGATGATCGCGGCGATGAAGGCGGGGCTATAGCCTTCCCGCTTCATCGGGCCGCCCAGCGCACGGCTCATGACCGCGACGTCGGCGGTGGTCGATCCCGACATCTCCGAAAAGAACATCGAGAACACGACGACCACTTGCGACAGCCCGCCCCTGATGTGGCCGACCAGCGACAGCGACAGATTGGCTATTCGCACCACCACGTTGGCCGAACTCATGAGCTCGCCGACCAGCAGGAAGAATGGGATAGCCAGCAGCGCTTCGGAATCGACGCCGTCAAACACCTTCTGGATGATGGCCGCCAGCGAAACGTCGGTCAGCATGGCGCCGACGAACACGCCCGCCAGCAGCGAGAACGGCACCGGCACGCCGAGATAGCCGAAAAACAGGAAGCAGAACGTCATCAGACCGAGAATGACTGGTGCACTCACGGGCGCGCCCTCGTCTCAGGCCTGACATCGACGGGCGGAATATCGCGGTCTTCCTCCGGCGGCTCCGGATGATCGAACCCGTTCCTGACGCCGTTGACCAGTTGCTCCACCGTGAACAGCGCGATCAACGCGCCCGCGAATGGGATCGCCGCGTAGAGCGAAGCGATCGGCGTGCCCGACGGCAACCGGAAACTGCCGAATCCCCTGACATAATTGATGTAGCCAAAATACATCAGGCAGAACGACACGCCGAGCACCACGATACGAATGATGATCTCGACGATCAGGCGCGGCGTGCCATGCATCGCTTCAGAGACCGCAGTCAGATACAGATGATCGTTGCGGCGGGTGGCGACGGCAGCACCGATGAAGATCGCATAGATGAAAAGCGTTGAAGTGGCTTCCTGCAGCCACAGCCAGGGATGGCCGATGGTCCGCGTGGCGATGTCGGCCGTCACCGAAAGCGAGAACCCGAAGCACAGAATGCCGCAGATCACCATCAGGACCAGTTCGAGCCGGTCGAACGCCTGCCATTTCAGGTGACGCTGCCGTTGCAGCACCAGTTTGTCGGCGATAGCCATCGGTTAGACTCTCTGTCCCGTTCTCGTCGTCCCGGCCTGGTGCGCTGTTGCGCACGATGCCGGGCCCATAACCACCGGCGTAAATTGTTTGAAGAACGCGGCTGCCTGTTCGTCTTATCGAAAGGCCGCGGCGTATGGGTCCCCGCCTTCGCGGGGACGACGCGCGGATGGAGCAGCTAATTAATCCCGCGGATCAAATTCTTGATCTTCTCGGCGTGCGGGCCGAGCTCCTTGGCGAGCTTGTCGAGATACGGGTCGGAGATGGCCGCAAAGCTCTTCTTGTCCACGTCCTCGACGATCTTGACGCCAAACCCTTTGAGCTTGACGGCCGCCGCCTTTTCGAGCTCGAACGCCTTGGCCGGTTCCTTGGCGCTGACTTCGGCCGCGGATGTCTTGACCCACTGCTTCTGGTCGGCGGAAAGGCTCTGCCACAGCTTGTCGCTGACGAACAGCAGCGCGTTGTTGGCTTCATGCTCGGTCATCGAGAGCACCGGCGCCACCTCGTAATGCTTGTTGACGAGGTAGACGTTGACGCTGTTCTCGGCGGCATCCATCACGCCGGTTTGCAGCGAGGTGTAGACGCTGCCGAACGGCATATGCACGGTCTGGGCGCCATAGGCCGGGAAGATCGCGTCCTCGGTCGCGGTAGCCTGGACCCGGATCTTGAGCCCCTTCATGTCGCCGGCGTTATGGATTTCCTTCTTGCTGTAGATGCTCCGCACGCCTTGCGAGCCAGTGGCGATGACGTGCAGGCCCTGCGCGGTTTCGTCGATCATCGTCGTGATCGCGTCGATCACCTGCTGGTTGGCCAGCGACTTGACCAGATGATCGGAGCTGCGGAACAGGAAGTGCAGCGACATCACGCCGGCCTGCGGTGAGATCGTCGCGGTATTCGCCGACGAGACGATGGCGAAATCGATGTCGCCGGACTTCACCAGTTGCAGAAGCTGCGGCTCCTGGCCGAGCTGCGCGCCCGGATATTGATCGACCAGCATCGCGCCCTTGCTCAGTTCCTTGAGCTTGGCCGAAAACATGTCGTAGGCGACGCTGTAGCCGGTGTTGAGCTGCTGATCGTGAGCGAAGCGGTAATGCTTCGCCTCCTGGGCGCCGGCGCTTGCGGCAAACATCGCCGAAGCCGCGGCGACCGCCACACCCAAGAACATCCTACGATTGGCCATCCCGCCCTCCCTGTTTCTGATTTTCCCGATCATCCCATCAAGGTCGCGAGATTGTCAATAAAGCAACGGCGTCTCGGGAAGGATGTGGCAATAAACCGCCCCGCAGACGCCAGATTATCAACAATTCCGCGGCGCGGTCTTACTTGATCGCGCGGATCAGATCCTTGACCTTCTCGGCATGGGGACCGAGGTCCTTGGCAAGCTTGTCGAGATAGGGATCGGCCACCGCGATGAAGCCCGATTTGTCCACGTCGGTAACCACCTTCACGCCGATCGCCTTCAGCTTGTCCTGCGACTGATGCTCGAGCTCGATCGCCTTGGCCGGCTGGGTCTTGTTGACCTCGTCGGCGGCGGCCTGCACCCAGCCCTGCTGTTCCGGCGAGAGGCTGTTCCAGAGCTTGTCGCTGACCCAGACCAGGCTGTTGTTGGCCTCGTGCTCGGTCATCGACAGCACAGGCGCAACTTCATAGTGCTTGTTGGCGAGATAGACGTTGACGCCATTCTCAGCGACGTCGATCACGCCGGTCTGCAGCGACGTATAAACACTGCCGAAGGGCATGTGGACGATCTGCGCGCCATAGGCCGGGAACATGGTGTCCTCGGTGGGAGTCGCCTGCACCCGTACTTTAAGACCTTTCATGTCATCGATCTTCTTGATCTCGCGCTTAGAATACATGCTGCGCAAGCCAAGCGTCGACAGCGCGATGACGCGGGCGCCCTGCACGGTGTCGGCGATCATCGCCTTCATGGCCTTGGACACTTCGGGATCCGCAATCGCCTTGACGAGATGCGCTTCGGAGCGGAACAGGAAGTGCATCGACATCACCCCGGCCTGCGGCGACAGCGTCGCGGCATTGGCGGATGACGAGATGCAGAATTCGACGTCGCCGGATTTGACGAGCTGCAGCACCTGCGGCTCCTGTCCGAGCTGCGCGCCCGGATACTGGTCGATCAGCATCGCACCTTTGCTCAGAGCCTTCAGCTTGTCGCTGAAGATATCGCCGAGAATTCCGTAACCGGTCGTTTTCGGTTGATCGTAGGCGAAGCGATAATGCTTCACTTCCTGCGCACCGGCGCTTGCGGTCGTCACCAGGAGCGCGGCCACGACCGCACCAAGAACGCTTGTCAGCCTGTTCATCGTCTCCCCCCATGATTTTTGATGTTGTTTTTTCTTTCATCATCCCATCGGCCTTGCTTGATTGTCAATCAAACCAAGGTTCAACGCATCTGCGAGATGATTCATGCAAACGTCATCATCCGCCAAAGCGGATGATTGCAATCATTGGAAACAGCAGCACGCGATGCGCGGCGACAGCCGGCTATTTGCCTTCGCCGCGCATGAAATCGAAGTCGCAGCCCTCGTCGGCCTGCAGGATGGTTTCGTTGAACAGATGCGCATAGCCGCGCTTTGCCCAGTCCGGCGTCGTCGGTGGCGCCAGCGCTGCCTGGCGTTTTTGCAGTTCGGCATCGTCAATGAGCAAGTCGATGCTGCGCCTGGCGACATCGAGGCGGATCATGTCGCCGTTCCTGACCAGCGCCAGCGGGCCGCCGACAGCCGATTCCGGCGTGATGTGCAGCACGATGGTGCCGAACGCCGTGCCACTCATGCGCGCGTCCGATATCCGCACCATGTCCTTGACGCCTGTGCGGGCGAGCTTTTTCGGGATCGGCAGGTAGCCCGCTTCCGGCATGCCGGGCGCGCCCTTCGGTCCGGCATTGCGCAGCACCAGCACGTCGTCGGCCGTCACATCGAGTGCGGGATCGTCGACCCGCAGTGTCATGTCTTCAACCGACTCGAACACCACGGCACGGCCGGTATGCTGCAAGAGCTTGGGGCTAGCCGCCGAATGCTTGATCACAGCACCGCGCGGCGCGAGGTTGCCGTGCAATACGGCCATCGCACCTTCCGGCTTGATCGGATTGTTGCGCGGCCGGATCGCGTCCTGCCCCGGCACATCCTCGGCGCCGGCAACGACATCGTGCAACGTCGCGCCCGTGATGGTTTTGGCGTCGAGGTCGATGAGATCGCCAAGCTGCGCCATCAGCTTCGGCACCCCGCCGGCATGATGGAAGTGTTCCATGTAATGCTCACCTGATGGTTTCAGATCGATCAGCACAGGTACTTCGCGGCCAAGCTTGTCGAAGGCTTCGAGATCGATACGATTTTTGGTGCGGTTGGCAATCGCGGTGAGATGAATGAGCCCGTTGGTCGAGCCGCCGATCGCCTGCAAGACCACCTGCGCGTTCCGAAACGACGACGCGGTCAGAAATTCGCTCGGGCGAGGCCCCTTCGCGATCGCCATCGCGGCGGCAACCCTGCCGCTCGCTTCGGCGGAGCGAAACCGTTCGGCGTGCGGCGCCGGTATGGTCGCGCTCATCGGCAGCGACAGGCCGAGCGCTTCGGTGATGCAGGCCATGGTGGAGGCCGTACCCATCACCATGCAGGTGCCGACCGAGGGTGCGAGCCGGCCGTTGACGGCCTCGATCTCGACCTCGTCGATTTCGCCCGCACGGTATTTGGCCCACAGCCGCCGGCAATCGGTGCAGGCGCCGAGCACCTCACCCTTGTGATGCCCGACCACCATCGGCCCGACGGGAATAACCACGGTCGGCAGATCGGCAGAGACAGCCGCCATGATCTGTGCCGGCAAGGTCTTGTCGCAACCGCCGATCACCACGACGGAGTCCATCGGCTGGGCGCGGATCATCTCCTCGGTATCCATCGCCATCAGATTGCGCAGATACATCGAGGTCGGATGCGAGAAGCTTTCGGCAATCGAGATGGTCGGGAACACCATCGGCATCGCGCCCGACAGCATCACGCCGCGCTTCACGGCCTCGAGGATCTGCGGCACGTTGCCGTGGCAGGGATTGTAATCGCTGTAGGTATTGGTGATGCCGACGATCGGGCGATTGAGCGCGTCGTCGGAATAGCCCATCGCCTTGATGAAGGCCTTGCGCAGGAACAGCGAAAATCCGGCGTCGCCATAGCTCGCCAATCCCTTGCGAAGTCCGTCTTCAGCCATCTCGGTATTCCCTGTCTTCGTGCTCAGAGCACTAAAGGAGTCCGCGGAATTATTGTCAATGTTTGATATTCGGTGGCAAATCTGCGCTAATCTGGGAGCAATAGCCGGGTATTATTGACAATAAAACCCGCGCGTGCTGATTTCCGGTAATGATCGGAAGCGAGCGCCCATGAACCAGCCGTTGCGCATTGGCCTTGTCGGCGCCGGCATGGTGAGCCGCCACCATCTGATCGCCTGGGCCAACATATCAGACCAAGCCCGCGTCGTGGCGGTCGCCGATCCCTCCGCGGACAATGCCGCGCGGCGCGCGACCGAATTCGGCATCGCGCAGACCTATCCCAGCGCCGAAGCGATGCTGGCGACAACCGAACTCAACGCGATCGATATCGCGGCACCGCGCGAAATGCACACGCCGCTGGTACGGCTAGCAGCGAAACGACGGCTGCCGGTGCTGTGCCAGAAGCCGCTCGCACCCAATTTGCAGGAGGCGACCGAACTCGCCGCCGAGGTCGCCGATCAGACCCGCCTGATGGTGCACGAGAACTGGCGCTTCCGCGGCTATTACCGCGACGCCGCGGCGTGGCTGCGCGAAGGCCGCATCGGCAATATCAGGCAGGCGCAGCTCACGCTGCTGACGTCGGGCGTGCTGCCGGGGCCTGACGGGCTCTGCCCGGCGCTGGAGCGGCAACCCTTCATGCGGCGGGAGCGGCGCATGCTGGTCGCCGAAGTTTTGATCCACCATCTCGATACGCTGCGCATGCTGCTCGGACCATTACGGGTGACCGCGGCGCGACTGTCGCGATCGAGCGACCAGCTCGTTGGCGAGGACGGCGCCGTGATCCAGCTTGAGGCCGACAATGGCGCGGCCGTTTCGGTGTTCGCCAGCTTTGCCGCGTATGGCCATCGCGCCGCCCAGGTCGACCGCCTCGAAATTCTCGGCGATAAGGGCGCGATCAGTCTCGACGGAGCGCGGCTCGCCTGCTCCGGCGCATCGCCCAAAGAGCAGGTCTACGATCTCGCCATCGAATATCAGGGCTCCTACAATCGTACGATCGCGCATTTCGTGAAATCATTGCGCGACAACACGCCGTTCGAGACCGCGCCGCAGGACAATCTCGAAACGCTGCGTCTGGTCGAGGATTGTTATCGGCTGTCCGGCTGGGAGGCTTTGCGATGAAGCCACAGGAATCGATGGGCGACGCTTCCGCGCTGACGCGCGAGGAGGAACAGGCGGAAGTCATTCGCCGCCTGGAAGAGGACATCATCTTTGGTCGCTTCGCGCCGGGCTCGCGGCTGGTCGAGGACACGTTGATGACGCGCTACGGCGCCAGCCGGCATTTCGTGCGCCAGGGCCTGTTCCAGCTCGAACGCCAGGGCATCGTGCTGCGCGAGAAGAACATCGGCGCTACTGTGCGGTTCTATTCGGCCGAGGAAGTGCGGCAGATCTATGAAGTGCGGGAGATGCTGACGCGGCAGGCCGCGCTGATGATCGCCCTGCCCGCGCCGGCAAGCCTGATCGAGCAGTTGAGCGAATTGCAGCGGCAATATTGCGCGAGGGCCGACGCGCAGGATCTGCGCGGCATTCACGAGACCAACGACGCCTTCCACGTCGCGCTGTTTTCGGCCTGCGGCAATCCGTATCTGGTGCGCTCGCTGCAGGACTACATGAACCTGACGCTGCCGATGCGCGCCAAGAATCTCGCCGACAAGGAAGGGCTGGCGCAGTCACGCCGTCAGCATGAACTCATGATCGAGCTCTTGAAGGGCCGCGACAGTTGGGCGCTGGCGCAGCTCTGCGTCGATCACATGCAGTTCAGCAAGTCGGACTATCTCGGTCGCATTGCCGACAACAAGAATCCGTAAGAGACTGGCATTGGCCAAGCGAAGAGCCCGTTCATGAAGCGTTTGCTGGCGTTGTCTGCAGTGATCGCGGCGCATGTCACATTCGGCACGAGCGCAGCCGAAGCCGCCAGTGATCCGAAGGCGGCGCAACTCACCTATCAACCGTGGGCCAAGATTTGCGTCAATCGACCCGATGGCAATTCGGACTGCTTCACTTCGTCCGGCGCAAAGGGCGCGTGTCAGCCTTCAGGCGGCGGCATCGCCGTCTGGATCCGCGACGGCAAACAGCGAAGCCTGTCGATCAATCTGGTGACCAAGCGCTTGCTCGACGGCACGCTCGCAATCCGGATCGATCAGGGCGCGCTTGTCCCAATTCCTGATCCGAACTGCGGGGAATTGGGCTGCCGGGGTAAGCTCGACGTCGACCCCACTTTCATTGAAGGCCTCAAGCATTCGCACACGATCAGCATCGAAGCGATGACGCGCGACCGTCAAGCCGTCAGCCTCGTCTTCCCGCTCGCTGGTTTCACTGAGGCCTTTGACGGCCCGCCTGGCGGACCGCCGAAGGTTCCCGAAGTGACGAGCGACGAATTGAAGGAGCGGCTGAAGCGGACAGCGAATTCGCAGCCGTGCGAGTGATCGTCATTCCGGGGCACGCGTCTTCGCGTGAACCTCAGATGTGCAATCGCACATCGGGGAATCTCGAGATTCCCCGGTGCGCAATTGCGCACCTGAGGTCTGGTCCTTCGGACCATCCCGGAATGACACGCCTTACTTCTTCCAGTCCACAACCTTGCTCTTATCGCCCGCGAACTCGATGCTGCAGAACGCGCCGCCCTGGTAGAAATCGCCGACCGGATCCGGCTTGAGCTTGGCCTGCTCGGCCATCGCGTGCTCCCGAAAGTCCTCGCCGCGGCCGGTCGGCCGGTAGCCGAGGTCGTAGGCGCGGTGATTGTCCCACCATGCGCGTTCGTTGTAGGAGGCGCCGTAGAGCACCTCGAAGTGAATGTCGGGGTGGTCGAGCCCGATTCGGCAGAGCTGCACCAGATCTTCCGGCTTCAGCCAGATCGCGAGCCGGCGGTGGTCGAGCGGCGCCTCGCCGAAATTGCCGATGCGTATACAGGTAACGCCAAGGCCAAACTTGTCGGCATAGAGCGCGCCGACAGCTTCGCCGAACACCTTGCTGACGCCATAGCGGCTGTCCGGCCGCGCGGTGACGTCGGTGCCGATTCGATGGTGGCGCGGATAGAAGCCGACCGCATGGTTCGACGAGGCGAACACCACGCGCTTGACGCCCTTCTTGCGCGCGGCCTCGAACAGATTGTAGCCGCCGATGATGTTGGCCTGCAGGATCCCGTCCCAGGGGCCCTCGACCGAGTAGCCGCCGAAATGCAGGATGCCATCGACACCCTCGCAGATCGCCTCGACCGCCGCGGGATCGGCCAGATCAGCCGCCATGAATTTCTCGTTCTTGCCGAGATCGGCCGGCGCCTTCAGGTCGCTCAGCACGAGATCCGGATAGATCGGCGGCAGCAGCTTGCGCAAGGAGGGACCGATCCCGCCGGCGGCGCCGGTCATCAATATGCGTGGCATTGTTTTCCTCTTCTCTCGTTTCTTCTGTACGACCGATTTGCGGTCGTTGGCCGGGAGTGATAGCAAACCAATCTGCGAGGAAACGCAACAGCAACGAGAACAGCAAATGTCCGAGGCATTATCTCAATCGGCCGGCTGGCGTCCGGCGAGCTATTATCCCGATCCGGCAATCCATGCGCTCGATCCGCGCTTCGAGAAATACTGGCTGAAGCTGTCCGCCGTGGAGCGGCTGACCACCGGGCTGCGCTGGGCCGAAGGCCCGGTCTGGTTCGGCGACGGACGGTATCTTTTGTGTAGCGATATCCCGAACCAGCGCATCCTCAAGTGGGAAGAGGAGACCGGCGCCGTCAGCGTCTTCCGCAAGCCGTCGAACTTCGCCAACGGCAACACCCGCGACCGCCAGGGACGGCTCGTCACCTGCGAGCACGGCGGCCGCCGCGTCAGCCGCACCGAATATGACGGGTCGATTACGGTGCTGATCGATTCCTTCGACGGCAAGCGGCTGAACTCGCCCAACGACGTCGTGGTGAAATCCGACGGCTCGGTCTGGTTCACCGATCCGACCTTCGGCCTGCTCGGCAACTACGAGGGCTACAAGGCCGACCCCGAGATCGACGCCAATGTCTACCGGCTCGATGGCGCTACCGGCAAAGCCACCATCGTCGCCGAAGGCGTGCTCGGGCCGAACGGATTGTGCTTCTCGCCGGACGAGAAAATTTTGTACGTCGTGGAATCCCGCGGCGTACCGAACCGCAAAATTCTCGCCTATGACGTTTCGCCCGGCGGCGACAAGATCACCAACAAACGCGTCTTCATCGACGCCGGCCCCGGCACCCCCGACGGCATGCGCTGCGACATCGACGGCAATCTGTGGTGCGGCTGGGGCATGGGCGATCCCGAACTCGATGGCGTCGTGGTCTACGCGCCCGATGGCGTCATGATCGGCCGCATCGCGCTGCCCGAACGCTGCGCCAATCTCTGCTTCGGCGGCGTCAAGCGCAACCGCCTGTTCATGGCCGCGAGCCAGTCGATCTACGCGCTCTACGTCAACACCCAAGGGGCGCTCGGAGGATAATCCTTCTCCCGTCATTGCGAGCGAAGCGAAGCAATCCATACTTTCTCTGCTGCAAGATGGATTGCTTCGTCGCTTCGCTCCTGGAGCGAAGCTTCTAACGCGAAACGCCGGAGCGGATTTTCCGCCCCGGCGTTTTGCATTTCGTCTCGACGATTTACGCGGCGTTGTAGCGGGCGACCGCCTTGACCTCGAGATATTCCTCAAGGCCGTACTTGCCCCATTCACGGCCGTTGCCGGACTGCTTGTAGCCGCCGAACGGCGCGGTGCGGTCGTTCGGGACGCCCTGCAGGTTGACGTTGCCGGCGCGGATCTGGCGGCCGACGCGACGCGCACTTTCCACGGTATCGCCGGTGACGTAGCCGGCCAGACCATAGGGCGTGTCGTTGGCGATCTTCACC
>WNFM01270914.1_pt5 | contig 18513 bp, 12 predicted proteins | sample 5400271 | NCBI WGS metagenome assembly WNFM01 (sample SAMN13153352, study PRJNA577476) | soil metagenome | isolation source: 60 cm saprolite on Douglas fir-dominated hillslope | place: USA:California | collected 2013-09-17 | reverse complement strand
TCGTCGGGGACCTGGGCGAGCAGGAGAGCATCGATCTCATCGGTGCTTCGCTCGCCGACTGGATCCAGGAGGGGCACGGCGGCAAGGATCCCGGACAGCTGATCGCGTGGGGCGCGTCGGAGGTGGTCGAGTCCCGCCGGCGCAAGCAGACGGCGCAGGTGATCGGCTTCCCGACTCCCGGGCTGCAGACACCGGAGAGGTTTTCGCTCGATCTGGTGCAGGCGATCACCTCCGGCCTCGGAGGGCGCTTCTTCGAGGAGGTGCGCGGCAAGCGGGGTCTGGCCTACGCGGTGCATGCCTTCAATTACAACCGGGTGGCGGGCGGGGCGTTCGCGATCTACATGGCGACCTCTCCGCGCCACGAGTCGGAGGCGCGCAAGGTTCTCTTCCAGGAGGTCGGCCGGCTGCGCAGGGAAGGACCGAGGCAGGACGAGGTCGAGCGGGCCGGCCGGTTCATCCGAGGCGGGCACGTCATCGCGATGCAGGGGAACGGCTCGCGCGCCTACCGCTACCTCGACGCCGAGGTGCGGGGGCTCGGGTTCGAGGCGATCCAGGAGTACCCGGAGCGGATCGCCACCGTAGGATTGGAAGAGATCCAGGATGCCATCTGGCGCTATCTCGATCCCGACCACTGCGCGATCGGCATCCTGCGCGGCGACGAAACCACACCGTAGCGAAAAAACTCCGACTGCCGATGCTTGTGATCGCCGGGCGGGATCAGCGGCCGGAGGGGGGCGCCGGGTCGCCGCTCGCCGGCGGCGCCGCCGGGTCCGCCTTCGGTGCCGGCGTGGGCGCGGGGGTCGCTTCCGGCGCCGGAGTGGCGGACGGTTTCGGCTGGCCGGCGGGCGCGCCTTCCGCGGCGGGAGGCTGCGCCGGGGCGGCAGGCGGTGCCGGCGCGGCAGGTGGCGCCGGGGCGGCTGCCGGCGGCGGTGTGACCGGCTCCTCGGGCACAGGGCGCGGATGCTTGCGCAGGTCGCCCGACAGCCGCTTCAGCTCGATGCGGCGGTTCTTGTCGCGACCTTCTTCGCTGTCGTTGTCGGCGATGAAGTTGACAGGGCCGTACCCTTTCACGAACAGTCGCCGCGCCTCGACGCCGTGCGCCACCAGCCAGGCTTTCACCACCTCGCCGCGCCGCTCCGCGACCGTCCTGGTCCCCCCCTTTTCGGTGTAGACCCCGATCTCGACCGTGGTGTCGGACCAGTAGGTCAGCGCATCGAGCCCCAGGGCGATCCAGGCGTCGGCGCCGGGATAGAGCTCGGCGCCCTTCAGGAACTTGACGTTCGTAAGGATCTGCGGCTCGGACTTGTCGAGGCGGATGCGCGGGCAGCCCTCCCGGTCGACCTTTTCGCCCTTCTGTGTGTCGGGGCATTGATCGATCCCGTCGAGCACCCGATCGCCGTCGGTGTCGGCGGGGCAGCCCTTCTCGTTGACCGTGGCGCCGGCGGGGGTGAGCGCGCACTCGTCGACGCCGTCCGGGACCCCGTCATTGTCGCTGTCGTGCGGGCAGCCGGCCGTCGGGCTGTCCGGCGGATCGACCACCGCCCCCTTGGGCGTGTCGGGGCACTTGTCGATGCCGTCGAGGATCGTGTCGTGGTCGGAGTCGAGGGGGCAGCCCTCGGAGTTGACGATCGCCCCCTTGGGGGTGTCGGCGCACTTGTCGATGCCGTCCGGAACGGCGTCGCCGTCCGAGTCGAGCGGGCAGCCATCCTGGTCGACCGGCCAGCCCCGGGGCGTATCGGCGCACTTGTCGAGCCCTTCCATGACGCCGTCGCCGTCGAGGTCCCAGGGGCAGCCGTCGTGCTTGTCGACCAGCGCGCCCTTGGGCGTGTCGGGGCAGCGATCGCTGATGTCGAGGATGCCGTCGCCGTCCGAATCGTTCGGCGCGCCGCCGCCGAAGACCCAGGTCAGGCCGAGATTCAGGTGCTCGTTGTGAAAGCTCTGCTGGCGCGAGATCTCGCTCTCGAATTCGGCCCGGAACGCCATGTGACCGGTCAGCCGCTGACGAAGACCGCCCCCGACCGCGAGGACCGCCGAGCTGCGGTAACCGAGCTCGGACCCCGGCAGCTTCGGGTCGGAGCTGTAGGTCACGTTGCCGAGCCCGAAGAATCCGTACGGCTTGAGCCGGCGCCGTTCGTTCCGCGGGTTGATCAGGAAGCGGAGGCTGTACGACTCCGAGCGGAAGGCGGGGTTCTCGGCAAAGAAGACCCCGGGGTCGGAGATCAGCGTGCTGTCGGAGGCGCTCACATCGCTCGTGGCGGTCCGGAGGTACTGGATCTCCAGCTCGTAGGCGGGCCGGAAGCTCCATCCGATCCGCAGGCCGGTGTCGGTCGCGTTCGGCAGCTTCTGCTCTTTGGCGTAGAAGTTGTTCCCGAAGAGGAGGCCGAACTCCCAGGAGCCCTTGCGCTCCTCGGCGAAGGCCGGCGCCGCCGGCAGACAGGCCAGCGAGATGCCGATGATCGCCGCGGCCGTGAAGGAGACGACCCGGCCGCTCCCTGTGATGTTCACGGAATCCCTTGAGCGTCGCGGTCTCAAACGCATCCTGCTTCGGAAAGGCGGCGAATCCTAGCATACGGTTTTTAATGCTGTCAACGCCGCGCGCTGCGAAAGGCCCGTCCGCTGCGGCGTCTGCGCAGCAGCCGGTCCCCTCCGTGGAGGTATGCTATCCTCTTTGCAGCGCCCCGATTCAGGGAATCTGCGCGCAGGAGGCGCCGTGCGGGAAGTCTGCAGATCCGAGCCCACCTTCCGCAGGCGACTCCTCTTCGCGCTGGCCCTGTTCACCGGGTTGTTCCTGGCCGATCTCTTCCTGATCGGCGACCTCGCCTTCCGGGACCTCGGCCACGCGGTGATCGACCGGGCCTTCAGGGCCTCGCTCGCCTCTCTGGAGATCCCGATCCTGCCGGCGGCGCAGCCCGAGGCGGATGATTCCGAATCGTCCGAGCCGATGTCGACCGAGGTCTGCCCGCCCGGAGAGCTGGTCACGCCGGCCCGGACCCGCTCCTGCATCGCCGCGCGCCCCGCCGAGACCCCCGCGGGGCCCCGGGTCTTCACTTCGGGGTCGATGCGCCTGCAGGTCGTGACCGATCTCGAGGGGAAGGTGCTCTGGCGCGGGATGAGCGACACGGATCGGGGGCCCGGCTCCACCATCACATCCCTCCGGCCGGATCATGGGGAGGTGCCGGAGCAGTGGGACATGGGAGATCGCCCGAGGGATGTCATCGCCCTGCGCCCGTCGATCGGCGCCTCCCCCGGCGAGCGCCAGGATGTCGGGATCCCCAAGGAGCTGATCGATCGGGAGATCAGCGAGCTCCAGGCCGATCTGCAGTGGAAGCTCTGGGCCGGCGCCGGGGTCGCGGTCCTGATCCTGCTCGTCGCCTTCCTGTACGTCCTCCGGCTCCTTCACCGTACCCGCCTCCTCGAGGCGCAGGCGCAGATGGACGACCGCCTGGCGTTCGTCGGCGGCCTGGCGGCCGGCCTGGCGCACGAGATCCGGAACCCCCTCAACGTCCTCAGCATGAATCTGCAGATGCTCGAGGAGGAGATCGTCGGCGGCCGGGGTCCGGGGGCGGCGGCGGCGAGCGATGACGCGCGAGCCTATCTCGCGACGCTGCAGGGAGAGATCCGGCGGCTGAGCAACCTGGTGAACAACTTCCTTTCCTACGCCCGTCCGAACCAGATGCGCTTCGAGAGCCGGGACCTCAACCAGGTTCTGCGGGACCTGGCGCTTCTCATCCGTCCCGAATTCGAGAGCCGGGAGCTGGTTCTGAAGCTCGACCTCGCCCCCTACCTCCCGCCGGTCGATCTGGACGAGGCGCACCTGCGCCAGGCGGTGATGAACATCCTGATGAACGCCACGCAGATCCTCAAGCCGGGCGGCACGGTGACGATGTCGAGCCGGGTCGGTCCGGAAGGGGCCGCGCTCGTCGCGATCGAGGACGACGGTCCGGGCATCAAGCCGGAAGACCGGTCGCGCATCTTCGAGGTGTTCTACTCGACGCGCGGCGGAGGCACCGGTCTCGGACTGCCGATCGCGGCGCGGATCCTGGAGGCGCACGGAGGGTCGATCTCCGTCGAGAGCGCCGCGGGGCGCGGCGCGCGCTTCGTGCTCCGGCTGCCGCGCCGCCATCCCGGCGGGAGCGTCGAGGCGGGCCGTCAGGCGCCCGCGCCGGCCGCGGAGCGTTCGTGAGCGCGAAGGCGGCCGCCGACCCGCACCGCGAGGCGATGGAGCGCGCCGCGCGGCTGCGCGACGAGATCTGGCGCCACCGCAAGCGTTACTACGTCGACGACGATCCGCTCATCGCGGACGCCGAGTACGACCGGCTCGAGAAGCAGCTGCAGGATCTGGAGGCGCGCTACCCCGATCTGATCACCCCCGATTCGCCGACGCAGCGGGTCGGCGCCGCGCTGCAGGGCGAGCTGCCGACGGTGAGCCACACGATCCCGATGCTCAGCCTCGACAACGTCAACACGTTCGAAGAGCTCGAAGAGTGGCACTCCCGTCTCTCGCGCTCCCTCGGACGGCAGGAGGAGGCGGCGGATACGCCCCTCGCGGCCGAGCTGAAGATCGACGGCGTGTCGGTGTCGCTGATCTACGAGGAGGGCCTCCTGACGCGCGCGGTCACTCGCGGCGACGGGCTGACCGGCGAGGATGTCACCGCGAACGTCCGGACCATCCCGACCGTGCCGCTTCGCCTGCTCGAGGCGATCCCGCTCCTGGAGGCGCGCGGGGAGGTCTACTATCCTCTCGAGGAGTTCGCCGGGATGAATCGGAAACGCGAAGAGGACGGCGAGGCGCCGTTTGCCAACCCGCGCAACGCCGCCGCCGGCAGCATCCGCCTGCTCGACCCGAAGCTGGCCGCCCGGCGCCCGCTGAACCTGTTCGTCTGGGGCCTGGCGCGGATGGAGGGAAGAGCGATGCCGGCGAGCCACACCGGGGGGCTGCGGCTGCTCGCCGATCTCGGCCTGCGCACCAACCCGGAGACGCGGTCCTGCCGGAACCTTGCCGAGGTTGAGACGTTCTGCCGGGCCTGGAGCGAAAAGCGGGACGCGCTCGGGTACGAGGTCGACGGCTGCGTCGTCAAGGTCGACCCGATCGAGGCGCAGGAGGTCGCCGGCAGCACGGCGCGCGCGCCGCGCTGGGCCTGCGCCTACAAATTCCCGGCGCGCCAGGCGACCACGACGATCCTGAGGATCGACGTTCAGGTCGGCCGGACCGGAGCCCTGACGCCGGTGGCGATCCTGGAGCCGGTGCGTCTGGCCGGCTCGACGATCGCGCGCTGCACGCTCCACAACGAAGACGAGGTGGCCCGGAAGGATGTCAGGGTCGGCGACCGGGTCCTCATCGAGAAGGGCGGGGACGTCATCCCGAAGATCGTGAAGGCCGGATGCCGGAGCGCTGCCCGGTCTGCGGGGCCGCCGTGGTGCGGCCGGAGGGGGAGGCGATCGCCCGTTGTCTCAATTCCTCCTGTCCGGCCCGCTTGAAGGAATCGATCCTGCATTTCGCCCGCCGCGAGGCGATGGATATCGAGGGACTCGGCGAGGCGCTGGTCGAACAGCTGATCGCCCGGAAGATGGCGGCCTCGATCGCCGACCTGTACGCTCTCGAGACCGGCCCGCTCGGCGACCTCGAAAGGATGGGGAAAAAGTCGGCCGAGAACCTCCTGGCGCAGATCGAACGGAGCAAGACGGTCGATCTCTCCCGGGTGATCTTCGGGCTCGGCATCCGGATGATCGGAGAGCGCACGGCGCAGCTTCTCGCGGAGGCGTTCGCGGACGTCGACGCGCTGATCGCCGCGGCGCCCGAAGATCTGATGCGCGTGCACGAGATCGGCGAGCGGGTGGCCGGCTCGATCCGGCAGTTCTTCGAGCAGGAGGAGAACCGCGCCTTGATCGCCGCGCTGCGCCGCGCGGGGGTCCGGATGGCCGGCGGCGGTCCGGCGGCGACCGGTCGCGGACCCTTCACCGACAAGAGCTGCGTCATCACCGGCACGATCGTCGGTCTGCCGCGCGACGAGATACGCCGGCTGCTGCGGAAGCAGGGGGCGCGCGTCACCGAGAGCCTCTCGAAGAAGACCGACATCCTGATCGCGGGGAGCGACGCGGGGTCGAAGCTCGAGCGGGCGCGGGCCCTCGGAGTGCGCGTGGTCGAGGCCGAGGAGTTCCGCCGCCTGATCGGCTCCGGGCCCGAGCCGGAAGCCGGAAAGGCCGCAGTCCGCGGCGGCGAAGGGGAGGCGCGTGGCTGAGGCGCGCGGTCAGATCATCGTCGTCGACGACGACGAGGGGAACCGGCGCAGCACCGAGATGGCGCTGCGCAAGGACGGCTACGCCGTCGCTTCGTTCGCCGCCGGGGCGGAGGGGCTCGCGCACCTGGGCGAGCAGGGGGCCGATCTGCTGATCACCGACCTGCGCATGCCGGGGATGGACGGGCTGACCGTTCTGCGGCAGGCGAAGCAGATCGATCCCGGCATCGCCGTCCTGATGATCACCGGATTCGGCTCGGTCGAATCGGCGGTCGACGCCATGAAGCAGGGGGCCGACGACTATCTGCAGAAGCCGGTCAACCTGGTCGAGCTGAGGAAGCGGGTCGCGGCGGCCGTCGAGAAGCGGCGTCTCTCCCAGGAGGTGGTCCGCCTCAAGGCGCGCCTCGAGGAGAAGTTCAGCTTCGGGCAGATCGTCGGCGCCTCGAAGGGGATGCAGCATGTCCTGCACCAGCTGACCCTGGTCGCGCCGACCCGCAGCAGCGTCCTGATCGTCGGGGAGAGCGGCACCGGCAAGGAGCTGATCGCCAACGCGCTGCATCAGCACTCCCCGCGCAAGGAGGCCCGCTTCCTGCCGATCAATTGCGCGGCGATCCCCGCCGACATCTTGGAGAGCGAGCTGTTCGGCCATGAGCGCGGCTCCTTCACCGGGGCGGTGCAGCGCAAGGCAGGCAAGTTCGAGCTGGCCGATCACGGCACGCTCTTCCTGGACGAGATCGGCGAGATGGCGCTGCCGCTGCAGGCCAAGATCCTGAGGGTGCTCGAGGAGCGCTCGTTCATGCGCGTCGGCGGCAACGAGACGATCCAGGTCGACGTGCGGATCCTCGCCGCCACCAACGCCGACCTCGAAGCGAGGGTCGCGGCCGGCACCTTCCGCAGCGATCTGTACTACCGCCTCAAGGTGGTGACCATCACCATTCCGCCGCTGCGCGAGCGGCCGGAGGACGTGCCTCTCCTCACCCGGCGGCTGTTCGACATGTTCAAGTCCGAGAACAATCGGCCGGAGCTCAGCCTGGCGCCGGAGGTGCTCGAGGCGTTCGGCAGGGCGCGGTGGGAGGGGAACGTCCGCGAGCTTCGGAACGTGATCGAAAGCCTCGTGGTGCTGGCGGGGCCGGGAACGACGGTGATCGGCCTGGCGGATCTCCCCGAGGCGTACCGCGCGCCCGCCCAGGGTTCGGCGTCGCCGGGTGTCTCAGGATCGGCGCGGACCATGGACGAGATCGAGAGGGAGGCGATCTTGAGGGCGCTTCAAGAAACCGGGGGAAACCGGACCAGGGCGGCGGAGATCCTCGGCATCGGGCTGCGCACCCTGCAGCGCAAGCTGCGGGACTACGGTCACGCATCGGGCGGAGGCGGGGAGTAGGTCGCCGGGAGAGCCGGTCTGAAGCGGCGTCGACTTCGCTTCCGGGCGCCATTTTGGCGCGCACCGCAGCGCGACGTCATCCTCCGACGGGCGGCGCCCCGGTGATCGCCCCATAAAAAGGGGTACCGGCGCGTTACGTCGGCCCCCGGCCCGTGGCACGTCTCTTGCTGTCATGACTCGAGCGTGAGGAAAACGATACTGGTCATCGACGACGATCCGGCGGTCCTGAAATCGTACGGACGTCTCCTGAAGAGGCTGGGACATCCGATCCGGCTGCTGGGGGATGTCGACGAGGCCCGCCGGGACCCCGGAATCCTGGAGGACGTCGAGCTTCTGATCCTCGATCAGAGGATGCCGGGGCTCAGCGGCCTCGATCTCCTCGCGGTCTTGCGCCGCGGGGCGGAGCGCGGGGCGGCCGGGCTGAAGGTCCTCCTGATCAGCGCCTTTCTGAGCGATGACTTGAGGACACGGGCGGCCCGGCTCGGAGTCCTGGAGGTGCTCGAAAAACCGATCGACCCGCAGCGGTTGCTGCGGGTGGTCCGCTCGTCCTTGACGGCCTGATCAGGGCGAACTTATACTGACAATTCGGAGAAGGAGAGTCATTCTCATGGAAGCGAAGACAAAGCATGGTCAGCTGTTCACGCTGGCTTTGATCGCGGCGGCCTCGGTCATTTTCGGCATGGCGCTGGCGGGCGGGCTCGATCTGACCCTCCCCGGCCGGGCGGCGGTGGCGGGTGTCAACGATGATCGGCCGCTGCACGCGGCGGCCCGGGCGCAGATGGCGGCGGCGCCCGCGGCGCCGGCCACCATCCCGGCCACATTCGCCGACATTGCCGAGCGCGTCAACCCGGCCGTGGTCAGCATCACCTCGACCGAGACCGTCAAGCCGAAAGCGCCCGGACGCTCGCCGCGCTTCCACGGCCAGGGCGGCGGGGGCGGCGACCCGTTCGAATTCTTCTTCGGTCCGGATCGCCGGCGCGGGCGCGAGCAGCCGGAGGAGCCGCATTTCGAGCAGAGCGGCGGCTCGGGATTCCTGATCAGCGATGACGGGTTCATCCTCACCAACTTCCATGTCGTCGAAGGTGCCACCAAGATCAAGGTGAATCTGAGCGGCGACAAGCGCGACTACACGGCCGAGGTGGTCGGCAGCGATCAGGGGACCGACCTGGCGTTGATCCGGATCAAGGTCGACACGAAGCTGCCGTCGCTGGCGCTGGGCGACTCCGACGCGATCCGGGTGGGCGACTGGGTGGTGGCCGTGGGCAATCCCCTGACGTACGAGCACACCGTGACGGTCGGGGTGGTCAGCGCCAAGGGACGATCGCTGCCGAACCTGTCGCGCGATTTCTCGCTCGACAGCTTCATCCAGACCGACGCCGCGATCAATTTCGGCAACTCGGGCGGACCGCTGGTGAATCTCGCGGGCGAGGTGATCGGCGTCAACACCGCGATCAGCTCGGTCGGCCAGGGGATCGGCTTCGCGGTCCCGATCAACACCGCGCGGGACATCATCCAGCAGCTGCGGACCAAGGGGAAGGTGTCGCGCGGCTATCTCGGGATCTCCCTGGGCGAGATCACGCCCGACACCCAGGAAGCCTGGGGCCTGAAGAACGACAAGGGGGCCCTGGTGCAGGAGGTCAAGCCCGGGCTGCCCGCCGAGCAGGCCGGCATCAAGAAGGGCGACATCATCGTGGCGGTGAACGGGAAGCCGATCGCCGGCCAGAAGGAAGTCGTGAAGATGATCTCGTCCATGGAGCCCGGCATCTCCGTCAAGCTCACGCTGCTCCGGGGCGGCAAGGAGATGACGCTGAGCGCCAAGCTCGCCGATCGCTCGGCCAACCTCGAGGCATACCGCGATCATGAAGAGGGCGACGAGCGCGGCGAGCCGGGGGTCGAGCCGAACGAGAAGAAGCTCGGCCTCGTGGTCGACGATCTTTCCCCGCAGGCCCTGCAGCAGCTCGGCCTCCCGCGCGACACCACCGGCGTCGTCGTGACCGACGTTTCAAAGATCGCCGAAGCCTACGAGAAGGGGATCGACGAGGGGGATGTCATCGTCGAGGTGAACCGGGTGTCGATCAAGAGCGTCGCCGACTATCGCCGCGAGATCCGCAAGATCAAAGAGGGCGGTCTGGTGGTCTTCTACGTCCTTTCGCCTTCGAACCGGACCGGCGGCGACCCGTTGTCGCGCTATGTGACCGTGAGGCTGCAGCCGACCGATTAACCGCGCCGCCCGGCGGAGTCCCGCCGGCGCGGCGGCGACGCAGGTCAGGCCTTTTCGCAGGGGCCCGGGAGCGTTCCGGGCCCCTTCGACTGTCCGGCGCGATCGGCCGCTCTCCCCGGCGCTCCGTTCCGTTTCTGCTATCATCGCCGATCGACCGCGCTGGCGCGGACTCGGGGTGCTCGATGAGCGGCAGGATTCTGGTCATCGACGACGAAGAAGCGATCCGTACGTCGCTTCGTATGGTTCTTGAATACGAGGGGTACGTCTTCCTGGAAGCGGGCGCGGGCCCCGAGGGGATCGAAACGCTGCGACGCGAGGCGCCCGATGCCGTCCTGCTCGACATCAAGATGCCGGGCATGGACGGGCTCGAAGTCCTGGAGGCGGCCCGCTCCAAGGATCCCCACACCCCGATCCTGATGATCTCGGGGCATGGCGACATCCCGATCGCGGTCGAGGCGATCCAGAAGGGGGCCTACGATTTCCTCGAGAAGCCCCTCGAGTCGGAGCGGGTGCTCACGGCGCTGCGCAACGCCATCGAGCGCCGGCGGCTGCGCGAGGAGAACGTCCGGCTCCGGCATCAGGTCGAGGCCCGTTACGAGCTGGTCGGCCGCTCGCCGGCCCTGGCGCAGGTGCGCGAGACGATCGCGCGGGCGGCGCCGAGCCACGCGACCGTCCTGATCACCGGCGAGAGCGGCAGCGGCAAGGAGCTGATTGCCTGGGAGATCCACCACCGCAGTCCGCGCGCCTTGAAGCCGTTCGTCAAAGTGAACTGCGCCGCCATTCCGGAGGACCTGATCGAGTCGGAGCTGTTCGGCCACGAGCGCGGCTCGTTCACCGGCGCCACCTCGCGCCAGGTCGGCAAATTCGTGCAGGCCGACGGTGGCAGCATCCTGCTGGACGAGATCGGCGACATGAGCCCGCGCACCCAGGCCAAGGTGCTGCGGGTGCTGGAGGGGGGCGAGGTGGAGCCGGTCGGCCTCGCGAAGACGCTGCGGGTCGACGTGCGGGTGCTGGCCGCCACCAACAAGGATCTCCCCGCCGAGGCGCGTGCCGGCCGGTTCCGTGACGATCTCTTCCACCGCTTGAATGTCGTCGCGATCCACAGCCCGGCGCTGCGGGAGCGCCGGCCGGACATTCCGCTTCTGATCGAGCATTTCGTGGACGCCTTCAGCCGCGAGAACAACTACCATGTCAAGCGCTTCGACCCGGGCGCCATCGAGCGGATGAGCGAGCGCGACTGGCGGGGCAACATCCGCGAGCTGCGGAACGCCGTCGAGCGCCTGATGATCCTGGTGGAGCGCGACACGATCGAAGCGAAGGATGTCGAGGCGCTCGAGCTCGGGCCCGGAGGTCTCGCGGGCGTCGGTCCGGCGGGCGCGCCGCCGCCGGGCGCGCCGCCCTCTCCGGCGCGGTCCCCTCCCGCCGCCGGCAGCCCCGACCCCGCCGGCTTCCGGACGCTTCAGGAGTTCAGGGACGAGGCGGAGAAGGTCTTCATCCTGAGAAAGCTGAAGGAATTCCGCTGGAACGTCTCCCGCACCGCCAAGGCGATCGACACGCCGCGCAGCAATCTCTATAAGAAGCTGGATCAGTACGGGATCTCGCGGGATCAGGTCGAGGAATGACTCCGCGGCGGGGCGTCGTCATCGTGGACGGCGTGCGGACCCCCTTCTGCAAGGCCTGGGGCGTGCTGCGCGGCGTGCCGGCCGACGAGCTCTGCCGGATCGCGCTCGCCGAGGCGATGGCGCGTCTCGATCTCGACCCGGAGACCGTCGACGAGGTGATCGTCGGCAACATCGCCCAGCCGGCCGAATCGACCACGCTGGCGCGCGTCGCCGCCCTGCGCGCCGGCGTCCCGCGCCGCGTCCCGGCCTTCACCCTGAACCAGAACTGCGGCTCGGGCCTGCAGGCGATCGCCACCGCCTACCACCGGATCGAATCGGGGCTCGCCGACCTGATCCTGGTCGGCGGCGTCGAGTCGATGTCCCGCATCCCGTTCCAGCTGGGGCAGACGTTCACCGAGAAGATCCTCGCCCTGCAGCGCGCCCGGGGCGCCGGAGGGCGCCTGGCCGCGCTGCTCCGCTTTTCGCTTCGGGATCTGAAGCCGGTCTCGGCGCTCGAGGTCGGCCTGACCGACGCGATCTGCGGGCTCAACATGGGAGAGACCGCCGAGCTGCTGGCGCGCCGGTACCACATCGGTCGGGAGGAGCAGGACGCCTACGCGCTCCTGAGCCATCGCCGCGCGGTGGCCGCCCGGCCGAAGCTGCGCGAGGAGATCGTTCCCGTCTTCCCTCCGCCCCGCCTCGATCCGATCCAGGATGACGTCGGCCCGCGCGACGATCAGTCGATGGAGCAGCTGGCGAAGCTCCGGCCGGCGTTCGATCGGCGCTACGGCACCGTGACCGCCGGCAACTCCTGCATGCTGACCGACGGCGCGGCGGCGCTGGTGGTGGCGTCGGAGGATCGCGCCCGCGAGCTCGGCATCCCGTACCTGGGCCGGATCCGGTCGTACGGCTTCGCCGGTCTCGACCCGGCGGTGATGGGTCTCGGACCGGTGTACGCCTCCGCGGTCGCGCTCGAGCGGGCGGGGGCCCGGGTCGGCGACGTGCAGCTGTTCGAGATCAACGAGGCGTTCGCCGCGCAGGTCCTTGCGGTGCGCCGCGCCTTCGCCTCGGCCGATTTCGCGCGCGACGAGCTGGGCCTGCAGGCGCCGCTCGGCGAGCTCGATCCGGCGAAGGTCAACGTCAACGGCGGCGCCATCGCCCTGGGCCATCCGGTCGGCTGCAGCGGCGTCCGGCTGTCGCTGACCCTTCTCAAAGAAATGACGCGCCGCGACCTGACGCTCGGTCTGGCCGCGCTCTGCATCGGCGGCGGCCAGGGCGCCGCCCTGGTCCTGGAGCGATCATGACGGAGCGCGCGGGGGCGGGGTCCGGCGAGCCGGGAACCGGTATGGCGGGGGCGGGCGAGGCGGCCTCGATGACGCAGCCGATCGAGGGGCCGGGGGTGACGCTCGAGACCCGGCAGGACGGTCTCGCCGTGCTGCTGTTCGACCGGCCGCACGAAAAGGTCAACGTGCTCAACGGCGCGATCGTCGCGGTCCTCGAGGTGCTTCTCGACGGCGCGCACCGCGATCGTCGGTTGCGCGGCCTGGTGGTCGCCAGCGCCAAGCCGGGGTCGTTCATCGCCGGGGCCGACGTGCGCGAGATCCAGGCGCTGCGGACCGCCGAGGACGCCCAGAACGCGTCGCGCCGCGGGCAGCGCCTCTTCGACCTGCTCGAGCGGCTGCCGTTCCCGGTGGTCGCGGCGATCAACGGCACCTGTCTCGGCGGCGGGACCGAGCTGGCCCTCGCCTGCCATTTCCGGGTGGCGGCGGAGGATCCCCGCGTGGAGATCGGCCTGCCGGAGGTCCGTCTCGGCATCCTGCCCGGCTGGGGCGGCACTCAGCGGCTGCCGCGTCTGGTCGGTCTCGCGCCCGCCCTCGACATGATCCTGACCGGCAAGACCCTGGACGCGCGGCGCGCCCTACGGATCGGGCTGGTGGATGAGGTCGCCCCGCCCGAGTACCTTCTCGAGGCGGCGGAGCGGATGGTCGATGAGGCGGTCGCGGGACGCCGCCGCCCGCGCCGCCGCGTCGGCGATTCGCTGCTCGGCCCGCTCGACCCGGTGCGCCGGATCCGTCTGGCGGTCGTTGGGAAGATCGCACGCGGCAATCTGAAGCGGCGCATCGTCGCGTCGCAGTACCCGGCGCCGGGGCGCGCGCTCGAAGCGGTGCTCTACGGTCTCCTCCATGGGCAGGAGGCGGGGCTGCGGCACGAATCGGAGCTCCTGGGTCCGCTGGTGAGCGGGCGCGCCTGCAAGGGGCTGGTGGCGCTCTTCTTCCTGCAGCAGGCGGCGCGCCGCGAATCGGGGGTCGACGACCCGGCGGTCACGCCGCGCCCGGTGCGCTCGGCCGTGGTGCTCGGCGCTGGCGTGATGGGCGGCGGCATCGCCCAGGCGTTGGCGCGCGCCGGCGTGCCGGTCCGGCTGAAGGACATCGACGCCCAGGCGCTGGCACGCGGCGTGCGCACCGCCCACGACCTCGCCCGGGCCGAGCTGCGCAAGAAACGGATCACCGCGCGCGAGTTCGACCGGCGCATGGCGCTCATCCACCCGACGCTCGACGACACCGGGATGCGCCGCGCCGACATCATCATCGAGGCGGTGGTCGAGGCGCTCGAGGTGAAGCGGAAGGTGCTGCGCAACCTCGAGGCGATCCTTCCCGAGCGGTTCCTGTTCGCCAGCAACACCTCGTCGCTGCCGATCGGGCAGATCGCCTCGCAGGCGCGCCATCCCGAAGACGTGGTCGGGATGCATTTCTTCAACCCGGTGCACCGCATGCCGCTGGTCGAGGTGATCCGCGGGCCGCGCACCTCGGACGAGGCGGTGGCGACGGTGGTCGCCCTCGCGAAGCGGATGGGGAAGACACCGGTCGTCGTCGGAGACGCCCCCGGCTTTCTGGTGAACCGGATCCTGATGGCCTATCTCGGAGAGGCGCTTCTGATGGTCGAGGAAGGGGCGCGCATCGAGGAGATCGACAAGACGATGCTCGATTTCGGCATGCCGATGGGGCCGCTCGCCGTCCTCGACCAGGTCGGCATCGACGTGGCGGCGCATGTCGCGTCGGTGCTCGGCGAGGCGTTCCGCGAGCGGGCGCCGCGCCCCCGAGCCCTGCCGCTCATGAAGGAGAAGGGATGGCTGGGGCGCAAGACCGGCCGCGGCTTCTACGTCTATCGCGACCGGAAGCCCGAGGGGACCGACGGCGGCGGAGAGGGGAAGGAGGGAGCGGCGCTGCCGCGCGAGGTGCACGCCTCGGTCTATCGTCTGATCTCCGAGCAGGAGAGGCGCCCCTCCGAGCCGGGCCCGACCGAAAGCCGCCTGGTCCTGCCGATGATCAACGAGGCGGCCCGCTGCCTCGAGGCGGGGATCGTGCAGACGCCCGCCCAGGTCGATCTCGGCATGGTGCTCGGCACCGGCTTCCCGCCGTTTCGCGGCGGCCTCTTGCGACATGCCGACAGCCTGGGCCTGACGACCGTGGTGCGCGGCCTGGAGGCGCTGGCGACGGTGCACGGGACCCGCTTCGTCGCCGCAAATCTGCTGATGGTGATGGCGCGCGACGGCCGTCACTTCTACGAATCGTGACCCCGTGGGAGAGCCGATGAAAAGCTTCATGAAATCGCTGTTCGGCGGCCACCTCGAGGCCGGCATGGTCTTCCCGTACCCGCGGCAGGACGCCGAGGCGCAGGAGACGCTCCGGCTGGTCCTCGAGTCGTTCCGCGGCTGGGCCGGCGAGCACCTCGACGGCGGCGCCATCGATCGCGCCGCCGTCTTCCCGACAGCGGTGGTGAACGGTCTCAAGGAGCTCGGGATGTTCGGCCTGACCATCCCGGAGGCCTACGGCGGCGCCGGGCTGCCGATCACCTCCTACTGCCGGGTGATGGAGGAGGTCTGCCATTCCTGCGCCGCCACCGCCACCATCGTCGGGGCCCATCTCGGGATCGGCAGCAAGGGTCTCGTCCTTTACGGCAACGAAGAGCAGAAGAAGCGCTTCCTGCCGGCGGTGGCGCGCGGCGACCTGCTCTGCGCCTATGCCTTGACCGAGCCGACCTCGGGGTCGGACGCCGCGTCGCTCAAGACCCGGGCCGTCTGGGACGAGAGCCGGCGCGTCTTCGTCCTCAACGGCGGCAAGCGCTACATCACCAACGGCGGTCATGCCGGCCTGTTCACCGTCTTCGCGCGCGCCACGGTCAACGGCGCGAACAAAATCAGCGCCTTCATCGTGACGCGCGATCTGCCCGGCGTGTCGACCGGCAAGGAAGAGGACAAGCTCGGTCTCAAGGGCTCCTCCACCACCGACCTGATTCTCGAGAACGTGCCGGTGCCGGAGGCCAATCTGCTCGGGGAGGCGGGGCGCGGCTTCAAGTACGCCATGGAGATCTTGAACGACGGCCGGGTTTCCCTGGCGGCCGGCTGCGTCGGCGGCGCCAAGGAGATGATCGACCAGGCGGTCCGCTACGCCGGCGAGCGGCGGCAGTTCGAGCGGCCGATCGCCGGGTTCGAGATGATCCGCGGCAAGATCGCCGACATGATGACCGGCACCTACGCCGCCGAGAGCATGGTCTATCTGACGACCGGGCTGGCGGAGCGCGACGAAGTCGATTACTCGGTCGAATCGGCGCTCTGCAAGATCTTCTCATCGGAGAACGCCTGGCGGGTGATCAACCAGGCGGTGCAGGTGGCGGGCGGCAACGGCTTCATCAAGGAATACCCGTACGAGCGCTTCCTGCGCGACTGCCGGATCAACATGATCTTCGAAGGGACGAACGAGATCCTGCGGGTCTTCGTCACCCTCGCCAGCGTGCAGCAGCTGGGGGAGGAGCTCAAGAAGGTGGGCCGGGCGCTGCGCGACCCGATCAGCCAGATCGGCGTGCTGTCGGAGTTCGCCCTCAAGAAGATCCGGCAGACGATCACCGACGAGCAGTTCCCCGGCATCGAGGCGCCGCTCGCGCGCACCGCGGCCCGCGCCGCCCACTACTCCGAGGCGCTCTCGGTCGCCGCCGAGAAAGTGCTGCGCGCCCACGGCAGGGAGATCATCGAGCGGGAGTTCCTGCAGGAGCGGCTCGCCGAGGCGGCCGGCGATCTCTACGCGCTGATCGCCTGCCTGTCCCGCGCCAACAGCCGCATCAAAGAGGTCGGGGCCGCGAAGGCGCGCCGCGATATCCTTTTGACCCGCACCTTCGGCAACTCCGCGTGGCGGCGGATCCGCAGCTTCCTGCACCGCCTCGAGAAAAACCAGGACGACAACCTGATCAAGGTCAGCGACCTGGCGTACGAGCAGGGCGGGTACGGCGAAGACCTCGTTCCTTAGGCCGGTGAAAAATCCCTCGGCCGGTGAGGAACCCACAGGTCGGCGGGATCTCCGACCTGGCTAGCGCGGACTCTCCCTCGGCCGGAAGCGCTCGAGCCAGTCGAGATTCGGACTGTCGCCCGACAGCACGACCCGCCGTTTCAGCTCGACCAGCCGATTGACGCTGATGGCGTACACCCCCGCGGGCGGTCGATCGGTCATGACATCGGCGGCGGCCCACCCGTGCCAGCGGATGCCGTAATACTCCGGCTGGCCCGGGCCCCAGTACGCCAGGGAGATCTCCGGCAGCGCCTTCTCGCGCTGGTACCGCGCCAGCCGCTTCAGGTCCTGCCCCCAGTCGAGGTTCGAATCGCTCAGGAAGTACGGCCCGTTCGCGGGACCCCCGATGAGCTCGTTGAAATAGGCGATTTGGTTCGGCGCGGCATGGAGGACGGAGACGAGCAGCCAGACGGCGCAGAGAGCTCCGGCCGCGCGTCTGGCCCGCGAGGCGCTCAAAAGCGCCGCGACGCCGCCGGCCGGAACCAGCAGGAACGCCGTCATCGGAAGCAGGTAGCGCTGTCCGTAGTTATAGGCGAGGCCGCAGACCATGGCGACATGCAGCGCGGCCGGAAGGATCAGGAAGGCGAGCGCGCCCCGGGTTCGCCCCCGGCTCCGGACGGCGAGGAGGATCCCGCCAAGCTGCGCGGCGAGCGTCGGAAGGGGGGTCTTCAGAAGAAAGGCATAGAGCGGATACCAGAAGGGGGCCGGGTCGTAGAACGCCCCGTGGACGTAGACCGGGTTGATCGCCGGACGGTTGGCGCGGACCTCCTGGATTCCTTTCAGATAAAGCATCGGGTCGGTCGAGAAGAGATAGGCCGCCTGCACGATCACGATCATGACCAGGACCATGCCCGCCAGGACGACGGGGCGGGAGGCCGCGACGATTTCCGGGCGGGCCCGTCCCCGCACCACCAATCCGCCTCGCGGCCAGGCGACCCAGGCCAGGATCAGGAAAAGAGGCAGCTGGAAGATCGCCGAGAATTTCGAGGCGAGCGCCAGGCCGAGACCGAGCGTCGCCAGCAGCAGATCGCGCAGCGCGCCGCCCCGGCCGAATCGCCAGAGGAAGTAGTAGGCCATGATGCCGAACGTGGCCAGCGCCACGTCGTCGGCGACCAGATGGCTGTGCGCGAGAAGCGTCGGCTCGAGGGAGGCCAGAGCGAGCGTCAAAAGCCCGGCAATCGCCGAACCATGCATCTCGCGGGACCAGGCGAACAGGAAACCGAGAAGGACGAGACCGACGGCGACCGCCGGCAGTCTTCCCCAGAACAGGATCCGCTCGAAATCCTGGCTGAACAGGAAGCGCGACCCGAACGTCGGCTGGTAGTCGTGGAAGGTCTGTCCCGCCTCGGGAGTCGTGGGCGGCAGATGCAGGCCGAGCGCGAGCAGCGGTGCCGCGCAAAACAGCTTCATCAGCGGCGGATGCTCGGGGTTGAGCCGGAAGTCGCCGGTCTTCCAGTAGACATAACCGGCCGGCAGGTGGACCCGCTCATCGGAGGTCAGCGAGTCGCCCGACATCTCCCAGAGGGAAAGGCCGGCGAACAACAGCATGCAGCCGGCGACGGCGAGGACGAGAGCGGGGCGCATGCCGGGCATCGTACCATCGAGGGTTGATCGCGGATCTGCGAGATCGACCCGTCGGCCGCGGGGCGGGGGGCAGCGCGACGGGGGGCTCGGCGTCACCGCGCGCGGGTACGGCTGGGTGGCTGGGAGCTCAGGGTCGCCATTACGGAGCCTA
>WNFM01030793.1_pt1 | contig 18519 bp, 17 predicted proteins | sample 5400271 | NCBI WGS metagenome assembly WNFM01 (sample SAMN13153352, study PRJNA577476) | soil metagenome | isolation source: 60 cm saprolite on Douglas fir-dominated hillslope | place: USA:California | collected 2013-09-17 | reverse complement strand
CGCCATCATTTAGCCCGCTTTTCGGCAAAACTCTTAGCCGTCAACCCCTCACGTGTCCCGCCTCAGCACAAACCACCATCTGGTGCAAAAAGCGGGCTAGTGGCTTTTCCGCGCCGTGAAATTTAGTCCGCAGAGGTGGTCAGGCGAACGTCATCATTGACAATGAAATGCTCTTCACATTGAAATGAAATAGTGACGGGCAAGGCTCCAACCGTGTTCGTAGTGGATGACGACGCATCCGTCCGCGGGGCTCTCGCCCGCTTGCTGCACTCGGCCGGCTACCAGACGGAAACCTTCGCCTCGGCGGAAGGATTTCTCGCCCAGAGCCGCTTTGACGCTCCCGGCTGCATTCTCCTGGATGTGCGAATGCCCGGACTGAATGGACTCGAACTGCAGCAAGCTCTCGCTGCCGCGAACCGGCAGTTGCCGATTGTCTTCATCACCGGACATGGCGACGTTCCGATGAGCGTGCGTGCGATGAAGGCGGGAGCTGAGGATTTTCTGCCTAAGCCGTTCGATGACGAAGAACTATTGAAAGCCGTCGCGCGCGCGTTAAACAAGAGTCAGCGAGAGCAAAACGAGCGAACGGAAGTCGCCGAAATCCGCCGGCGGCTGTCGAGTCTAACCCCACGCGAGCGCGAAGTACTTTGTCACGTCGTCGCCGGCCAGCTCAACAAACAGATTGCGGCCGATCTTAGTATCGCAGAAAAAACGATCAAGGTGCATCGAGGCCGGGTCATGGAAAAAATGGGCGCCAGTTCGCTTGCCGGGTTGGTCGCGATGACAGGGCGAATTGGTATTCACACGCCGCTGTAAGCCGATAAGGGCCCGAAACAGCCAGCAACAATCTAGGCGACAGAATGGAGTCATAGGCACTTCAAAGCGTTGGGAGATGGATGCGAAACAACCTTATGGCGGTTGGACCGCAACGTAGCTTACGGTACTACCAGAATACGCTTTTACGTACCAATTTCCGTCACATTGATAGTAGGTTTGCTCGCCAACGCGCACCTCTGTCGGGGTGCAGGGAGGTGTCGCCGCGACTGCTGCCGATTGAGTCGCTGCACCAAGTGCATAACCGGTAACGCCGACAGCAGCGGCCCCTAACGGATAGCCATACCCCGTTCCACCGTATCCATAAGGGTGATAATCGTCCCAATTCTCATTCGCATAATTCTGCCGGTCTTGTTGGTTCTGACTTACAGCGTTCTGCCGACCCTGTTGGTTCTGGGTCGCAGTGTTCTGCCGATTCTGTTGGTTCTGGCCGGTAGTGCTCTGCGCGGTTTGTTGGCGCTGAGACTGGTTCTTGCCGGTAGTGCTCTGCGCGGTTTGTTGGCGCTGAGACTGGTTCTTGCCGGTAGTGCTCTGCGCCGTTTGTTGGCGTTGAGTCTGGTTCTTGCTGGTACTGCTCTGCCGGTTCTGCTCGTTACCGCTTCTACTTTGCTGGCTTGAGGTGCGAGCGCCTTGCGACGATCTTTTACCAGACGAAAACCCACCGCTACTCGCTGGACCTTCTCTGGAAATTCCACCTCTTCCACCGCCACCACCGCCACCACCTCGACCGCCCCCGCCTCCGCCTCTGGCACCGGCGGTCTCAACCTGGACCGCGAAGATTAGGGCAAAAATAAGGATGCTTGGTGTGGCGGTCATTCTCAATAAGGATGAGCACATCATTTCTGGCCTACTTTCTTATTCTTAGAATTGGCTTTGGTAGCGAGATCGCGAACTTCAGCCAGGAATTGAATGCGTTCTGCTCCGTTGGGCGGAGTAAACGTAAAGAGCGCATTGGAGAGGTCTGGAGCTAAATTCCAGTCGGAGAAGTCAGCACGGAACTGGGGTTGCCCGGCTTCGTCTTTGTAGGTAATCACAATACGCCTGGGTAAAGGCTTGTCGCCCTGTGCAATCCATACTTGGAAGTCAACGCCACCGGTTGTTCGCACAGCTAGGTGATCACAGGGCACGTCAGTGATCGTTGTTTTTTCTACGTAATCCGTGGAAGCAACCCGGTCGTCCAACTCGCTTGGAAGCGTGCTCAGGAGCATCATCGCCAGAGGAACCCGGACCTTGAGATCGCCTACGACGTACTTGATTGCCTCATCCAGGGTGCCTGGTCTCGAAGTGGTCGCGTAGATATTTTCGTTCGATAGGTAGACCGTAATATCCTTGCCATCGAAAACAACCAACCGTTTTTCCCCATTGCTGCTCTCGACTTCAATCCGCAGGTGATCGGGGCGGCTGATAGTCAGTTTACGAATCTCCCCGAACTCAATCTTTTGCCCGGATTCCTGAACCACGTCATAACCTTCGCGAACGAGCACACTGAAGCGTTCAGCCTGAGCCAGATATTCGCTCATCTTTTTGAGCAAGGGCGCAGCCTCAGGTTCGGAAGGCGACGCCGCCGGACTTTGCCCCTGAGCGCTCAATACTGGTACCGTTAGGCTCAAGAGAAGCAATGCCAGGCGCCATTTTCTTTGCTTTAGTTTCAAACTGGAGCCTTTTGGGGGTGCGCACGTTTTCATAATGGGAAGAACTACCATCCTATTCGCTGAAGGAGTCAGCAAGAGCAGAGACACTCCGGGTTGATTGCAACAACGGGGACAAAGGTTAAATACGGCTATTTTTCCGACTCCGCTATGGGACCAAAGTGCAATGGGGTAAGCGCCCCGAAATCAATCTCGGATAAAATTCCGAAGGCCTATCGTGATTCCATTGGCCGTCACCGTCCCGCCATTAAAAGCGAAAATGCTCGCCGCTGCGGAATCCGCCGCCCCGGCTTCTTGCTCCCCGCGCCGGGCCGCGTTTTTGCCCAGCAGAAAACCGCCGAACATTCCGCCCAGCAAAATGACAAACAGCGCTATCGCAAGCTGCCAACTGGGGATCGAGTATAATCGTTCCATACGCGGCAGCGGGCCGTACGATCAATGGTCCTCTGGACGATCGTGAAGTGTTTTTGGTCCGATGATAGTGGTGTCTATCATCGCAGCTATTCTTCGTTTAACTGTTGCAGGTCTGGAGTCGTTGGAACACTAGGGCGCTGAGGAGGAACCACAATGCGTCCGCCTTCCAGCGGGAAATGCATGCGGAAAAGAGCACCCAACATGGCTACGGAGTTGTCGCTCCACAGCCCGCCGTGACCCCAAATAATATCCTTTGGCACTCTCACAATCCAGCATGGTACACGGGCATTACCGGAATAAACGAATTGCCACCGTCGCCAAAGTTCCTTTCCGGTAGATGGTCTGACATCATCGGGATTATAGTGGGCATTCCGGCAGAAACGGTTTTCGTGGCCATCGTTACGTTCGCTGGTGTAAAAGATCTGGTCTTGCACATTTTGCCTGATATTGGCTTCGAATGCCCTGTTCTCCTGCGCTATTAGATCGGATGGCGGAGTGGTCTCCCCAAGAGGTACAACGTGATAATTGACTAGGTACGGATTGTTGCCGGGTGTCCGAGTGTAGAACTCCCGTTCCGAAACTTTGTGTCCGTGAATGCCGGGCACCGATACCTTATCCCAATGGTAGCGAAGATTTATCGTGTTATAGACTCCCGTACCAATGGGAAAGAATTGGCCCGTCGCCTGATCGTTCTCTGATTGCAGGATGATCAAAAACGGACGGTTTTCCTCTATGAACACACCGCTTTCCAGAGAGGTTCGAGCAACATACGCATGCCGTTTTTCGTCATATTTATAAAGATAAGCAAGCTCCGACATCAATTGCCGGGAGCCAATAGAGCTATCTGCCGAATTAAACGCCACCGCCATATCCCATGGGCTGGAATTGCGTACACCGTTGCTGCCGGCATCGAGAATGGAATGAGAAATGGTATTCCCCAGTACCAACCCTCCAAATGAATGGCCTAGGAGCACACAATGGTGATATTTCTTATCTGGTGCTCGAGCCGCTAATGCGAGCTCACTGATGGCGGCTAAGCAGCCGTTTTGGGACGCAACTATTTGACCAGCGGACTTGCGGCTCCAGAACGTCAATAGACTCAGTCCTGGCACAGTAAGATCTCTGCCGCGCCATGCGATATAAACGCCGATCACGTTAATCTTTCGCCCGGTCATCTCCGGAAAACGCGACATCGTATCGATGAAGTGTTCGAACCGACAGACGTCTCCCGAAATCGCGTTGTTTTGCCAGCCGTGGATGTAAACGAAGAGCAGCGGACGCTCCGCTTTGCCGATTACTTGGAGAGCAGCACCGAGTTGCGATGTATCTAACATCGAGCCTTGATCCCCGAATTCGATCAATGCCAATTTATAGCGCCCGTCCTTGGGTCCTCGTACTGAGTTGAACGGTTGACCCGATGTATTCGCATGGTACGGACCATAAGCAGCACAGCCCGCGACGAGGACCGTGAAAACAAATGTAACAAAGAGCCGGCAACCCAAACTAAGATTCCGCAATGAGCCACACCGCTGCCACCGATTGTCCTTGATCCACGCTGCCGGAATCAGTCTGGTAAAAGGGGGTACCCTCCGATTGTACCGCCCGTGAGATGGAGTATCAGGCATTTAGAGCGAATTCTAGAGTGTCCCTTACCGGGCCGTCTATAGGACTAAAGTCCAATAGGAGGTAGCATAAACGTTCAGAATAGGGATGTGCGATTCATGCCTCGAGTTGGTAACAATGATGGCCAACAGAAATTTCAGGTGCTAGTAAACGTCACGATGCTCATTGCCCAGATGATGTTCCAGTGAAGCGGCCGATAGATGCGAAAGAGTATACGCCAGTTGCCTGCGCCGTCGATTAAGGCAGCGTCGCGAAAGTCGCGCGGTACATCGTCGAAGAATCTCTTTCTTTAATCAGCCGTTGCTGTTCTCTCGTCTTCCCGCGCTGCGCTGTCTGGATGAGCGTTGTCGACGTCGTCCAATGACAAGATCGATTCTCTGAGCAGGATGGTATAGGGATGCCGCGGGTTAGACAAAACCTCTCGGGCGGGTCCGGCTTCAACCACCTTCCCTCTCTGCATGATCAGGACGCGATCGCTGATGCAGTAGGCCGTAGCGAGGTCATGAGTTATGTAGATGATCGATACTTTCAACTCGTCGCGGAGGTTCTTAAACAGATTGACGATCGACATGCGGAGCGAGGCATCGACCATCGATACCGGCTCATCGGCGACAATGAGGGTTGGTGACGATATGAGCGCACGGGCGATGGCCGTCCGTTGAAGCTGGCCTCCCGAAAGCTCATGCGGGAAGCGCCCTTTTACTTCGGCCAGCGATAGACCGACCTTCTTCAAAGCCTCGTCGGCGGCGGCTTGGCGCTCAGCACGGGTGCGGCGTCCGGCAAAGTGATAAGCGGAAGCAAACAGGTAGCGATCGACCCGCTTGAGCGGATTGAAGGCCTCGGCAGGATTTTGGAAGATAGGCTGCACCTTCTGCATGAACCGCAGCCGGTTTCGCCTTCCGCGGAACCTGGAGATATCTTCGCCGAGAAAACGGATAATGCCCTGGCTCGGCGCCAGCGTGTTCAGGATCATCCGCGCAAGAGTTGTCTTCCCGCTGCCCGATTCGCCTATGATCGCGAAGATTTCCGGACGGGCGGATTCTAGCGAGAAGCTGATATCATCGATTGCCGCAAATTGGATGCGGCCAAGGAGGCCACCCGTGGCAAAGGTCCTGGTGACGTGCTCGACGGAAAGCAGGGTGGTCACTGCAGAAACGTGGCGGACTTCTCCGCCTTGGTTAGCTTGCGCGCTGCGGCGGAATCGGCAGCAGGTTTCACAAGTGGGCTGACGGCGTAGCATGCGACCCGGCGATCGGGTGCAAGCGTGGTCAGCTCCGGATGGGCTTGGCGGCAAATGTCCATTGCCACCGGACAGCGCGGGTGGAAGCGGCAACCCGGTGGCGGCTCGGCCAGACTCGGCGGTGCTCCCGACAACGCGTTCTTCGGGGTAAGGTCGCCGATCCGTGGCAGGCTGGCGACCAAATGTTGAGTGTAGGGAGATGCATCGGCTCGCGAAGCATGTCGCGGGTGGGACCTTCCTCGATCAATCGGCCGGCATACATGATGCCCAGCCGGTTGGAGATATTGGCGTGCACCGTTAGGTCATGGGTCACGAAGATCATGGACGAGCCTATCTCGCGCTGCATTTCGAGGATCAGTGCCAACACGTCCTTCTGAACCACGACGTCGAGCGCCGTTGTCGGTTCGTCGGCAATGATGAATTCAGGCCGGCACACGGTGGCAAGCGCGATAGCAACACGCTGGCGCATGCCGCCAGAAAGCTCATGCGGGAAAGCGGTAAGCACCGATCGCGAAAGGTGAAGGCGTTCGAGATGCCGGTTCACGACGTCGAAGAATTGGATCTGGTTGAGCTGCATATGTGGAAAGGCGAAATCCTTGAACGATTCGCGGACCCGGCGGACAGGGTTGAGCACATTCATTGAGCCCTGTGGGATGTAGGAGAGATGTTTCCAGCGCATGTCAGCGAGCGCCTTTTCATCAAGGTCGTAAAGATCGCGATCAAGGAAGTTGTACTTGATGGAGCCACCGAGAACGCGGAGCGGCGGACGGATAGCAGCGGCGATGGTTCTGATGAAGCTCGACTTGCCGCAACTCGACTCGCCGGCAATCCCATAGATCTCCTTCTTGTTAACTGACAGCGTGATGTCGTCGACGGCGCGCACCTCGCGCTCAATGCCGAAATAGCCCAACAGATAATAGGCGCGAAGATTTCGGACTGAAAGGGCAACATCCATCAGCTCAGGCTCCCATCCGGGCAAGCCGGCTGCGCGGATCGATGAATTCGTTCATCGAGACCGAAAGCAGGAACAGTCCGATGAAGGTGATGATCACCGTCGCCACTGGGGCCAGCACCCACCACCATATTCCGGCCACCATGGCCGTGTGCTGGTTCGCCCAGTAAATCATCGTCCCGATGGTCGGCGTCTCGATATTGGTGAAACCGATCACCGACAACGTCACCTCAAGGCCGATGGACCAATTGATGTTGTTCATGGTGGTCGAGAAGACGATCGGCAACACGTAGGGTAAGTGCTCCTCGAGCAGGATCTGACGCGTGGGCATCCCTGAAAACACGCTCTGCGTTGTGAATTCGCGGTTCCGCAGACTGAGGGCGACAGATCGAATAAGGCGTGCGTCATAAGGCCAACCGAGCGATGCCATAGCGAGCGCAAGCACCGCCCAGGACATGTTGTCGTGCATCATGAAGTAAAAAAGCGTAAGAATCGGGAATAGTGGGATGACCACGAATGTATCGTTGATCGACATCAGTACCCGGTCGACCACGCCGCCGGCATAACCCGACACCAGCCCAACTGCCAACGAGATGATCCGGCTTAGGAAGGCGACGGCGATTCCAAAAAGTAAGCTGTTTCGCATTGCCACCGTGAGTTGCCAGAAGACATCCTGGCCTCGCGAATTGGTTCCGAGCGGATAAGCCCAGGAGGGCGGTACATCGGGGGGGACAAGGTAGCTGTCCTTCGGTGGATAAGGAGAGAAGAACGATGCCACCGCCAGGGAAAGGACGATCAGCATGAGGATCGTTCCGATGGCGAATTCGCGATTGTAGCGGAGCAGGTCGCGGAAAACTCTTAACATAGGTCTATTCGACTTTCACACGGGGGTCGAGGAGCGGATAGAGCAGATCGATGGCGAAGACCGCGGTGGCAACCGCGACAATAGAGATTGACGTGATGCCGAGCACGAGGCTGTAGTCACCTGTGTTGACGCCGCGCACCAGCAACGTGCCCAGCCCGGGATAGCCGAACACAACCTCAGTGATGATCGCGCCATTGAAGATCCCGCCAAGTGACAAGGCGAGACCCGTCAACTGAGGCGCGAGCGCATTGCGCATGATGTAGGACGTCAGAATTCGGTGCCGGTCGACACCGGCCAACTCGGCAAAAACGACATAGTCTTCGGTGACGATGTTCGACACCAGCGAGCGCATGCCGATAAACCAAGCGCCAATCGTTATGAGCACCAACGAGACGACCGGCAATATCGAATGTCCTACGACACTCGATACGAATGGAAAGCTGAGATCAGGATGGATGTTCATCTGGAATCCGCCGCTGATCGGCAGGATCGGCCAGATGTACCCGAACAGGATGAGCACAACGAAGGACATGATGTAGCTCGGGATAGGCTGCAGGCCGGTCGCGGCGATCCCGACCGCCTTCAATAGCCGGTTTTTGCGATAGTATCCTGCGAGGCCTCCCAAGAAATTGCCCACACCCCAAGCAATGAGCGTAGACGTGAAAAGCAGCCCGAGCGTCCAAGGTAGCGCCTGGCCAATCAACGCCGAAACCGGCGTGGGAAAAGCGGAAAGAGAAGGGCCAAAATCGCCGGTGGCCAAGCGCTTCCAAAAGTTCGCGTATTGCTGCCAGATCGTCCCGTCGAGACCATAAAGCTCGCGCAACGCCTTGCGCATGATTTCCACAGCCTGGGGATCGGATTGGCCGAACTGCGTCGCGGAACTGATCGCTTGCTCGACAGGATCGATCGGCGTGGCGTGCGTCACAAAGAAAACGATGTTGATGCCGACGAAGACCACGAGCACGAATTGCCCGAATCGACGAAGAAGATACAAGGTGTAGGTCCTCATGTCCGTGAACCCGTCCGCAGCCCCAAGGAAGAACCTGGGGGCCGCCCCGTTTCAGGTGGTTAGGGTCACTATTTTTTCGCGGCCGGCTTCAATTTGACCATCATATATTTGGTGTTGGCCCAATTCGGCACCGGATCGGTGTATGGATCCGTTTCGGCGTTGGGGTAGCCCGTCCAATAGGTCGTGTCCATGACCGTGAACACGTTATACGACATCAGCGGGATCTGGGGCATCTCCCTCACGGCCAGCTTTATATATTCCTGGCCAAGCTCTACGCCCTTCGGATCGTCGAAACCGATTGCACGGATCTGCTCGATGATCTTGTCCAGTTCGGGATTCGACCAACGCTGGCGGTTTCGCGGCGGCTGCCTTTCTCCTGGCGGCTTCAAAAATTCTGAATGCCAGCTGTCCAGAAAGAATGACAGATCGGGATGTCCGCCCCATGTCTCGACGCTCCACGCGATCGCGGCCTCGAAGTCACCAGATTCAACGCGCGGAAAAAAGTCGCTCGGATAGGCCTGTGTCTTTGCATCAATCCCGAATTGTCGCCATTGTTGGGCGATCATTGTCCCGGCACGGGTCATGACCGGCCGCTGGTCGCCTTCCACCAATAGAGTGATAGAGAACGGCGTGCCGTCCGGCTTCACCCACTGGTTGCCGTTTTTCTTAAAGCCGGCCCGCTCGAGGAGCTCCGCCGCGACTTTGGGATTGGGCTTCCACCAGCCCCGGCCGAAAGCGGCTGCTATTTCTTTTGGGTCCTTCGGGATCTGGTCTCTCATCGAGGGCCGCAGCATGTCCGCAATTTGCTGTCCGATGGTCGGATCATATGGCTTGTATTTCGACTTGCCGATCTCGATCTCGAAACTCTTCAACCAATCCTCGAGCGGATCGAAATAGTATTTGGGATAAAGTCCGGTCGGTGGCACGCCGATTGCCGAAATGGTTGCGGCGCCGCGGTACGAGGCTAAGGAGACGGCCTTAATGTCGATGAGGAGCGCGAGCGCCCATCGCACATCCCGATTTTTGAACGCGTCGACTTGATTGTTAAGAATAACAGCCGGCAGCGTCGGATCCGGATGGGCATAGGGAAATCCCTTGAACCAGCCATGCGAGGATGGCGATTGCTTAGCAAGTGTAAACATTCCCTCGGGCGAGGTGTCGTGGATAATGTCGAGTTGGTGATTGAGCTGCATGATCACCCGCTTGTCCGGGGGACCTGGATCGATATAAGCGACATATTTCGGTCCGGGCTCGCCGAAACGGGCAAGCGTCGTCCGCTGCCAATCATCACGCCGCTGCCATATGTACCACTCGCCATTCGGGTCGAAGCTTTTTAACGTGTAGGGACCGAGCGTGACAGGCGGATTGAAGTCGAATTTGGTGGGGTCTTGCTGCTTCTCGAAAATATGTTTGGGCATAATCCATGCCGCGTTCCAGCGCACGGTGAAGAGAGCGTGGAATCGTGAATTCGGCCTCTTCAGCTTGAACACCACGGTTTTCTTGTCCGGGGCGGCCACCGTATCGAGGCTCGCCAAGAACGCGGGTCCCCAAAGCATGCTGGGGTTCTTCATCTGAGTCTCAACCGTGTACACCACGTCATCGGCGGTGAATTCGACGCCATCGCTCCAAAAGATCCCGTCGCGCAGCTTCACCGTCATCTCCGTGAAGTCGGCATTGTAGGTTGGTTTATCGCTAGCCAGGGAATTGTCCCATACGCCATCGATGCCGGCATCGGCGTCGATGTACCACAGCGTATCCATGCCAAGTTGCTGCAGGCCGTTGGAATCGCCACCGTGGTTCACCACCCAAATGTTGAACCATGTCGGATTGGTGATCCTACCTTGCGGATTTTCGGCGATCAGAACCTCGTTTCGCGGTATGCCAGCAAGAAAATTTGCCTGCGCGAATGCATTCGCGGAGAAAAGTCCCGCGGTTAAACAGAGTAGGATTACTTTCATGGGGGGCGGATTTCGAGTTTCGCAGAACCGCTGCGATTTGGTTTGGGGGAAGGGGAAACGTTGTTATCGGTCAATAGCTAAGCACCAAAGTATTCCAGGAAAGTGGCGACAATTGAGTCGAAACCTTATCCGGATTAAGCAAAAGTTCCGCGTGCTCGCTTGGCTCTACGCGATGCGGCTCTGCCGCGGAGTTACTGGCGAACAAGTCCTTACCATGTAACACCACGACTTTGCCTTCTTGGACCGGGGCGAAACCGCGCAAACCAATCGACAAATCGGTCGGCGTGTCGGTTGAGCGATTGAGAAGAAAAAGCACGATCTTGCGATCTTCCGGATGATGGATAGAGGCGGCCAGGAGTTGCGCGGAATCGCCGGCTGTTTTCGTTGAGTAGATGCTGGAGCGCACGTTGGACCGCAGCACGAAGCCTCGACCATACTGGCTGGTCAGTTTGAAGGGATGAAAGATAGTTTGTCGCCAGGCCGCACCTCCCGGCTCGGCATAAATAGCTCCGATCACGTTGACCAGTTGGGCCAGGCACGCGGCCTTCACTCGATCGGCATTATTGATCAAGGTAATTAAAGCCCCACCAACCATTAAGGCATCCTGGAGGTCATAGATCTCTTCGATCAGTCGCGGAGCGAACGGCCAGTTCGCTGGTTCCCTGTCTTGGATTGAGCGGGCCTTATACCAAACGTTCCATTCGTCGAATGAGAGCATGATCCGCTTGGCTGAACGCCGTTTCGCTGCAACGGCGTCACTAACCGCAACCGCTTCCTTGATGAAACGATCCATGATTTCGATGTTGCTAAGAAACTCGAGCACATCGTTGCGCGGGTTTTCGTAGTACATGTGGAGCGAGAGGAAATCGACATAGTCGAAAGTGTGCTCCAGCACTTCGTATTCCCAGGTCCCGAATGTCGGCATGTTCCGGTGAGAAGAGCCGCAGGCGGCTAACTGGACGGAGGGATCAACCAACTTCATTACCTTGGCGGTTTCCTTTGCCGTCCTGCCGTATTCGGTTGCGGTCTTTTGACAAATCTGCCACGGACCATCCATCTCGTTGCCTAAACACCAGAACTTGACGCCATGTGGCTGCGGGTAACCATGTTTCGCACGAAGATCGCTGAAATCAGTGCCGCCCGGATGATTGCAGTATTCCAGGAATTGCCGTGCCTCATCCGGTCCCCGAGTTCCGAGATTCACGCCCAACATTGGTTCGGTCCCAGCCGCTCGGCACCATTCGATGAATTCATTCGTGCCGAATCGGTTCGGCTCGGTGCTGAGCCAAGCCAGATCAAGCCGAATCGGTCTTTCTTCAACTGGACCAACACCATCTTCCCAGTTGTAGCCGGAAAGAAAATTGCCGCCTGGATAACGAATAATCGTCGGACCCAGGTCGCGAACCAAATCGAGCACATCTTGGCGAAAGCCACGCTTATTTGCGGTGGGATGCTCTGGCTCGAAAATGCCAGTATAAACGCACCTTCCAAGATGCTCGACAAATGAACCAAACACCCGGCGATCGAGTTCGGAGATAATAAAATCGGAATCCAGAATAATTTGGGCGGTTGTCATTAGCCAAATGGAGGGAGCGGTTTCGTTTGTTTGGGAGGAATGGTTTCGTGACTACGGCAAAAGCGCCAAAGCCGGGTATCCGTTCCGGGTAGACCGCCGGCGCGAATTACGGCCTGCCGCCAAGCCATAGCGTGATCGCCAATCCTATGTACCCTGAACGTGCACCACAACCTGATTGAAACGTAGAAAAGCCGAACAATTCCGACTTCGAGTAACGCCGACAACGCCGGGAGCGCCGAGAGCGTCTGCCCGACGATGGGTCCACCGAAGCTCTAGCGAAGGAGGAAGCTTCCGGAGTTTCGAACGACGGGCGAAGTCGTGTAACGCCGAGAACGCTAGCGACAAATCGTTTCGCGAACTCTGAACGGATCTATCCTCACGGCAGAGCGGTTCTTGGGATTCCGCGTCAGGCGCCTTGATGTCAGCGACTTCTCGCGCTCTCGGCGTTACCGGCGTTACCGGGCGCTGTCAACGCTGCCGCATCTTGAATAACCTCAGTGCCGCGCGCGTCTCCTCTAGTGTACCGTCTCACATATAATGGTGACGTCGTTGCGTTCAAAATGGGCCGCCGGCAAGGCGGTCCGAGCCGGACTGGCCTCAGGAGGGCTGACGACCAGGGGTCGATCCGAAAAACTGGCCAAACGCTCGTGCCGAGCACGACGACCACGACCCACACCACCGTGACTCCATCTTACTGAAGTTGCTGATACGATGAACGACGGCCAAGAAAGAGTTGCTATGCGGCTTTTTTGCTTGGCATTTTACGGCGCGCCCGAGCTATTAAACGATGCCCTGCCCAAAACACGGGCCGCGACGTAGGCTTGGCGGAGTCGGGTTTCGCCCCACCCATACTCGATCGCTTCTCCCGATCAAATATGTGTCAATGCTTCTGCCAGATCCGCGCGTAAATCTTCGACATCTTCTACACCAACTGAGAGGCGAATCAGACTGTCGTCGATCCCAAGGTGGGCCCGTTGTTCCGGCGGAATGGAGCCGTGAGTCATCAGCGCCGGATGTTCGATCAGACTCTCAACTCCGCCGAGACTTTCGGCCAGAGCAAATAGCCGCGTATTTTCCAAGAAACGACGAGCCCCTGCCAAATCAGAATCCAGAAATATAGTGATCATCCCGCCAAACCGTTTCATCTGCCGTTGCGCCAATGCGTGCTGGGTGTGGGAGGCGAGTCCCGGATAGCTCACTCGCCTGACCTTCGGTTGTTTCTCTAACCAGGTTGCCAGCTCAGCGGCGTTCGCGCAATGCCGCTCCATGCGAAGCGCCAGCGTCTTCAGACCGCGCAGTGCTAGGAAGCTATCAAAAGGTCCCGCCACGGCGCCCACCGCATTTTGGAGAAAAGCCAAACGTTCGGTTAGTTCGGTTCTCCCCGACGCAACTACGACGACGCCACCGACCATGTCGGAATGGCCATTCAAATATTTGGTCGCGGAATGAACGACGATATCAAAGCCCAAATCGATCGGGCGCTGGATCCAAGGACTTGCGAAGGTATTGTCCGCCACCGTCACTAAATTGTTCTCGCGAGAAAAGCGAGCCACTGCTTCGAGATCGATCAGCTTCAGCAGTGGGTTGCTCGGAGTTTCGACCCATGTCATCCGAGTGTTTTTTCGCATCGCTTGCTTCAACGCCGCCGGATCGGTGAGATCGATGAAGCTGAATTCGAGATTAGCTGATTTTGAACGAACTCGTTCGAAAAGACGAAACGTGCCACCATAGAGATCATCGCTGGCGATCACATGCGAACCGGCTTCCAGAATTTCAAGCACGGTAGCCATTCCCGCGAGCCCAGAGGCAAAGGCGAAACCGCGATCTCCGTTTTCCAGGTCCGCCATGCAGCGCTCGTAGGCCAAACGCGTCGGGTTAATGCTTCGGGCATAGTCGTACCCTTTGTGTTTGCCAGGACTCTCCTGAACGTAGGTAGACGTTTGATAAATCGGAGTCATGATCGCGCCAGTCGATGGATCGGGCTCTTGTCCGGCGTGTATGACCCGGGTGGCGAAGGCGTGCTTTTGTGGATTGCTCATGAGATGCGACGTCGCAGATAGTTGAGAAGATCGATGCGCGTGATGAGGCCGACGAATTGACCGTGCTCAACTACGATCGCAACTTTTCCGTTGTCGAGCACGCAGCGTACCGCATCGAGCGTATCGAAAGGTTCCAGCGTTTCCACTCGGTTGGTCATTGCCGTTCGAACCTCGTCTCGAAAAGTGCCGCCACCATTTTGCACCCGAGTCAAAAGATCGGATTCGTCGAGGATGCCAATTAATCGGTCGTTTTCCAGCACCGGCACCTGCGAGATATCTGCGATTCGCATCCGATTGAACGCGGTAAGGAGGGTATCGGTTGGTCCCACGCTTACCACCGTTCCGTCCTGATATCGGCGAGAAACTACGTCTCGCAAATCGCCAAAGGTTTCCCGCTGCAGGAAACCCTGGTCCGTCATCCAGATGTCGTTGTACATCTTGGAGAGGTATTTGTTACCGCTGTCGCAAGCAAACGTTACCACCCGCTTTGGAGTAGCCTGTTCTCGGCAATAATTGAGCGCTGCGGCAAATAGTGTGCCCGAAGAGGAACCGCCAAAAACGCCCTCTTTCCTGAGCAGTTCGCGAGCAGCCTGGAAGCTTTCTCGATCGGAGATGCTGTAAGCTTTGCGAACCCGCGAAAGATCGGCAATCGGTGGAATGAAATCTTCCCCGATCCCTTCAACCAACCAGGAGCCGGGTTGGTTCATTGTTCCCTTTGTCACGTAGTCTGCCAAAACCGAGCCGGCGGGATCGGCCAGGATGATTTCGCAATCTGGCGCTACTCGAGCGAAGAATCGGCTGAGCCCAGTAAGGGTGCCGCTCGAACCGACGCCGACCACTACTGCATCAACGCGGTGCTCCATCTGATCCCAGACTTCCGGTCCAGTTATTTGCTCGTGGGCCAACGGGTTCGCCTCGTTCCCGAATTGGTTTACGTAGAAGGAGCCGGGTGTCTCTTGGGCGATTGTCGCTGCCAGGTCCTGGTAGTATTCCGGATGCCCTTTGGCGACATCAGATCGGGTGATGACCGTCTTGGCACCGAGGGCTCGCAGATGAAGGATTTTCTCCTGCGACATTTTGTCTGGGATAACCAACAGCAAGTGATAACCCTTGGCCGCTGCGACCAAGGCGAGTCCCAGGCCGGTATTACCAGCAGTGGCCTCGATGATAGTTCCGCCGGGTTTCAGGTCGCCGTGACGTTCCGCCGCTTCGACCATGGCCAAAGCCATCCGGTCCTTGATCGAACCGGTGGGATTTTGCGTCTCCAGTTTGATAAACAATTGGCAAACACCGGTATCAAAACGGGTAATCTCGAGCAGCGGTGTCCTGCCGATCAATGAAAGGATAGCTGGGTTATCGATTTGCGGAGGGAACGAGTGAGAGGCAGATGCCATAGTAGAATCTCCAGTGAGCCGTTCCTCGAGGTCAAGTCTAATGACGTCATTTAACCAGAGGACGCAAAGACAGATTTTGAACAGAAGATCATAGAGATCTCGAAGGGACTTCTGCTTTAGCGTGCTTGTGCTCGTGTTCTAAAGCCGCACTAAAATCCGCGGCGGGGGAGGCACCGCGTCCGCGCGGTCCGATTTTCGCTGAGCGCGAGAACGCGCACCTATCCCGTTGCTGCCCTGCGGCAATCTAGGCTCTCTGGATGAAGCACAAAAATCTCCCCAAAACTGAACGATTTCGACGGAAAGCAGGGAGCTCGAGTCTCGACGCGATCAACCGCTCCTATCTTTGTGATCTCTGTGATCTTCTGTTCAAAAATCTGTCTTTGCGTCCTCTTGTGACTACCGTGCAAAGCACTCCAGATATTTTAGCCCAGATCCGGTGTTGAACAGGACGACCGATTCTTCGGGTTGGATGTGGCCGCCGGCTCGCAATTGTTTCAGTGCAGCGTAGCAAGCACCTCCTTCCGGAGCCACGAAAATGCCTTCTAACTGGCCGATCTCCCGAGCCGCTTCCAGCATCTCTTCGTCGCTCACTGCAACGGCGGAGAATCAGAAAATCAGCGATGGCTTTCGGCACGCGCAATCCCGCCGCCTTGGTCGCAGCGTTGCGATGCTCTTCGGCAAATCGTTGGTTTGCCTCAAAGGCAGACACGATTGGCCGGCAACCGGTAGCTTGAACTGCCACCATGCGGGGACGATCAGTGTTAATCCAGCCCATCTCGGTCATTTCCGAAAAAGCCTTCCACATTCCGATCAATCCAGTTCCGCCCCCGGTCGGATAAATGAATACATCAGGCAATTTCCATTCGAGCTGTTCCGCGATCTCATAGCCCAGCGTTTTCTTGCCCTCGACTCGATACGGTTCCTTGAGCGTTGAGAGATCGAACCAGCCCTCTTTTTCTTTACGGAGTGCAACCTCTCTTCCGCAATCAGTGATCAGTCCGTCCACTAGCGTAACGTGAGCACCCATTGTCTGGCACTCGATGATATTCGCTTGTGGCGTGTCCTTAGGCATGAAAACATAGGCCGGAAGACCGGCTCGTGCCGCGTATGCGGCCAACGCCCCGGCGGCGTTTCCCGCAGAGGGAACCGCCAGCCTGGCGGCTCCAAGATATTTGGCCATCCCGACGGCCACCGCCATACCCCGCGCTTTGAAGCTGCCGGTGGGATTTTGCGATTCTTCCTTGATCCAGAGACGGTTCAGACCGCACCGTGCGGCCAGATGCGGCGCTGTGAGCAGCGGTGTCCAACCTTCTCCCAGCGTTAATATCTCTTGATCAGCCGGCAGCGGCAGCATCTCGCGGTATCGCCAAAGAGAAGGTCGCCGATCCGGAAGCGATGCCTTGAAACGTTCGGCCTCGTCCCGGCTTATTTCGTACCGCGCCAAGAGCGGCCGGACACATTCCGTGCAGACGTTTTGTAACTGCCGCCAAGCATATGTTTTTCCGCACAAAGCGCAGGAGAGGCGGGTGAGCATCGGTGGGAGTGAAGGGTGCTGAGGTATTGAAATATGCGGCCCGACCGGTCCGCCGTAGCCAGGAAGGAGAAGGAGGAAGGGCCTCGGTGAACATAGCCCATGCTTTAGCCTGGGTAGGTTTTTATAACGCGATCGGTCTGAAGGACCGTAGATCGGGCGACGGCATAACCTCCAGCAAAAAGATCGTTGTGAGGGAATGGGCGACTGCGGGTTGGCTGATATGACACAGCTACGACGCTTCATTTGCTTCCTCACTGCTGGTTTGTGGCTGCCAATGTCCCTCGCGACGGCATAAACGCTGCTGCTAGGATGAAGATGAGCGGAATTGTGGAGCACTCCAGGCTCACAGATCCTGCCTTCGCCGGATCTGTTTCGCCCTGCTACCATCACTCCTGGTTCTCGGCCTCCAATGTCCCTTACAACAGCATAAACGCTGCACCTGCAATGAGAGTAGGCACTAATGCGGACAGAAAAAGGCCGAGCGGGGCAATGCCGCCGTCGCCAAACCGGGATGACAAGATCGATATTCCAGCCGGATTTGGTGCATTAGCGATCACGGTCAATCCACCTCCGGTGATCGCCCCGGCCATCACCGAATACTTCAGCGATTCGGAGATATTTGGCACCAACGTAGCCAGGTAAGTAATGGCAGCGTTATCGTTGAATGCTGTCAAGATCGTTGCCCCTATCATCAGGGGCCACTCAGTAAGTTGCTTAAGCACCGGGACGATCCACCATTCCTGGCATCCGCCATGAATCACCAGTGAACCAAGAAAGAATCCGACCAAGAGCGCTTGTCGCAGTGCAATTTGGTGTTGGCTTCGCCGAGTGGCCGTGACGAAAGCGAGGAAAAAGAGAAAGCCGAAAATAATCAGTACCGGATAGTGAGCATTCACTACGGTCCACGCCAAAAAAAGCAGATGGATCACTGTGATTGACCACGGAACCGCTCGTTGTTCTTGAGCTGACTCACCGGTCCCTGGTTTGGCAGCAAGTTTTGTGAGCTCCCTTCGGAAGAACAGAAGGAACAGGAAATTGGAGACTAAAATCGCAACCACTGCTTTCCAGCCAAAGTTTTGCAGCATAAAGAGAAAGTCCCAATTCCAGTGGTTCGCCACCATTATGACGGGTGGCGCAGCAAAATGGGTCAGAGTTCCGCCAAGCGAAATGTTTACGAAAAGAAGACCCAGCGTTGAATACTTCAAACGATTGCTCGGATGCAGATTGTAAAAGCGATGCCGAAGCAACAGTGCGCTGATGGTCATTGCCGCTGGCTCTGTGATGAAAGAGCCGAGGAGCGGACCAATCGTGAGGATGGACAGCCACCATATTACCGGACTGCCGCGTCCCAGCGCCGCGATCCGAGCGACTGCATTCTCGGCCAGACGTAGAACCGGTAAGGAGCTGGCCATTGACATGATGACCACAACAA
>WNFM01354572.1_pt1 | contig 18520 bp, 17 predicted proteins | sample 5400271 | NCBI WGS metagenome assembly WNFM01 (sample SAMN13153352, study PRJNA577476) | soil metagenome | isolation source: 60 cm saprolite on Douglas fir-dominated hillslope | place: USA:California | collected 2013-09-17 | reverse complement strand
ATTTCTCTTCCGCCTTCCTTGTCTTAACGCATTTGACTCCCCCCTGTTTACGTAGCGGCTTTAGGGTGTCGGCAGTATGTATGGTTGTTGGGTCGCAGATCCTTCAAATTAAGCGGGCAGGAAAAACAGAGAACGATTGAATTCCGAATCCTACGGGCAGGTGGTCGTTGTGTATGCGAACATTTGAATCAATCTGGAATTCTTGAAATCCTAGCTGATTTGAGTCGTCCACTACTGCGGTTTAACGAATAGCCGGCGACGAGAAATCATCTGGCCGCTGCAAGAAATAACCATGCCTGAAGTTTTCATACATGTGCGGGACTGGTAAAGACTGGCTCAGTCAAAGCTGAGACTCCCATCACGGGTAATGCCCAGAGTTCATCAGACGTATGGTGACTGACATCGTAATGCAATTGAAGGCATGCTCAGACGCGCGAGTGCGCCATTTGTCGGGTCTTATCGCTGACCGAAATAGAATGGCCTCCGAGCGACGTACAGGCGAATCGCAATTGCGTTTGGTACAACAAATACCGAATTGTGGACTGTCCGGATTGACGAGCGTGCGGGGCCTTTCCCCATCCGGCTCGTTTACTAGGTCCTTTGCGGTTGCGTTTCGGACGGGTGTACCCGTTCGACGAACCGGCGCAGTTGGGTTGAGGGTTGGGTGTCGGGCCGCAGCAGGTAGGTGGTTAGCAGCGGCGGGGTGCCCGCGAGAGGTCGCGGCACGACCTCGGTGTGTTGGCACGCCGCAATTTGTGCTTCGCAGGCGAAGCCCAGGCCATAGCCGGCTGACACCAACGCCAGCATCAATTCATGCGTGGCAACGTGTTCGGCGACAACCGGCTGGATGTCCACGGTGCGCAGCAGGCGTTCGATCTGCCGACGGCCCCCCTCGCAGGCCTCCGGATGGCAGAGCACCAGTGGGTACCTCAACGCCTCTGCCAACGGGATGTGTTTGTGAACAAGCAGCGGGTGACGTGCTGGCAAGGCCAGCCCCAGCGGATCATTCCACACCGCCGCGGTCAAAATCCCCTCCACAACTTCGTCGGATCGGGCAAAGCCAGCGTCGTATAGATCGGTGCGCAACCCCTTGATCTGTTGCGCGAGCGGAACTTCGAATAGTCGGATATCCACCTCCGGCTCCTGTTCGCGGCACATGGAGAGCACTGTGGCCAGGCGTTGGGAAACGAGGCCATCGGACAGGGCAATGCGCAGCGTGCCGCGATATCCCGAGGCAGCCGCCTGGACATTGGCCTTCGTTTGCTCGAGCGCCGTGAAGACGCGTCTGACATCTCCGAGGAAGACCTCGCCGGCCCAAGTTAGGCGAGTGCCTCGTGGTTCGCGGTCGAAGAGCCGCACGCCTAAGTCGAGTTCCAGCTCTTTGATGGCTCTGGACAACGGCGACTGCTCGATGTGCAGGCGCTGCGCTGCTCGTGCGAAATGGAGTTCTTCAGCGACCGCAATGAAGTAGCGCAGATGACGCAGTTCCATTTCTAACTCTAAGTTGGCGTGTGCCGTGTCGACCTAACACTCCGGTACTTCGCCGCTCTCGGCGATTACGGTCGGCTGCGACGCCGACTTTCGCGACCGGGCCAGTGAGCGAGTTAGGGACGGTTTGTCAGGGTGCCTATCACGGCGCCCTGGCTACCGTCCCGCGTTCCGCGGTTTTGGTTTCGCGCCAGGCGGCCGGAGCTGCGGCTTTCATCATGCGTAACATGGCGTGTTCTCGTGATAACGATTTGTTTCCGCTAAGTTGCATACAATTACCCTCGATTGACGGGAAACTGACCCAAGAAACACCTATTTCCTGAGAAATAAAGCCTATCTGCGGGATATTTGGTGTGCTGGGATGTACATAGTCGATTTGTTTTCATATTCTGTCAACTGTTGATGTGAGCGAAATTGACGAATCTGCGGGCGACAGCAGATGATCGTGGCGTCTAAAATCTGATAACATATTGAACTGTAAAAGATATTATCGCTGTCTACAATCTGGATATGGCCGCTACTCGTGGTCGCACCGGTTTGAGAGAACCGATTGAACAGGACTCAACAGATGATAGCTTCGGAAACAAATGGCCCTACTTCGCCTGAATCCTCGATAGAACTGGCTGCCCGGCGAGTCCTAAATGACACAGGGGGAGCGAGCTATGCGCTCGAGATGCCCGTGGATGAGTGGGTTGCCCTACCCGATCATCCCCGGCAGCGTGACACCATCCGTCAAGCAGCAAAGGGCCATTGGAAGCTCGCACGCCGCGCGCATGGGCCCATCGCAGAGTCTCATCGATGGGTGATCGCGGCAGAGCTCGGCGGCAAGCATTACAAAGTCGATGGTCACACCCGAGCCTATCTTTGGGGTCTGGGAAAACTCAAAAGGCCCGCGAGCGTGTATGTGACCGTGTATCGCTGCAAAACCCGCGCTGAATTAATTGACCTTTATGGGACCTTCGATAGTCAGGCCGCGGTGGAAAAGCAACAGGACCGTGTCACCGGCGCGATGCGACAGTTGCATCTTAATTTGAAATCCAAACGCCTTCGCCACGGCGCCTTTACCGATGCGCTGAGTATTGCCATGCGCGGGGTCGCTCGCGGGAAGGACGCCTTCGGCAATCAGTACGATGAATTTGATGTCTATGAGGCGATGGAAACTTTTGCACCGGAACTGAGGTTGCTCGATGCCGTCGACCCACAACCTGAAGTTTTTCATACCGGGGTTATCGCCGCCGCGCTGTTGACTCTAGCGCTCGATCCGCGAACCATTGAGTTTTTCATGCATGTCTCAAAACCCATGGGCAAGAGGAAAGTTGAACCCCCATTCGATCCCATGCAAGCGATCAGGTGGTTGATGAAGAACACCCGAAAAGAAGGCACGGGGCGCGCAAAGATTACCCAGGAGAATATCTGCAGCACCGTGCTGGGTGCGATCGAGATCTGGAGAAACGGCGACAAGGACCCCCAGTATTGGGTGACAAGCAAGATCGACCCCCCAGGAGATGTTCTCGAAGCTGTGCGCCAAGTTCGCGAGTTCAAATCATCAGCGATGCAGCGCAGTTAATTCGGCGTTTCTGCGAACATCATCGGAAGGATTCCGATTGAATCGCCGCGAAGTCCTGTTCGCGGTCGGCGCGTGTGTGACGACTCGCGCGTGGGGAGCGCAACCGCCTCCTCGTTTCACTCTCCTCTATCCGGAATTACCGGATCCCGAACGCTCCGTGTTTCATTTAATACGCGATGGAATCGCGGCCAAGGTCGCTCGCGCAGGCGGCGTGCTCACCGAACATGCCCTAGTGGCGACCGTTTCCGAGGACTGGATGTCATCAACAATTGCAGCGGATCGCCCGGACGTCCTGATCACTCTCGGCCGCACGGCGACGCTCCTCGCGCAACAGGTGCGACCGAGTATGCCGTGGCTCGCAGGCGCGACCGAACTGCCGGTGCCAACACCAGGGGTTGCTGGTATCTCGCTCGTCGTCAATCCGGATCGCTTCATCGCGACTTTAAACGAAGTGGCGCCCCACATTAATCGCGTAGCGCTCGTGATGGAGCCGAAACGCTTCGGGTGGCTCCGTGCGCCCATGGAACGCGCCGCCCGCGCCCGCTCCAAGCAAGTCATCATCTACGAAGCCTCGACGGTTGCGGAAGCAGGCACGCACTATCTCGACATCCTGCGGTACGGGAATCCGATGACAGACTCGCTGTGGCTCTTGGAACAAGGGCAGTTCGTCACCGCCGACACGTTGCCTCGAATCATTGAGGAGGCCTGGGCGAATGAGTTTCTGGTTTTTTCGAGCGTCCTGCAGCACGCCAGCGAAGGATCGTTATTTGCGCTCTATTTAGACCCCGCAACGCTCGGGGGCAGGCTAGGTCAACTCGCCGTTGCAACCGAAGGCCGCGGCGCTCCCATGGCATTCGACGATGCACCCTCCCGCGCGATCAATCTTCGCACCGCCCGACACCTCTCCAGCATTGTCGAGGTCTCCACGGCAAAGAGTTTTGAACTGATCTTGGGTGAACGGTGAGGCGGTTTCGCCCGACCACCATTCGCGCTCAGATCTTAAGTGCCATTGGCGCTATCGTGCTCTGGGTCATCGTCGTTCTTGTCGTGTTGACATTATATTTTGCTGAGCATCAGCTATACGATCTTGGGGAACGAGATGCCCGCACCCAAGTCGAGGCGCTTGCCGCCCGCGCCGGCTTTGCGGCCATCGTGGGCGCCGATAGTCCCGGTGTTGCCGGAGAGCTCATAAAAGAGTCGATCGGGGTCAATGGTATCCGGGCGACTCAGTTAGTGAGCGCAGATGGCGCTCGGCTCGCTTCACTCGAGGAAGCCGCCAATTTGCTGTCTAGCTGTGGTTTCGGCGGCCCTCATTTCAATGCCAGCACCGAGACTACTAGTGAGCGCGTGAAAACATTCTGGTGCGTGTCGGCACCCATTTTTGAGCGATCGAGCTCGGGCGCCTGCAGCGCCGCCCACTGTGTCGTAGGGCACTTGCACGTCGTCGCGAGCACCGCGTCGGTCGACACCGTCGTTCGGCAGTTGATTCAAGCCATCTTAGTCATGGGTTTTGCCTTGTTATCTGTTGCCCTGTTCTTTCTTTGGAGAGTCTCTGCCGCAATAGTGAGCCCGCTTCGTGACATCGTCTCGGTGATGCGTCGGTTTGCGGCGGGCGAGCGTGGCGCGCGCGCCATCGAGCGCGGCCCAGAGGAGTCGAGGACGATCTCGCATGTCTATAACGAATTGATTGAGGCGCAAGAGGAACAGTCGCGAAACCTCGAGAAGACGGTCGAAGAGCGAACGCTGCAGCTGAAAGATGCGACACTCGCAGCACAGGATGCGGAACGGTACAAGACCACCTTTATGGCGCATGTATCGCACGATATGCGTACCCCCTTGCATGTGATTCGCTCACAAGCCTCGGAAGTCATGAACGAACTCGAATTCGGGGGCGATCCGGAGCGAGCCCGCGCGCACGTCGATATTATCATTCGAGAGTGCTCGGAATTGAGCCGTCGCGTTGCCCAGGTGCTCGAGCTCACGCGCGGCAGCACGGGCCACACCAATCTGGAGGTGGGTCCACTGTCCATCGACGTTCTGCGCGAGAGCCTTCTTGATAAGGCCGAGGCGTTAGCAAAACAAAACAGAAATAAACTCACCATCCAGGCCGATAAAGACACGATTTGGACCGACGGCGACAAGGTTCTGCAAATTATCACGAACCTGATCGAAAATGCCTGCAAATTCACAATCGACGGGACAGTCGAAGTGTCGCTTGCGTTGAGGGATGATGAGTTTCTGATCTCTGAACGCAAGCGACACTTCGACTGTCCCGTCGATTGTGAATTTGCAGGCATTTTCACAATCGACGGGACAGTCGAAGTGTCGCTTGCGTTGAGGGATGATGAGTTTCTGATCTCTGTGACCGACAGTGGGGTTGGAATTCCCGAACAACAGATTCAGCACATTTGGTCGGAGTTTCGGCAAGGCGAATTCGGTGACGGGCGGCGCATCGGCGGCTTCGGTTTGGGTCTGGCGATCGTTCGTCAATATGCCACCCTGCTAGGCGGGCGGTACGGCGTGGAAAGTAAGTTGGGTGTCGGCACGACGGTATGGATTATTCTGCCTGCCCACCGCACATTAGCTCTGAACGCGAGCGCGCTGCGCGGGCAGCGCCAAAACCCAAACTAAGATAAGTTCCGGCAACATTGCCGCTGTCGTCAACGCAATGTCGAATGGCGCGTGGTAATGGCGGTACACCATCAATACGGCGTACGTGAAGCCTATGAGAACCGATGCAGCCCGCCATCGTGTGCCAAGCTGCCACAGGCAACTTAAGATCGCGACATGGACCGCCGTATGCGTGCTGAACGTAACGCCCCAGGCGTGCTCCCACCATTGATATTTTCGCTCGGCGACCATCCACGTATAGGCAAGGAGGACGGCAACGGCTGTCGCGCCGTAGTACCGGCGATAGGTGATTCGGCCGCGGTAGCTTTTCGAGAGCGGCACGAGGAGGGCGATGAACCCTAAGATAGGGTTAATGGTGTGCGAGAATAAATCGAGTTCACCATTGATGGTCACAGGTCTGCCTCCTGGTTACAAAGGAATTGTCTAAGATACCTACTGAAAAGCTTTCGTGACTTGCAACGTCACTTCTCGGCCGGGCTGCGGTATATCGTCAGGAACGGCAGTCGGCGAACTGGAAGGCTGGACGTAATACTTGTTTAACACGTTGGTGGCGCGCAGACTCGCCACCAGCCCGCTCGGTAGCGCGCTGGTTCGCACCATGAGATTCAGCAGTCCATAGTTGGGCGGCCGTGGCCGAGGATCAGAGGCTGCCCGGCCTTGATCAAACACCCCGGATCCGCTGAGATACAAATTCCATTGAGGTGCAAGGCCCAAGTCCGCCGTCACATTGACAAGTTTCTCAGGCGGCGACTTGGCAATATAGTAATTGTCCGACTCAGCGGTGTGGCGCTGAACCATGCCATTGACTGAAATCGTGATCGCCTGACCTAAGTGCCAGCGGGCCTCGCCATCGAGACCCGAGGCGGTATCACTCTCGCCATTGATGTAAGCAAGACCCAAGGGAGATGTTATATCGACCGTGGTGACGACGAGCGAGTTCGTTTTGTAGCGAAACAGGCTTGCTGTCAAATCCACCGCCGGCAGGTGATAGCCGAATTGCAACTCCCCCATTCTGGTCTTGGAGGGGTGAAGATCGGGATTGCCGAGCGCCGCGAAGGTGCCGTTCGACTGAGTTTCTGTCACGCTCGGCGGCCGGAACGCTTCGTTATAGAGAAGTTTTAACGTCGCGCGTTGCGTCAGAGACCAGACGAGCGCGGCGCGCGGAGACCACTGCGCGCCGAAGTGATTGTAGTAATCCATCCGCGTGCCGGCGATGAGCGAGAAGTCGCGGGCGAACGCCCATTCATCCTGCAGCACCCCGTACTCCACTGTGTCTCTTCGATCGCCGACAAGGAGAGGTGCACCAACCCCCGCGCCAGGGGCGAATACGCCGGTAGGAATGACGGCGCCGTGTTTGACCAGGTAGTTACGAATATCCGCCGTGGTGCGTGCGTCTTCGATGAAACCCCCAACCGACATCAGCAGGCGGTTCCTATTTGTACCGTAAATCGCCGTGACTTCTCCTCTTACTCGTCGTTCATTTTCGTCGATGATTTGCCGTACGCCTTGCGGGAAATGATCGTGGAAAGCCCCTGGCGGATAAAGCGTCACGTGGTCGGTTTGCTCCACGTCGGTGTAGGCTGCATAGCCGCTTAAGTCCCAGGATGTTGAGAGCTGATTTTTGTATACGAGTTCCAAACTTCCTGACTGACTGGTCGCTTTACCCGACGGATCTAACGCCGCCGCGGTTCCGATGCCATCGCCGACGTTAAAATCGTTATGCCACGTCGCGCGCAGTCGCCAATGCGCATCGGATAGCTCGACCCGGGCGTTCACTGTCTTGACCTGATCGTCTAGGGGTCCCGGGGCGAGGGACGCGTGTGTATGAAACGCAGCGTCGAACGCCGTTTGCGCGTCGGCTTGCACGATGCGATTCGTCGCATGACTCTGGGTATATCCCCCGTAGAGCGCCAGGTGCAGGTCCCCAACATGGCTTCCGTAGATCCCGTAACCGCCTCCAGTCTCAAGATTGCCCACGCTGGCGCCTACCTCCCGCGGAGTATTCGCCATCGAGGTGCGGGTAATGATATTAATCACCCCGGCGACCGCGTCCGCTCCATAGAGCGCGCTGCCCGGACCGCGTGTAATTTCCACGCGCTCGACGTTGTCGAGCGGCAAATCCTGAATACCAAACAAGGCATTGTAGAGACCCTGATACAAGGGCACGTTGTCGACAAGGAGGAGAACTCGCGATTCAAGACCGCGTACCGCGATATTCGTCGTGCGGCCGCCATCGGGCGATTCGACGTAGTACGAAGTCACAGTTTGCAAGAGCTCGGCGAGATTGCGGGCACCGGAATCCACCATGTCACGCCGCGACACGATCGAGGCACTGACGGGTGCGTCGAAGAGCGGACGAGAATACCCGGTCGCTAACGACACCATATCGATGCCGCCGTAGGCAGTCGCCACATCTTCCGGGCTTGCGGCGCTCAACTCGCTCAAAAGTAGCGAAGCCAGGACAATAAATACGAGATTGTGTGGGAACATCCATGCTCCAGTGCTTTAAGGTGCGTCAAATTCAGACATGAGCTTTGCCCACTGATCCTCATCGAGTTGGTGAGCGCGCGAAGCGACAAGCGCGCGGCGCAGATGCGCGTTGCTGCGCGCCGCCTGTCCGCGTTCGAGGTGATAATGGGCCGCCCGCACGCGAGCGGCGAGTTCCGCCACGGCGAGGACTTCAGTTCGAGACCGTTCGACGTTGCTCATGCATTTCTTCGCGCGCAACGCGTTCGCGCATGCCTCCGGCAACGCATGCATGTCGAGGGGCTTTGAGAGGAAATCCGACGCGCCGGCGAGCACCAGTTCTTGATGCTTCTCGAGCGCATCGTGTGCGGTAAGCACAATAATGACTTGGGTTGGATTCTCCGCGACCATCGCTGCCAGAATCTCTTTTCCGGAGAGATCCGGAAGCATTAAGTCGAGCAATACGAGCGAGTGGCGCTTCTCGCGCCACACGCGAAGTGCTGTCGTCCCATCGTGGGCCAGCTCAACGCGATAGACTTTATCCAAGGCTTTGCCGGCTGCTTCGGCGGCCAGGATCTCATCCTCGACGATAAGAACCGTGGGCTTGTTGGCCCCGTCTTGAATCGCCCTCAGCGCAGCCATGAGTGCCTCGGGATCAGCGTCGGGGACGAGCGTTGTATCGTCGTCCAGCATGGGACCCAGCTCCGGAAGCTCGACCTCATCGCACAGCACGATCACCGGGGTCGCCGAGTACCCGAATTTGCCGGTCCGTATCATGCGAATCCAGTGACGGCAGACAATGTCACCGAAGTGTGGGCGACACACAATCACGTTAAAGCGCGCCCGTTGAAATGAGGCGAGAGCCTCACGGCCGCTAGTTTTTTGCGCGGATCGCACCGGCATTGATGATTGAATAGCGCGCAGCGTGTACAGCGCACGCTGTTCGTCGGCGTCGATCAGTAGTAGATCGAACGTCGCTGAGTTCGCATTCTGATCCGTCGATAACTTCCAATTTGTCACATTATGGCTTGTTCTTGTCTGCATACTCCCTCCTACAAGTCTGCGACGCGGGTCCAGTCATCCCACCAGCGTCTACGCACGCGCGGGCGCGATCCAGCGCGACAGCTGAAATACCAAGCTCAGCACCATCACGCCAACAGCTACCGCAAGCGGATAGAAAGGATCGGGCCGGTCCATCACGAAGGGCAGGAGCGCGACCGACAGCGCCGGAGGGGCGCGCAGATTAAACAACAATAGCCATGCGATCCCGAGCGCGGTTGCGCCGGCGGTGGCTAGGACCCCCGACCCGAACCAAGCGACGAGCGCCCACCCGCTCAGCGCGCTGAGCAGGCACGTCAGGAGCAGGGCGAGTGGACGATTCGCCCAAGGACAGACCTGTGGATGCGCGAACATCTCGAAGCCGATGACTGCGAGGGGTGGAAACAGCACGAAGCGCCATCCGGTCAGGTGCACCAGGAGCACCGCGGCGCCGACGAAGGCGAAATATGGTACGATCCAGCCGTAGCGTTCCGCTGGTTCTTCTACCAGATCGTCCTGCCGGTCGCGTGCACTCGGGGGTAGATGTTCAGCATCGGTGCGCACCATGCGGTACAACAAGCTGATACCGGCCAGCAGCGTCGTGCCCAGCAGGATGGACGGCGGATACCACCAACTGCGGATGTCCAGCGACAAGGGCAGCAGCCCGGCCGAGATCGCCGGCGCGATCGGCGACCGCAGAGTCTGAATGATCAGCACCCCGCAGGCGACGCAAAGCAGTACGGTACCCGGACCATAGCCCGTATAGCGGGTGAGCAGGGTGCCAACCAGCGCCGTCAGAAAGGGTGTGAGGACTAGCATCACGGGCGCCCGGGCCCATGTCCCGTTCGGCCGCGACAAGATGTCGTGGGCCAGCGCGCCGAGTTCCGGGAACAGGATGTAGCTGGCGCCGGCGACGCCGGCGATCTTAGTCAATGCTGCGATAAACCCCACGGTCGCAGCTTCGCCGAGGAGCCGCCCCCGCAGGCGCGATCGGACATAACCCCGTGCTTCTACGGCAATCGCGTCGGTCGAAGCTTCTTTGTCCGTAATGGCCATGGGGCTTAAGGCCGGTCCCAGATGAGCTGGGCAAGCTTGGACTGGTCCCTGTTCCGCTCCATCGGACAAGTTGGACATCCCTTTCGGGTCGGCGAGTTCTTGCACCCCCGACACTGGTGAACGAGCAGACTCGCGCGGTCGATATCTCTCTCGAGTTCGCCATAGAGTGCCATCTTCTCGGTCACAATCGCCCGCACTTCCTCAAGGATATCTGACATGAGTCTCGATGCCTGATCCCCCGTTCGACATGACTTGCGCCCGCCTGCAAGTCGCTTAACCGTCTCGAGACCGAGCCCAAGGCGCGTGAGCGTCAATGCGGTTTGAAGTGCCTGGTAGTCGTTCAATGAGTAAAGCCGTGTGCCACCTTCCGAACGGGTCGTGGCAACGATTCCTTCCTCCTCGTAGTACCGGATGGTGCGTACTGTGGTCTGCAGACGCTTCGCAATATCACCGACTTTGAAGGAGCGCCCAGTCGGGACTTCTTCCACTTCTTTGCCTTTTGAACCTCGCACGGTCAAGCGCAGCGGCGCTGGCTCCTCCAATTTAGACGGCTTCTTTTGAGATTCCGCCAGAATGATCGAACCGAGCGATGCTCCATCGCGGACTTTCTTCATAATTTCCCGGACCCTAGCGACGTCCGCATGGGAATACAGCCGCACTCCGCCGTCGGATCGTCGCGGTGTCACGAGATCGAGTTCCTCGTAATACCGCAAGGTGCGCTGAGAGACGCCACAGACGGCAGCCATTTCGCCAATCTTGATGAAGTCGGTCCGATACGTCGATTGTGCGCTAGCCATTTTCAACCCGATTCCAAAGAATTAAGAATTCTAACGTATCTCAAGTAGCTAATCCTAACGTAATATTATACGCTAAGTAAGTTATCTTATAAATCAAGCTATATGGTCGTTATGCGTGGCGATCTATATGGTAAATAATGGGAGATAATCGAATTAAAGTCACCATCGCAGGTCAGCAAGTAGCTATACAAGCACTAACATTTATAGCTTCTTGACGTAAGATTATTAGTGATGTAACGTAAGATTTAGCGAGATAATAAAATCACCGCGCCGGCTGAGCGACGCGGGACGTCGACTTAACCGGGGGGAAGAGAAGATGAAAAAATCGGCGGTGGCTGGTAGGACTCTTATTCTGGCAATCGCGCTCAGCGGATCACTCGCCCAAGCGAGCGAGGACACCAGTCTGATAAATCTTGGTGCGGGCATTGGCGCATTGGAAGTCGTGCCCGACGAGCATTCGCCAGTGCTTGGCGCGAAGGTTGCTAGTGACCCTTTACCGACGGTCAGTATCTGGCTCTATCCCGGAGCTGGACTCACCAACCGGATTGGCTGGGCGGAACTCTTTCGTGTGAACACCGAACTCGGTGTTACTCGGCCCGCGGTCTCCGTGGGCGGTTCCAAAGTCGGAAGCGTGAGCATGATTCCGCTGAACTTCAATCTAGAGATTCATCCGTTTCCCCATAGCCGGATAGATCCGTTCATAGGGCCCGGCTTCAATCGCACCTATTTCACCGCCCAAGATGGCGGGCTGCAGAACTTCCAGGATTTCCGGCCTCAATGGGGGGCGTTGTTCAACGGCGGCGTTGATTACTGGATGACTAAGCACTCTTTGCCGAGATGCGGGTGAGGAAGCTGTGGATCAGCACCGATGTGGTCGCCAAAAGCACGGGCACGAAGGTTGAGACGTTGAATCTCGATCCGTGGACCTTCGGCTTTAGCGTTGGCTACCGGTTCTGAGGGCCGGGCGCCACGCGGCCCGTGGTGACCATCGCATCGCATCACAAGCTAATTGCCGTTCATAGGAGAACATCATGACTGGAACATCGAGAAAGAAGGTTACCCTGCAGACCCTGGGAAGAAAGGTGAAGAACAAAGAGCGCATCGTGGGCATGGAATGTCACGACACTCCGAGCGCTATCATGGCTGAAGAACTCGGCATGGACTTGCTTTGCTGCGGCAGCCCGGGGCCCATGGGATTGATGGGCCATGCTTCGATGGACACGGTCGACTTCGAAGAGCAGCTCTATATGCTGCAAGCGGTCCTGCGGGGTGCCAAGACGCCGTTCATCATCTGCAACCTGCCCAACACTGTGGCCTGTGTTTCTGTGGAAGACGCGATCCGAAACGCTGCCAAGGTCACTCATCTTGGTGCCGATGGCGTGCATATCGAGCCAACGAAGGGAATGATGCCGATGCTGCGTGGCATCGCAACGGCGGGCATACCTATCGTCGGGCATTTCGGCGTGCAAGGCGAACGTCGCCTGATGTACGGCTACCAGACTCGTGGGCGGACGGCAGCGGACGCCGCTTCGATTGTCGAGCTAATCGAAGCGAGCATCGAAGCGGGTATCGTCACGGTGTTACTCGAGCATGCGACAGAGGAGCTGACGAAGTGGTGTTTCGAGAACCTGCCAGTTCCCGTCGCAAGCCTGCGGTCGGGACCCCACGCGAACGGGATCTTCCAGGTTTCAAGCGACATTATTGGCTGTTCGGCGTTTCCAATCCCTCCCGGAGGCCAGACCTTCGGTAACGTGTGGCAAAACATGCTCGATGCCTACACTGCGTACTTCAATGCCGCCAAATCGGGGCAGTACCCGAGACAGGAGGATTCCTACCACATGAACGACGGCGAGAAGGATAAGTTCCTGGAATCGATGGCGCGGCGCAAGCAGCGAGCGGCCTGATCCGGAGCAGCACCGCCTCGCGTCGGCCGGCGCGGGGCGGCAATGTTGCGCCAAGCTCGCCATGGCGGAGAGCGGCTTGCCGCCGGAGGCTTAATTGCGGTGTATCCCGAGGAATTGTATAGCTTCCTTCTAGAGGTAGCGAAGGCACGAGACCTTGCCGTGGATGCGGCGACAGGGTTGGGTTGGGCCGCTCTGCCGCTGGCGTATCATTTTGACCGAGTGTGCGCTGTCGACAAGGAGCCGCGTGTACTGAGAAAGGCGGTGGTCCGCGAGCGGCTCCACTACTTGGCTGCGGCAGCGGAATCCCTTCCGCTGCCCAGCAACTGTGTCGATCTTCTTACCGTGGCACAGGCACTGCATCAATTGGATCTCGACCGCTTCTACACTGAAGCCAAGCGCGTTCTGCGCCCTCGCGGCGTGATTGCCTGCTGGTGCTTTGGCAAGCACCGCTTGGCGCAGCACCTTGATCGCCCGTATCGCGGCATCTACCGCACGCTCGAGTCTTACTGGCCGCCGGAGCGACACTTGGTCGTCGAAGGCTATGCGAGCCTCGCCTTTCCCTTCGAGCGCATCGCGTCACCAGAGATCACCATGTCCGTGCGTTGGCGGCAGGAGGATTTTCACAAATATCTACGCAGTTGGACTGCTTTTCGCCGCTACGTGGGCGAAGGGAACCGTGATCTACTGGACGAGATGCAACGACACTCATGGGGAGCCTCGGAAGCAAGATATCCGATCAGTTGGCCGATCCACCTGCTGATTGGTAGAAAGCCACGTTGGTAGCCGAAGATCGCGAGGTGCGCCACGGCTCACAGATCGTCTGTGGCAACCACGAGCAACATGCCGGCCCGGACCAACCTGCTTGCGCTCAACGCCACCATCACGGTGGTGCGCAGGGGAGGCTGAAGTGAAGACGCTCGTTATAGACAACTACGATTCCTTCACATGGAATCTTGTTCACTATCTGGCCGAGGCGAATCAGGAGGAGCCGCTGGTTCTGTGTAACGACCAGACGAGCTGGGCGGAAATCGCTGCGCTGTCGGTCGACAATATCGTGATCTCTCCTGGTCCCGGCCGCCCGGATCGGACTGACGATTTTGGCGTCTGTGCCGAGGTCATCGCGCGGACGCGCCTGCCGGTACTGGGTGTTTGCCTCGGGCACCAAGGAATCGGGGCGCTCTACGGCGCACGCGTAGTTCGGGCGCCCCAACCGCGTCACGGCGAGGAAAGCGCCGTGCGGCACTCGGATGACCCGCTCTTCGCCGGTATTCCATCACCGTTTCGCGCTGTGCGATACCATTCGCTTGCTGTCGCGTCACCGCTGCGCCCGCCGCTCGTCGAGACCGCTTGGGCCGAGGATGGCGTGCTCATGGGCCTCCGCCATTCTGAACGACCGATTTGGGGCGTGCAGTTTCATCCCGAATCTGTTTTGACGGAGCACGGCCACCGCCTCATCGAAAATTTCCGCGATCTGACACGGGCGACATCGCGAAGCCCTCGGGTTGCCGCCAGCCCTCGTGACTCTGCGCAGCCACCGCGTCGTCCCTCCGTGAGCCGGGTCGCGTTATGGCGTGAGCTCCCGAGGGCGATTGACACGGAAGCCGCGTTTGTTGCGCTCTTCGGCGCGGCACCGGCAGCGTTCTGGCTCGATAGTAGCCTCGCCGATCCGACGCGCGCGCGCTGGTCGTTTCTCGGCGATGCTTCCGGCCTCGACGGAGCACTCGTCGTGTATGACGGCGCGACGGGGCAGTTGTCGATACGCGATGCAGGGGGCGAACGGAACGAGCAGCGAAGCGTGCTCGATTATCTGGCAGCCCAGCAGCCGGTCCCGCTGCGTGCGCCACCGCCATTTCCCTTTGTCGGCGGCCATGTGGGCTGGCTCGGCTACGAAATGCGACGTGAATGCGGCGCACCGACACCGCGGCGTGCCGCAACGCCCGACGCGCTCTTGATTCGTCCGTCTCGGTTCGTCGCGGTTGACCACGTGGCCGGCCGGACATACCTGGTGACTCTCGCCGGGACGGAGAACTCTGCGTCGGCGGAGCGTTGGCTCTCCGAGACCTCAGCACGGCTCTTCGACTTACCCGCGGCTGAGATGCCGAATACGGGCGGTGTCCCGGGGCCGATCCGTTTCGCGCTCGATCGGGATCGTGCCACCTACCTCAATGACGTCGAGCGCTGTCTAGATTGGATCCGCGATGGGGAGAGCTACCAAGTTTGTCTCACGAACGAGATCGTGGCGCAGGCCTCAGTCAATGCCCTCGATCTTTACCGCGTGTTGCGCCGCGTAAATCCCGCGCCCCATGCCGCGTTCCTGCAATGGCCGGGCGGGGCGGTCCTAAGCGCTTCGCCGGAGCGCTTTCTTTCGGTGGACGCCGAAGGTAGGGTAGAGGCGAAGCCGATCAAAGGCACGCTCGGACGCTCGACTCATCCCGTGCTCGATTGTCTACTTTCCGGCCGCCTCAGCGACAGCGCCAAGGACCGTGCGGAGAACCTTATGATTGTCGATCTTCTCCGCAACGACCTTTCGCGCGTGTGCGAGCCGGGCAGCGTGGTGACGCCTGCGCTCATGGCCGTAGAGCACTATTCGACCGTACATCAGCTTGTCAGCACAATCCGCGGACGGCTCCGTCCGGACCAAACGATCGTCGATCTCGTCCGTGCCGCCTTTCCAGGCGGCTCGATGACTGGCGCGCCCAAGCTTCGCGCCATGAGCTTCATCGATCAACTCGAGCAACGCCCTCGCGGCATCTATTCAGGGGCGCTCGGTTGGTTCGGCGATGACGGTGCCGCCGATCTCAGCATCGTCATCCGGACGATCGTTGCCGAGGGTGGCCGGCTTCGTATCGGCGTTGGCGGAGGTATTGTGCTGCGCTCGACGCCCCAGGGTGAATTTGCGGAGATGCTGCTCAAGGCCGAGGCGTCCATCCGGGCCATTATCATCGCTGCCACCGGGGCATTCGAACCCGATCGGTACACAATCGAAGGCCTCGTGGACGCCGAGCCACGCGAGACAGATGTCCGCCAAAATGTGGGGAGCTGAGCCAGCGAGGTCAAAAGCATGCCTGCCCAGATCATTGACGGGGCCGTTGGGCCAGGACCCCGCTAGCCAGGTCTTTGACCGCAACAAGGTCAAGGCCACGATGGAAGTAAGCATGCTCCGCTTCGATTGAGAGGGAAGATCAAAGGTGAAGCAAGCCGATCGGCGCATCGGTCTTGCTCAAGAATAGCCAAGCGATGAGCGGTCCACAGCACGGTAGCTATGATCATCGTCTGAGCACATCTCTGCGCCAGCGCGTGTTTCCTGCAGAGTGCAGGGGTATCGTAATGGAGAATTCGGCTATCGACGCACCTGAAGGGTCACCGGGAGGGACGCCGGGGGCAGGCAGCTCTCATCGTCGCAGGCCTGAGCGCGCACGGAGCCTGCGACCGCCTTACCGCCGGCCAGGCGACGGCTTTGAGTACAACGGTTCCCTCGTAGATCCTAAGTCCTTCGGGCGCAAATAGGGGTCTGATGAGGGTGGCCTCCGGATAGGTCACGCGGAGGGTGGAAAGTCCGTGATGGATAGGCGTGTCGGAATCAGATAATCAAAGCTCGCCGGATTGGCGTTGATGTGATAACCCTGATCCACGACGAGCGTGACCGTGACGTCATCGTGATCAATGGAGCGGAGCACTGCACCGCTCACGTGCACGTGGTCGGCTGTGCCGCGCGCTGCTGGCTTTGGCGAGCGCTTCGGGACCCCATGGGTACCAGTCCACGGGATTGTGCGCGTGCAGCAAAAGATAGGGGTCATTAGAATCGATCAGGTGGTTGGCATAGCCATCACCCTGCAGCGTCCGGACATCCGCCGCCGCGAGTCCCGCGGTCACAAGAAGGCCGCTGAATAATTGAATTCCGAAGCAGGGTAATAGAGCACCAAGACGCATCGCGTGGCTCCTCGCACACGGTGGGGCGCTTCGCCTGCTCTCATGATACGCGTGTCGGTCCGGCAGAGCCCGCATCATGCGCCGGCCGTAGGGAGTGGAGCCTCTGCGGATCACATGAAGCGCGGCCACGGCGGCCAGTAGCAGCGTGCCAAAATGCGCACTAGCGCCCGCGCCTAGCCGTGAAAGGACGGTCAGCGGGAAGCTCGAGGAAGCCCCATATCAATGACGCCGGTCGCGTGCGGCGCGATGAAGCGATCATAGATCCGCTCATGCTGGTGATAACCTCGCAGATCATTCCTGTCTTTCTGTCCAATATTGGGTTGAACAGGTCTCACGTATATTCAACCTTGGACACCTCAATAGATAATTGTGCCGATTCGATTTCAAACACGCTCTGCAGCGGATCTAGACACGATCAACTTTGGATTGAGGTAACCGGAGACTCAGCGTGCCTTTCTTCCCGGATTCCGGCGCTGAAGGTGAAGCGACCGGGACCGCCGCAGAAGAAGGAACCAAACGTCTTCTGGCAACACGAATATTCCGACTGGTGTTCCTCGCAGCAGCGTTCGGCGCCACGTCGTTGGCAAGCCCCGGTGCTACACTCTGATTGAGACCACGCAGTTTGCGTTCGGCCACTTCCTCACGATCAATCACTACATTGCGCGGTGCGTTGATTCCTATACGCACTTGAGTATTATGAACAGTCAATATCACCATGTTTATGTCATCGCCGACGCGTAACACCTCTCCTATTCTGCGCGTCAGGATTAGCATTCGACAGGCTCCCTGCCAAGATTTGAAATACGCCACACAGCACAACATCTGTGTTGCGCAGCGTTCCTGATCCCAGGCCAATTGAAGTGCCGGCACAAGCCGATCAATGTTCCCGTGAGCGCAAAGGAGAGCATGAGGCGCGCCGCCAACGGTTGCAGAGGGCGGGCTAGAGACGGAGGCGACACGGCTACCAGCGTCACAATAGCTATAATGAGTTGCATGATCTTCATATGGGGTCCTCGTTATGGACGCATCAGCCAATAATATAAGAGGCGCGCAGAGGCCCAAACGATTCGTAATAAGGATGAAATGTTCCAGCGGGCCCCCGATGACTAGGCTTACCCGAAATCCAACCGAAGCCCGACCTTTGCATGAGTCCAGCTCTTCAATCGACGATTACTGTGCCCGCAGAATATAGGATAAGTTGCCGATGAACTTGAGTAAGTACCAGAAAGGGTGTTGTTGATAGTGATTATTTGTTTCGCTAAGGAATGCAGGGTGGATAGGTGCTTAGATCGCGCGAACCAATAAGGTTATTGGTCGCAATCGTTGGCGCGTAGACATTTCGCTAGGTGAAGGAGCCGTTGGCCCACCGTGAATACGATGACAGCGATAAAAACCCAAGTCCAGAGCCGTAAGCGATCGGCGTCACCAATCATCAAGCTCAAACAGATAAACGCCTCCGTGCGTTCGCCGAGACCCGGCGCATAATGGAAGGACTTAATAGATTGATTGCGGAGCGCGGCGGCAATTGATAGAAACAGTGACATGGCGATGGCAATGACGCCTGCCAGAATTACACACTCCAGTCGCGACGCCGGGTAATGCCACGCCAGACTGACAATGACACCAATCTCCACCACTCGATC
>WNFM01210506.1_pt4 | contig 18534 bp, 16 predicted proteins | sample 5400271 | NCBI WGS metagenome assembly WNFM01 (sample SAMN13153352, study PRJNA577476) | soil metagenome | isolation source: 60 cm saprolite on Douglas fir-dominated hillslope | place: USA:California | collected 2013-09-17 | reverse complement strand
CGCGTTACGCCGCATTGATAGTCCGACAATCTCCAACGCCATCGAAACCTTCAAGTTGCGTCCGCGTGTTGCAGGGTACGTGGGCTACGATATCCGCTGTATCTTCCCGGAATTGCCTCCCACTGTTGGCTATGCTGTCACCTGCACCGTTGATAGCACCACCGAGGGACGTCAGGGCATCGGCTTCCAAAAGCTGTACGAACTGCTGGCGAACGCTCCTAAATCAGCCATTGTGGTCATGCAGGATGCCGGCACGGAACGCCTTTACTCCTGCCATGCTGGTGAGGTAATGTCTACGCGCATGAAGCAACTGGGAGCCATTGGCATCCTCACAGACGGTGGCTTGCGCGATGTCAGGGAAGTCCGTGCGCTTGGCGGCTTCCAGTACTTCTGTGCCGGGCTTGTCGTCTCCCATGGTAACCCCGTCTGCGTGAGCGTCGGAGGTGAAGTGACGATCTCCGGTATGCGCATCTGTTCGGGTGACCTGCTGCACGGAGACATCAACGGTGTTGTGCATATCCCTGATGAGTGTACAGACCAGGTCGCTGAGGCTGCTTACCGCATCTGGGCCGAGGAAGGGGAAACCTTGCGCCATATCGCGAGTCCCGAATTCACCACCTTCTCCGGCCCAGAGGTTAAACATTGAAAAAGAGTTCGTAGGGACGACCCTTGTCGTCTCCCTGGAAACGGAGACTAATAATGCGCGTGCTCATAACGGATTTCCTGGCGGAGTCAGACTTCGAACGCGAGGTACTGCCTGGTGTGGAGGTTGACGCGCTACTTTCCCTAATCGGTCACCCACCCACACCTGCTGATCTCGTGCGCGCTATCGGAGAACGACCTGCTGCAGTCTTGATCACCTGGTACGAGATGTTTTTTGATCCCACTACGCTTGCTGCACTGAGCCGTGCTGGCGTAGTGGGCATCGTACGAGCAGGCGTCGGCTTCGACAACATTGACCTGATGGGGGCCAGAGCTGCGGGCATCACAGTCTGCAATGTGCCCGACTACGGCACCGACGAAGTGGCAGATCATACTATGGCGCTACTCTTATGGTGCTTACGTTGCCTACGTGCTGCCCCACCCACCGCAGCTCCTCCAACTGCATGGTGGGGTACGGCCCGCTTTGCCTCCATCCTGCGATTGCAGGAATGCACTCTGGGCCTGCTCGGCTTTGGTCGTATTGGACAGGCGACCGCCAGGCGAGCGCAAAGCTTCGGCCTTAACGTGCGCTGGTACGATCCCTACGTGCCGCGTGGACAGGATAAGGTCACACGAACAACCCGCGTGGAGAACCTGCCCGATCTCCTACAGGACTGCGATGCGTTCAGCATCCACTGCTCACTCAACCCTGAGACGCGTCATATGATCGATGCAGCGGCTTTGGCTCTACTCCCACCGCATGCCGTGGTGGTTAATACTGCGCGTGGCCCCGTGATTGAGGAGCAAGCCCTGTACGAGGCTCTGCGCACAGGGCGGCTTGCTGCTGCGGCATTAGATGTGCTTCAGCAGGAACCACCTGTGGAGAACGTTCTGTTCAATGCCTACCTGCGCGGTGAGCTGCAGAACTTACTGCTCACTTCGCACATTGCCTGGTACTCACAGCAAAGCGCGAGAGAGTTACGCCGCAAGGCGGCAGAAGAGGCTGGCCGCCTCCTGCGTGGAGATCCTCCATATAACGTCGTTACATAGAAGAAGACGAGTGTGTCGGCTACCCCGCTCATCTGTTCGCAAAAACAGCTCTTGAAAGGCGTAGAAGTCGTGGTCAAAAAGGTGGGGCGCGACCCGCTGAGGCTGTCTCTGGAATGAAAGGATAAAGGGGTGAAAAACCTGCGCGTCGGTCCGCTAGTACGAGCCATTAGTTCCAACGAAGTCGCCATCTGGACAGAATGGAGCCGTCGCTGTGAAGTGACGCTGACTGCCACCCCGACCGACCATCAGCAAGAACCTGGCACGTTTTCGGTACGCTCACAAACGGTCAAGATAGGAGGACGCTACTATGCCCTCTCCCGGTTAACTGGCCTGCTACCAGCCACCTGGTACGACTACCAGGTGAGCGATGCGGTGCAAGAGAGAGGGCCCTCATCTCCGGCAGAGGGGACAACCATACAATGTTTCCGCACGTTCGATCTTCCCGATGCTGGCAGCGCCCTGCGGCTGGCCTATGGCTCATGCCGCAAGTTGTCCACCGTTGAGCCGGATGCATTGAGCGCGCTTGGTCCCTGGCTGCTCCGTTCTCTTGACCAGCGAGAGTCGCTGTGGCCCCGCTTATTACTGCTCATTGGGGATCAAATCTATGCGGATGACCGCGTGGGAAGGCCTGAACAGGCACATTCCTCGGCTCAACATGCTCACGCGTCCCAAATAGTTGCGGCGCTACCGTTTGGGGAGTTTGCGCGCATGTACGAAGAGGCGTGGGCAGGCGATGCGGGGATACGCCAGGTGCTCGCTGTTCTGCCTACCTACATGATCTTTGATGATCATGAAATCGCCAATGGCTGGAACATTTCGCCTACGTGGCGAGCGCACGCTCTGCAGCAAGGGCTTGAACAAACGCTTGTGGATGGATTGGTAGCGTATTGGGCGTACCAGGGCTGGGGCAATATCGGTCTGCGGCGTGCAGACGAGCATATGTTGCTTGCCATCATGCAACAGGCAGCGCACAACGGCGAGGATGCGCTGGAAGCCTTGCGAGAGTGCATGCGCCAAGTGGTCTACGAGGAAACTACCCCCCGGTGGTATTATGATATTCTGACGACGCCACCGATCTTTGTCGCCGATGTACGCGCCAGTCGTCCCGCTCTTTCGCATGGGGCCGATCCTGCTGACGTTGTTCCTCGCATTATGAACCAGGAACAAATGGAGCAGCTGCGCGCCTGGTTGCAGGCACACAATGCATCAACCGCCTTGCTTGTGTCATCGGTCCCCGCGATCCTGCCCCCCTTGATTGGCTTCGCTGAATACGTGACAGGCGTACCACTTCTACAGGGCGTATCTTCTGGTGCGTTACGCCGATTGGGACGTGTGCTGGCAGACGGACAACAGAAACTTGCTCGGCGTATGAGCTTTGATCACTGGCCGCGCTTTAACGCAACCTGGCGTGAACTTATCACATTACTTGCCTCGCGCGAGCAGGATATCGTCATATTGTCGGGCGATGTGCACTTCTCTTATGCTATGACTGCACGTCGCACCTTCTTCCCCACGCAGGGACACGCGGTGTTGTACCAGCTCGTAGCCAGTCCTTTCCGGAATACGTTGGAACGGCTGGATAAGCGTCTGGTACTCGTACAGGCCTGGATAAAACGAGCGGCCTATGGCGGATTACATACCCGCGTGCTCCCTCTTATACAGACAAAAGGGGCAAAGCGGGTCCCATCTAACATGCTGTGCCAAAATGTCGTCGCGCTGGTCACATGCTGGCCTCAAAGACGGGAGGTGGGAAAGTATTGTATTCGGCAAGTCTACCTGGGCGTCAAGAAGGAGACGTTGGAAGAGATAGCTTTTACGATGGTGAGCTGTGAATAAACTGGGAGGTGGATTTCGAGGACTTGCTATGCTGCCTTATCTCCGGAGGTTGAGGGCAGGACAAGCCTGATTTTGAAGGGTGGTGGATTAATACCGCCAGCCCTTACACGCACGACCCGGTAACGCAAAAGCGGCTCTAGGAGGCGAGCCTGGCTCTTACCCATTTTGAACAAGAGAGTGGCTGAACATGTCTGCTTGTCAAGCTGGTTGTCTTGGGGATCATCAGACGCCCGTCTGTTCCGTCGATTTATAGTGTAATTGACTATTGCTAAGTTAATGACACTATTTTTCTTTTAGCAGGACTTTCCGTAGTTGTCATGCAGGCAAACCATGCAATGAAAACACGGGTGAAACTATTTCCTGCTGTTCCATGATCTGTCTTCCATGAGCCTAGCACGGGCTTTCGTACCGTGAGTACCTGGAAGAGATCACTCTGTCTGGTCTTCCCACGAGGAAGCATCTCCCTCTCGGAAAAAGGAAAGTGGCCTTTCTTGTCTGCCTGTCACATATTGTGTCTTTTAGAATCCGACGTTTCGTTAGCTCTGCACAATTATAGATATGATAGCATGAGGTGATCGTTCTCCACTCCTCGACGCACACCACCACCACACACGCGGGCTCTGGCGCTCCGCTTGCTACTCTGGTTCGGCCTCACGGCTTCTACTTCTCGTTTCCTGTTCACCGCACACAACACAATGAGAGAAACCAGACATTCCCCTCTCATGAGCTTCTTTTTCGAACGGATGACCTGAGTAGCCAGCACAGGAGGTTCTTCGATGTCGGCATCTTTCCCCTGCAATGACTATAAGCAGCAGCCAGCACACTATAGCCTCTTATGTTGTACAAGATAAGAGGTATAGAGAACCACTCCAATATCAAGCAGAAATAAGAGGACGACCGCAATGGCTAACCCGGCTTGCCCTGGTTCCATGGCGTTTGTGACAGAGCTTTGCTGCAACAACTCGAAGAGGTATCGCACGGCAGCGATGATGATGGCCATGGCCTGGGTCGCGAGCAACATACCTCGTGTGGCGAACACGATCAAGCCAAACTGCGGGGTTAATGCGTGCTTTTGCTTGCTTCTGGCTCTCCTATATTGCCTTTGTGCTGGCCGAAATGTTTGCAGCCGGAAGGTTTCCCACCCTGGCCCAAATACACCCAGGTGTTTCTCTATTTCTGTGCGAATAAAGAAGTTGATCTGGCCGACACGCAGGTCATTGTGTTCCCAGGTGCTTCCCAGAAACATCGCGATGATGGGATAGAACAATAAGACTACCTCAGGAACATTCGATTGCACGCCAACCGTTAAGAACGTTCCAGCCACCAGCAAAGTGAGCGCAAGAATCTGCTGCCGGATCTCAATTCGCTTCTCGATCTCGTTGCGCAAGGAGGTGTATTGCTCAATCAACAAAGGATACACAATCAAGGAAGGTGAAGGATGGCGACAGCAGGTCAAACTTTTGAAAACCCGGTGACGGGCGAGAAAATGGTCTTCGTGAAGACTGGACACGAAACAAACGGCATGGTGTTGGAAATTGAGTTCTTTATCCAGCCCAACAGCGGGAAAGGATTATCAGCCCATGTCCATCCTTACTACGCTGAACGCTTCGAGCTAATCGCAGGTTCCGCCCACTATAAGCTAGCAAATGCTGAGCTGTCGACGCAGGCAAATGACATTCTCATGCTGCCGATAGGTGTAGCCCATGTCCATCCATGGAATGTGGGTGATGATGTGTTGCATGTGCGGAAAATCACGCAGCTAAACAAGCCAGACATGCAGTTGCTGCTAGCCTCGGCAACCTTTTTCGAGTCATTGTATGCCTTAGCACAACAGGGCAAGGTGGGAAAAGATGGCCTACCCAAAGACCTGCTGCAAACGATTGTCTTGTTGCAAGCGCTTGAGCCTTCAGCTTATGTTGCAGGTATCCCGATCTGGATTCAGCGTCTACTGTTCGGACTGCTGGCAGCCGTTGGGCGGGCACTGGGCTATAAGGCTTCCTAATAATGCACAACCAGCATGAATCATCTAACCAAGAGATAGGTTTTTGGGTTGATAGCGTTCTGTCTGGGTTCGGCGCTCTGGCTATCATCGAGAGGAGATTATCGAAAGAGCTCCCAGTCCATCACCCCCTACCAAATTTGCTCCACCAGTGGAATGAGCATATGGTACAATGCCAATGGACGACGAAAACCTCCCTTCATACTCGTTGCGTTTTACTGTACCTTGTCTAACTGGCAGATGGCCTGAACCATGCCCTGTTCCAGGTGCAGGCATGAATGCCATCACGGTCCGTGGCCAGTGTATCCTCTCATCACGGAGGCGCGTGGCTCGGGTTACGAGCCAGCGTGAGCAAACTCTCAAGAGAGATGGTTAAGAAAGGAGAAGGCAACATGCCAACAGTCCGGGCAAACGAGATCACCATCAACTTTGACCAGCAGGGAACAGGAGAGCCGCTCATCCTCATCCCCTATTTGGCGGCTGATTACGCCTGTTACGCTTTTCAGGTCGCCGAGTACGCCAAGCACTTCACCTGTATCTCCGTGGACCTGCGAGGCGCTGGTGAAACCGACAAACCCGAAGGGACCTACACCACCGAACTTTTTGCCGATTATGTCGCGGCGTTCATGCAGGCATTAGGGATACAACACGCCCACGTCGCCGGTCTGTCACTTGGCGCAGCTACCGGGATGTGGCTGGCGGCCAAGTATCCCGACAAGGTCAACAAGCAAAACATTCAGCATGCGGAGCTGGTGATTTTCGAGGGGTGTGCCCACGCACCTATCTATGAGAAGGTAGACGAGTTTAACCAGACCACTCTGGAGTTCCTGAAGCGACACGCTGGCTAGATGCAGTCGGGAGAATACAGTATGGGTTGCCTTGATATCCCCAACGAAACCATCTTCACGATGGAGATGACCCCGATAAAGTTTGGGCCCGGTGCCACAGACGAGGTGGCATACGACCTCAAACGTCTCGGAGTGAAGCATACCCTGATCATTACCGATCGCGGGATCATGCAACTCGGTCTAGCAGACCGAGTGCGCACGCTGATTCAGGAGGCTGCTATAAGCGCCGATATCTTCGATGAGGTGCATGTCGAGCCGACCGATCAATCGTTTGAGACAATCGCCGCATTCGTACGTGGTCGCGATTATGATGGCTTTGTAGCCGTTGGCGGCGGCAGTAGTATTGATTCGGCCAAGGCAGCGAACCTCTTCACCACCTACCCGGCACCATTGATGGACTACGTCAACAAGCCCATCGGCAAAGGCCTGCCTGTTCCTGGACCCCTCAAGCCTCTGCTGGCTCTTCCCACGACGGCTGGCACTGGCAGCGAAACCACGGCTACGGCTATCATGGATATACTCTCCTTGAAGATGAAGACCGGGATCTCACATCGCTACTTGCGTCCCACGCTGGCGATCATTGACCCGCTGAACACGGTGACGCTGCCACCCATGGCAACGGCGTATCCAGGCTTCGATGTACTCACCCATGCGCTTGAATCCTACACCAGCCGACCGTATGATGCTCGGCCCCGGCACAAGCCGGATGAGCGCCCGGTCTACATCGGAAGCAACCCCATCAGTGACCTGTGGTGCGAGAAGGCCCTGGAATACACCGGGCGCTATCTGCGCCGGGCTGTGCTGAATGGCATGGATATGGAGGCCCGAACGTATATGGCCCTCGCAGCGACCTACGCTGGTATCGGCTTCGGCAATGCAGGAGTCCATGTGCCGCATGCCATCGCCTATCCCATTGCTGGTCTGGTGAAAAACTTTTCACCACCCGACTACCCAAAAGAGGAGCCAATGATCCCGCACGGTCTCTCGGTCGTCATCACCGCACCCTCCACGTTCCGCTGGACCTATGCAGTCAGCCCCGAACGTCACCTGCGTGCTGCACAACTGCTGGGAGCCAGCGTGAGCGGCCTGGCAACGACCGAAATGCCTGAGGTACTCCCACGAATGCTGCTCTCGCTGATGCGTGACACTGGTATTCCGAACGGCCTGGAGGCACTGGGGTACGGAGAGGCAGATGTATCGACACTGATTGACGGCACACTCAAGCAGCAGCGCCTGCTGGTCAACTGCCCGCGCGCCGTCGGCGCTGAAGAACTTCGGTATGTCATCGGGCAGAGCTTCACATACTGGTGAGATGAAACAGGCCGTTCACTGTGAATACGACAGTGGACGGCCTGTTCTCGCTTAGCAAGCGGGACATGATGTCCGGAATCAAACCATATTTTTGTAACCTTCCAAAAGGGAAAGGAGAAGCACATGCCAGCGAAACCCACCATCGAGCAACTGCGCGAAATCGCGCAAACGTACGACTTGCATCTCAGTGATGCAGACCTCGAGTCATTTACTGGTTTGATGGGTGCTGTTCTTGAGTCGTATCGGCGCATCGACCAGCTGCCCGAGCCAGCACTGACGGTTCGCTACCCGCGTTCTGGTGGCTATCGCCCCGCGGCTTCGGAGAACCCGCTGAACGCCTGGTATCAAAAATGCACCATCAAAGGCGCCTCGACCGGCATTCTGGCAGGCAAGCGCATCGCTATCAAGGACAACGTGTGTGTGGCGGGCGTGCCGATGATGAATGGCTCCTCGGTGCTGGAGGGATACACACCGGAGTTCGATGCCACCATTGTCACCCGCATTCTGGATGCCGGCGGCGAAATTGTGGGGAAGGCCGTGTGCGAGCACCTCTGCTTCTCCGGCGGCAGCCACACCTCCGATACCGGTCCGGTGCTCAATCCACACGATCATACTCACTCAGCAGGCGGTTCATCCAGTGGCAGCGCCGCACTCGTTGTGGCCGGTGAATGCGATATGGCGATTGGCGGAGACCAGGGCGGCTCGATTCGCATCCCGAGTTGCTGGTGCGGGGCCTATGGTCTTAAACCAACCTACGGCCTTGTTCCCTATACGGGTGTCTTTCCCATCGAGCTTACACTCGACCATACCGGGCCGATTGCCGCCACCACCTCCGATGTCGCCTTGCTGCTGGAAGCCATTGCAGGCGAGGACGGCCTTGATCCGCGCCAGAAAGATGTCAAGGTCGAGGCATACACCCAGGCTCTCGCCAGTGATACCGAAGGGCTGCGCATCGGCATCGTGACCGAGGGATTCGGGTGGCCTGGCCTTTCTGAATCAGACGTGGATGAATTGGTCGAAGCCTCGGCGCAGCGTTTCACCCAGCTGGGAGCACAGGTCAGTAAGCTCTCTGTTCCATTGCATCGCGACGGCATCCATATCTGGAATGGCATTGCGGTGGAGGGAGCGACCATGTTGATGGTACGCGGCAATAGCATGGGCACGAACTGGAAGGGACACTACAGCACCTCGCTCCTGGACGCCTATGCGCGTGGACGAATCACGCGGGCCGATGACCTCTCCGACACGGTCAAACTGGTCGTGCTGCTGGGTCAGTACATGCAGGATCGCTACCATGGACGCTACTACGCCAAGGCGCAGAACCTGGCCAGCATCCTCACGAAGGCCTACAATGATGCTTTGCAAACCGTTGATCTGCTGGTTATGCCGACCCTGCCCATGAAAGCCACTAGGATTCCCCCTGCCGACTCTCCGCGTGAAGAGCGCGTCGCCCGGGCCTTAGAGATGATCGCGAACACCTGCCCCTTTGACGTGACAGGCCATCCCGCGATGACGATTCCGTGCGGACTCTCGCATGGGTTACCGGTCGGCATGATGCTGGTAGGCAAGAAATGGAATGAGGCAACCGTACTGCGAGCAGCACATGCTTTTGAGCGGAGCAGCGGCTATGTAGTGCGTCCTCAACAGGCTCCTGCGGTCGCTGGTCAATAAGTGCCAACATATAGGGAAACCAGGGAAAACACCTGGTGTTCCCCTGGAAGGAGTTTCATATTCCGAACCTACTCACGACAACCGTGATTGGCTCGTACACTGTACCGGACTCAATCACCTCTCGCGAGATGTGGCTTCCGCCAAGCTCAGAGCGATGGTTGCGGGTACACATCTCGCAAAGCAACAGCTCGCCCGTTCTTAAAAAGCGCTGCGGCAGTGTGGTCTCACCACCGGCTCTGACAGGAGGGGAACCCGCCATGGCTCATGGCGGGTTCCCCTCCAGACTCGATGCTCTGCAGGTGGACTAACATTTATCACTTGTTGCAAGCTTGCAAACTCAGAAAGTATAATGTATTCAAAAGTCTTTTCGTCCAGCAGACCGAGGAGTTACTTTGAGTGATTTCGAGAGGGGCCCACTATGCCAAAGGAACTAGTAAAACTCATGGACGAGGAAATCCAGGCACACCTGAAAAACCTCCCGCATTGGGAGATTGATAACAGAATGCTGCAGCGTCGCTTCACTCTCCCGAGCTTCCCTGCCACCTTATTCTTTGCCTGTGCTGTTGCTCACGTAGCCGAAGTTGGACAGCATCATCCTGACATGAATATTTCCTACAACAAAATTGCAGTACGTTTTGTCACGCATTCGGCAGGAGGGATTACGGCCAAAGACTTCGAGATGGCTCAGAAGGTCGATGAACTCTGGAACACGTTTGATTGGAAGCCCAGCTAATCGCTGAGAGGTTCAGGGACGAATGAGGCTTCTCTCAGCATTGTCAAGTTCATTATGGTGATGTAGCTCTCTGTAAAGAGTCGCAAGTGCGTACCGGGGCATCAGCGAAAGAACTCCTGATGCCCAGTGCTAGACAGTGGCTATTTGCCACTCATGCCAGGTGCTCGGCGATCCCTCGCCCGATACCCCTGGCAGCACCTGTAACGAGAGCGGTTTCCCCTTGCAATCGCATAATTCTCCCCCGGTCACCCTCGCTAGTCCTCAAGCACGGCTACGGCCCGCACCGGCGACCCGGTACCTTCGCGGATGCGCAGGGGGAAACCGACAAAAGTGAACCGCTTACCCACTACCTGATCCAGGTTAGCCAGGTTCTCGTAATGCGTAATTCCGTATTTGCGACACATCATGTGGCATGGATACGTACGACTGGCGGGATTGTCCGGGCTTGGAGAATCCACACCGAACGTCTTGATGCCTTTTTCGACCAGCCACATACTTCCAGCCTCATCCAGGCCTGGATACTGGCTGAGATACTCCTTTGTGCCGTGGTAGCGGTTGAATGTGCCTGTGTAGAAGAGTAAAATGTCGCCTTTGCGCACATCAGCACCAGACCTGGCGATAGCCTCATCGATATCGGCAGCATTGATATAGGTGCGTGGTTCCTTGTGAGAGACATCGATGCATGTAGCATCACCATAGAAAAGGTCGAGGGACATCTTCTCAATCGAGGGGGCTTCAGGACGCGGGTCCAGGTGGCTCAGGGCATCTACGTGGGTCGGGCCATGATCGCTCATCAAGAGGCCCCTGGATTGATAGGAAAAGCCTCCCTCAAAGTTCTTCGCTGTCTCCTCGTGCGAATGATGTTCCCATATGACAGTCTTCAGATGTCCTGGGTAGACATACATTCCCTGGTAAATTTCTTGCGAGAGGTCAATGAACCTGGGCATAGATTTGCCTCCATGAGAGTACATGTTCTTTCAATCAATACATCACCGTGCCAGCGGAGACGTTCAGGTCTTCTCCTGTTATCGAAGTTGCCCTGTCGGAAGCCAGGAAGACAGCCGCAGCAGCTACGTCGTCAGGTGGAATCAGGCGACCAAGTGGCGAACTGCTGGTAAATTGTCGTCGCGCCTCATCGAGGCTGATGCCTTTTGTCTGTGCCTGTTTGCGAATCACCCACTCGATGCGCTCACCCTCAACCCCACCAGGCGAGATCACGTTCACCCGTATTCCATACGGCCCCACTTCCCAGGCAAGTGTCCTGGCGAGGCCGACGAGAGCCATTTTGCTGGCAGCGTACGGCGTACGACCAAATAAGGGTCGCTTCCCGGTCATAGAGCCGATGATGACGATACACCCTGAGCGCCGCTCAATCATAGCAGGAAGGAGCGCTCGGCAGCACAGGTATACGCCAGTCACGTTGACAGCGAAGGTCTCTTGCCAATCGGCAGGCGTGATTTCCCACAGAGGGGCAGTGAGACCGCCGAGTACGTCGACTCGACCGAAGTGACTTAGCGCCTGCTCCGCCAGGTTGTGTACGCTTTCCTCATGAAGAACGTCTGTCGGCACAACCAGCGCCTTACGCCCCAGGCTCTCCACCGCCGCTTTAGTCTCAGTGAGCGCCTCTATCGAACGAGCGGCAAGAACGAGGTCGGCACCTTCTCTGGCATAAGCTAAAGTAATTGCTCGTCCGATGCCACGACCGCCTCCAGTGACAACAGCTACTTTATCCTTGAGCATGGATGGAAATACCTGCCTTTCGTTTCACTCAATCTATGTAGGGGCGCGATTGGTCTTGAAACCGATGCAAACGACGCTAGCGAACCCTTGATAACAGCTTGCCAACGAGGCTGCGCCTCTAACCTACGGGTCAGGCAAGATGCAAGGAAATGCCTACACTTCGTGTCATGTACCGGAACAAGTATCGCGCCCCTGCATTTTAGCATTAGGGCGTTTTTGCCTGAGCTTGCGTTACCCACTTGACGATCTTCTCTGGCGTCATCGGCAATTCATCGATCTTGACGCCGAAGGGCTTGAGCGCATCCTCTACCGCCCGTGTCACCGCAGGTGGCGCCACCATACGTCCTCCTTCGCCACCACCCTTGACGCCATACGCCGTGAAAGGTGAGGGTGTCACATGATGATAGATCTCGATATTCGGCACCTCGGCAACAGTTGGCACCAGATAGTCGTTCATTGTTGTCGTCAAGTTTTGGCCTTCGGGGCTATAGCGCACCTCCTCGTAGAGTGCTACACCGATACCCTGCGCGATGCCACCTCGAATCTGGCCTTGCAACGAGCGTGGGTTTACTACAGTACCAACATCATGGACAGCAAGGTATTTGAGGAATTTGACCTGGCCTGTTTTGATGTCAACCTCTACAATGGGAATATGGGCGGCATGGCCCATAATCGGATAGAACACGCCCAGGTCTTTACGATCCTCGGAAGGTGCCGTGCTGTAGGGATGGTCATAAGTGAAGCTCCCCTCCAGGCCGCTCTCCATATCCGCTGGCAGGTCGAATTTGTTCCAGTAGGCCTTCATGCCAATATCAGTGAGGCTTAGCGAACGATCAGTGCCCTTGACCCAGACACGCCCTTCTCGAACCTCCATGTCATCGAGGCTGGCCTCCAAAAGATGGGCAGCGATCTTGCACATCTTCTCCTTGACCTTCGCCGCAGCACCTCGGACTGCTCCTGAGAGCATCACCGTCATACGGCTACCTCCTGGGCCAGCACTGGGCAGCCCCTGGTATGTGCCTTCGTAGGTGACACTGACCATGGCGGGGTCCACGCCAAATTCCTCACCGATGACCTGAGACACAACGGTTTCAGGACTATTGCCCCAGAAAGGAGAGAACATTGTCACCGTGATGCCGCCGGTTGGTCCTATGCCAATACGCACACTTTCGGCAGTGGTTGTCAGGCCCGTGGCGGGACCAGGGTTATGGAACCAGAACTCGGTCGCGCTGTAGGTGCTGCGCTGTTGACACGTAGCCAGGCCGATGCCGATGTAGCGTTCCTGCTGATGTGCATGCACCTGCTCCTGACGCCAATAGTCCAGGTCAGCATGTTGCAGTGTCATATCCAGTACACCAGGATAGTTCCCACTGTCATAGACGTTGCCCGTCGGGATCTTATAGGGGAACTGATTGGGCTGGATGAAATTCCGGCGGCGCAGTTCTACACCATCAATACCCAGCTCATCGGAAGTAGCATCTACCAGTCGCTCCAGCACCCAGTTGCCGACATCTGAACCAGCACCCCGGAATACCCCTTGCTGATTCTTATTGGTCAACACCGCCTTGATGCCGTTCTCAAGGCTGCCGATGGTGTATGGGCCACTGATCTGCGACATCATGTTAGTGTTGCCTGTAATAGCGAACACGAAATAGGCTCCATAATCATCTATCGCATGCAGGCGCAAGCTCAGGAACTTGCCCTCTTTGGTGACAGCAAGCTCGGCATCGTAGATACGATCAGCGGCTTGAGCATCATTCGCCGCCAGGTTGTCGATACGGTCTTCCATGAACTTCACCGGGCGCCCGGTGACCTTTGACAGTGCGCCAGCGATGGCGATCACTTTGCTAGTCACATGCTTGCTACCAAAGCTGCCACCTGTATACATGGGATGGAAGTTGACCATATTGGGTGCCAGCTTCAGGCTACCCGCAATCAGCCACCCTACATAGTTGAGCATATTGGTGGTCGACCAGACCTCCATGCGACCGCTAGGGGGGTCGTACTTGCAAACCGCTCCGGCTGGCTCCATGGGTGCAGCAGTGGCGCGCGGCCAGCGCAGGCGCCGCTTAATGATATGATCTGCACGGGCAAAGTCACCATCCACGTCGCCAAAGGTGAAGACGTGCTCATAGACGACGTTTGAGGGGAGATTCTCATGCACCTTTGGCGCATCCAGCTTCATTGCTTCCAACACATCGATCACAGGTGGCAATGGCTCCCACTCGATTTGCACTAGTTCCAGGGCATCCTCGGCGATATAGCGACTTTCGGCAGCCACTGCAACCACTGCTTCTCCAGCATAGCGCACCTTGTCGACAGCGATTGTGTGCTCGACGACCGGCTCGGCACAGAAGGCAGGCAATGGATCGAGCACCTCGGTCGCCTCACGGCCGGTCATTACAGCATGGACGCCCGGTAACTTTTTGGCAGCGCTGGTATCGATACTGACGATACGGGCATGAGCGTATGGACTGCGTAGAACGGCGGCGTGGAGCATGCCTGGCAACTTCACATCACTGGTATACTCCGCTCTACCCGTGAGCAGATCGGGATCTTCGCGCCGCTTGATATCTTTGCCAATCCATGTATGGCTATTGGTTGCTGTTGTCACAGTTTTTCTCTCCTCCAAACTTCGGACAGAAACGACGCTTCGCGTCTTGCACTGAGTGCCCATCTGTCCGCAAGGAATGTCTCCTTTTCAGGGTCAAGCTCCAGTACTCGATGGTACAGTGGCACTTGCCCCAGCTATAGCCTCGGAAGCGCTTTGCACCGCTTCGATAATCTGTTGGTAGCCAGTACAGCGACAAATGTTGCCCGATAGGGCGCTGCGAATCTCCTCTTCGCTCGGATTTAGATTGCGCTGTAACAACTCATAGGCGGTCATCAGGAAACCGGGCGTGCAAAAACCGCACTGAAGTCCCTGCTTCTCCCAGAAAGCCTGCTGGAGGGGATGCAGCTCACTACCGCGGGCTAATCCCTCTACTGTCATCACGTCGTGGCCGTTGGCCTGCACTGCGAACATCAGGCATGAGCGCACACTCTGCCCATCTACCAGTACGGTACAGGAGCCGCAGACACCATGTTCACAGCCCAGATTGGTGCCTGTCAATCCCAAATCTTCGCGCAATACATCAGCAAGCAAGCGTCGTGGCTCGACCACCAGGCGGTGGGTCTCACCATTGACTATCAAGCGGATCATCACAAAATCTTCATCTTGCATCATCGATTCCTTTCTGCTCGCTCTGCGGCAATAGCCAATGTCTGTTTGGTCAGAACACCAGCCAGGTGGCGACGATAGTCGGCAGAGCCGTGGATATCGGAGGGCGGATTGTCCAGTCCAGTGATGACGGCGGTGGCAGCGGCAACCCAAGCTTCGTCGCCAGGATGCTGCCCACGCAGCAGCGCTTCTGCGGCATGAGGACGCACTGGCGCGGGACCTACGCTACACAGTCCCAGGCGGGCGTCAGCAATGGTGCCATCCTCGTCCAGCGCTATGACGGCAGCTACACCTGCCAGGGCGTAGTCACCTTCGCGGCGAGAAAACTCCACAAACGCACTCCCAGCTCTCGAAGGCAGACCAGGAACCCGCAGTTCGGTCAACAATTCACTCGCTTTGAGGTCGGTCGAAAGATAGCCTTTGAAGAAATCCTGGGCAGAGATGGTACGACTGCCGGAGCGGCTACGAACCTCAAATTCGGCGTTGAGGGCGAGCATCACGGCTGGCAGTTCGGCGGCTGGGTCAGCGTGGGCCATGCTGCCGCCGACAGTGCTGCGGTTGCGGATGGCAGGATGCCCAACACAGTGAGCGGCTTCTACTAGAAGCGGCAGGCGTGCTGCTGCGGTGGAGTCGCGCTCTAAGGTCGCGTCGCGGGTCATTGCACCGAGCGCCAGACCACCATCCCAGGGGCGCACGTAGGCCAGTTCGCTGATGCCGTTGATATCGACGAGCACACCGGGATGGGCGAGGCGCATATTCATCAGCGGTACGAGGCTCTGGCCTCCTGCCAGTACCCGTGCCTCATCTGCGTGTTCGACTAAGAGTGTCAGTGCCTCTTCGACACTCTGCGGGGCAAAATAACGAAATTTGGGCGGTTTCATAGACTTGGCGCACAGACTGCGTCCGAGACTGCCGTGTTATGAACCTAAAATACTTTAGTTGGAAGAACGACAAATTACGAGGCGGCAGCAGGTGCGCCCCCTCCTTTCTTGTCTGTGTACTTGACCTGGCACCCACAAGGGGTGCTACTTCTCCCAAACAAATAACTCTACGATATAGCCATCAGGGTCGCAGACGTACATCTGCAGAACACCATCACCACGAGGGCGTGGCCCACCGACGACTGCAACATGGTGAGCCTGCAAGTGTCGGCGTGCTTCTTCCAGGTCGGCGACCTCGAAGGCGATATGCGCACCGTAGCCAACGGACAGTTCATCGGGGAGGTAACCCCCGGGTTGCACCTGGCCAGCACGTCCAGGCTCAGCTTCGCCGATCAGGTGTATCTCGGCATGCCCTTTACGAAACCAGGTACCAGGGAAGGTGAAATTGCTTGGACGGGGAACTTCCTCCATTCCAAGTACCTGACCGTAAAAACGGCGTGATCGTTCGACATCTTTAACGAGCAAAGCCGCGTGATCCAATCTGCGAATCTCCACAGGCATATCCTCCTTTGGACACTACGCAGCAGAACGCTCATATATACATGCAGGATTGAAAAGGGGTAAACAAATTTTGCGCTACAAGAAAATACTTGGAACTTTGTTGTGTTGAGTACATGTACATCATACATTGGCGAGTTTTTGATTGTCAATGGCTTCTCCTTCAAGAAGCGGAGCCTCGCGCAGCAAATGTAAGAGACTCTGCCGTAAGCGTTGTATACTACAACAGAGAGTTTGTTCGAGAAGCACACAGATCAATCGTAATTTGTGGGAAAGAAGCATCAGGAGCACAATTGATGAAATCAGATGAGCAATACGGGCCGGTCGGCAAGCGGATTCTCTTCGAGAACGACCTCGTGAGGGTGTGGGAAATATCGCTTGGGCCAGGAGAGCATCTCCTTCAGCACTATCATGCACTTCCTTACCTTGTTGTCACCATCGAGGCAGCACACGTTCGGGTGGTCGAGCACGATGGACGGGCATATGATCCCACCGATGCTCCGGGTTTCAGTCCTCGTGCCAAAAACGACGGAGCAAAGGGACTGCTTGTAGGAGCGCAATCTCCGGTTCAGCAATCTCAGGATGCCATTGCTTTTCCCATTCTAGGGAAAGATACCCGTCGTAGCCACTGTGCCTGAGCGCGGAACACGCCTCACGCAGCGGCACCGCGCCTTCATTGAGTAGGCAGAGTTCCCATGTTCCCGGCGAGCTGCCACTGGGGCGACCATCTTTGATGTGGACGTGAGCAATAGCTGACCCTAGCATAGCAACGCTCTGAGCAGGAGCCTCACCCGCGCGGAAAGTGTGGTGTATATCCCACAAGACCCTGGCAGCAGGTGAGGCCGCGGCTTGAATCAGCTTCAACACGTCCACACTCGTGGGCCAGGCATCGTGCGTTTCGAGGACGACGGTGATGTTGCGCCTGGCTGCATATGCGCTGATGGCGTGCAGCACCTCTGCTGTGGGTGCGAGCAGCATGGAATGCGTTGTTCCACCTGGCAGCGGCCCACCGAAGACGCGCAGCAAAGGCGCGCCCAGCTCGGCAGCCATATCAACCATACGCTGTGCCGCTTCTGTCACAGCCGTGCGCTCCTCCGGCGATGCCTGCACCACCCGGCAGGAAGTATCGAGACATGCAATAGCAATCCCATTGGCTGCCGGTACTTCGCGCAATCGGCGGCGCACCGACACCGGTGTATCCAGTTCGATGATTGCTCCCTCAGCCAGTCGCCACTCGATGGCGTCGAAGCCATAACGCACTGCCGCTGCGACGGCTTCCTCGACGGTCCATCGAGGGCAGGCGAGCGTAGAATAGGCAAGTCTCATACCACTTTTTCCTTTCATGCAATCCGGCTTGTAGCCGTGGGAAGTCGTCACGACCATTTGAATGTCACCGTTGCACCAGCAGGAAGTGTATAGATGAAGGATTGCGAGCCGTTCCAGCGCACTTTGAAGGTTCTGCTGCAGAAACCATCGTTATAAGCCACTACTACTTTGGAGCCATCTGGATTTTTGAAGGCGACATCGGTGAGGCTGCCGAGGGTGTCAGCCCCGATATGATATGTTCCTGGAACAACGAACTTACTGAAATGCCCAATCAAGTAGTAATCGTTCGAGTAGAGCACGTTACCCGTATTTGGATCGACGGTCACAACGCCCAGGCAGTCAGGGCAGCCTCCATTGTGTGGGCCATGATTGGCTTCAAGCGCAATGTTCCAGAGTTCCACCGTTTTGGTCCAGTTTTGCACCGACTGCATCAAAAGATCACTGGTGCTGATGGGAGTAACACTCGCTCCCGTTGCGCATTCTGTTTCGTAAACATCCTTCGTTGGATAGAGGGCGTGAATCGCATTCATGACTGTAGAACTCCCTGCATAGCAGTGCCAGGATATTCCAGCAATATCACGATTGGTGGCGGGGTCGCCCAACAGCGTTTTCGCGTAATGCGGATTATCCCAGTTATGGTCATAAGGGATGAGCCTGGGGTGCAGGTTGGCCTGGTTCAGGGCGGGACTCAGATAGTTTTTAATGAAATTTGACTCGTC
>WNFM01308695.1_pt1 | contig 18538 bp, 15 predicted proteins | sample 5400271 | NCBI WGS metagenome assembly WNFM01 (sample SAMN13153352, study PRJNA577476) | soil metagenome | isolation source: 60 cm saprolite on Douglas fir-dominated hillslope | place: USA:California | collected 2013-09-17 | reverse complement strand
TTCGATCGAAGCCTTGATGGGGGACGGCAAGGCGCTCCAGGCCGGGACCAGCCACAACCTGGGCCAGCATTTCGCGACCGCCTACGGCATCGAGTTCCTCGACAAGGATCAGCAGCGCGCGCTGCCGTGGTCCACGTCGTGGGGCACCTCGACGCGCATGATCGGCGGGCTGATCATGACGCACGGCGACGACGCGGGCCTCGTCCTTCCGCCGAGGGTGGCGCCCTACCAGGTGGTCGTGGTGCCCATCCCGCCGCGCAAGGGGGATTGGAACGACGCCGTGCTGCCCAAGGCGCGCGAGGTGGTGCAGACGCTGCGCGGGGCCGGGGTGCGCGTGCACCTCGACGATCGCGACACCCAGCAGCCGGGATTCAAGTATGCGGACTGGGAGATGCGCGGAGTGCCCTTGCGCCTCGAGATCGGACCCAAGGACGTGGAGAAGGACCAGTGCGTCCTGGTCCGGCGCGACACGCGGGAGAAGGTCTTCGTGCCCCTCGCCTCCATGGCGGAACGCGCGCGCGAGCTGCTCGAGTCCATTCAGGACGGCCTTCTGGACCGGGCCCGGCGCTTCGTCGCGGACAATACGACGCGGGTGGGCACCTACGACGAGTTCAAGCGGGTCATGACGGAGAAGCGCGGGTTCATCGTGGCCGGCTGGTGCCGGTCCGCGGACTGCGAGGCCAGGATCAAGGAGGAGACGAAGGCCACCGTCCGCGTGATCCCGATCGAGGGCGCTCCCGCCGCGGGCGCCTGCGTGCGCTGCGGCCAGCCCTCGTCCGGCGAGGTCTATTTCGCGCAGGCCTACTGAAGTGACGGGGCCCGGGCATCCGGGCGATCCCTCTCGCGGCGCCGCTGCCCTGGCCCTCGTCGCGCCCCTGCTCTTCGCGTCCGGCGCCTGCGCCCTCGCGTACCAGATGGCCTGGACGCGCGAGTTCCGGCTCGTCTTCGGCGCCTCCACCGCCGCCTCCGCCGCGGTGGTGGCGGTGTTCATGGGCGGGCTGGGCCTGGGTGGTTGGCTCATCGGCTCGCGCGCCGATCGCCGCCCGAACCCGCTCCTGTTCTACGCCCGGCTCGAAGCCCTGGTCGCGACCACGGCCGCGGTCACACCCGGGCTCCTGGCCCTCGTCCGCCAGGCCTACATCGGCCTCGGGGGAACAGCTGCCCTGGGACCACAACTCGGCACGCTCGCCCGCCTGACGCTGGCAGGCCTGGTGCTCTTCGTGCCGACCGTGCTGGCGGGCGGAACGCTGGGCGCGGCGGCGCGCGCCGTGGAGGTGGAGGGCGACGCGCCGCGGCGCGCCACCGCGGTTCTCTACGGAGTGAACGCGATGGGCGCGGTGGCCGGCTGCCTGGCCACCACGTTCTTCATGCTCGAGACGTTCGGCACGCGGCGTACCCTCTGGCTGGCCAGCCTGATCAACCTCCTGGTGGCCCTGGGGGCGGGCGCCCTGGCCCGCGCGCGGGGCATGGACCTCGTGTCCCCGGTCACGGGCGAAGGTCCCACCGCCGACCGCGCGGCCGCGGCCTCTCCGCGATTCGTGCTCGCGGCCGCGGCCGTCGTCGGCTTCGCGTTCTTCCTCATGGAGCTGGTGTGGTACCGCATGCTCGGTCCCATCCTCGGTGGCACCGTCTACACGTTCGGGCTCGTGCTGGCGGTGGCCCTGGCCGGCATCGCGATCGGCGGCCTCGCCTACCCGTTCGTCGTGGGACAGCGCGCTCCGACCCTCACCGCCTTCGCCGTGAGCTGCCTGGCCGAGGCGGCCTGCCTCGCCGTTCCCTACGCGATCGGAGACCGGCTGGCCCTGCTCGCGCTGCGGCTTCGCCCCGGACCGGGCGCGGGCCTCTGGAGTCACGTCGAGGGATGGACGGTCGTGACCGCGATCGTGGTCCTGCCCGCGGCCGCGGTGGCGGGCGCGCAGTTCCCGCTCCTGATCGCATTGCTGGGCCAGGGCCGCGATCGTGTCGCGCGCCACGTCGGTCTCACCTACCTCTGGAACACGGTCGGGGGGATCGCGGGTGCCCTCGCCGGTGGCTTCGGACTGCTGCCCGTTCTGACCGCACCCGGATGCTGGCGTGCGGCCGCGCTGATGCTCGTGGCCCTCGCTCTGGGCGCGCTCCTGGCCACTCCCCACCGCCCGCGGCCCGTCCTTGGCGTCATGCTCGTCGGCGCCGCCGCGGTCGCGGTTTTGCTCTTCACCGCTCCCGGCCCCACCGCCGCCTGGCGGCACAGCGGCGTCGGCGTGGGACGCATCGTGAGCCTCGGTCCCGGTCCGCTGCGCGGACCCAACGGCTATCGCGCCTGGATCAACGACTCCCGCCGGTTCGTCCTCTGGGAAAGGGAGGGTGTCGAGAGCAGCGTTGCCGTGCAGGCCTTCGCCGGCCTCGCCTTCGTCGTCAACGGAAAGATCGACGGCAACGCGCGGAACGATGCCCCCACGCAGGTCATGGGCGGGCTGCTGGGAGCCCTGCTTCGCCCCGAGGTGCATCGATCGCTGGTCATCGGCCTGGGGACGGGAAGCACCGCGGGCTGGCTGGCGGATGTCCCGGGCATGGAGCGTACGGACGTGGTCGAGCTGGAGCCGGCGATCCTCCAGGTCGCGCGCCTGTGCGCGCCCGTCAACCGGCGGGCCCTCGACAACCCGCGTGTGCACGTCACCATCGGAGACGCGCGCGAAGTCCTCATGACCGGGCGCGGCCAGTACGACCTCGTGTTCTCGGAGCCCTCCAATCCCTACCGGGCGGGGGTCGCCAGCCTGTTCACCCGCGAGTTCTACCAGGCCGTCGATTCACGCCTCTCGCCCGACGGAGTCTTCCTGCAATGGGTCCAGGCCTACGAGGTGGACGAGCGCACGATCTCCACGATCCTGGCCACCCTGGCCACCGTGTTCCCGGAAGTGGAGGTCTGGCAGGTCCACAACGTCGATCTCCTCCTCGTCGCCTCCCGGCGGCCCCTGCGCCACGACGCCGCTTCCCTCGAGGCGCGCATGCGTCAGGAGCCGTTCGCGAGCGCGCTGCGCAACGCCTGGCGCGTGACCGACGTCAGTGAGCTGCTAGGCGCGTTCGTGGCCGGACCTGCCCTCGCACGGCGCGCCCTGGCCATGGGCGAGGAGATCAATACGGACGACCGCAACTCCGTCGAGTTCTCGTTCGCGCGCATGGTCGCGCAGAAGACGGCCTTCGAAGTGGAGCGCATGCGCGCCACCGCCGCCGCCCTCGGCGCCGACCGTCCGGCCGTCACCGGGGTCGTCGACTGGGACCGGGCGGCGCGGCATCGCGCCGACATCTACACCATCGCCTTCGACTGGTCGCCCGTCCCCCCTCGCGCCTCCGCCGAAGAACGCGAGCGCGCCACCGCCCACGGGCTGTACGTGAACGGGCGCCTTTCCGCCGCCGTGGACACCTTCCGCAAGCAGCCGCGGCCGCCCGCGGGTCTCGTCGAGATCGCTCTCTTCGCGGAGGGCCTCGCGGAGCGTGGAGACACGGACGCGGCGCCGTACATCCGGGCCCTGGGCGCGGCCGTCCCGGCGGAGGCGGACGCGGCGGCGGCGCGCCTCGCCTATCGTCGCGGCCGGTTCGACGTGGCGGCGGACGCGCTCGTCTCCGCGTTCACGCGTTACCGCGGCGATCCCTGGCCGAGCCAGGCGGCGATGGGGCGTGGCCTCGGGCTGGCACGGGAGATGGCGGTGGCGCATCCGGAGGCGGCGCCTGTGCTGTACGACGCGCTGACTCCACCCTTCGCGGTACGCGCGCTCGAGCAGGACAGGCTCTTGTCGCGCGTGCTCGTCGCGCGGTCGGGCGGCCTGTGGGAGCGCTGCCGGGAAGCGATGGCGCCGCTGGAGGCGCACCTGCCCTGGCGGCCGGACATGCTGCAAGCGCGCGCCGATTGTTACCAGCAAGCCGGCGACCCTCGGGCCAAACGGGCGGCGGCCGACCTCCAGGAGTTCCTCGAGGCGGACCGCTCGGCGCCACATCCGACGACGCCCGCGCCGGCGCGGTAACATACGCGCCGCGGGCGGCGCTTCGAACGAGTCCGCATCGGGCGAAGCACCCGGTGAGACGGTTCGGGAAGCGTCACAGCGACGGGGTGCGCAAGCGCGCCCGCTCCGTACGGTAGGAGAGCGCGGCGCCGATGCCCCGCGTGCGGAGGAGCGATGGAGCCCCTGGTCGCAGTGGCCGTGATCGCGGTCGTGGCGTTGCTTCTGGCCTCGCCGTTCCTGGCGGTGTTCGCGTTCATGCGCCTCCAAGCCCTGGCGCGTGAGCTGGGCGACGTGCGGACCGAGCTCCGCGCGCTGCGGACGCGCGTGGACCGCTGGGCGGCATCTCCGGCCACGGCCACCACGACTCCGCCTCCCGTCCCGGCTCCGGCCGCGGCCCCGGCCCCGGCCGCGGCGCCGCTGGTGCCGCGACCTGTCGCTTCATCGCCACCTCCGCTGCCCCCGCTCACCCCGACGCCGCTGCGGGGGGCCGCTGCGCAGGAAAGGCCGGCGCTCGCGCCTCCGGAGGCCAGCGTGCCGCGGCGATCGTCACCGGTCGCCCCCCCGCGGCCTCCCGCCGGCGACTTCGCTTCGAACCTCGGCCCCAAGATCCTCGCCGCCGGCGCCGGCCTCGCGTTCGTGGTGACGCTGGGCCTGTTCGTGAAGATCGCATGGGACAACAACTGGGTCGGCCCGACCGGGCGCGTCCTGTTCGGGGCCGTCTTCGGGCTCGGTCTCCTCGCCGGTGGCGTGCGCTTGCTGCGGCGCGAGTATCGCCCGCTCGGTCAGGCCCTGGCCGGGGCGGGGCTGGCCGGTCTCTACACGTCCGCGTTTGCCGCGCACGCCTTCTATCACCTGATTCCGCGCGGCGCGTCGGGAACGCTGATGGTCGCCATCACCGGCTGCGCCGTCCTGCTGGCGGCACGCCTCGACGCACGGATCCTGGCCGCGCTGGCCTGGATCGGCGGCTACATGACGCCGCTGCTGCTCTCGACCGGCGAGGACAAGGCGCTCGCCCTCTTCCTGTTCCTGGCCGTGCTCGACGCCGGCGCCCTGATCCTCGACCACCGCAAGCCGTGGCCGGAAACGGTGCCGATCGCGCTCCTGGGCACGATCCTCCTCTACGGCGGCTGGTACGCCCGGTTCTTCACCCCCGAGCACTTCGAGACCGCCGCGTTCGGTCTGGTGCTCTTCACGGCGCTCTTCGCGCTGGGAATGGCGCCCAAGGAGCGCGGCCTGGGTCTCGGCGCCGTCTTCACGATGGCCGGCCTGGGGCTGAGCGTGCTCGCGGGCAGCGCCGATCGTCCGGAGATCCTGCTCCTGCTCGCCCTCGGCCTCGGCGCGGCGGCGGTCCGGGAGGCGGCGCGCCGGCACTGGGCGTTCGTGCTGCTGGGCGGGCTGGCCATGGGCCTGCCGCTCCTGACCTGGTGCGGCGCCTACTATCGCGCGGACGCGTTCGGCATCGCCGCCGCCTGGGTCGTCGGCGCCCTGCTGATCCTCACCGTGCCCTGGGTGGGGGGCGCGGTCACCCCGCCGGTGGCGATGGAAGGCGCGGTCCTGATCGGCGCTGCCCTCGTCTCGATCGGGCTGTGCCACGCCACCAACCGTCCGCCCGCCCTGCTCGCATACCTGCTGGCGCAGGCCGGCGTCGCGATCCTCGTCCGACGGCGCTGGGACTGGGCGGAGGCGATCGGCGCGGGTGGCGCCGCCCTTTCCGTCCTGGCCTGGATGGACGCCTTCTTCGGTCCCGATCGTGCTGCGGACGCGTATCTCATCGCTCTGCCCGTGGCCGGCGCCTACCTGATCGCGCTCCTGGTGCGCGGCCTGCTGTCGCGCGTGCCCCTGCGCCTCGCCGATGGCATCGCCCACCTGGTCACGGGCCTGTTCACCTGGACCGTGCTGTACCGGGTCCTCTACACGACCAACCCGAAGATGCTGGGCCTCGCTTCCGTCGCCCTGGCCGTCCTCTACCTCGTGACCGGCCTGGCCGCGCTCCAAGGAGGTCGGCGCGACCTGCCCCAGGCGCGCGTGCTGCTGGGCCTGGCCGCGTCGTTCCTCACCGTCGCCATTCCCGTCCAACTCGGCCTCCACGGCATCACGCTGGCGTGGGCGGTCGAGGGCGTCCTCCTGCTCTGGCTCGGGCTGCGCTTCCAGTCCGCGCTCGCCCGCCTGGGCGGATACGGTGTGCTGGGCCTGGCCACGATGCGGCTGTTCGCTCGGCACCTCCCGCTGCACCAGGGAGCCTTCGATCCCGTCTTCAACGCGGGATTCGCCACCTGGATGTTCGTGATCGCCGCGATGGGCGTGGCCCTGCTCCTCACCCGGGAGACCGGCGCCGACGCAAGCGCGCCCGATCGCGCGATCCGGCCCCTGCTGGCCGCGGTCGCCCTCGTGCTGCTCTTCGGCGTGCTCACGAGCGAGACGAGCGGCACGTTCGATCAGCAGGCGGTGCGGGCCGATCGCGCGGGCGACCTCGTGGCCGCCCAGGACGCGCGCCGCGTCGGCGGGCTCGCGGTGTCGGTGCTGTGGACGGTCTTCGCGACCGCGCTCCTCGCGGCGGGCCTCGCCGTGCGCAGCCACCCGCTCTTCTACTGCGCGTACGGCCTGTTCGCGCTCACGGCGGGGAAGGTGGTCTTCTGGGACCTCTCCAGCTTCTCGCTCCCGTACCGCATGCTCGCGTTCCTCGCCCTGGCCGTGCTCATGACCGCGGGCGCCTATCTGAACCTGCGCTTCCGCGAGCGGCTGGCGACGCGCGAGGCCGCGTGAGAAGGGCGCTCGCGGCCGCGGCCGCGCTGGCCCTGTCGCCCGCGATCGCGACGGCGGCGGCCGTCGAACGGACGGTCGTGGTGCCCGCTCCCGGCCGCGTGGCCCTGACCCTCGACTCGGCCGTGTACGAGGGCGCTCGCGAGGATCTCGGCGACCTGCGCGTGCTCGATGCCGCCGGCGCCGAGGTGCCCTACCTGGTCGAGCGCGCCTTCGACGAGAGCGTGCGGCCCGAGCAGCGCCCGAACATCGTCAACCGCGCGTTCACGCGGGGCCGGCAGGCGGAGGCCACGCTCGATTTCGGCGGGCCCACCTTGAAGTCGCAGCTCACCTTGACCCTCAGCGGGGACAACTTCCGGCGGCGCGTGAAGGTCGAGGGGCGGGCCCGCGACGACCCGCGTTGGGCGACGCTCACGGACTCCGCCTACGTCTTCGCCGTGCCCGGTCCGGCGGCCGCGCGCTACGAGACGGTGCCGCTCCCCGAGAACAACTTCCCGGTGCTTCGCGTCACCGTCTACAACGGGCCGGACGACCAAGAGAGGATCGAGATCCTCGAGGCCTCGACCCGCCCCGCCCAGAAGCGGCGGCCGCGTGAGGTGACGCTCGCCCCCCGCCTCACGCGCACCGAGGACGCGCCCGCGCACGAGACCATCCTCACCCTCGACCTCGGGGCGCGGCATCAGCCTTTTCGCGGTCTGCAGCTCGACGTGGCCGATCCCGTCTTCTTCCGCGGTGTCGTGGTGGAGGCCCGCTTGGATCCACCCCCTCCTCGCGAAGGGGCGCCGGGCCTTCCCCTGGCCTGGCGGTATCTGGGAGAGTGCGCGGTGTATCGCTACGAGGAGGCCGGCACCCTGCGCGAAGGGTTGCGCGTGGACGTGACCGGCCGCGAGCGCGTGCTGCGGCTGCGAATCCGCAACCGCAACGACCGCCCGCTCGCCATCCGGGGCGCGAGCGTCTTCGTGCCCGTCGAACGACTCGTCTTCGAGGCGCGCCCGGGCCGTCAGTACCGGCTGCGGTACGGCGACCCGCGCCTCTCCGCACCCACGTACGACCTCGCGCGCACGGCGGGCGATCCCGCGCTGTTCGCGGCGCGGGCCCAGCCCGCTGCCCTCCTCGCGCCGCAGGCGATGCCCGTCGCGCCGCCCGCGCCGCCTCCGTGGACGGAGAGGAGCCCGGTGCTTCTCTGGGTGGGACTCGTCGCCGTGGTCACCGCGCTGGGCGCCGTCACCTGGCGGGCCCTGCGTACGGCGGGTTGACGCGACGCGTTGCCCTCGCGGAGGCGACTCCGGTACCATCGACGCATGCGCGTGGTGGCTCTTCTCTTCGCTCTCGCTCTCCTCGCCCTGCCCTCCGCTCGCGCGGGCGAGCGTCCCGCCGTCATCCCGCTCACCCTGCCCTCGGGCAAGGTGCTCCAGACCGAGGTGATGGTCAAAGACGAGGACCGCGCCATGGGCCTCATGTTCCGTCCGTCCCTGCCCCTCGACCACGGCATGCTGTTCCTGTTCGAGCGCCCCGACTTCCACGGGATCTGGATGAAGAACTGCAAGTTCCCCATCGACATCCTGTGGTTGGACGCCGACCACAAGGTCGTCCATCTCGCGGAGAAGGTCCCGCCCTGCACGGCGAAGGAAGACAAGGACTGCGAGGTCTACTACCCGATCGCGCGCGCCTCCTACGTCGTCGAGCTGAGCGCGGGGCAGGCGCGCCGCGAGAAGGCGCTGGTGGGTTCCACCGTCACCTTTAAGCTGCCGGACGGCGCTTCCCTGGCCGTCAAGCAGTCCCCCTAGGAACGCGTCCCCGCCCGCGGGGACGCGTTCCTAACGGGCTCATCAGGAATCCGCACGATCCTGATCCTTGCGGACTCCTTCCGGTGTCCGGCGCGCTCGCCCGAACATCCACGCCACCAGCACGCCGAGCAGGTAGAGGCCCATCATGGGCAGCGCGAGCAGCGTCTGGTTCACGACGTCCGCGCTGGGCGTGACGATGGCGGCCACGATGAACGAGACGAGCACCGCGAACTTGAACTGCCGCATCAGGAAGCCCGGGGTGACGAGGCCGATGCGGGCGAGCACGAAGATGATCACCGGGATCTGGAACACGAGGCCCAGGCCGAGCAGGAACCAGGAATAGAACTCGAAGTACTCGTCCACCTTGGGCAGGAACTTCATGTCGTCGCCGGCGAACTCGTAGAGGAACTTGAAGGTGGTGGGGAACAGGATGTAGTGGCCGAAACCGCCGCCCAAGATGAAGAAGAGCGACCCGGCCACGATGAACGGCACCGCGTAGGCCTTCTCGTGCGCGTAGAGGCCGGGAGCGATGAAGGCCCAGACCTGGTAGAGGATGTAGGGCGCGACCAGGAAGATGCCGACGAAGAACGACATCTTCATGTACATCATGAAGGCTTCGGTCGGCCCCGTGGTGATGAACTTCACGTCCGGGTAGGCGTGGCGCAGGGGCTGGGTCAGGAAGTGGAAGATGCGCTCGTGGAACCCCCAGCAGACGATCGTCCCCACGACGAGCGCGCCGAGGCTGTGCATGAGGCGCACCCGGAGCTCGTCCAGGTGCTCCAGGAACGTCATCCGGTCCGGGCTGATCGCGGCCATCCGGTCCGCGGCCTAGCTCTTGTCCGCGGAACCGTCGCGGCTGACGACGGGCTCGGCCGGTCGTTCGAGGTGCGGCTCGGACTCGAGCGTGCCTCCGCTCGCCGCCGAAGCGTCCGTCGGGGGCGCGGGAGTGGCCGAGGCGTCGGGTACCACCGCCGCGGGCGCCTCCGGCGCCGTCACCTCCGCCGCCGTCACCTCCGTTGCGGCCGGCACGGAGTCGGCGGTCGTGGGCGGCGAGATCGACGCGGACGATTCCTTGGTCTTTTCCGCTTCGAGCTCGTCTTCGATGGTGCGCTTGAAGTCGTTCGACGCCTTCCGGAATTCCGCCAGCATCTTGCCCATGCTCTTACCGATCTCGGGGAGACGGCGCGGGCCGAACACGATGAGGGCAACGACGAGGATCAGGATGACCTCGGGTCCGCCGAGTGTTCCAAACATGATCCCGATTCTACGCCGCCCGGCCTCCGCGCGGGTAGTCGGCCGTCCTCCGTCCGTTGACAGGAAGCTATTGGGGCCGTTACACTTCCGCGTGTCCGTCGGGATCTGCCGACGCCTCGTCCCGCTGACCCTCGCCGCCGCCGCTTTCGCCGCCCCGGCTCCGGCCGACATTCCCGTCGTCGAACTCACCGGCGTCGTGCATGCGATCAGCGCCGCGCACGTGGTGTCGGCCATCGATCGCGCCGCGGCCTCGGGCGCGCCCCTCGTCGTGCTCAGGCTCGACACGCCCGGCGGCCTCGACACGTCGATGCGGCAGATCATCGACGCAATGCTCAACTCGCGCGTTCCGGTGGCGGTCTTCGTCGGCCCCTCCGGAGCGCGCGCCGCCTCCGCCGGCTTCCTCATCACCGTCGTGGCGGACGTGGCCGCCATGGCGCCCGGCACCAACATCGGCGCCGCCCATCCGGTTTCGGGGATGGGAGGGGCGATGGACGAGGTGATGTCGAAGAAAGTCACCTCCGACGCCGCGGCCTACATCCGGAGCAAGGCCGAGCGGCGCGGCCGCAACGCCTCTCTCGCGGAGCAGGCGGTGGTGGAAAGCAAGTCCTTCACCGAGCGCGAGGCGCTCGAGGGCCACCTCATCGACCTCGTGGTGGGCGACGTGCCCGCGCTCGTGGCCGCGATCGAAGGTCGGGAGGTCACGCGCTTCGACGGGACCAGGGTCACGCTGCACGTCGCCGGCCAGCCCCTCACGCCGGTGCGCATGAACTGGCGGCAGGGCATCCTGGCCGCGGTGGCGAGTCCCGAGATCCTGTTCCTGTTGCTGCTGGGCGCGCTGGCCGGGCTCGGCGCCGAGATCAGCCATCCCGGAATGCTCTTCCCGGGCGTGCTGGGCGTGTTCTGCCTCATCCTGTTCCTTTTTGCCGCCCAGATCATCCCGGTGAACTGGGCGGGCGTGCTGCTCATCCTGCTCGCGGTCGGTCTCTTCGCGGCGGAAGCCAAGGTCCATTCCTACGGGATGCTGACCGCGGGCGGGCTGGCGGCGATGATGCTGGGCGCGTTCATGCTCGTCGACTCGCCCTTCAAGGAGATGCGGGTGCCGCTGCGTACGCTCGTGCCCGCGGCCCTCCTGATGGGCGGCGGCACCATGGCGCTGGTGCGGCTCGTCATCCAGGCCCAGCGCCGCCGTCCCCTCACCGGCGACGCGGCGCTCCTCGGCCAGCGCGGGGTCGCCGACACCGACCTCGCGCCGGAGGGCTGGATCCGCGTGGTCGGTGAGCGCTGGCACGCGCTCTCGGAGGCGCCGGTTTCCACCGGCGAGAAGGTCACCGTCACCGGTGTCGATGGGCTGACGTTGAAGGTCCGGAAGGGAACGTAATGGAGTTCGGCGTCATCGCTTTCCTCTTCGTCTTCTGGCTGCTCCTCTCCGTCAAGGTCCTGAACGAGTACGAGCGCGGCGTCATCTTCCGCCTGGGCAAGCTCCTGCCCGTGCCCAAGGGGCCCGGCCTCGTCATCGTGGCCTTTCCCATCGACCGCATGGTGCGCGTCAGCCTGCGCACGGTCGTGCTCGACGTGCCGCCCCAGGACGTGATCACGAGGGACAACGTCAGCGTCAAGGTGAACGCGGTCGTCTACTTCCGCGTGGTGCATCCGGTGCAGGCCATCGTGCAGGTCGAGAACTACCTCTACGCGACGAGCCAGATGGCGCAGACCACCCTGCGCAGCGTGCTGGGCCAGGCCCACCTCGACGAGCTGCTGTCCGAGCGCGAGCGCCTGGCCGCCGTGCTCCAGCAGGTGATCGACGAGCACACCGATCCCTGGGGCATCAAGGTGACGCAGGTGGCGGTCAAGGCGGTGGATCTGCCCCACGAGATGCAGCGCGCGATGGCCAAGCAAGCGGAGTCGGAACGGGAGAAGCGGGCCAAGATCATCCACGCCAGCGGGGAGCTGGAGGCCAGCCTCCAGCTCACGCAGGCGGCGCAGGCCATGGCCTCGCAGCCCATGTCGCTGCATCTGCGCTACCTGCAGACCCTGACCGAGATCGCGGCGGAGAAGAACTCCACCATCATCTTCCCGCTGCCCATCGACTGGCTGAAGGCGTTCTTCGGCCCGGATGCTCCCAAGCCATGAGCCAGGACCTCGAGCGCCCCGGTGAGGACGACGACCTCGTCATCCGCGGCGAGATCGAGACCACCAGCGTCCCCGAGCTGCTCCGCTCCATCCTCAGTAGCGGGGAGACGGGCGTCCTCACCATCCGCAACGGGGAGGCGGTCAAGAGCATCTTCGTCCTGAGCGGCCGCGTCGCCTACGCGTCCAGCAACAACCGGGACGAGCGCATGGGCGAGGTGCTGCTCATGCGCGGCAAGATCACCGTGCGCAGCTTCGTCGAGGCCAGCAAGCGCATCCGGCCCGGCCTGCGCCTGGGCTCGATCCTGGTGGAGCTGGGGGCGCTGGAGCCGGAAGAGCTGATCCCCGCGGTGGAGGTGCACGTCAAGAGCATCCTTATGGACCTGTTCACCTGGATCCGCGGCGAGTACGAGTTCGTCATCAAGGAGCTCGACGCGCGTGACAACGTGGCCATGCTGAACATGTCCACGGAGAACCTGATCCTGGAGGGCATCCGCAACACGCATTCGTGGCAGCAGGTCATCCGCGCCCTGGGGGACGTCGAGTCCGTCCTGGTGCCGACGGGAAGCACGGACGCGAACACGCGCCTCGACCTCACGGAGGAGGAGCAGGAGATCCTGGCCTACGTGAACGGGCGTGCCTCCGTCGAGCAGATCTGCGACCTCAGCTACCTGTCGAGCTTCGAGACCTGCCGCACCCTTTGGGCCCTTCAGGTCCTGGGCATCATCCGCCGCGGGCAGGCCGGAGAGACGGCCGCGCTGGGAGAGGGCGCGCGCGAGCGGGAGCGGGAGCTGGACCTCGAGGGGATCGTCGAGAAGTTCAACCAGATGTTCAGCCGGATCTACGGCTTCCTCCACGGGCGTCTGGGGGACGCGGTGGACCCGTTCATGGATGGCTGCCTCGAGGAGGTCTCGCGGCAGTACGGCGCGCTCTTCGACGGCGTGGACCTCAAGCACTACGGACGCGCCGATTTCGAGCAGATGCTGGCCAACGTGGCCGACCTGCCCGCCGAGCAGCGCAAGAGCCTGATGGTCTCGGCCCTCAACGAGCTCGTCTACGTCATCCAGCTCGCCGTGCGCACGCAGCACGGCGCGCAGGAAGAGGCCGTGGTCTCCGGCATCATCAAGGACGGGCTCCGGAAGCTCGGGGCGGGCTGAGGACTGGCGGCGCGCCGCCCGTGATCGGGCGCACGCCGCGTCGGTGTTAGGGTGTAGGACGGCTGGCCCGCACGTGACGCGGGGAAGGAGCGACTTGGCCCAGGACGATTACTATTACGAGATCCAGCTGACCAACAAGCAACTGGTCTTCTACTTCCTCGCCGGCGCCACCGGCCTCATCCTGAGCTTCCTGGCCGGGGTGATGGTCGGGCGCGGGGTCGACCAGAGCGCAGGCGAAGTGCAGGCGGCTCGCCCGGTGGCGGAAGAGCGCGTCGTCACCGAAGAGACGCCCAAACCCGTCCCCTCCGCCGCCGCCGAGGACCTGACCTACGCGCAGCGCCTCGAGAGCGACAAGACGGACGACGGCCTGGAGAAGCCCAAGGGCGGGACGCCGTCGACGGGACGAGCGGCGCGCGCCGTGACGCCTCCCGTCACCACCGCCGCCGCGGCCCCGACCACGGCTCCGGCCGCGCCCCCCGTCACCGTCGCCGCCGTCCCGCGTCCCGCGCCTCCGAAAGCGGCGCCCGCGGGTAGCGTGAAACTGGTCAAGGGTCCGGGCGCGCCCATCTCGGGTAGCGGCAATTTCACCATCCAGGTCGGCGCCTTCAAGGACAAGGCCAGCGCCGATTCCATCGTCGGGCGCCTCAAGAGCAAGGGATTCGCCGCCTACGTGGTCTCACCCGAGGGCGAGGGTCTCTTCAACGTGCGCGTCGGCAACTTCGCGACCCGCGCGGACGCCGAGCGCGTCCAAGGCAAGCTCCGCGACGAAGAGAAGTACAAGCCGTTCATAGTGAAGCCGTGAGCGCCGCCGGATCTCCGGCCCTCCTGCGCTTGCCTCCGTGGGCGCGCAAGGGCAGCCCGCTCTCTCCGGCGGCGCGGCCCCTCCGTGTCCTTCTCCGCGAGGAGCGGCTGGTGACGGTCTGCGAGGAGGCTCGTTGCCCCAACCTCGAAGAATGCTTCTCCCGCGGCACGGCGACCTTCATGCTGCTGGGCGATCGGTGCACGCGGCGTTGCGGGTACTGCGCGGTCGCCACCGGCCGTCCGCTCCCCGCCGATCCGGGCGAGCCGGCACGCGTCGCGGACGCAGCCGCGCGCCTGCGCCTGCGCTACGTCGTCCTGACCGCGGTGGCCCGTGACGACCTTCCCGACGGCGGGGCCTCCCAGTTCGCGGCCACCGTTCACGCCGTGCGCGCCCGCCTGCCCCAGGCCCAGGTGGAGGTGCTCACCCCCGATTTCAAGGGCGATCCAGGGGCGCTGGAGGCCGTGCTTTCCGCCCGGCCCGACGTGTTCAACCATAACGTCGAGATGGCGCCCCGCCTGTTCCCGCGGCTGCGCCCGCAGGGCGACTACGCTCGGAGCCTGGCCGTGTTGCGTGAGGCGCGGACGCGGCGCCCGGGCCAGGTGACCAAGAGCGGCCTCATGCTGGGTCTCGGCGAGACGGACGCGGAAGTCCGGCAGGTGCTCGCCGACCTGCGCGGCGCGCGTGTCGACATCATCACCCTCGGGCAATACCTGCGTCCCACCCGCGATCACGCGCCCGTCGCGCGTTACGTGGCGCCGGCCGACTTCGACCGCTGGGCGGAGGAGGCGCGCGCACGAGGCTTCCCCATCGTGCACTCCGGCGTGTTCGTACGCTCCTCCTTCCACGCGGAGGAGATTTTTCATGGCGCGGCTCCGGCGCCGCCGCCGGCCGCCGGCCCTGTCGCTCCGTAGGGAGGGTCTGGCCGCCCTCTCCGGCCTCCTCCTCGCCCTCTCCTTTCCGAAGTACGGCAGCGGCCTCGTGGCCTGGGTCGCCCTCACCCCGCTGCTGGTCGCCCTGGTCGAAGCGCCGAGCCCGAGCCACGGCTTCCGGCTCGGCTACGTGACGGGCGCCCTCTCGTCGCTGGGCATCGTCTACTGGACGTCGATCGTCGTCGTCCAGTACGGCGGGCTGGCGCGGCCGGTGGGTGTGGCCGTGATGGTGCTGCTCTGCCTGGCCCTGGCCCTGTTCCCGTCGGTATTCGGCTGGATGCTCTCCCGCTGGGCGCGCCGCCACGGGCCGACCGCGGTGCTGCTGGCGCCGATCGCGTGGGTCGCGACGGAGATCCTCCGCGCCCACACCCTCTTCAATTTCTCCTGGTGCCTGCTCGGCTACTCCCAGCACGCGAATCTGCCGACACTCCAGATCGCCCGCTACGGGGCCGTGTACGGCGTCTCGTTCCTGGTGGCGGCCGTCTCGAGCGCGCTCGCCTTCCTCGTCCTCGAACGGCGCCGCGCGCCGCGCCTGGCCGTCGTGGTCGTGACCGCCGGCCTCCTGGCCGTCGTCTGGATGCACGGCGAGTGGCGCCTGGGCCAGACCCTGCCCGAGGCCGGCCGGCTGAAGGTCGGCCTCGTCCAGGCCTCCATCGCCCAGGACGAGAAGTGGGACGCCGCGCACGCCTGGGCGAACGTGGACCGCCACCTCGAGCTGACGCGCCGCGCCCACGCGCAGGGCGCGCGCCTCGTGGTGTGGCCCGAGTCCGCGCTTCCCTTCCTCTTCGATCGCACGCCGGTCGTGGCCGCCCAGCTGCGGAAGATGGTCCAGGAGTCCGGTCTCTTCCTCCTCTTCGGGAACGACGACCGCGAGGAGCGCGAGGACGAGCGCGGGCGCATCTGGGTGGGGGCCAAGATGATCGATCCGCAGGGCGCGGTCGTCCTGCGGTACCACAAGATGCGCCTGGTCCCGTTCGGGGAGTACGTCCCCCTCCAGTCCATCTTGACCCTGGGCGGCCGGTTCTCCGCGAAGCTGGTCCAGGAGGTGGGGGAGTTCACGCCGGGCGAAGGGTACGCGGTGGGTGCGGTGGACGGTCACCCGATCGCGGCCTTCATCTGCTACGAGGCGATCTTCCCCGACCTCGTGCGCGAGTTCGCGGCGCGGGGCGCGCAGCTCCTCGTCAACATCACGAACGACGGCTGGTACGGGCGGACTTCGGCGCCCTACCAGCACTTCGCGATGGCGAAGTTCCGCGCCGTCGAGAACGAGCGCTACCTCGTGCGCGCCGCCAATACCGGCATCACCGCCGTGGTGGATCCGCACGGCCGGGTCCTCGACCGTACGGAGCTGTTCGAGCGGACCGTCCTGGTCCGCGAGGTGCCCCTGCTGGCGGGCTCGACCTTCTACGCCCGCCACGGCGACGTCTTCGCCTGGGCCTGCCTGGGCGCGGCGGTGGCGCTGACGGCCGCCGGGTTGCGAAAACGCGAGGTCCGGCCGCCGGCTCCCTGAGGGTGTGCTAGGCTGGATCGAGAAGACCTTGCGCTATGCTCCGACGGTCTGACCCGGCCGATCGCGACGCCGAGTGGGTGGTGGCCGCGGGGCGGAGCCGGTCCTCGGGGGCCGATCCGCAGCCCAGAAGCGGGCTTCCGCTCGACCGCCGCCACGGTGCGCCCGTGGTGCTTCTCGCCGACGATCTCGAGGACCAGCGCGAGCTCTACGGGCAGTACCTCGAATTCGCGGGCTACGAGGTCGTCCTGGCGCGAGACGGCTACGAAGCGATCGACCTCGCTCTCCGCCGGCGCCCCGACGTGGTGATCATGGACCTGGCCATGCCGGGTCTGGACGGTTTCGAGACGACCCAGCGGTTGAAGCTGCTGGAAGCCACCCGGGCCATCCCGATCATCGCCCTCACCGCGCACGGAGCGCTGCCCCGGGAGTGGGCCCTCAGTGCGGGTTGCGCGGCCTACCTCAAGAAGCCCTGCTACCCCCACGACCTCGCGTTGGAGATCTCGTCGGTCCTCGCCAAGGCGAGCGGTCCCCGGCCCGCTCCCGTCGTCCCCCTCGGGTCGGGGCTGCCCGCGCGCGTGCTCGTGGTGGACGGCAGCGTCGGCGACCGGGAGCTGTTCGCGGAATACCTCGAATATCGCGGCTGCACGGTCTCCGTGAGCGTGGTGCCTTCGACGGCCGGCAGTGACGTGCGACGGCTACGGCCCGACGTCATCGTGCTCGACCTCGATCTGCCGCAGGTCGCGGGCTGGAACATCCTCCGGGATCTCCGGCGGGATCCGGACACCCGCGACGTCCCCGTGGTCGGCCTGTCGCGTCAGGCCACCGAGGCCAAGCGGGCGGAGGCCCGTGCGTTGGGAGCGGCTCTGCTCGCGAAGCCCTGCGAGCCGGACGCGCTCTACCTCGCGGTGAGCAAGGCCTCCGCCGGTCCGGTGCCCGGCCGGGACTGAGACGCCTCAGCGCTTCCGGCCGATATCGACCGGCCCGCGACCAGACAGGCCGAGGAAATGGCGCTGCAACGCGTCCGCCATCTGGTCACGGATGCTGGACGCGGTCTGCTGGGCGAGCCCCTCCAGCAAGAGCGTGCACTCGAAGCCGTCCTCTCGGTAGACGGTGACGATCCACCAACCCAGCTCGACGCCATGGGTGAGCCCGACTCGCCACGGCCCGGGAAGCGTCTCCAGCGCCTGCGCGACGCGTGAGAAGAGCGCAGGCTCCTCGGGCTCGCCCGGGGGCATGGGCGTGAGGAGCGTGACGTGCCGCGGGTCCGTGTTCATCAAGCTCTCCTCCATTCGGAAGGCGCTCGAACAAGGTTAGCACCATCCGGGACCCCGGAAGGGTGGGCGCGCCGCCTTCCGCGCCCTCCGGGTAGAATCGTCGCTGGAGGTGCGTTTGAGCTCTGACTTCTCCCAGCGTTTCGAACAACTGGTTGCGAGGGCCGCGGACATCCGCGGCTACCTTTGAGGAAGACCCGATCCGGGCGGAGATGGCGCGCCTCGAGCAGCGCATGTCGGCTGCCGACTTCTGGCAGGACCAGCAGGGCGCCCAGAAGATGCTCCAGAAGCGCAAGCGCCTGGAGGGCGACCTCGGCTTCCTGAAGCGCCTGCGCGGGCAGGAGGACGACACCCGCGTCCTCGTCGAGTGGGCGCAGGCGGGAGAGGACGTCGAGACGGACCTTCGCGCCGCCCTGGACGGGCTGGAGGAGACGATCTCCGCGGCCGAGTTCCAGAAGATGCTCGGCGGCGAGCATGACCGCGCGAACGCCATCCTGACCATCAACGCGGGGGCGGGGGGCACGGAGAGCCAGGACTGGGCGGAGATGCTGCTCCGCATGTACCTCCGCTGGTGCGACCGCCACGGCTACAAGCGCGACATCACCGAGATCCAGGCCGGCGAGGAGGCGGGGATCAAGAGCGCGACCGTGCTCGTCAGCGGCGAGTACGCGTACGGGTACCTCTCGGCCGAGGTCGGCGTGCACCGCCTCGTCCGCATCAGCCCGTTCGACTCGGCGTCACGGCGGCACACGTCGTTCGCGTCCGTCTTCGCCTGGCCCGAGATCGAGGAGGACATCAAGATCGAGGTCCAGGACAAGGATCTCCGCGTCGACACCTACCGGTCGAGCGGGGCCGGGGGGCAGCACGTCAACGTGACCGATTCCGCGGTGCGCATCACGCACATGCCCAGCGGCATCGTGGTCTCCTGCCAGAACGAGCGGAGCCAGATCCGCAACCGCGAGGT
>WNFM01271609.1_pt1 | contig 18543 bp, 20 predicted proteins | sample 5400271 | NCBI WGS metagenome assembly WNFM01 (sample SAMN13153352, study PRJNA577476) | soil metagenome | isolation source: 60 cm saprolite on Douglas fir-dominated hillslope | place: USA:California | collected 2013-09-17 | reverse complement strand
TTCCTGGCGAACCAAGGCCCGTAATCACCGAAATCCAGGATTGAGTGGCGCGCGTCCCGGCGCAATTCTCACTCCGCCGCTTGTGTCGTCGGCAATCGATAGTCCTTGAATTGCTTGCGCAGCGTGAGCTTCTGGATTTTGCCGGTCGCGGTGTGCGGGATTTCGTCGACAAACACGACGTCATCGGGCATCCACCACTTCGCGATCTTGCCCTGCATGAAGCCAAGGATGTCTTCTTTGGTGGCGGTTTCGCCCTTCTTGAGCACGATGACCAACAGCGGACGCTCATCCCACTTCGGATGAGACACGCCAATGACGGCGGCTTCCCCGACTTTCGGATGCCCGACCGCCAGATTTTCAAGATCGATCGACGAAATCCATTCGCCGCCCGATTTGATCACATCCTTGGCGCGGTCGGTGATCTGCATATATCCGTAGCGGTCCATGGTGGCGACGTCACCGGTATCGAACCAGCCGTCTTTTTCGAACACCGGATCGCCATCGACTTTAAAATAGCTCGTGGCCACCGCCGGCCCGCGCACCTTGAGCCGGCCAAAAGTTTTTCCGTCCCACGGCAGCGGCTTGCCGTGGTCGTCGGTGATTTTCATTTCCACACCAAACGGCGGATGGCCCTGTTTCATCTTCACGTCGAGGCGCGCCTCGCCGGAGAGCGCGGCATATTCCGGCTTCATGGTGCAGAGCGAGCCGAGCGGACTCATTTCGGTCATGCCCCAGGCATGAACGACCTCGACGCCGTAATTGTCCTGGAAGGTCTTGGACATCGCGCGCGGGCAAGCCGAACCGCCGATTACCACGCGCTTGAGGTGTGGCAGCTTGCCGCCGGTCTTTTCCAGTTCTTGCAGGAGCATGAGCCACACGGTCGGCACCGCGGCAGTGAACGAGACTTTGTAAGTATCGAGCAGCTCGTAGATCGACGCGCCGTCGAGCTTCGCGCCCGGCATCACCATCGTGGCGCCGACCATCGGCGTGGAGAAGGCGAGGGACCAGCCATTGGCGTGAAACAGCGGCACCACGGGAAGCACAACGTCGCGTGAGGAGAGGCCCTTGCAATCCGGCATCGCCGCCATGAAGGCGTGCAACACGTTGGACCGGTGCGAGTAGAGCACGCCCTTGGGATGCCCGGTGGTGCCGGACGTGTAGCACATGCCGGCGGCGGTGTTCTCGTCGAAGCTCTTCCAGGCAAAATCGCCGTCGACCTCGCCGATCCAGTCTTCGTAGGCGACCGCATTTTTCAGCGTGGTCTTCGGCATGTGGGCCGCGTCGGTGAGGACGATGTAGCGCTCGATGGTCGCGAGCTTGTCCGCGATCTTTTCGAGCAACGGCACGAAGGTGAGATCGGTGATCATCACCCGGTCGCCGGCGTGGTTGACGATCCAGGCGATCTGCTCGGGGAACAGGCGCGGATTGACGGTGTGATAGACCGCGCCGATGCCGAGGATGCCGTACCAGACTTCGAGATGCCGCCAGGTATTCCACGCGAGCGTCGCCACACGATCACCGAGTTTGATGCCGTCTTTCTCCAGCCGCTGCGCCACCTTGAGCGCGCGCGCGCGGATTTCGGCGTAATCGGTTGTGTGGATCGGACCCTCGACCGAGCGGGTGATGACTTTACGCTCGCCGTGAAACGTGGCGGCATGGTCGATGATGCGATGGCACAGCAACGGCCAGTCCTGCATCAGGCCGAGCATGGCATTCCCCTCTCTGTGCAACGCATGATTTAAGTCATGCGCGATTATGACGCTCTTGGACCGGCGCCCCTCGCCAGTCGGCGTTAAGGTTAGCCGCCGGGCCGGAAGGCGCAACGGTTTCGTGGATAGTTACGGCCCGGCAGGTCTTTCGGCTTCAAGGAACCCCGTATAAATGCCGCAATCCCTGCCAATATCTGCTGCTATGCGGCTTTTGATGGCACTCCTTTGGCTGGCAAGCGCTGGCGGCGGTATCGCCGTTGCCGAGGATGTACCGCTGCCGAAGCCGCGCCCCCTGGTGTGGACCGTGCCGCAGACCTTTCGCGAAGCGGCCGGCCCCGATTTCAGGTCCGCCGATGTCACGAGCGTACCGACCGAGTGCGACGACCGCCTGGGGAAGATCGCGACAGTGCAGCCGATGCCCCGTCTGATCGGCCCCGATGCCTGCGGCGGCAGTGACATGGTTCGCCTCGACGTGGTGCTTCTTGCCACCGGCGCGCGCATCGAACTCAAGCCGGCGCCCATACTGCGTTGCGCGTTTGCCGAGTCGCTCGCGAGCTGGTTGCGCGACGAGGCGGCGCCTCGTGCAGAAAAGCTCGGCGCTGCGCTGCGCACGATCGAGACCTATGATGATTTTGAATGCAGAGGGCGCAATCGTGTGGCCGGTGCCAAGCTCAGCGAACATGGCAAGGGCAACGCCGTCGATGTGCGCGCATTCATATTATCCGACGGCCGTATGCTTGCGCTGACTGACGTTTCAGTTGCGAAAGGTTTCCGTGACGACATACGTGAAAGTGCGTGCCACCGGTTCACGACAGTTCTTGGCCCTGGTTCCGACAGTAACCATGAATCTCACATCCATCTCGATTTGGCGGACCGCCGCCAGGGATACCGATTGTGTCAATGGGACGTGCGCATGCCACCCGCCGCTGACATCGCCGAGCACGTTCCGCTGCCGCTTCCGCGGCCGGTCAGCGCCGATGAACCCGCCCATGCACGTAAATTGTGAGAGCGCGTGCACCCTCCATTCATAGTTCCGGCGTAGCAAGCAGCACATGACGATTAGTGATCCCACGGCCTTTGTGAGCCCACAACCGCGCATGCTTACGCGCCGCGGCTTGATCAAAGGCGGGCTGGGACTTGCCGGCGCTGGCGCGCTTTTGCTGCCGACCGGCGCCTATGCCGCCCTGCAAGCGGCGCATGAGCTGGTGATCACCGACTATCGTCTTTCACCGCCCGCTTGGCCGAAAGGTCAGCGCCTGACCATCACCGTCGTCGCGGATCTCCACGCTGGCGGCCCCAATATGGGTGTCGAACGCGTGCGGCAGGTGGTCGAGGCTGCCAATGAGCTTGGTAGCGATTTGACGGTCGTGCTCGGCGACTTTTTCGCCACGCATCATTTTGTGACGGAACGGGTGCCGCATCCGGTCTGGGCAGCCGAACTTGCGCGCCTGCACGCACCGCTCGGCGTCTATTCGATCCTGGGCAATCACGACTGGTGGTACGACGTCGACGGCGTGCGCCGCGCGCTCGATAAAGTCCGATTGCCGATGATGCAAAATGACGCGATCCTTTTGGGTCCGCCTGGCCGCCGTTTCTGGCTGGCGGGGCTCGGCGATCAGATTGCCTATCGGCTCGGACCGAGCAGGTTTAAAGGTGTAGACGATTTGCCCCGCACGTTGGCGCGTATCCGCACCGACGATCCGGTCATCCTGATCGCGCATGAACCCGACATTTTCACCGAAGTGCCGGAGCGCGTTGTTCTCACCATTGCCGGCCATACCCACGGCGGACAAATCCGTTTGCCATTCGTGCCGCCAGTGTGGGCGCCATCGGCCTACGGCGCGCGTTTCGCTTACGGTCACATCGTCGAGAGCGGACGAAACATGATCGTGTCGGGCGGACTCGGCTGCAGCATGGTGCCGTTGCGGTTCGGCGTGCCGCCGGAAATTGTGCGCATCGCGCTTGGCTAACACGTGCCCCGATCCGGGGCCTTAGCAAACTCTGAGTTCATCGCGATTCAAATAAAAACGGCGCCGCGAGGGCGCCGTTTTCAATTCAATCCGCTGGTGCTCAGCGGAACGGTGTCGCCGCGGCCACGCGCGGATTGGCCGGCGAGTCGCCCTGATGGGGCGCCAACACGACCACAACGGTGCCGGTCTTCACGCGCTTGTAGAGATCGATGACGTCCTCGTTGGTCATGCGGATGCAGCCCGAGGAGATGGCCTCGCCGATATATTCAGGCTGGTTGGTGCCGTGAATACGGTAGAGGGTGTCCTTGTTGCCTTGGAACAGATACATCGCGCGCGCGCCCATCGGATTCTGCGGGCCCGGAGCGACATAAGACGGCACGCCCATGCGTTGGATCTCGCCAGGCGTCGGATTCCACGCCGGCCATTCCGTCATGCGCTCGACTTTGGCAACGCCCGACCATGCCATGGCTTCTTCGCCAACGGTTACGCCGTAGCGGATCGCCTTGCCATCGGGCAGCACGTAATAGAGATAGCGCGCGTCAGAATCGATCATGATCGTGCCAGGCGCTTCCCTGCGGTGATATTCGACGATATGCCGCTTATACGGCTCAGGGATCGTCGCTTTCTCGTAAGGCGCCGCTGCCAGCAACTTCTTGTCGCGCGGGGTGAAATTCGCTTCCGACGATGGTTCGATCGTCGACTGCATGCAACCGCCCAGCACTAAACCCGCCCCGAACAGGACAACCAATATCCCCCTGATCGCCATTCTCTTCCTCTATTTCCCGGTCGCCATGCAGCGCCCGCAACAAAATTGCCTCATGTCGCTATTAACCGAAAAAGCCCTGCCATTGCCATGGTTTCCAGCGTGTCCCCAGTCACCTTCCTGTGTACCTGTTGCAGGAATGCCGCACTTGGTTCCGGATTCGTTAACTCCCAAAACGACATTGGTCCCAAGACCTTAAGGCGGGGTTTACCAACGCCGGACCTATACTGTCCGGGCTGGGGCCGTTTGCACTGTGGGTCAAATGCCACAAGAGGACACGATTTGCCGCGCAATTCCGCCCCACTGAGTCACCACACTCGTCTCAAGGGACAAACGCAAGGAAGGACTGGAGTTAAGTACAATGGAAATGAAAGTAACGGAGCAGAAGCAAGACTCCGCCCGGCAATACACCAATCTCGACAACCGCTACGGCAAGATTGGGATTTCGGCAGTTGCGGCCGCGGTTCACCACCAAGGTGTCCTGCGCAATGTGACCGAGACCCACATCGAGCCCGACGATCGCGACTAGCGGGTCACACGCCGGCTGCGGCGTAAGACAAGAACCGACTTCCGCCATTCATCACCGCCACGATCCCGTGCGCGGCCGCACATGCGGCCGCGCGGCGGGCAATTATGTCTTGCGCAAATCCGCGCGATCGGGTCATGAGAGACGGCGCGGCCGCGACATGATCCCGGCACGGATCATGCGCAAGATGGTGATTGGATGCTTACGGTCTACGTCCCGCTCGGCACCACCCTCGAACGAATTTCCGTTGAGCCGGGCTCGCCACCGCCGGACGACGCGGTGTGGATCGATATGGTCACGCCGACCGTCCAAGAAGACAAAATGGTCGAGAAACTGCTCGGCATTGCTGTCCCTACGCGCGAAGAAATGCAGGAGATCGAGGTCTCGAGCCGGCTCTATGTCGAGAACGGTGCGCGCTACATGACGGCGACGTTGATGTGCCGGTCGGATACGGCAACACCCAAGACCACGCCGGTCACCTTCATTCTTTCGGGCCACAAGCTCGCGACGGTGCGTTATGACGACCCGCGTCCGTTCGCCATTGTGGAGCACAAGCTGGCGCGGTCTTGCCCGGCCAAGATCACTGGCGAACTGGTGTTGATGGATTTGCTCGATGCGGTGATCGACCGCTCGGCCGATATCCTTGAGCGTATTGGCGTGGAGGTCGACCATGTTTCTCACACGATTTTCGAGCCGGAAGACGAGGCCAAGCCGCCATCCTACAAGGATGTGCTCAAAGCGCTCGGACGCAAAGGCGATCTGACCTCCAAGGTGCGCGAGAGTCTTGTGTCGATTGGCCGCCTGTTGCTCTTTCTTTCGAACGAAGCCGAAGGCATGCGCTGGGCCAAAGATGTACGCGCCCACCTGCAATCGATGCGGCGCGATACCGCTTCGCTGTCCGACCACGCGACTTATCTCGCCAACAAGATCACCTTTTTGCTCGACGCCATGCTTGGCGTGGTCAACATCGAACAGAACGCCATCATCAAGATCTTCTCGATCGCGGCGGTGATCTTCATGCCGCCCACGCTGGTGGCCTCGATCTACGGGATGAATTTCCACCGGGGCATGGTCGAGCTCGAATGGGAATTCGGTTATCCCTTCGCACTGATATTGATGGTGTTCGCCGCCGTCTTGCCGATCCTCTACTTTCGATGGAAGAAGTGGCTGTGACGTGCGGCCAATAAAAACCCCGGGACATTGCCCGGGGTTTTTGGCATTTGCGGGTCTGATCGCGACCGTGACGCCTCCTACCAAAACCGGTAGTTCACGCCGAGCCGGATAATGCTGGTCTTGAAATTCACCGAGGTGTCGATGCCGCAGGTGGCGGCGCCGCAGCTGGCGGTGCCGAGATTGGCGTAGAGATATTCGACCTTCGCCGACCATGGGCCAAGAAGTTCATATTCGAGGCCTACGCCTGCTGTCCAGCCGGCACGGTCCGCGGTGGCGGTCAGTCCCGCCACTTGCATCTGGACGTCGCCGAATGCACCGCCTGCGGTGGCATAGAACAGCGCGCGATCGAAGGCATAGCCGACGCGGCCGCGCGCGGTTGCAAACCAGCTGGTCTGGATTCCGCAGCCGGGGGCGGTGCAGATGCCCGAACCGATGCTGTTTGAATCGCGCATCCAATTGCCGCTTGCGTCACCTTCCACGCCGAAGACGAAAGCCCCGCTTTGCGCGTTGAAGCCGAATGTTCCGCCGAACATGGCGCCCGCCGGGCTGGTGGAGCCGGCCGTCACGCTGCTGGTCCAATTGGACGTGCCCCAGCCGTAACCGGCATTGAGACCCACATAAAACCCGCTCCAGCTAAACGGCGGCGAGACGTAGGCGGGCTCGCGGTATTGGCCCGGCATATCGGCCGCGAAAGACGGCATGGCCATTGCGAAGGCCAGCACGCACGCAGCTACATTGATAATGAAACGGTTCATCGTGTGATCTCCTGACAGAACGGCCGATCGGACCGCTGTTGCGGCGATACGCCTGACTTGTGGAGGATTCGAACTGTGCTTTACGCCACAACGGATTCGAAATTCGCAAAGCGAATCAGTTACCTGACATTGAGGCGCGGAAACCCTTAATGGATTCTTTCAGGGGCTATTTTCTGCGGTTTTGCAGACCACGATTGGACCCGAGAAGCGCGCCGCGCGTAGCATTCAGACGTCATTCGCTGGGGGGCGTATCCAACCATGAGCCGATTCATCCTTGTCACCGACGCTGCGCTGGTGGCGCTCTGGCTCATTGCTGCGGTCATTACTCACTTTAAGGGATACGAATTCGATGCCTTGGCAGCACTCGGATTAAATATTTTCATTTTCGGTCTGCCCGCCTTCGTCTTGGGCTCTTTTGGGCTATTTGGGGCGCTGGCTTCCGTTCGGCGTCGCGCTCACAAGCATTTTGCTGTTTCTGATTTTTTCAATTGTCGTCGGCGGTCAGATTTCAAGTTAGCCGGCTCGTACAGTCTGTGCGTCCCTTGCCCCCCAAAGCGGACGCCACAAGGCGAACGACCGACGCTCGCGGATCACGCGGCACTCACCTCGGGCGTAAGCGTCGTACCCGCGCCGCCAGTGACTCTGAGGCCAGCCGTAGTTCGGGTCATCGAGGCGGTTCTCTCCGACGCCTCGGTTCTCTCCGACGCCTCGGGGGTCAGCGTCAAAATAGATCTGAGCGCTTGCCGGCATTATTGCGGCAAGCATCCCGCACATTGCTGCCATCAAGAGGAACTTTTTCATATCGTGTTGAATCCTCCGACACGAAAACGAACGACTGCGCGCTAAGGTTCCTTCTGTTCCCCTTTGGCCTTTATCCAGATGGGGCTGTGCGGGGTTTCGATGCCCATGGGGGGTGCTCGCTTATTGAGTGTCGGTGGCAGGTGCGCGTCCGCTAAGTGCCAATAGCGGACTCATGCACCGCGGCAAACAGATCGCTATGCGATCACCTCGTCCGCGCGTGGATCGGCTAAGACGAATGCTTTGATAGGGGCTCACAAATCGGCGCTACTGCACTTTTACGTCGCGGATATAGCTCTTAACGTGGTTTAAGAATTACGCATCGGGCACGGTAGAAATTATTAAAGGCTCCAAATGTATGGTCGCGCCTGTAAAGACCAATATGGAGGCGACAAATGTCGAAAGTTGTTGCGTTTCTGAAGGATCAGTCGGGGGCGACCGCGATTGAATACGGCCTGATCGCTGCCGGTATTTCGGTTGTCATTATCGCGACCGTCAATGCGATTGGTACCAACCTGAACGGCAAATTCCAAAGCATCTCCACGCAGCTTAAGTAGCTCTCCTCCTCCATTTTGGCTGAAACATCCATTGAGGTCGCCGGGTGGTTCGGCGGCCTCTTTGTTTTCATCGCTATAAATTTCGCAACCGTTACTTCGTTATTCGACGACTTCATCCGCGCGTAGCAGGAATGCCCCGGGAATCGTCAAGCCGAGCGTCTTCGCCGTCGTGAGATTGATGACCAGCTCAAATTTTGTTGGCTGCTCGACCGGAATGTCGCCCGGCTTCGCCCCGCGTAGAATCTTGTCCACATAATCGGCGGCACGCCGGAACAGGTCCGGGAAGTTGGGTCCATAGGACATCAGCGCTCCCGCGTCGACGTACTCCCGGCTCCCGTAAATCGTCGGCAGTCGCGCGCCTAGCGCCAAGGTGTTGATTCGAATCCGATTGTTGAATACGAGCGGGTCGGTCGCGACGTAAAGTGCATCCGCACGGCTCTTGAATGCCTCAATGGCGGGCACGACATCCTCCGCCTGTCGGATTTCGCGGGTGGTGACTTCGAGGCCGAGCGTACGGGCCGATACCTGTACCTCCCGCATCTCCAAAACGGCGCCGGGAGCGTCGGCATTGCCCATGATCGCCAACCGGCCAAGATTGCGGACAACCTCGCGCAAAAGCTCGAGACGCTTGCTGGCAGTATCGGTCTGCTGGATCGACAGGCCAGTAACATTGCCGCCGGGGCGCGCCAGGCTCGCGACGATGCCCGCGCCAACGGGGTCCATCTGCGCAGCGAACACGATCGGGATGAGCATCGTAGCCTGCTTTGCCGCAATGACTGGTGCGGATGCCCACGTGACAATGACATCGACCTTGAGCCCGACGAACTCGGCCGCAATCTCGCTATAGCGCTCGGTGCGTGCCTCCGCCCATCGATACTCGATTACGACGGTGCGACCCTCGATCCAACCGAGTTCTCGTAGGCGCTTTTCGAATGCGGTGATCCATTGGCTCGCGACCGAAGGCGTGGCCGCACCCAGGAATCCGATGGTTGGCAGTTTCCTCGCCTGCTGCGCCCGCGCAGTAAGCGGCCACGCGACTGCGCCACTCAAAACACCGAGAAAATCTCGCCGTTGCATGCTCGCCCCGTGGCTCTGGACGTATCATCCTAACGTCTCGAACAAGTATTTTGATAGGGGTTGAAACCGGCATCAAAACCATTGCCGCGGTGCACAGCCGATGTCCGCTTTGGGTCATTAGCGGACATGACGCCATTCATTCGATCACCTCGTCGGCGCGGGTGAGCAGCGACGGCGGCACGGTAAGGCCAAGGGCCTTGGCGGTCTTGAGATTAATGACCAGCTCGAATTTGGTCGGCTGTTCGACCGGCAGATTACTAGGCTTTGCACCTTTTAGGATCTTGTCAGTTACGATTGCCGCGCGCCGGAACAGTTCATAATAATTAGTGGCATAGGAAACGAGGCCCCCTGCCAATACCTGTTCGCGGTAGGTGTAGATTGAGGGCAACTGGTTCTGTATTAAAAACTCAGCGATTTGAGGCTGAAGGTTTGCCAGAAGTGGATCGGCGACAACGAGAATCGCGTCAGGACGTATACCTCTAACCTTGAGAAAAGCGTCGTCCAAACCGGATTCCTTCGCAATCTCGACAACGTCAAGCTGCACACGCAAGGCGGCTGCGGCGAGGCGCGCGCTTTCTACAGCAACGATGCAATAAGGATTTGTTGGATTCGATAATACGACAACCCTGGAAAAGCGACCAAGCAGTTCGCCAATAAGTTCAAGGCGTTTTCCTTCCAAATCCGCAGCTTGTGTAGAAAATCCTGTTACATTGCCGCGCGGATGGGAAAGACCCGGAACGAGACCCACAGCAACAGGGTCGCCGCTGGTCATGACAATCGGGATCTCATTGGTTGCACCCTTTGCCGCCAAACTGGCAGGAGTACCCCAGGTGACGATGACATCAACTGGCACACGAACCAATTCGGCCGCGAGTGCGGGATAGCGATCTGCGTGCCCTTCCGCAAACCGGTAAATGATGTTGAAGTTTTGGCCCCCAATGTAGCCTAGCTCCCGCAACTCGTTCCTTAGTCCGTCGAGTGGGGGCCATGCCTCGTTCGCGAGAACGCCAATGAGCTGAAGTTTCTTTCTCTCCTGAGCAATTAGGCACTGCGGCCACGCAGCGGCCGCACCGCCAAGCAGAGTAATGAACTCGCGCCGCTGCATGTGCCCCCAGAGGATCACGTTATTCGGAACGCCTAAAGCCTAGCACTTTGCGGCTGGGCGGCGTTTGGCTAAATGGCGCATAACCGCGTGTCAGATGTCCGACGCATCTCCGCTTTACCCCCGAAAGCGGACATTGATCGGCGGCTCGGGAATGTCCGCTAAGTGCCAATAGCGGACATTCGCGCAGTAACGTGCACGCGAACAGAAAGACCGCCAGTGCAGCGGTCCTTCCGAAAAAACCAATCAGATGTTTTGATGCCGATTGGTCGAACTAGCGCATAACGCAGCCTCTCGGCACACCGACCCTCCTGCAATAGACAACGGGTCGAGCGGCAACCGGGGCTACAACAACCGGGGCCGCGACAACCGGACGAGCAACTGGTCGAACAACGCAGCCCCTCGGCACACCGACGGTCTTACAATAGACAACGGCATTTGCGTCGGTAGTGTCCACCATCGTTACGACGAACACGGTGAGAGCAAGAGCAGCGACTGCGAGTGAGCGCATCGGCGTCTCCATGTTTTTAGAGGTTTGATAGGCTAATAAGTCGGCTCGCAAAACGCGTTGATCTGCATCCTCCCAGGTTTGCAACCTGTGGACCAGAAAGCAGGACTCGAACGAACGGCTTGGTCAGCTAGGCGCGTTGCGCCTGTGCGGCCTCCTGACGGCCAGCCACGGCGTCGAGAACGGCCAATTCGGCCTGTTCAACCGTTGCAATGGCATAGTCGATCGCAAGGCCAGCTTCCCACTCAAGCCTATCGGCTTGGCTTTCTGCACGCCGAGCGTCCCAATCATGCTTTTTTTGGGCAATACCGGATTTCATAGATTCCAGATCGCCTGCAATTTTTGTTTGCAGCGCAGTCCACTTTCTGGCCGCGGCATCACCGACGGATTTCAGACCGTCGCCCGCAGTCTTGATGTTTCGGTCCACTTTCTCGATCGCAGCCGCAGCGTCGTTGCGTGCTTGCTCACGGCGCGCCAGCACTTTGTCATGTGCTTCCTTCTGCGCGGCAGTTACAGCGTCCTCGGCATGCTTGGCGCGGACTGACAAATCAGCGAGTTGTTCAGAAATTTTTGCCATGATTTCGCTCCCGTTAATGGCCTCACAGCCCCCCGAGAACTTCTCATCGCAGGTACAGAACAAGTGAGCCTACGCTGGTCTGCGGGCACAAGACAGCTCATCAAGTAAAGTTGAACGAGTGCGGACCAATAGCCCCTAACCAGAAATCGTGGTCTCGACTCCAATAACTCGCCGAGCATTTACGACAGTTTGGTCAACAAGGCTGGCCTAGTGCGGCCACGAATGTCCGCTTTGGATCATGAGCGGACACAACGCCACCAAACGCGACGTCCGCTTTATCCCGAAAGCGGACATTCCGGAGCCAACCCGTCAGAAAGAAATAGGCCGCCAAGTGAGGCGGCCCTGCTCATCGATTCAATGTTTGTTTGATCGTCGGATAGTCTCACTCCCAGCTTCTGCTTTATCGGGCGTGAGTTTTTGCATTGGCTCAACGTCGATCATGAAATCGCGCGTGATCGGCACCGCGTCACGCTTGGTCGAAAGCAGCAATTGAAACACCATGTGTGAGCCGTGAAGGAATTCGAGTTCGACGGCGGCGAGATAGAATTCCCACATCCGACAGAACTTTTCGTCGTAGATCGCCACCGCCTGGGCTCGATTTTTGGCGAAGCGCTCACGCCAATGTTTCACTGTGTAACGATAATGTAACCGCAGCACCTCCATATCGTCGCACCACAGACCGCAGCGCTCAGTAGCGGAAAAGGTCTCCGACAGTGCGGGTACATACCCGCCGGGAAAGATGTATTTGCGGATGAAGGGGCCGGTGGTGCCGGGCTGCGACATCCGGCCGATGCAGTGGATGAAGGCGTAGCCGTCAGGCTTCAGCAACTCGCGGATCTTGATGAAATACTCGTCGAAATGTCCGATGCCAACATGCTCCATCATGCCGACCGAGACTACGCGGTCAAACTGTCCGGTGAACTGCCGATAGTCCAATTCGCGAAACTCGACACGGTCGGAAACGCCGGCAGCCTCAGCATGGGCGCGTGCCACCTTAACCTGCGCGGGCGAAACGTTGACCCCAGTGACGTGGACGCCCGTTTCGCGCGCAAGATGAATGGCGAAGCCACCCCAGCCAGAGCCGATCTCGGCCACGGTCATACCGGGCTTTAATTGCAACTTGCTGGTGGCGTGGATCAGCTTGTTGCGCTGTGCCTCTTCGAGAGTGTCATGCTCGGGATCGCGAAAATAAGCGCAGGAATATTGCATCTGATCGTCGAGGAATAGGCGGTAGAGTTCAGTCGAGATGTCGTAATGGTGGCGGGCATGAGCTGCGGCAAGCCCGATCGGATTGGCCTGATGCCAGCGGCGCAGACCACGCCACACCCGCCGCATCAACTTCTGTGAGCCGTACGAATAAAGGCCGGCGCGGTTGACCGAGAACAGCAGCAGAAAGTCGTGGATTGCAGCACCATCCTCTAGAGTCAGCCTGCCCTCCATATAGGCTTCGGCAGCATATAGCTCCGGATTTATGAACAGCTTGGTGTAAAGCTTGCGATCGTGCAGATGGATGGCAACGTTAGGTCCGGGCAGGCGATCGCCAAATACATGAACCTCGCCGTCGGCGTCGCGGACTCGTAGCGTGCCCTCGCGGATGAAGCGTCGAAGCAGGTTAGACAACAAACGCACGTGGCAGTCCTCCGCGGGCGCCCCAAGTCTCCATAGCAATGAATCCGAAAGGGGTCACGCGGCACCGGACGAAGCGGCGCTGAATTATCTCACGGGCCACCGCGTTAAATCCGCTTGTCCCCCAACAACACAGGACTGCACAGGCTGGCTTCCTGCAAGTCTCGCCGTCTGCTATCGTTCGCACCGTCCGAGGGTTTTAGCTGGGGAAATGTCGGATATGGAGAAAACACAGGTATGGCGAGTGTTGCTGATGACATTGTCGAAATGATCACGGATAGAACCAGCCACACCGGCGGCACGCTTGAGTTGTCGGACTCGCTCGACAATGTAGGGCTGGACTCTATGGAGGTGGTTTCATTGATTTTTGATATTGAGGAAAAATTCGATATACAGATTCCACTCAACGCAAATATGGATATTGAAAGCAAGACTGTGGCGGACCTCATTCAAGCGGTTGATCGGCTTGTTGTCGCTAAAGTAAAATCGAATTGAACAGGGTTGTAATTACCGGCCTCGGCGTTGTCTCATCTGTTGGACAATCGACGCAGGACTATTGGGATTCTTTGATTGCGGGCCGCTCGGCTTTCGCGCTGCCAACCCTTGGAACCGCTGCGCAGGCCAGCGGCAAGCTCGTCGGCGAGGTTAAATGTTTTGATCCGGCGGCGCATTTTGAATCATCGCAGGTCCTGCTTCTTGACCGAGTTTCGCAATTTGCGATCGTTGCCGCGCGACAAGCGGTGAGCCAATCGGGACTTACGCTGCACGGCGAGCTTGCCGATAGAACTGCTGCTATCATCGGAACTGGATCGGGCGGTCATACGACTGTTGATGAAAGCTTCCACCGCCTCTATTCGGAAGGCGCCGCGCGCCTGCATCCCCTGACCATTCCCAAGGCCATGATCAGCGCACCGGCGAGCCAGGTCTCGTTGTACTGCGGTATCAAAGGTCCGACTTTTGCGGTCTCATCTGCTTGCGCATCGGCAACGCATGCCATCGGCCAGGCATTCCATATGGTGCGAAGCGGCAGCGTGACCTGTGCCGTAACCGGTGGCACCGAGGCGAGCATTACCTTTGGCGCGATGAAGGGTTGGGAATCCATGCGCATCATGTCGTCAGACACCTGCCGGCCCTTCTCGAAGGACCGAACGGGAATGGTGATCGGCGAAGGAGCTGCTGTCGTGGTACTTGAGGCCTTGGATCACGCACGCAGAAGGGACGCGGATATCTTGGCTGAGATCGTCGGATTTGGAATGAGCGCAGATTCGAAAGATCTAACCGCTCCCGACGCAAATGGAATGGCGCGGGCCATCACCGCGACGCTGGCGGATTCGGCCTTGTCTCCAAACATGATTGATTATGTAAACGCTCATGGAACGGGCACTACTGCCAACGATTACGCCGAAACGGTAGCTTTGCATCAAAGTTTCGGCGCCCACGCGCGGCAACTTGCCGTTTCGTCCACGAAATCCGTTGTCGGTCATACGCTTGGCGCCGCGGGCGCGCTGGAATTTGTCGCCGCCATTATGGCAATTCGTGATGGTGTCGTTCCACCGACCATGAATTACCTCGGGGCGGACCCTGACTGCGATCTCGATTACGTCCCCAACGAAGCGCGGCGCTTGCCCGTCCGCGTGATCTTGAGCAATTCCTTCGCTTTTGGCGGATTGAACGCAGTTTTAGCGGCGCGCCAATTCGAGGGGTGACCTCGCATAATCGCGGGGCCGTTGCGCCAGTTCACGCTTTCGTCGGCGGCTAGAATCCGTGACCAACAATCGTCGGTGAATGTGGATGCGCGGCACCTCATCGGCAATTCATAATTATTGAGCGCGAAGCTAAAATCTCACAGATCCCCATTAAGTGTAGCTTTCCGCCACTTCATTTGAGCGTCCGCGCGGAGGTATTGCGCAGCATTCGATTCAGGCGCTGTGTAGTCTCTCTGGGAGAGGAATCGTATGTTGGGGTTAAGCTGGTCGGGCCTGCTCAAAGGATTGGCTGCAATACTCTGCATCCTGGGCGTTGTTTCGTTCGCATTGATCTATTTCTTTCCTGCACCGCCATCAAAATTTACAATCGTCACTGGCGGCAAAAATCAAATCTACCAATCCATCGGTAATCGCTATCGAGAAATAATTGCGCGGTCGCATGTGGACCTGGAGGTGCGCTTAACGACGGGCGCGGTAGAAAACATCGAGCTGCTGAACGACCCGACGTCCGGCACCAGCGTTGGTATTGTGCAGGGAGGTATTTCGACCGGCGATCGCTCACCGGATTTACTGTCGCTGGGACGCATCAACTATCAAATCTATTGGATCTTTTTTAATGCGGCTGAGACCTTGGATGATTTGAGACAGCTTAAGGGCAGGCGGGTTGCTTTGGGGCCGCAAGGGAGCGGCCAACGGCCGATGACCGAAAAAATCCTCGCGATCAGCGGTGTCACCTCTGAAAACACGATGTTGTCAGGTCTCTCGGCGCAGGACGCGGCGGACGCACTGAATGACGGCAAGGTCGATGCTCTTTTTCTCCCTTTTGCTCTGGATTCGCCAATACTCCGTTCCTTGCTGGAAAATACCCGCCTTCGCTCCATGAGCATGACAGAGGCGGAGACACTCACCCGCATTTTCCCCTTTCTTGTTCGATTGGTCATGCCGCGGGCCCTAATGGATTTTGAGAAGGTAATTCCGGCGACCGACACAGTACTCATTGCGACCACCAACGCCGTACTGGTGCGCAAAGACATCAATCCTGCACTGATTGATCTCCTGGCACAGGCAATTGTGGAAACGCATGGCAAGCCGGGCTTGTTTCAACAGGCCGGTGAATTTCCCAAGATGACCGACCCGGAATATCCCGTCGCTCCGGCCGCCATCGATTTCTACAGAAATGGCGCCTCGTTTCTAAATCGATATCTGCCCTTCTGGATGGTCACCCATGTACGGAGATTAATCGTTGTGTCGTTGGCAGGCGCAGCAATTATTTTTCCGCTGCTGAATTTCGCACCCAAACTATATCAATGGTTTGTGCAAAACCTGATGACTAAGTTGTATCGCCGCCTCCGGATTATTGAAAAGGAAATGCAAAATCAACTTACCGCGCCCCAGGTGGTGGCTCTCCAAACCGATTTTGATAACATCGTTCGGATGGCTGAAATTCTTCCAATGCGACACTCGGATTTGTTTTTTGATTTAAATCTTCACATCAAGTCGATGCGCGAGCGTCTCGCCTCGCGAATGACTGAGGTGCGGGGCCAAACAGCAAAGGTTGCTTGAGGCGTGCACTCATAACCTCATCAATGAACACTTGCCGATGTCCGCTTCCGCGCATGGATCTGCTGATGACTGATGAGTGCCACTATCAGAAATCTGCCCGACGGCTACAATTGGCTCGCAGTTCGCAGCTCGCATCGGCAGCGATTGCTCACTGCTTCGAAGAGGCGGAACAGATGCGGTGGCCGGTCAAAATCTTCGCAATTGTCTGCTGGGCGCTGATCGCCGGCACGCTTACCCTTTGGCACGGCTGGGGCTGGGGCGTGATCCTCATTTTTGCAGTGCTTTCCATCGGTCCCTACCTGGTCTGGGCGCGGTATTCGCATAACATCCAGATGCGGCAACTGCTCCGCGCCGGGCAGCCGCCGGACAAAACGCTGCCGCTGCAACCCGACAAGGTATCGCTGGCGCTCTCGATCAACCCGGTTGTCCTGTGGTTGTTGGAGTTGGGCTCGCTTGCGTTTGTCTCAGCCGGACTCTTTATTCTGGTTGTTGACCCCGGCAGTTGGCTGATCGCGCTCGCCTCGATCGTCTTTTTTGGCCTTTGCGCTGCTTTTACTGTGTACTTGCTCGTTTTGCGCTGGGGCGCAGCCGTCACACGGCCCTAATCTGTGCGGTATCGAACACTGGCATTTTTTGCCTGGCGGCCTCTATCCGTTAGCTACCGGACACACGAGCGCTTATATGTATGGCATCACTGATTTGACCCTTGGCGTCAGTGGCTGAGAGACGCGATCGCGCTCCCGCCTAACAGGCAGGAGACGAGTCGTGGAAAAATCCCCCAATCGGTTGCTCGCGTCGCTTCCCGCGGCCGCCTTTGCGGCGGTTGCACCGCATCTGAGAGAGGTCGAGTTAAAGTTTGGCGATGTGCTCGCCGAAGCCGGCAGTCCGATCCGGCGGGTCTATTTTCCCTATTCGGGTCTCATTTCCCTCGTCGTTGAACTGGACGTTGGGACGATGATCGAGACTGCGATGGTAGGCCGCGACGGCGCGTTTAACGCGGCCTCGGCGCTCAACGGCAAGGTGTCTCTCAACAAGGGCATCGTGCAACTTGCCGGCGGTGCGGGCGTCATCGAAGTTGACCGGCTTCGCGAGCTGGCTGACGAACATAAATCCTTGCGTTCGCTGCTCATCGGGCATGAGCAGGTGTTGTTTGCGCAGGCGCAGCAATCGGCCGCGTGCAACGCCAGTCATACGGTCGAGGCCCGCATGTGTCGCTGGCTCATGCATATGCGCGATCTTGCCGACGACGACCATCTCACGCTGACGCAGGAATTTCTCGCCCAGATGCTGGGTGTGCGTCGGCCGAGTGTGTCGCTCGTGGCGAACACGCTGCAGAAAGCGGGCCTGATCAAATACACCCGCGGAAACATCCATCTGCTCGATATCGAAGGTCTGCAGAGAGGTTCGTGCGAGTGCTACGGCGCGGTCAAGGCGCACTATCAGCGGCTGCTTGTGCACGAACAGTGAATTCGGACGGCCGCCCCGCTATCGGGCACCTTTGGCATCCGATTGGATTGGCACTATTGCGCCGAGACGGAAAAATGCGTCGCGCCGGCGAAGAAGGCCGGCATCAGGGCCGAATAGTTGGTGGGCCTTGGCGGAGGCCAGGTCGGGTCATATGTTAACTGTTGGACGTAGGCTTAAAGTGTTACGGTCACAGCGGCAATCGCGCCGGATTGGCGATTATCTGCCGGGAAGTGTATAATATCGGCCGTCATAGCTTTGCACCCGGGCGTCGGTGGCTGAGAGCCTCCCACACTTGGATCAAGGCCCAGCAAACAAAGCATAAACCGCACAGCAGCGAGTGGAGCGCTGTTTGACCCTGCGGCGTTATGAGTGACGGCCGCCGCGGCCGTCACATTTCCACGCATTTAAAGAAAGTAGCCTTTCTGCTCAGGGCGTTTCGGCGAACATCAGAACAAAGGAGACTTGTGTGAATATAAAAAAGCCAGCTCTTGGAATGAAAGAGCAACCGGTCGATCACTCGATAAGTATGACGAGGCCCAAAAATCCGTCCGCCAATACGATTCCATCCCAGGGCTATGTTCTTGAGATCGATGGAAAGTTTAAAACGGAATTCGATTCTTCGGAGGCGGCGATGAAAGCAGCCCTGGAGCTCAAGAAAAAATATCC